>Ga0307930_1002543_pt1:0-10000 | contig 13842 bp, 17 predicted proteins | sample OrgLakmetageno46_FD_203161 | JGI IMG/M metagenome (GOLD analysis project Ga0307930, IMG submission 203161) | Saline water microbial communities from Organic Lake, Antarctica - #46 | ecosystem: Environmental > Aquatic > Non-marine Saline and Alkaline > Saline | place: Antarctica: Organic... | reverse complement strand
CCCCCCTCATTGCGCTTCATTTCTCTCTCGTCTCGGCGCACATGCTATGCATGTGCCTTGCATGTGCCTTGCAGGTGTTGCTGATGGTGCGTCAATTCGACGCCTCCAAACTGCGGCCCCGGACTCTGGCCTATGACCCTACGGGCGCCTTCTTGCTGGTGGGGTTTACTTCCGGGACCGTGAAACTGTTGGACCCTACGTCCCTGGAGGACGTGGCCAACTTCAAAAACGGCCGCGACCCCATCACTTTGGTGACCTTTGCGCCGCGAGGCGACTTTTTCGCGACCGCCGACGCGGGTGAGTTCGAGCGCTTGTCTGGGTGTTCTGTTGTTGGGGTGTACGAGTAGACAGGGACGAGAAAGAGTTCTATGCACTTTACAACAGTTTTTTTATATCACTCTGAGAGCACTCAATTGCATTGGTGCTTACCTTTGTACGATTTGCGTCTACGTATCAAAGCATCTTCCCCATTTGAGCGTCGTTCGGTTTGGTTGTCCTCCGGTGGCTTCACTCTCTTTTTGCCTTTTTCTCGGCCATTTTCTATGCTCTAGGTTACTACGTCGCGCTCTATCGCTTAGTGCTCGAATCGCACGAAGGCCTCAATCAAACCAACGACGGAAACGACAGCCTCGCAGCGGGCTCCGTTGCCTCCAGCGCCTCCAATTCTTCTTCTGCGTATGCGCCAAGAGTGTCCTGGTCCTACATTGGCCGGTAAGTTCATATCAAAATCGAAATACTGTTTTTGTTGTATGTTACGTCGAGTTTTCATGCCTTTTTTATTTTTCAAATTGATCAGCTGCTTTCATCCTGTGTATCCATGGCTAATGGACGAAGTTAGACTTCTTCTGTTTCCATTATTGACGTGATATGCGTGTGAGTGTTCGTTGCTTTGACTTCGTACTTTTCATCATCATCATCATCATCATCTTCTTCTTCTTTTTGTGTACTGCATTAGGTACCGAAGCCACTCGGCCCCCATCACGGGATTGTCCTTCGGTTTACGGGAACAGGGCGGCCAGAGCTTAGTGTCGGTGGGCGAGGACCGGCAATTGGTGGAGTACGACCTCGAAGAATCCTGCGTCGAGGTATGGTGTATACATGTGCAGTTTGCTCTTCTGGAGTCCTTTAAATTTAAACATCATGGTATATCTGATGCCCGTCTTTTCCGTCCCTAAACGCTTTTCAGGTACTTCACTTTTACAATTCTATTGGTACAATGAAAAGTTCGATGACCACTTAAACGGCATGCATTCTTTTCGTTTTCTCTTCGCCCATTTTTGCCCCCCCCCGCTCAGGAGGGCCTCTTGTTGATGGACGACCCATTGAGGCTGGAGCAAACGGCCGTGCCGACCGCTTTATGCTGGCACCCGCTCTTGGGAGAAGGCGACAAGAAAGACTTTGAAGATCGATTCGTGACCGCCAATTCGGAGTAAGTGTGAAGTGAAAGTTTCTAGAGGAGGAGGAGTGGCCAGCGCAAACTTGTGTGATCGTATGGGCAATGCACACTTCTTCTTTTTCCGATCCCCCAATCATTTTCTAATATTGACTGAAAATATTTCCTGACTTTCTCATGGTGTGTTTTTCGTTGCGTTGCGTTCGTTGATTTTATTTCTTTCACTTCACAACTTGCTACACCTACGTATCTACCACCACCTTTTTGATCACAGGTACAAGCTTCTGGAGTGGAACGCGGACAACAAAGCCTGCCGCAAGACTTCCTTAGCGCCTTCCTTTGGAGGTCCTCTGGCGCAACTGTTGCCTCTGGTGCCCGAGCGGCCCCCTCCGCCGGAGAAATCCCCCCCTTTGGACGCACAAGTGCTGAAGAGGCGGGCCAAAGCGCAACCGCTGGCCGCGTACGCGTGCGCAGAGAGAGTTGTGGGGCTGGTGAAAATGTAAGCAAGCGATGATGAGACACAGTTGGTTGGCTCTGATTTTCTGTTCATTACAAGAAAAGAACAACTGAACGTGCGACGGCATTTCTTAAGAATGTGTTGTCACCCTTCATCTCCTCCTCTTCGCAACCCCCCCCCCCATTTTTCCTTGCAATTATACTCAACTCCCCCCTCTCACTCGAATGTAATATTTCATTATGTTCTACCTTCCATTTCCAGGCCTCTGGACGGCAACCCGGCCAAATCGATGGGCGTGGTCGCGCATCCCGGCGGGATCTCCGCCCTGTGCGCCTCGTTTGACACTGCTCTGCTGGCCACGGCGGGGGGCGCGGATGCGTCGGTAATTACAGTAGGCTATTTTCTAACTTTTAAGACTAAAAGCTTGTTTAGCCTAGAAACTTGAACACTACGCAATTTATTTCCTATTCTTACTTTTATGCTGCGAGTTGCACCGTTCATTTACTGCTTCTGCCTTCTTGTTTGTATTATCGACTACAATTTTACTCCACTATCTTTTTGTCCTTTGGTAGGTCAACTTGTGGTCTGTGCACCCGGAGTGTGTCGACGCCGCTGAAGCTGCGTCCTTCGTGCCGTTGCCGGGCGAGGTGATGAGCCAGGACTTGACGTCCGCCTCGTTGCCCTGGGTCCGCCTCCTGGGGGATGCCGACCCAGATACAGGGGAGCTCGACGAATTGGTGAGAAATGGGGGGTGGGTGTTGGTGGAGGGGGGTTGTTGCTTCGTATCATATTCGTGCACAGATCTGTGTAGTACACAGTACATGTTGGTGTAAATTTTTACATACGAGCAAATATACACAATGAATGTTCTAGGAGACGAGGTCGCGTGTTGTATTTCATGTGTTTCTCTTCTTCTCTTCTCCTCCTCGTTTCTCTATTAGGTCAACTTTTTCGTGTACTCGCAGCTGCGCACTCAGGGCGAAGACACGACAGCGCCTCGGGATATTAGCGGAGCCGTGCCTCTGTCAGAAATACCGGGTGAGTTGAAGAAAAGAAGAAGAAACAGGTTAAAGAGAGGGGATCTTAGAAATGAGACGTTCGTCGTAGTATGTATAAGTTTACTTTACATTAAGGCATACAAAGGAAATAAAGGCAAAGGAACACCTTGAACAGGCGTGCCACGATTGTTTGATTTCAAGCTTCCGGGGGAAGGAGGGGGGGTCCTTCTATGTTTATTTTCTTGACATTATCGTCTTATATCTCTCCATGAAGTTTCGCCTCTTCATCTTGTGATGCGCGTGCGATTGTTTATTTCTTTCCTTCCCTTGTGACCACACACTACAGGGCTCATGTCGGCGCTGGGTTTCTACCCGTCCGCGACCCAGGCCGCCGCGATGGTGTCGGAAGTGCAGTATTCGGCCTACACCTCGCTGGGCATCGTCAAAGAGCAGTGCACGCTGGCGGAATTCGTGCAGCTTTACGCCAACCACCGCCCTGTGTTTGGGCTCGACAAGGTACTAGTGCACTCACATGTGGGGGGGTATGTGTGGGAGGGGAAGGGGGGGGGGGGGTGTGTGGTGCTCTGTTGAGATTGAGAGAAGATGTTTGATGTTTTTGCTGCGATGAGAGATCGGAGAGTTTATTTCGGTGAGAGTAAGCTGGTGTTTGAGTTCTTATACCATTTGAACTTGCATGTTGGCTTTTGTTGACGCATCTCTCACGGCTTCTGCTGTTCTTGCTGCACACATATGCCTCCCTAAAATTAAAGGCCGAGATCGACGCGGCCATTGCGCTCTTGGCCAAATCGGCGGCCTCAGAAGCAGCGGCAAAATTGGAAGCTGACGCCAAGGCCCAGGCCGAAGCTGACCTGAACATGGGGGTGGTGGCGCCCTTAGGGGGTGAGTGAGTGGCAAAAAAGGAAAAAGAGTGAAGAGTGTGACGCAGAAGGGTAGGGGGTGGGGGGAGGCAGAGAGATCGTTGTCGATTTTGGCCTCGTGTTTTCTCCCAGCTTCGTCTATCTTGGTTTTTCTTGAAACAAAAATTACTTTAAAGTCTTACGAACCGTCCTTCCGTTTTTTTTCGTGCTTTCCTTGACCCCCCCTCTCACTCTTCGGCCCTCTCGTATCTCGACATTCATTCCCTCCACACATCTCTCTCATTAGGCCTTGGGGGCGACGGTCACAGCGTGGGCAGCGCTACAGCTTCCCTGGCCGAGGAGGTGAATGCTTTGAACGAGATGGGCGCACGAGGCGAAATCGAATGGTCGGCCCTCAAAGCTCTTCTCGTGAAGGTAGGTGATACACGACTTCCCTTTGCCGCTTTCTTTTCCTTCTTTTTGTCGCCTTTTCTCTGTCGCTTCCATGGCATGTATGTTTACAATGCACGCTTTAGTAACTACCGTAAGTAAGTAAACGAAGTTGTACAAAGAGAAGAACAGAAGACGAAAGTATTTTGAGCTTTATGGGTCAACCTTTCCTGTTTATTCTTAACCTTGCCCATGCATACATTTGTGCATCTGTGCATGCAATTATCAGGACGGCGACGCCTTGAAGACTGACGAACTATCATCGGCGCTCAAGGCTCTTGTGGGCATTGACGATTTGCCCGAGGGCGCGCTGAATGCCCAGAGCTTCGTGGGGCAGGTGCTAGGGCTGGAAGAAGGGGGCGAGAAAGATTACGAGGGAGGACAAAGCAACGGCGAAGAAATGAAAGGGGAGTGAGCTCAATTGTTTGTTTTTTTTAGTTGGTGCTGCGAAATCTTAGAACTCAACTGATATCGGTAAGAGACGACGAAATAAGGGCGAATCAGTGACCAGTGACCAGTGGCTTATACTTAAACTCAAGGAATAAAAACAAGGCCTGGGTGCTGGGGTGCTTCTTACTTCTTATTCAGTCAGACTTGTTCTGGAGGATTCATCAAAACGCAGCTATATGCTGTTTCTTGTTGTTTCTTTGCAATTGGGGAGTATAATTTAATCTAATCTGATTAAGTACTTATGATAACTTCATAACATTTTTTTAGAAAAAGCGGAAATCTTGAATTTTTCAGTTTTGGCTCTCCTTCGCACGCGAAATGCAGCTCTCGCTCTCGGCTGTACCGGATTTTTTTCTTCATGGGCCAACTTTGAATTTCGGTAGATGCTCGAATCTTGGCATCGGAAAAACCCCTCGGTGTGGTCACAAATCGGGACAGAGTGGTAAGGCCATTTGATTGCCGTTAGAGTTAGAGGCATTCCCGATTCGCGATTCGATTTGTAAATAATAAAGTGGCGATTTTCAGAAGTGACCCCCTTGAGCTGCCAGTTTGTCTCTAGTTTGAATCGTGGCACTAACAATTTACAGCTTTTTCAGCAGCAAAAGCACAATTTAACTTTCACGAATCAGAAGTGATTTTCGCAACGGGGTTTTGGCAGTGCAATTATGACTACGGCACGGAAAAACTGCGGAAGTGCCGTGGATATAACGTGCAAATATGTTGGTTCATCCTTTAACGACTTTCTGCCGTTCAAACTAAACCCTGGCTATTTGCGCTACTTCGGGGCATTAAGTTTGTCTAATCAATGGTGCAAGAAGCCAGATCAACTCTTTCCAGATGGATTTATGTATTTTCTCTGTAATTGCAGTGCTCTCTACGAGCTTTCACAAAATACCACGTGAAGTGATTTTTTAGCCCTCGCGCGGGAATTCCAAGGAAACGGCTCAAACGGGAAACGCAAATCTGCTGCCAGTTGGATTGTATTAGATTAGATTGCCACTAAACCCCACCAGCCCAGGAGGATTGTTTGGCCTGGTATATTAATAGTCGCAAATTATTATTTGGTATCTTTTATGTTATAGAAACAAATCTCCCCTGCAAAGGGATGATTCGATGACTGGTTTCAGTATTTCCCAGGTACAAACTCCAGTCAGACTTGTTCTGGAGGATTCATCAATACGTAGCTTTTTTGCTATTTGCTGATGTTTCTTTGCAATTGGGGAGTATAATCTAATCTAATCTAAACAAACTCCACACCCAAGAGAAAGAAAAATGTGTTATGTGAGACCTGCTGCAGCTGTAGCTGCAGATGTAGCTGGATTCTTGCACTAGAACTGCTTCAGGAGTGCGTGGTCGGCAGAGGAGCAAAATACATTTCGCAGGTCGCTGACAACAAATAACAGCTAGTGTAGTTTGAATGAATTGATTTCGTTAATCTTTCCCTGCTTAACATAAAAATCAAACAGATGTAAGTTGGTTCAATTGGTTTAGCTGACCTTGCCCTGTTCATCGCGCAAGCACGCAAGGGCGTTTCGCACATCCGCATAGATCTCACTTGTGCTGGCTACTTCCGTGAGATCTGGCCCATGAACCGCCTCCTCAATCACGAGGGCGCGGCGGTAAAGTAGTTCAGCTTCGTCGTACTTTCCCTGGAACTTGAGCGAATTCGCCAAGTTGCTCAGCGTTCTGGCCACATTTGGATGATTTGGCCCGTCAATGACCTGCTCAATTGCGAGGGCGCGGCGGTAAAACGGCTCGGCTTCGTCAAACTTGCCCTGTAACTTGAGCAATTTCGCTAGATAGTTGACTGTGCCGGCTATTTCCAGGTGATCTGGCCTATGGAGCACCTCCTTAATTGCAAGAACTCGGCGGTAGAGCATCTCAGCCTTGTCGTACTTGCTCAGGTCGTCGAACATATTCGCCAAGTTCATGAGAATTATGGCCACTTCTGAGTGGTCTGGCCCGTGAACTTTCTCCTTTATCGCAAGGGCGCGGCCATAAAGGAGTTCAGCTTCGTCAAACTTGCCCTGATACTTGAGCAAACTTGCTAATTTATTGAGTGTGCTGGCCACGTCCAAGTGTTCTGTACCATGTATTGCCTCCTCAATCGTGAGGGCGCGGCGGTAGAGGAGCTCAACTTCGTCGTTCTTGGACTGGTCGAGAAGCGAATTCGCCAAAGTGTGCAGCCTGTGTGCTACTTCTGGATGATGGTTAGGCCCATGAAATGCTTCCTCAATCGTAAGAGCACGGCGGTATAGCAGCTCAGCTTCCTCAGACATGTCTCGGCCGTCGAGCAAAGTCGCCAAGTCACTGAGTGTGCAGGCTACACTTGGGTGGTCTGGCCCATGCATTGCCTCCTGAATCGCAAGGGCGCGGCGGTAGAGTGGCTCGGCCTCCTCGTACTTGCCCTGATCCTTGAGCAAGAGCGCGAGATTGTTAAGCCTTTCTGCTACGTCCGAGTGATCTGGCTCCTGTACCGATTCTTCAATCGTGAGGGCGCGGCGGTAGAGCGGTTCACTCTCCTCGTACTTGCCCTGATTCTTGAGCGAATTCGCCAGGTTGTTCAGTGCCCTGACTACTTGTGGGTCATCTGGTCCGCAATTACCCTCCTCAATCGCAAGAATCCGGCGGTAGATTGCCTCCGCTTCGCTGTGTCTGCCCTGATCGTCGAGAAAATTACTCATAGATTGAAGCGTGCTGGCCACATATGCTGATCCATGAACAGTTTCCTCAATTGCAAGGGCGCGGCGGTAGAGCGCCTCGGCTTCGTCGTACTTGCCTTGGTTCTTGAGCGAATCCGCTAAGTCGTTCAGCGCCCTCACTACTTCTGGGTCATCTGCTCCATGAACCGTCTCTCGAATCGCAAGGGCGCGGCGGCAGAGTGCCTCGGCTTCGCTGTGCCTGCCCTGATCGTCGAGCAAAGTGCTTAAAGAATACATTGTTCTGGCCACCTCTGAGTGGTCTGACCCATGAACAGCTTCCTCAATCGCGAGGGCGCGGCGAGTAAATGACTCGGCTTCCTCGTACTTGCCATGTGTCTGAAGCAAACTTGCCAATTCGTTGAGCTTGTCAGCTACTTCTACGTGATCTGGGCCGTAAACTGCTTCCAGAATCGTGAGGGCGCGGCGATAAAGTGGCTCAGCTTCACTGCACATGTCCTGGTCGATGAGAAAAGTCGCCAAATTGGCCAGCTTGTGGGCTATTACCAGATGTTTAGGCCCATAAATCATCTCTTCAATCGCGAGGGCGCGACGAAAGAGCGACTCGGCTTCGGCGAAGCTGTCATGGTCTTCGGACGAAATCGTGAAGTCTTTGAGCAACCACGCCAAGTTGTTGAGTGCGATAGCTACAGCTGAGTGGTTTGGCCCATGAACCGCCTCAAGAATCGCAAGAGCGCGGCGATACAGCGGCTCGGCTTCGTCGTATTTGTCCTGGTTTTTGAGCAAACTTGCCAACTTGTTGAGCATAGCAACCACATCTGGGTGGTCAGGCCCATAAACCGTATCGAAAATTGCAAGGATGCGGCGGTAGAGCGGCTCGGCCTCGTCAATCTTGTAGGTTTTCTCAAGTACCTTCGCCAGTTTCTTTAGCGTGCTAGCTACTTCCGGGTGGTCTGGTCCACGAATCGCCTCTTGAATTGCAAGGGCGCGGCGGTAGAGCTGCTCAGCTTCCTTGTACCGATCTTGGCTCAGAAGCAAATTTGCCAAGTTGTGCAGCATGCCGTCCACACTCAGGTGGTCTGATCCATGAAATGCCTCTAGAATCGCGAGGGCTCGGCGATAAAGCGGCTCGGCTTCGCCGCTCTTGCCCTGATTATTGTGCATACTTGCCAAATTGTTCAGCGTTCTGGCTACTTCGGGGTGGTCTGGCCCGTGAGCCGCCTCTCGAATTGCGAGGGCGCGGCAGTAGAGCTGTTCAGCCTCACCGTACGTACCCTGGTATTTGAGCATATTTGCCAAGTTGTTCAGCGTACTGGCTACTTCTGGGTGGTCTGGCCCGTGAGCCGCCTCTTGAATTGCGAGGGCGCGGCGATAAAGCGGCTCGGCTTCTTCGCACTGATCTCGGCACCAGAGCAAATTTGCCAAGTTGTGCAGCGTGCCGGCCACTTTCAAGTGGTCTGGCCCACGAAATGACTCCTGAATAGCGAGGGCACGGCGATAAAGCGGCTCGGCTTCGCCGTTCCTGGTCTGTTTCTGAAGCAAATTCGCTAAGGAGTTCAGCGTACGGGCCATATCCGGATGGTCTGGCCCATGAGCTACATCTTGAATCGCGAGAGCGCGGCGGTAGAGCGTCTCGGCCTCGGCATATTTAGCTTGGCTTTTCAGCGTAATCGCAAAGGATTGCAGCGTGGTGGCTATTTTCGGGTGATCTGGCCCATGCACCGCCTCTCGAATCGCGAGGGCGCGGCGGAAGAGCGGCTCCGCTTCTTTGAATCGAGCGAAGCTGTGCAAAAGTCGCCCTACCGACCAAAGAAGAGCATCGTCTTCGCTATTTGTTGCAAATTTAGTGCCAGTCTGGGCCATCCATGCCCGCATTCCACCACTCACGATGTCATTGAGCTTTTTGAATCCGTCCGCACCAAGGTCGCTTTGTATCCATCCAAAGATCTTCACACGATCCTCTTCATATGTCGCCATAGCATTCTCGCTATTGATAGAGGAAAACATCGTAACGATGCGATCGAAATCCTTCGATATCAATTCTTTTAGACCCTCACGATCTGATTCGCTCAGCACCACAAGCAACTTTTTATCATGCACAACAGTCTTCATGACCTCAAACAAACACCATACTCGCGAAAGAGCTGAGGGTTGAAGAAGTGGAGAGGCGTAAAAGACAGTACGTTTACATACGCCAATGACTTCATCGAACTTGAGACAATCAACCGCATTTGCGCATGTTCCATCGGGTCGGACACCGCGGTGCTGAGCACAAACAAGCACGTCAAGGAACACCGCACAATCCTCCTGGAGAAGCAAAGAGAAGGTGTCGAATAAAAGAGGAGAACTTTGATGATCATTTTGGGTTTCATGTTCATCGTACCCCAACTCCATCAGCAGAGAGTGCTTCTTCAACAGACCCAATAAGGCTACACAAGGAGGCACTTGGCCCGCGCCACGTGTAGCTGACGAAAGTGTCGATGTCTGCGAAATAATCCTCTCCAGTAAATGGGTCCTTGGTCATTCCCGCGATTATCATGGTTGTGAGCGTCCAGTTATGCTATATATACAAAGAAAGTTCTTTAAGTAGTTATCCAGAACATAAGTACATAACTGGACGCTCACAGGGGGTTTCAATTAATAGAACTAAATCAAATCATAAGTAATATTCTTTATATAATATAGTATCATTGATATAATACACAATACATAACCAACTATAAGAACATAACCGA
>Ga0307930_1002542_pt1 | contig 13847 bp, 6 predicted proteins | sample OrgLakmetageno46_FD_203161 | JGI IMG/M metagenome (GOLD analysis project Ga0307930, IMG submission 203161) | Saline water microbial communities from Organic Lake, Antarctica - #46 | ecosystem: Environmental > Aquatic > Non-marine Saline and Alkaline > Saline | place: Antarctica: Organic Lake... | reverse complement strand
AAGGAGTCAATAAAATTTCTTTACATCTAGATAAGAATGTACGAATTGACACTGTTTCCTACACATTCTCTTATGAGACCTTAAGCTCATGAGAAGCTTCAATGATTGCAGTTTCTCACCTCAATGGTATAGCTCTTTGAGCCAGCGACAGGCGTGGCAGTGATGTGAAATATGAGGCTAGGCAAATGAAGAGTAACTGCAACCAGCAGCAATTGACCATCCACAAACTGCCCCTTGGTCAATGCTGCATACATGAACAGAAGGAAATGGTCAAACGGATGTTAACTTTAATTTTCTTCTAATTCTACGCATTAAACAGGGGCACAGACTCGAGTTGTATACAGTACTGTAAAGGAGTAAAAATGCTGTTTATTTATCTCTTTGCGTACCCGGTAGATTATGCTGCAGTGCTCGCCAAGGATGCCTAAAGACATCGATCATGACATTTTCATCACCGTCGCTGAAGCCTCCGGTGCTTGATGTACTTCTTGCGATGCTTTCGTTTTCTGCAGTAACATTTAGGTCCATTGAATCATTGAAGTCTCTTCTTGAGGTGCTCGCGTCTTCATCTGAGCCATCATCTCCGCTCCCAGATCGTGGTGTCAAGTTGAAGTCCTGGAAATTGGTCATGATGGCCTCTGTTTTGGGCTCTGTCGCTGCTAGCCCACGACTTGGGCTCAGAGATTCCAAATTTCGAAGTGAACTATTTCTTTCCATGCCACTGGCATGCATCATCTTTGCTTCGTTCATTGACTCACTCGCGGTGATCGTGTGCATGGCATCGTCCCTAAGAACTTCAACTCGATTCCTTGAACTGTGTGGCTCGTGAAAATGCAGCCCCTGCGTTTGATTTAGCCTTAACCAACCAAATAGTATACTTTCTGCGTCCGCTTTCTTTGCATCTATGTCCGACTTTGACACCGTACCAGCCGGTGATTCAACCTGCCCATAATTGCATACATTGTACCTATGTGTGCTCATTTGCTGAGCAGCTTCCCATGTCTCGAATGGCACTGAGCAAGTGTGCGTCTGCGCACTGATTGGGTCAAAGGAGTGCCCTGTATAGGAAAGGTTCTGCGGCGAGGCGCCGAATCCATACTGCAGCCACACCATCAGCCGCCTCCCGTCGACAAGCTTAGTCACACATCTATGGAATAGGGCGTCGATATTGTTACTGCTCCTTTTCCCCTTGAAATCAGGATGGCTTGGCACTTCTTCCATTTGCTCCGATGTGTTCATATGCGGAGACAGCGGCTCGGTTAGTGGCAAGATCGTGTTTTCTGGCACATTTATCGTAAGGCCCTTCGTTGCACTTACACTTAACCAGCCTAAAATTATGCGAGCTGCTATGGCCTCAGTTTCCTCACTGTCATCGACAACGTTCTGACCACAAGTGATCTTGTCAGATGCCTCATCAGAAATTAAGGCGGTAGAGAATGAGAAACAGTCCTCAGGTTTTCGCGCTTCTGTAATGGCAGCAGCCCAAGTACCCGGCGAAACTGTTGCTGCAAAGGTTTCTGAATCCAGGGGATCATACGCATGAACTGTGCGCACTGTAGATCCCGCCTTCGATTGCTCCAACCACGCTACCAGCCTTCGTCCATCATCAAACCGAACACCTTGCCTAGCTACCACTCGACTAATCGCAGCCGCCACGGTAGTCAGCTTTGTTTCCACGAGTCCTGCCGGCGCCACCGCGATCCCCGCGTCCATGCTATCACAAGAACGGGGCACAACTCCATCCACTTCTCTCTTGCCAATGCTGTGCTGCCATGCTTCGTTACCAAGCTGATCGCCACTCTGCGTGGAGCAGCCAAGCTGCTCATCCAAGGCATTATTCGTCGCCAAGAGGGCATTTGGCAGCGCATCTATAGGATGTGTTAAGAAATCCTTTACTGCTCCTGTTAATGGAACTGCTTGGCCGGTATTATGCCGAAAGCTTGCAGCTAGTCTGATTGCAGGTCGGGATACCATCAATTCTTTCTCCTCTTCCACTAAAGTATGTCCGATCGCAAGGACCGGTGTATCTATGGAGTCACTGGACTGCAACGGTGACGGAGCCTCTAGCGCAGAGGTACTTAAAGGTTCAAGTGCAGCCGTTACTTCTAACTTCGTGTCCGACGGCACTATTCCAGGACGTGCAACATTGCAAACATCCTTCTCAGCCGAATTGAGTGAATTGAAATAAGATGCCTCTCGAAGGCTCGCTGTAGCTGCTATCAGAGGTAATGGAGATATGGGCACCATCGGTGTGTCCAGCGGGCGTAATGTTGATCCTTGCAAATCGTTGGTGTCACTGGCTGATAGTGCAGCTGGCTGGCCTATGATCGCAGTGGAAGTGTCAACAGACACCACTTGCGTGTCTAGCGGTAGTAAAGCAGTTTCGAGCACCTCGTTGTCATAGGCTAATGGCGTAGCTAGCCGGCCAATTGTTCCGGTGGGAGTGTGCAGCGGTGAAACGGATGGATTAGCTGCGCCATCGCCATTGCTTTGTAATGCAAGCGGGGTGGTATCGGAGAGATTGAGGATGGGGCATTGAGGCTCATCTGTCGATTCTTCAGGTGATGTTGTTAGTGGTTGAGATCGAGGGCTCAGTAAGGTCTGAGAAGGTGCTACCCAAGCAACATCTCCAGCGGCTGGTTCACCGTAAGTTTGCCCATTTTGGCTGCCGCTCGTACTTACAACGTCAAGCATAGGGAGGGTCTGGGAATTATCAGGTGTCCTGCAGCCGTCTAAACGGGTGTCGACGGGCAACGGCAAGTGAGGTGATAGTGCATTGGATTCAGATGCAGAAAGCCTCAACGCAGGTCGAGCTCCTAAGAGGGCATTGCCCTCACTACTGTAATAATTGCCTGCTTGAGATAGGGCACTCGAGCAGTCCCAGGTGAGGGGTGGTGTGGTTACAGCAGCGCGGCCAGTTGCGCTCATTCGGTCCAAAGGGATCAAAGGGAGCTCCGGCAATGGAGGTGACAAGCGGGGCAGAGGCAAGGAGCAATGTGCTTGAGGGAGAATACAAGACAAATCTGTCGCAAAATTTAAACGCCTGAGCGATGTAGCTGCTGCTGAAGCCAAGTCGTCTTCCACGAATAAGTCCGGTGTTGATGCCCGCGGCAAACTCGTGATACTGAGAGACGTACCCGTACTGCCGCCGTCAGATGACAAGCTATCTTCGCCTTCTATTGATTCAGAAGAAATTAACGGCCACTGGTATCCTGCCTCCACTGGTAAAGGCTCAAAATCACCATTAAGAACGTCTTTTGAATCTTTAGGCATCGGGATCAACGTCAAAGTAGGATTTGTGTGATCTTCGCTAGTGGGAACTTCGCTGTCAAAAGGTATATTGGTACCGTCCTTATCATCTAGCATGTTATTTGAGGGGTTGTGAACTTCGAAGAGACCCCGGCGCCGCTCCCAGTCTTCAAGACCATCGTCACAGAGCAACTTTATGTTGGGAAGAGTTTGAAGTGCCGCCCACCAGCTCTTCGAGTGCCGCGCATGCAAGTGAAGGTCACCATATAGGGTGCACTTCTCAAGAAGTGCTCGCTGACGAGCTCCATCTTCAATTACTTTTTTGTATTGAGCTTCATATACAGCCACATCCTGTAGGCTCTTGAGGTATTGTTGATGCTCGAGGCCGCCTTTTGCCAGTACTGCCTTGAGTTTTTGAACCTCAAGATTTTGTGCTGCATATACCTCTGCGTCGCGTTCTCTGGCTTCCCGATTAGCTGCTACCTCGCGGGTAATTCTTTGCTTTTCAACATCTGCTTTTGCCTCAATGGCTCGCATTCTGGCTTTGGCTGCCACTTCCATGAGGAGTAAGTTGTTGATGTTTCGCTCTGCATCTGCAAGACGCCCCTGCGCCTGTCCAGCTTCTGCTTCAGCCAACGGTTTTTCCAAGAAATTCCAATCTTCTTCAAAAAAGAGAGCTGATGCTTTTTGTGGTACTGCTTTAGCTAATTCTGAATCACGAGTTGCGTTAGTCGCTCGAACGACACTCGAGCTACCAAGAATGGGACTTGTCACAATCTCAGTTCTCGCTTCCTTTGCAAACTTTTCGGCTTCGACCAACAATTCAACTGGAGAAGACTTCGATGTCAGCGAGCTTCGGTTCCGCTGCACTGTGGCAAGGTTACTTGCACTCGTGCTTAAGTCTGCCGCTGCACATACTTGGCTTATTTCACCTTCAGCATTCGTTGCCTTCTGTTCGAGATGCATGCCAGTACTACCACTTTCAACGGATGCCGGGATCGGCCTCTCGGAGTGTACTTCAGCCAACACTTCCATACTTTCGGCAAAAGAGTCAACTTTCTCTGAATTAGAGGTAATATTGACGAGGGCTGTTGTATGCTCAGGATGCACTGGCCATGCTGTTATATCTAAAGACAACTTCACTGCATTTTTCTCCGCTTCGTGAGGCCCTGCAGTTTTCTCCACTGTCGATTCTTTGGGTAACAACATTGAGGCTTCACCAACCAAATCAGGACTCAATTTATCACTTTTCGAAGGCCCATCTAAAGAAGGTGCAGTAGGTTTAGGGAAGCCCTTTGTACTGTTGCTCGCTTTGCCCAACATTTGCATTACTTTCATTCTCGATTTCACACGGGTAAAACGCGCACGCGCTCGCGCCGCAATTGCCTCAGTTTTAGCGACTTTTTCATCCGCCACCTCAGCTTCCCTAGCAATGCTTGCTCTTACTTCATTGGCTGCAGCTATATCCTCCGCAGCCTGTTGCGCATCACGCGTGGCACTTGCCATTTCTTGTGCCGCTAATTCGTCGATACGAGCCTTTCTCTCTTCCTCGCTTGAGCTAGGCAGTTTCTTGGGACGTTTTGCAATTCGCTTGCGGGCCAAATTTTGAATCAGAGCAGTTGCAGCATTTGCCTTTACCGCCTCCTGGTATTGGAACTGCTGTAAGAGCAGAGTCGCTAGTTTCGCACTAATGATCCCGTGAGCCGAAGTAACATCCATCGTTACCGCTGCCTGGCGCGCCCGCTCCGCTACAGCCTCGGCCTCAACCCGTACACGTTCTGCCGCCTCTGCTTCTTCTTTCAGGGCGACAGCAGCATCTCGAGTTTTCTTCTCAGCTTTAAGGGCTGCGTGTTCTGCGGCAACTTTCTGAGCTCTTTCAAGTTCAATGCGTAATTGCTCCCGCGCAGCTGTGGACTCGTAGTCAGCAATTTGCATATAATCTCGCTCTCGAGCCTGTCGACGCACTCTCAACACATGGCGCACAAGTTTCTGGATAGTTCTGGCTGCAAATTCTTCATGTTGAGCTATTTGCTTGCGGATTGCCATCAGCATAGACGAAGAAGTTTGAGAAGTATTCGTTTGAGTATGTCCTTCCTGTAAGATCATTCGCGTACTTTCAATGGCAGTCTGCGTGCTCGATTCAATCTTGGAAGACTGCATATCCTGGCAAACAGCGTAATTTTCGGGTTCAGATTTATCTTCGAAAGAGCCCTTCCTTGTAGTAGATTCGACAGGAGCGACGGCAATGAAAGCACTGCTTGGCGAAGCGGCGACTGCTTGGGTAATGGGTTTAGATGTCGTTTGAATAGGTTGTGCTGGGCTTTCGAGCATGGGGCTCGTTTTCATTGACGTCTTCAGCTTGCTTGAAAGCTTTATACCAGTGAACTCAAAATGTTTCTTTGTAACTCGGTCGTCGAAGTCCTCAAGGAAGTGCACAAACACTTTCTTCGTTTTACGCTGCCGCTTCGTCCCTAGAGCAGGCTCCTGGGCACGATGAATTAACACACCATCTTCGTACATGAACTGAAAGTCCTGCGGGAGTTCAGGCACTTGTCGAGTGATCACCGTGCGCAATTCGCTCAGAGTGAGTTGGGCCGGGTTTTTGCGGAAGCGCACCACTCCAACTTGCCTCGTTAACGTCCACACATCCCAGGCTGCTGCAACAGGGAAAGCATTAGATCGAGTGCTGCCAGGGGCCGAACCCGGTCGGCTCGTCCTCGAAGTGCTGCTGGACTGAGTAAGTGGAGGAGAGAGTGGCGCATCATTCTTTTGGCTATAAATGCTTGACAGTCCAGAGCGCATAGCTTTCTTCGCTGTGCGATGGGCTTCAGCTGCCGATGCGGATTGCCGCAACTTGAGGAACTCCTGTCAATAATCAACGGATATGAACAACCAAAATGATCAAACACAAGTTTAATTCGCAGCTATTCAACTTAATACTTTTAGATTCATGAGTGTCATGTTAATGGCCGTATACTGCTTCTCTCACTCTTCATTTATCGGAACCAAAGAGTGCATACCATTGGGTCCAGAGTGCCGTACAAATGATCGTTCAATTCCTTGGAATGAAGCTTAGGCCGATGCGTAAATGACGCTTTGTCGACATCAAGTTCAAAATGAGGGAAACCTTCACGGCGATCCTGCTTTCCTTGCTCGTTTAACCATGGTTGACGCCCCATCTGTGGCTTGAACCGCTGTGCCATATTCTTGAAGCTACTGTACTGTACTAGCTAGCTAGTACTACCTCAACGTTGGGGCCGCTTCTATACGGATAGAAATATAAGCCTGAGGGATATACTTTAGTATCATATTCTAATAGACTCTTTCAATCAGGCAGTCATGTTCGCTTTCGCCACGCTTTATTCCGGATTCCTGATGCACTCATTCTGGAAGTCGCCGTTAATTAGCTTCACCTTTCACCTTCACCCACTTGCTTTCGCCTTCTCATCTTTCTTGTGCCTTAGAGTACGTACTGTACCACATTAGTGCAGTGAAATATTGAGCGAAGCACAGCACACATGTCACATGTCACACTTTACATCAGCTCACTACTCTGACTCACACCTTTATCTAGCGTACTGTCCACAATGTAAGCAGCCCTCACTTCGCTCCTCCATTATAGCTCTTGAAGACTTTCTAATCTGACATTCCCACTGCATGCTTTAATTCAGACCGGCTTAGCTTTTTACCCGTCGACGCAAACTATGCTGAATACACTACTGAACGTTGGTAAGCATAATTCTCTGCGACAAGTAGAAGACTAGTATGCGCGCCAATTGTTTAACGTGAAGTTGCACATTAACTGTTCTATAATCACTATATTCTCCTTGGGCAGCACACAAGAGCGTCGTCGTAGGGCTTGTAGGCTTGACGGCTGTGGGATCCTACAGCATTGGCAGTGGTCTATGGGAGCTGCGCGGCAGGAGACTCGCCGCTGCTGCACCTCCTGATGCAGCTGCAAACACCAACTCAAAGTGATTTGTAGATTGAATTGTAATGCAGCCCACATCTAGTTTTATGAATATCGAGAATAGCGTTGCCTCGGCCGGAAGCATGCTCAAATGTATTACTCGTCGGTGGAACACGCGCATACTGCAGCATACTGTAATCATTGCTGGGCAGCTTTAGGGAATACACTGACAATTCATAGACGTAACCAGGGAGACCCAAAGGCAGAAAATACTCCCTTTCAGTCTACACTCGAGCAACTTGAGGATCTGATTCCGTAGTTTTAATTCAATTTAAATAGAAGATAGAAGCAGTTCCGAAACAAACAGTACCCACGTGCACCAACACCAGCACTAACAGGCCACCCACAGCGCTAACACCCACAGCTGTTAGCTATTACGCCGCAGCTTATCAGTACATAGAACTATTCGGGCGGCGATTATTCTAGGTTCAATTCAACAGCGCATACCAGGAGGCACCGTCTCCTTGATGTATAACATAGGTTCTTCGATCCTACTTCGAGATCCAATTGCAATTACGTATTATAAATTATGAACACCATTTTATTTCGATCGCATGAAGTCCGGTAGGATTGGGAAATGGGAACGGAGCACAGCACCACCGCCTACTCACATGTCCCAGTAATAAGGGATCTCCAGCCCGACGAACCTTGTTGCCCAGATGCTGCTTTCGAGCTACTTTGAGCTTATCGGTTATTGATTAATTAATATTGTTATTGGCTGCGTCGCTGAGGTGACTCGAGGTATGCCTTCAAGTTTGGCCGTTGGGCCATTGTTTGCCGCCACGCTACCAACAGAGGCATGTCAGCCAAGAGGGCTGCGCAAGAGGTAGCGCTGGCTGGGTCTGGCGCGGCCAGGGCATCAATCTGACAGGAGTTCAAAAGCCAAGGAAGTCGCGACGCAGCGCGCAGCGAAAGTATCGGAGGGGAAGCATCATAATAAGAAAATTAAGGGCATAAAGTTAAAGAAAAGAAACTCCGTGGTGCAGTAACCAAAAAGACCTTATGGCACTCTGACATCACCAAGGAAGTAAAGAAAAACTTGGTCGTTTCGCCCTTTAATACATGCCAACGCAAAGAATTGAGCGTTGTTTTTCTCATACCGTGTCGAGGAGGTCAAACATGAGGTAGTCGCCGTGAGAAGGCTCAGGTGTGCCCGCGAGGTAACGTGGGCCTCCTCCGAGTGGTCCGGAAGACCGGAAGTTCGTCTGACGAGGGAGGAAAAGAAGGCGAACATTTAGGAAATCGCCAAGATTGCGCTGTGGACGAAAAAATATAGTGTGGAATGTATGCAGAATGGAATTAAAATAGAGATGACAGTGAACGAACAAAAATACATTTAAAAAAAGCCCCAAAGTCGTGAAGCGAACCATGCTACCTTCGCGATGGCCTCATAGAAGCCAAGCCAGGTCGATCCAGCACCTTTCGAACACCAGGCGGCGTACTTCTCTGCTTTGGCTACGTCATCAAGCGCGTCGTCGTACTTGATCGCAGTGAGCTGCTTCCTAACATATTACAAGGAGATTCCAGTCCTCGCGTGAGCCATGGCAAGATTAAAACGTACTCATTCGTAAAGCATTCGCCACTTCTAGAAAGAACCAACGACACAGAGCGCCTCAAAGCCCAATGTGGCTCCATGATTCTCACCGCACATCCTCGGTGCCATCAGCGACCATGTCTACCGTGGCAAGAACAGCTTCGGAGTAACCGTCGTACCAGCCCCACCTCCGAGCCATGAAGCTGAGAACGTGCACACAACAAACGGAAAGTCGAGAATAAATCAGAAAAAATGCCCTACATAGGTGGTGCAATTTCTATTACTCTACAGGCAAATTCGGAGGGTTCTCCGCACTCGCTACAAAACGAGAGCTCACTAACGCCAGCACAACACCAACTCTAAGAGTAGTTCACCGAAAGATGGAGTGGCTTTGCACGAGCGAAAGATTGTCTGCTTCCAGAAGGGGCACTTGCCCAAACATGAGCTGGTGGCGTCTGCAAAAAGAATCATAAAAACTCGAGAGTTAGTGCACGAAACAAAGCAAACATGAATAATACTTTGTGAATTGTAGCAAAAACAGAAAGCACAGCAATTCGTGATGAGAGTAAAACTAGTCCGAAGAAAATGGCCCAATTTCGCCTTACATTTGCGCCTTCAGTCCATCAGGTCTATCGCGACCCCACTCAGATGCCGTGAAACTGCGCTCCGCGAGCTCCAGTCCGCGGTCAGCAAATGCTACGCGAATCGCTTCGCCTCGGCCACGCGCATCAAAGTACCTCGTAGGGTGAACAACATGGTGCAGCTGAGTCACGAGCAAGATGCACACATTGGTTTCGTTAGACAATGCATACAATACGGGCTAATGTATGTTTGAGCTTGATTTTAAGGTTGAAAGCGGCATTGCATTTACTTCTGGTACTAGAATTGATGTACCTACTCATAATTTACCTACCAGAGCGTGGGTGGCGGTGCCTGTGGATCGGTAGAGATCCAATTGTAGAAGCGGGCACTAAGAGAGCTGGAGCTTGGGGCACCGCACAATATGCAGCTAAGTAGGCCACCGGCTAGAAAACCTAAGCTGAAATCCAGCTTCATTTACAGCTGCACGGGAGAGTAATTGATGATTACTTCGATATCCAAGTAGCTCCCTGCGGGCCTGCGGGATACTTGTGCAAACTAGAAGCAGATGAAATACTACAGTAGCTAGCTAGAAGTATCTTCGTATTGAGTGCTTGCTCGCTTTCTCAGTCGAAAATAAGGGTTCAAGAGACAACACGTGAAGGTTGAGGTTGGAGGTGTCGAGCGCCGAGGTATCGAGGTATCATCGAATCATCGATGCTTCGTGATGACTCGAGCAGCCCTGCCTCCTCTAGCCTCGAGGCCTCAGGCCTCAGCACAAATTCAACCCTGTACGGTCGAACACCGGATCTCGGCATTTTTGTTGTCGTTGAGCAGAGAACCACCAACCTAACAAACCCGATTATTTCAAGCTCGGCTGAAGGCATCGGCACAACAGCACTGCCAAAACAGTTGCTGCCCTTACACATGCCGCAAAGCCCAGTTTTATCCAGACCGATTCCATTGCAGTCTTCAATGACATCTTCCGAAGAATTTGAGCCTATAAACCGTCCATTTGCTGCACCCAAGGTTGACGGCAAGGAATCCTTGCGGCGCGTACGTCATGATGAGAGCCACCACTCAACGCGAAGCAACGTAAGGCAGCAACGCTCCGTCAGCCTCGACGATACTTCATCTGGTAGAGATTCTCGAGCTCCACGGAGCGCGCAGTCGATACGGGCTGCTGCTGAGGGCAGCCGGCTCGGTGGAACGGGTACTTTGAACAAACGGATCCCTCCGAGTCTCACTGGTAGCGTGCACAGCCTGACTACAGAGGCAGAGGAACTGAGATCCCGTTTGGCTGAAGTAAACAAGGAAATATCCATCGCTGTGACGCGCGCACAGGGAGCGAAAGCGCTGACTCCGCGACGTAAATACATTAGCAGCTCGAAGTCGAAGACAGTGAGTATGGCGTTTAGAGGCTCCCAATCACCAGATGACTTAGAGGATGACCTTGACCGTGCAAACCGCGACTCAAGTTCAGTGGCAATGGATTCTTCGCGGGCACGAAAGATGTTTAGCCGCGGCACATCTAAATCTGGAAAGACCTCGTCTTTCTCAAGGTATCTTAATATTGCTTTGTGTCAGGTTATTTGTCTCCCTAGCACTCATGAGTTATCGAACCCCTCACTGAATTTCGAATAGTTACATGGAACTTGGACTATTTTTTTGCATTATTTTCTATCTTAACATTTATCTCGTTACATGTGCAGATCTCTGAGTGATTTTGATATGGACGACGAAGAAGTGAATGAACACGTTAGGACCATCTCCAAGTATGGCGCCCATGGACGGACTATGAGCAGTGTGCAGCAGCTCACGCTGAAAGTCGCACGAGATCAAAAAGTTCATGAAGATACTCACGAAGAAACTTTCTTTGAGTTATTTTACGATTTGATTTTAGTAGTAGTTTTCATTAAATTGAGCTATTTAAAGTACGATCTGTCCATCGAAGGCATGCTTACAGTAGCCGCCATTTTTGCCAACTTTTGGTCTTGCTGGTCGTTGATGAATTGCTACGTCACCATGGTAAGTGTTTTATTGATAATCTAGAGCACTTGATGTCTCACAGTAGAAGCCAATATTCACATCTTGATTTTTGTCGTTCTCTTCCGCAGCTCCACACTGAAGATGTGCTTCATCGGATGTATTACGTCGTTCACATTTCCTTGAGCTTCCTCATGGCAATCAGCATTCAGGATCCAGACCACGCTTTCTTTCACTACGGCACCATGGCCTTGTATCATGCCGTCTCGAGTGCAATCACACGCTCGGTCACATTAGTCATGTGGCTGTACGCGCTTCGGAATGATCTGGAAAGCTCTAAACATGCCGAGTCCATGTACGCTTGGCAGAACAATCACGCGCAAGACCAGATCATGGTTCATGCAGGAACTCTCATGATTTCTATTGCATTATTTATGACCTCAGCACTTATTGCGTGGGAATACGTTGGTTCAAAAAGTGGAACGGATGATGAAAACGCAAGCAATACGATGCTGACAGCTGGAATATGGCTTCTGGCCGTGTCGGTCGAACAGTTTGGCTCAAGCTATGGGGCCATTTACATGGATTTACCGTTTGCAGCAAGCTATGCTGGGGAAAGAATGCAAGCATGGCTTATGTTGTGCTTTGGAGAGGCAGTGATTGCGCTCTTAATTGAACCTATTTACTATGACGAAGCGCAACTCGTAGCCATTAGCACTGCCTTCTTCATGATCCTATGCATCTGTGAGTGGCTTCCTCTTTTATTACTTAGGAACTATTCATTTCATCCAATCTTTTAATCTTTTTAGAATGATTTTTCAACGTCTAATCTCCATTTGCTCTTTGACTCAGGTACGGCTTACTTCGACGTAGTAGACGCGAAAGAATTCCTTCATTTGTATTGCTTACGCGGCGAGAAGCTCAAGGGTTTTGTGTTCATGAACTTCCAGTATTTTTTCAGTTTCCTCGTGTTCTTATCTGGTGTTTCGTTGAAGACGATCATATTTGTGGAGGAAGCGCGCTACGAACTGGAGATTGAGTCTGGCTGCTCAAGCCAAAACCGCCGTCTTGAGGGCATTCTTACTGGTTGGCCTTCGAGTCCACGAAAAGCTACTACTTCTGCAAGTGTGTCGAGATGGCGGCAATTGCAGGTGGGATATGATGCGTCCTGGAAGATTGAAGAGCTTGATGGGCTGCTGAACAAATCATTCATGATGCTTACCATCTCTTGTGGCGTCACGATGGCCTCGTCAATGCTGATTGGCTACTCGATGCCGAGCGGACTCTCAGCGCAGCGTCTTCACCTCAGTCGAATTGGCTCATGCTTCGTTGCGCTTACCACGATTGTAGTTCCGAGCTATATCAAATCCATCGCTACACCTTGTCTGCTGGCAGTCGAGGCCGGTATAAGTGAATTCGAAAGCAGTAACGACGACGGTACTGGTGTGATTGGAGGTGAAAGGTCCCTCGAATTGATGCAAGCACTGGTGATCATTTCATGCTTGATCCTAGTCTCTTTCATGCTTTCCCTCGGGTCCTTAGACCCAAACCGTGATGCCACTTATGCTTTGCTTGAGGAAAGGGCTACTTATCGCAAAGCAAAAGCGCATCTTGAGCGCCAAAAGCGCGCATCAACAATGCTTGAGCAGCTCATGGGCGTGGCATCAAATGCAGCAGTTATCGCAGCAGGGGCTGCAGGAAACATGGCTCACGCTGTCCGAAATGGAACTCCGCTCCGTACACGGTGGACCAGCAACGATAACGAGGTACCTGATAATCACCAATCTTGGGCACCAGGTCAAGCTTCACCTCCGCGACGACCGAGTACACCACGCAGGATGGGCCGATCGTCTCAAAGCTCGCGCAACCTCAGGCAGCTTGGTGAGGCGCGAGCCCCACGGGAGCTTCGTTCTAAACATATGCTTAAGGTCGACGAGAAAGGCGATTCAAATGAATCTCCGTCCCGAAAGCAACATCCCCAGGCAGAAAATTCACGCGATACCAGAAATAGCGACGAAAGCGTGGTTTCAACGTCGTCGACACTTCGCCGTAACAGCAAAAATTTTGGCCTGGCGTCCTCTCTCCACGCAGCAATGGGAGAAGAAAGAAAGTCTTAGTCGTGGCTCTTGCCAATATGGCTCTTATGTTTTTTTAAAATTAATTTACAAATTTCTCCCATCTTAAATATTTTATATTTATTCGGGCCTCTCCATCTCATGACTGCGCTCATACGACCTCCACGGGTTAAAAGGCTTCAATTAATTGCTATTTCTAATCCTAAGTAGGTATAACACTTACAATTTCTCACTGCTATAATACTGGTTTGAGCGGAGTTGTCGTCGTCGTCATAGCCGCAGCGCTGGTCGTAGCAGCAGTAGTAGTAGGGGTTTGAGTTAAGGGGGTCTTAAGAGTTCAGAGAGGGCTGGGAGCTGGGAGAAGGTACACTGTGCTAAATTACAAATCACGTCCAAATACGGTGCTTCAATGGCCAATGCCAATGCGGGATGTTATAGGAGTGGGCACGCCGCC
>Ga0307930_1002541_pt1 | contig 13848 bp, 19 predicted proteins | sample OrgLakmetageno46_FD_203161 | JGI IMG/M metagenome (GOLD analysis project Ga0307930, IMG submission 203161) | Saline water microbial communities from Organic Lake, Antarctica - #46 | ecosystem: Environmental > Aquatic > Non-marine Saline and Alkaline > Saline | place: Antarctica: Organic Lake... | reverse complement strand
AATTGTCGACTTTTCTCCGAGCAAATCGGCCGAACTAAATGTGCTCATTCGTGTGTCACGTCCTAAGTCGTTCCACGAGGCATACGAGGCGTTTCTTCGGGCAAGTTTCATTGTAATAAGTGATGAGTTGTATCCAGTTGACATCAAGAGCAAATGCACTCTTCAACCTGCAACCGCTTGACTCCGTGTGCCACCAATAATATTCAGCAGTGACCGTTGCAAAAGTAAGCATTAAACCACTGACATGTTGAAGGGTTGTTATTCACAGAAGGTGACCACCTCATTGTGCATGTTCCAAGGATTCACCTTTGGTTTTAAAATACGCTAATGAGGGCGAATTCCTTCCCTGGTTGTTCTAAAGGAATCTTCCAAGAAGAAAATGTAGGTCAGGTTATGTCATATCCTAACTTCGGTTTCACAAAATATTTAGAAGAGGAGTTAGCAAGGTGATAGATGACTAACTTCTACGGGCGTGATGTCGGGCCAAGGGGGCAAATGGCCTTGCATGGCGGCTGTCTATTCTTCGCTGTGGCATGGGTAGTTATATTCATCGTTTTAGCAGCACTTGTCGGGTGTTACTTTTGTTGGTGGTTATTGTGGTTTCTACTACTCTTCTTCTCTTTCTGGTTATGTTTCAGCGCACCCTTCTACTATGACAACACACTCTTTACAACAGCGCCCAGTCTCGTTGTTGTTGTCCATGATCCTCATAGGAGATCAAACAATCCTGACGATAGAAGTACTACAACAGCTGCCGTCAGCAATGAAACAGAACAAAGAAGAAGAGAGAGTACTGTGCCGATCGCGTCAGCAACTCCTGTTAAAAATTAGGTCGTTCTATTCATCATCGAAGAATAATTTTACTGCATTGGATGTCGAGCTTGCAGGACCTCCGACAGGGCCGGGCGTGCCCGGGCGGGCCGCCCACCCGCCCGGCCCGAGCAGAAAAACGAAAAGGACGCCCACCCACCCATTGGGCGTGTGTCACAAAAAGGCCGGGTGGGCGCCCGCCCGGCCCTGTCGGAGGTCCTGCGAGCTTGACGAGACATATACCACTTCTAGCAATATCTTCGTCGTGAGCTAGTGGAGAGCGAGAAGAATAGCTCTACTATGATGAGTTCGTTTTGAAGCTGCCTTTTCATGACTGTAAGAGAGACGAGAGACGAGAAAGAGATGTCATGACGGACGGCAGGTTTAGTAAATTATACTTGCAACCTCAAAAGGAGCGAAAGGTGCACTTGTTTTATATATACTTATGAACGTCATTGTTAAATTGGCGTAGATTGCCTTCGCTCCTAAGTTTGAAGCAGCAGAGTTACGATGAGGATGCTAATACGGATATGGCAAACTTATAGATCAAAGGTAGGTATAAATATTGTTCTATAAACATTATGATTGACATTTCCTAAGATTACTTTTTGGCGCAAGTGCAATAGGAATAGGAAAAAATTATGGTTGAAGCGCAATACAATGGAATCTGCTTGCACAAATTTGAAAGATATACATTTTCAGTGATTCCTGCGCGGCGAAGGAACTTGTAGTTGTATTAATGCGGTTTCATGACGAGCACTTCTATATAGATTAAAACGTTTTCAGAATAAATGTCGAAGGCGAGGAATCCATCACTGAAAATAGCGCTTTTTGCCCAGAGAGCTTTGACATATGATCCTCAAGTAGGTCATCCTAGTCGGTAATATTAAACAGAATGATTCCTTGGACTACATCAGTAATAAAGTAAAAGTAAATTGTAGGTCACTATGTGTCACTTCTCACTTTCATTCTGGTGCATAACACGACAAGGTACAAATTGACAGATGGCTAACTTGTATGGTTATGAGGTCGGTGAAAAGGAGCAACAGGCATTGCATGCAGTTTGTTGTTTCTTTGCAGTTCTATGGACGACAATACTTATTGTTTTTGCAGCTCTCTGGTGCGATGAATGTTGGTGGTGGTTGTGGTTTCTCCTCCTCTTCTTTGCGGTCTGGGTGTGCATCAGTGCATCCATAACAGATGATGATACATACGTTTCAACGGCGCCTAGTCGTGTTGTGGTAGTGCAAGAGCCACGAAGACAGCCAACTGAAGCTGAAGAAAGGGCTGCTGCAATAGCTGCCGTCGAGCAAGCTCAACGAAGAGATAATAGTGCAGTGCCAGTTGTGACAGGAATCCCAGTCAAGGACTCAAGTACATAATTCAAACCTCACAGATCCCTGTTTGCGTTAGTCGCACGCATGGATATTACAAATCATACATATCTATAGCGAAACAAAATTTTCTGGGAAAGGGCACGTAATGAATATACTTTAAAGTCATACGTTTGGCTGCAGATCCTAAAACAAACTGGACTTGCATTTCATGGTGGTGTAATGAATTTAGGGTGTATCTTTGGCATTTCGGCAGCTGATCTAAAGACTACTAGCCGAACAAGACTACTAGTACGAGACTGCACTTTTTTGCTGTAAAGGGACTCATGTCCTCCCACTATTTTCCAACCCAAGAACCGAAATTCTTGAGAGAACGTTTTTTTCACGAAAGCTATTTAGGACTTCGTCTATACATCAGAGATCCGGTTGCTCAGTAACCTCGATATTAATATACGTAGCAGAAACACTATAAAAATCGTTCAGTTTAGTGTGCCTAGTATACCAGGTGCCAAATCATTTCGGCTGTGCTTTCAACGATACCATGCGTACCATTATGACCGGCACCCTTAGTCAAAAAAAGTATTGGTAGTTTTATGCATTTGGGGCAAATCGAGTCTCAAGTTCCTGAATCAGCCAAAAGAAAGCTGACGCTGCTGGATGTTGAGAGAACGCTAGCACGGACGCATTTGCATTTACAACTCCGCTGTTGCGGAGCAGAGTGCATGCGCTTAAGACCTCTTCACCGCTACCTTCACCTGACTCTTTGTGGGCTGCCAATCGGCGCCGGTAGCGGAAAGAATGGCGTCGCGCAGTCACTGGCTTTTGCGTGGGTAAGAATTGATCAAGCTTTACGTGGCGAACTTCTTGCGGAGGGTCTGCCAAAATGCCACGCACGAGCTCATCTTCGCAGTCGGCCCGGACATAGATGCTGCCGTGAGCTCTATAATTGGTAAAATCTAACATTGGAGCACACTGCGTGGCTCGCAGGGCGGATTTATATTTACTTTGGATGGCGTCTTCTTCTCTTCTTTCAATCATTAATGGCAAATGCGTTAGAGTAGTGCCCAAAAAGCGGCAGAGCCGATAGACCACTCGCGCATAGCCTTCTGCAGGTAAATTGGTGACCAAAAAGCGAGGCTGGCGCGCCGGTCGATCCTTAAAGAGTGTCGCAAGGAAAGCGTATGCACTCTTATGAACATGTAATGTAAATGACCGCTAGCAATACTGTCATGAATGAGTATTTTACGATGACTTACTTCATCAATGAAGGTGAGGAAGGCGCGATGCACGCGTTCGCGCACTACTGCAGCGTCACAAACCTTTGACGCAGTGGTATAGTACGCAAATAAAAGATGTTGACATTATAATGGAATAAACAATACTTATTATCAACTGCCTTGAATTGCAAGTGCCCAGGAGCGTCACGGGGACGAATACATTTCGTTACCTTCAGCGCGAGTAACCCATAACTCAACGCGCTCCGGTTGGGGTGCACCGTCAAATTACCTTCTGCACTGCTGGTACGATTTGTTACATCGGGAGCATCACCAGTGGCGCAAGGCGCAGAGGGAAGACCTCTGCGCGTGCGAGCAGTTTCCCATGCAACCTTTGAGCGCGCATAACTCGCGAGGCTGCGGGTGTTGAGTACAAATAATGCCTGCCAACCAAACGATTTTACAAGTACATCGTTAGTGGATACGATTGCGCTTTCCAGCTGCATCTATGCACATAATTACTGGATCTGGCATGCAATACAAGATTTTTATCTTACCTTTGGAAAACAACGGCTTAGATATCGCACATCTGGATGCTGAAAGTGACCATATTCGAGGGTAGCATTCCATTCGGCTATAGAATAGTATGGGGTGTCAGCAAGGATGTCGTGTTTCCACATCTAAGAGGCGAGATAATGCCCGTTAAGCATAGCAAGTAAAAGAAGTATCGCATCTCTGCAGAATAGTGTATAGGAGTTGGCCACACCACTTCACCTGAAATGGGTCCGAGTACCAGCCCTTCTTATGCCCTGGGTATGAAAGCCCAACTCGAAGGTCTCTTGGGATTCCGTTGCGTTTGAAAATGTCTACGTACGAGTTGGTTCCAGTGTGGTGAGCGCCGATGAAGAGCAGTCGAGTGGCGTTCCGAGGTACTCGAACATTCGTCGTTGGGCTGGAGCACATTCCGGTAGTAACATAGTCTGCCGAGACCTCGGGCGCTGATAGAGAGCTGAAATAAATAAGGATGACAAAGGAGAGCATAGCATCATTTGAAACAGCTTGCATTCGGTGGAATTTATCGTTTCCTGCTCAAAACGTGACAACGCTTATACGAGTACATTGCTTGGCCAAGCTAGACGCTAGCTAGAGCTAAAAGACGGCATTTTTTCTTGAAGTATTTCGTTGACTGTCGTCATGACATCATCAACAACCCTCAACCCTTGCCTCAACGCACAATGCCCCTGAATGGGGGGGGGGCTGAAAAATGCCGAGAAAATGGACCATGAGAACGTGCTCATTCTCAGTGCGCTACAGATAGCTAGAGAGAGCAACCAAAGCACCATCAGCCGGTGCTTGTTAAATGCCGACCACTGCTATCAAGGTGGCAATACTCGAGTTGTACCCTACTTCGAAGGGCAAGGCCTTACACCCTGGCGCAGAACATGCAAAGGTACAGTAACCGTCAGCTAAAGCGTTTCCTGCTACCTGTAGCTACCGTAGTACCTCAATACCAGGCAACGTATGCAAACACCCTTTGATGACGTCGTGTTTTTATTCCACAGGCCGCTTTGCTCTCGAAAAATCCTCATGGCAATCCATCCACCCCAGTTGGCGCAGCTGCAAATGCTGCCTCTACGACACTTCCTGCGCGTCTACGAAGAGGACAAGGACCCCCAACCATATCCAGCCACCATGTGTCTACTAATGCAGCGAATAGAATAGCCACGTGTACGGCGGGCAGCATACCAACGGTGAAGAGCAGGAGCATGGCCGCTCGCCCTGGTTATGCTGAAGTGGTTACGCGAGCGCTGCACGGTGGCTGTGGCGGCTCTGATACGAGTGCCTCAACGTCAGTGCCCCTGCCGCCGCTAGGTTCAAAAGGAGTTTGCGATGGTGAGTCTGATGCTAGGGCTGGACTGTTTTTGCCATCTTCAGCAGTCAAAGCTAGTGCAGCGTCATTAGCGGCAGCATTGGCTCCTGAAAATGCCGAAAGCGAACAAAGTAGTAGAGCTAGCAATGCCTCGACGAATGAAAGATTTTTTTCTGCGGAAGTACAAACAAATTGTCCTACCAATACCAAACCCACGAAACAGGCTGGTGGCAGCCGGATGTATGAAAATGTAGCATTGACGATGTCCGTAGACCTCGTTTCAGCTGCACAAGTCGGAAAACCGGGATGGCTCGCAAAGCAAGGCTATCGCTGCATTGTGGTAAGTGGTTAGACTTGCAATAGGTAGGCAGTTCAAGGCTGAATTCTAGCTTGTGCTCTTCTCTTACCCATGCTTTTAATGCATATTCTCTTTAGTGCCTGCTTATGTATTTGCATATTTTCATGGATCAGATTCCGGGTGGATCTGCTGAAAAGCAGTACATGTGCTTGAAAACCGCTGGAGCTGAATCTTTACGCGAATTTGTGGCCAGCGGCGGTGGTTACGTGGGAATTTGCGCAGGTGTGTGGTCCAGTGGCATTGAGGAAAAAAAGGGGAATGAACAATTAAATTGTCTATGAGACTGTTCGTTACATACTAAACTTTCATCTTTGCTATACCAATTACACCTATTCGATACCTCATTCTGCACTTCTCGTCCGTTTTTTTTTTATTTAACACGTATTTTCTTCATTCTCAGGCGCCTATCTGGCTTTGAGTAGCTGGAAACCAAAACGCTCTTTGGCTTTGCTTCGTGGAACAGCTCTCTCGGAATGGGAGCGCGGTCAAAGGCGAGTTCGAGTGAAGTTTACTTCACTGGGTCAACGGCAACTACGGCAGACCTGTGCAAATGTGCACAATTTATGCCATGAACATGCTGACGATCCAAATCTTCGCGCTCAAGTTTCTCATAGCAATAGTTTCAGTTCTAGCAGCAGCTGCATGAGCGATATTGATAGCACTAGTGGCGACGCTAGCAACAGAAGCACTGACAGCAGCGCAACAGGTGTTCGAGCTGCAGTTAACACTGACCTGATCGTGCGTTACAATCAAGGGCCATGCATACTGCTGCCACAATCTTCACATACTCTAGAGAGCCCTGCTGACTGCTACACTACAGCAAGAAGTGACATCGGTGCCAACAGCAATAATGACGAAGGGCATAAAAATAGTTCTATTTTGCCAATCTCTGAGAGTTGCGAAGATGACTCGCATTATTATCCGCCTCCAGGCTTCCCAACTGCGCTAGCGATTTACGCAGAAGGCGTAGACGATGTAGTTGACGAAGCCGTCACAAATGAAAAGCTGAATGTTGCACAAGAAAAAGTCAGCTCTCGAATTGCTGATGACGATGCTTCACGACCTCGTCCTGTTATTGCTTCTCCCAGAACTGCGTCCTCGACCCACTCTTCACCGTCGGGCGGCACAGCTGCTGCAGTGTCGGGCATGTGCGGTGCCGGGCGCGTGGTTCTACTCAGGCGGGTTACTCCATCTGTATTTTTTTTTCCTCTCTCTCCACCTCGCTTTCCTATCATCACGGTCACTGTCTCATTTCTAAATTTAATACGCGATGGCTTTTTCTTCCTCAATTTTTCGGTCGATTTCTGAACGATTTGAATCATTGTACTCGATCTCTCAGTCCACACTTCGAGTCTACGTCCACCGTAGCTGGCTCTCTGGACCGTTCTTGGAACATTTCTTCAATGGATTCGCAGTGCCAAGGAGTTGTAAGAGCCGCAGTGACGTGGGCAGCTCGAGCGGATTTACAAAGCGGACTAGGATAAGCACATGGACATATGGGTGTCCTCGAGATGGACCAAAATGTGCATACATGTATGTGCGCGCGTGGGGGAATCTAGGAGCTAAAATGGATATGTGTCAAACTGGAGTAAGCATCCCATTTCCATGGCTCATAACTTGCCATAAAGGTGGGACTCCTTGGATTCAATTGACTTTAGCGCCCCATTGGGCTGTTCTAGGTTAGCTATATTTTTATATATATATATATATATGGCATTTATCGTTTTTAAAACCAATTCCAAATGTTTATTCGGGTAACTCTGAAAACCCCTGGACGTCATCAAGAAGTAGCCCCCTTCCGGAGCTCTCCCATGTTTAGTTTTTCTGGCAACTAAGAGGGATCTTGGGATCTGGAATCAGGAATGGTGATATGCGCTGTGCATTTCAGTGCGGCTTCGTCTCTTTTCTTGCTTCGTCTATTTTCCTGTTTGGTGAGTGGAAAAACTGGTACACAGTTCCTTTGTCCGTTGCATGGTGTCCCACAATGTTGGCGCGCATTCACTCAGAGGTGCGTCACGCGCGTGTCGAGCCTTAGAAACACCCACATGAGGTTCTTGATGGGAACGGGCACGGGCTTGTCGGCCTGAGAGTTTCCTGTATCATCACGATCATCTTTGGCTGCTGCTGCTGCTCCACCAGAAGGACTTGCGACGCCTTTTGCAGCAGCGTCACGGGCCGCGCGCGCACAGGATGGCATCAACACTGCTTTCAACCAGTTTTCAAGGCCAGCGCGGCGCTCCTCAACCTGTATCCAGGCAACATCGCCATACATTGTCAAACACAAAAACGATGTTAAATACTCTGAAGTACCACTTAAGTAGATTGTTTTCTGAGCATATATGCAAAACTGGTACCCGTTCGTCACCACCAGGTACGAGTAAGATGCTCGTTAAATATGTACGAGTATAGATATACATATTTGCCCACCTGGTCTTCCGAGAGGCCAATGCCCAGTTTGCGCTTGAGGTCGGTGGTGGTGTCGCGATTGGGGAAGAGGTCATTGACCGCAGCCCAAGTAGCTTGACCTCCCATGTAGGCAGCTACTCCACCCATCACCTAGGGTAGGAAGGTAATGTAAGAAAAGGGTATATATGAAATACTTCGTTTACATAAGCAAACCAATAAGGCACAGTATACATGAACAGCGTAATCAATGATGGTCGCCTCATCAACGTAATCAATTTTCACGATAGAGGAGTCCATCTGAGACTGAGGGGATTCAGCATGCATAATAAGACGAGATGATAAATGGAAATTACCGAGAGCTCCTTGTAAAAATTCCAATATTCGCCGAACCGATGCGAGCAAGTGCCTCGATTTCCTCCTTTGGTTGTGATTGTAGTGCGGTAAAAGACTTTTTCTCCCTCGTTTTTGTCCACCTGGTATATGTAGCGGCATTACAATAAGAGAAAAACGTGAGAAGCAGTACGCAATACCGTGTGACTCCATTTTGGTGCATGTGTGCCGCTTAGCAAGCAAACAAAGAAAAGAAACAAAGGAAAAGAGAACGCGGCGAGAAGTGATATACATTTTTAAATCTCAAAGAGTAAGACAGAAGTACCCGTTGTCTCACTTACCGAAACAACTACGGTTGCAATGCTCATAGATGGGTCAGCTGTCGAGTCAGAGTCACTCGCATTGGCGCACGACGAAGGCGGCGGAAGAGGAGCATTGCCTCCACTGGCGGTGGGTTTAGCAGCAACAGCAGCAGAATTGCCCATGAAAGCCCCTCGAAAGCTTTCCAAGAGGTTCATGCTGCTGCTGCTGCTGCTGTTGTTGGCAGGTGAAGTTGGAGCATTGCTGAGTGCAACCTAAAGAGTGCAAATAAAGCAGGAAAGAGAAGATGCAGTTAAAAAGCATAAGCTCTGTACATCGAGGAAAAAAAAAAAAAAGTTCAAAACTATGGGAAGGCACAGAACAAACGAGGTTAAGAAATCCTACTTCATATTCGATAATAGCATTATTGCGATAAATAAATAAAAAGTGGCATAATAATGAGCGGAAGGTGCAAAATAGTACCGGCGATACAGGAGCAGCTGAAGCCCCACTGAGAAGTAATTTTCGGTCGCGCCGCAGTGTCTCAACCAAATCTCGTACCTGCCAAAGATCAATGAGGCCAAAACTTCACAACGCGTTGGAGCGATGATGCGAATGCTCATGTGCAGCGGAGCCATAGGTCTACCTTCTCAAACTCCCAACCTCCATCAGGGAAGGTCTGCCTATCTCTGCATCAAATACTTACTTCCTTCACCGCTAGCTTCATTGCTTCATTTGGGATCAAGCCTGCGTCTCGGTCGGCCCGCACGATGGAGGACCGTCGCCGCACTGGTCCTTGCTGGACGGTGTCGTCACTGCCACCATTAGTGCGACTCTGTGCAATTGAGGAGGGCAAATTCGAAACAAAGAAAACGAGAAAAAAACTCGGAAAACACGGCGAACAATGCAATAATGAATAACACAGTACAAAGACAAAGTAAAAAAGTTGCATTAAGAACACGAATGTGAAGTGAAGCATTGAAAAGTATTTCTTTAAAAAAACATACATAATGAGGATGAATGAAAAGCTTCTACTCATTCATTTGACAGCAAAAAGGAAAAAAAAAAGCTCTCTCGCTGCGCATAGGTAAAAAAACTATGATCATTCAACACACACCTGCGCTTGTGGGTCTCCCAGGAAAGCTGCCTTTTCGTCGGGTGTCAGCATGCCCGCTTGCCTGGCTTTGGAAGCATAATGCTCGGCTGCGGCAGCGACGACCTGCGGTGTTTCTTTGGCATTGCCTTTCGAGGCTAAAGTTTGCTTGGTGTTGATCACACGGCCCTGTAACATACACACAGAAAAGATGCAAAGTGAGAATACGTAGTCCCTTCAAGCGAAAGAAAAGTACGTAGACGCTGTAACTAAGGCCACACACAAAAAGACCCCAAGCAAACGGAAAAAAAAAGAAAAAAGTTCGACTACCTTGGCTGCCTCGAAAGCTCGCTCGGCATTGGTGCTGGTCGGAGGCCGGCCCAATAAACCTGCCGACCGATACGCCACTAGCCGAGACAGCTTTTGCGCCTGTTCTCGAATCAAAATGAAACAGAGCATCGAAGAAGAGGGGAATAAAAAGTCACACACACAATAGGTTTGTGAGTGCTTTCAAATGTGGAGACGGATAATTCATCGTACAACAAATAAATGAAAAAATCAAGGCAATTTCAAAATTAAAAAAAAGTCTCCTTTTCACGGTTGACGCATGACTCTTTCGTTTGCTGATACAAAAAAAATGAAGCTTGAATTCTCTCACCAGAGACAAAGACCCATCGTTCACCAACGCCTCAGTGGCCTCGCTCTGTGCTTCGACCCAGGCAGCTGCTTGGCGTTCGTGCGCAGCGCGGCTCAAGTTGCGCCTTGTTAGCGCAGACCGTTCGTAGGTTTTGCCGTCTTCTAAGCTCAACACCTTTTGAAGAAGATTTAACGAATCAAAGGAGCACATATGAACAAACACATAACAATAATAGGAGTGTAACACGTACAAGTACTTGCACAACGTTGGTCTGAGTGCTTATGGCATTGGTACAATAAAGAATTAAGTGTAAATTGATCCGAATGTTGGAAGGCCTTGCTAGATGAATGAATATGGTACTGAAGGAGGCTTACCGGATCTTCGAAAGGTTTCTTGGTGAGAGAGCAAAGGAGCGCGGATTTAGACGGAAGCACACCTTCCCACCAATCACTCGACTCGTCCAACTCAAGCGAGGGTAGGTTGGCTGCTGCTGCAGTCGATGACGCAGGCGATGATACTGCAATTGGGGAGGTTACTGGCGCAAGATCGTCTCCACCGTCATGCCACATGCGCGCGGGTTGTTTTTTCTTGGTCGGTGATGTCGTCGAAGGGTTACTATTGCCCTCAACATGATTCGTGGCCACAGGTGTCACTGAAGCGGACCCAACGCCAATGTCACTGCACATGCGCGGGAGATTTTTGGCGCCAGGGATGGTGTCACTAGCAGCACCATCTACTGAAGGCAGTTGTAGCGATTTGGAGTCGTTTCCAGCAGCAAGAAAGTCGTCGCTGTCCCCAACTACAACTGCGCCCTCATCCCCATCGTCGTCGTCGCTGTTCTCTGTGCCCCCACCTTCTTCTTCTGGTAACGGGTGCAAAGCACCAAATGGTTGTTGGCTGGCCACACCATTGCCATCGTGTGAGCTCGCTGTGCTGCTCGCATTCGAAGCAGCAGCTGAAGCAGCGGCGGAAACGGCTCCTTTCACCCAAGGGTGTTGCAAAAGCACGTGAGCCTTCGGCCGCCGCTCAGGAATGGGATGCAAGCACGCACAGATGAACGAGCGCGCTTCCAGGGACACGCCACTTTTACCGCCATTGCTGCGACTGTCCCACACGGCGTTGTTGCTGTACCCGCTGCCATAACCATTGGAATGCGACGCCAGAGGTGCCAACCACGCACTGCCGGACCGGCCTTCTCGAAACCAAGGCTTTCGAGTGAAGTCGCCGCTGGTAGGTCGTGAAGTAGGTGCAGCAGCAGCAGCTGGAGCATCGGTAGCATTTTTAGCATCAGTAGAACTGCTGCCGCTGTTCGTGTTCGCGGCCTCACTATCAGCTACGCACTGATCGAGCATAGCTGAAGCAGCTTCATTGTCCACAGGATCACTCGAAGGCGCACAGCCAGCAAACGCCAAAACGGCAAGTTCCGTCTCTGGAATGTTGGTTCCACTGCAAAAGCGCGGCAAATCTCCGCCCAGGAGCCGATAGGCCACTACGCCAACGGACCATAGATCGCACTGCATGTCATAGCCTTCGAGTGGGGTAGCCATGCCGCCTGAAGCCGCCGCAGCTGCACTGGCGCCACTGGTGCGAAGGACTTCTGGTGCCAAATATTGCGTGCTACCGCACAACTGCCAATTACAAAAAAAATGCAGAGAATCATTGAGCACATAATTTAGAGAAAAGAGCATCGAAAAATCAGTAATATCACTAAAGATTCAAAAAAGCGACAAAAATATTGGTGAGAAGAATGCGAGCGAGATAGAAAATGGGCGCCCTATCAACCAAAAGTGCACACCTTTTTCAGGCTCCTGCCGTTGCATGTGGCCGCAAGCCCAAAATCCGCAAGCGCAATCGAAGCCCCGTCATCAACCGTGAAACAGTCCGAAAGAACGGCCTCAAAGTTGGCGTCTGTGCTAGTAATCGAGGCAACATTCGCCGTGCTCGGAGACGAAGGAAAGGTAAATGGTTGGCGAATCAGCATGTTTTCAGGCTGCGAGTTTTCGAAAACAGTATCCAAAAGTTATCACGAAGCAGAAGTAGAAGAAAACAAAAGAAAAAGAAGGGTGATAGCAGAAAAACGCCACGCACTAAACCAAGCAAGAAACTTTGGAAATTTGATGTAAAAGAAGAAACAGGAAGAAGGAGAGTAGGTCAGGCAACCAGCATCTACTTTATTTGGCAAACAAACCTTGACATCTCGATGAGCCACGTTTTGCTTGTGCAGGTGCGCCAAAGCACCAAGCAACGACGCAACGCACGCTGCAGCGGTGTCTTCGTTCAAACCACCCCAAGGGGGGATATTTCCCGCTCCTTCTTTAGAAGATGGTTCATTGCTGATACCTATTCCCAGTTCTTCACGTTGTTGCTCTCGCTGCAAGAAAACTTCACGGCGCTGATTCAGCCTCGCGTGCAAGTCTCCACCCGCACAGTTCTCCGTCACTAACCAAAGCGAAGAGGACGTCTCAAACAAGCCGAAGAAACGCATCACGTTGGGGTGGCCCTGATAAGAGGTCGAGAAACAAACAAGGTGTGTCGTCGAATTTAAGGTGTACTAAAAACGACCACATCGTGCGCACATGTTATGAAGCCAAATGGTATGAAGTCAGTGTGCGTGGGATGAATAACACAAAATTAGAAAAGTAAACACTGACCTGGCACCGGGCGAGAAATTTCGCTTCTTTCCGCGCAGCTGCGGGGCCCTCAATTCCGTCCACCAATTTGGCGACGGAAATTTCCTTGAGCGCGACGGGCACCCCTGGTGACAGCGACAAGAGTGGCGCTACTGTGCTACTCCCTCTGCCGGGCACGCTTCGACGGAAGCTGCTGTTGTGGTCTTCCATGCTGGCTCGGCACAGGAGATCGTTGCTACTGTTGGTCATGCTGCGAGTCAGCGTGGGCAGTGGCGGCAGTTCAAGTTTCGCCCGGCCGAGCCACACTTTCCCAAATGCGCCGGTGCCGAGAGACACCACTTCGGGGCCCACATTCTCCACAAACGTTGCCTCAGCAGCTGCCGCGGCAGAACCTTTCTCTCTCACAAGAATTGGGTTCGTCGCCGCAATGTCTGCGGATGCCGCTGAGGCTACTGTTCCAGGTTCTGCGGTAGACTCAGGTTGGTTCATGGCTTGGAACTCAAAGTAGTCGTTGAGTTGAGGCTCAGTGGCTGCAGCCGCTTCGGCCGCTGCTGATCGACGTGCCATTTGCTCTTCTGACGCCTGTACGTACAGGATGAAATCGGTGAAAAAAAAACATACATTAGGGCAAACATTGTAAACTCAATGATATATGACAGATTTGTAGAGCATAGGAAGGAGCAGCTGTGCACGAAGGGTACATGTGCATTATGAACCCACACCTTTCGAACGAGTGCTTCAGCATTCGAGGCCACGCGTTGTTTCTCTTCAGCAGCCGCCGCTAACTGACGCGCTTCGCGCTGCAAAAAAAGTGAAGGATGAATAAATATAGCGTATTCGAACAAGCATAAATGTAGACTTCTGTC
>Ga0307930_1002539_pt1 | contig 13855 bp, 9 predicted proteins | sample OrgLakmetageno46_FD_203161 | JGI IMG/M metagenome (GOLD analysis project Ga0307930, IMG submission 203161) | Saline water microbial communities from Organic Lake, Antarctica - #46 | ecosystem: Environmental > Aquatic > Non-marine Saline and Alkaline > Saline | place: Antarctica: Organic Lake... | reverse complement strand
AATGCCCCTCTCCCTCCTGAATCATTCCGCACTTGCTTTGTTTGCGCAACGCACGCGCATTCCCACTTCTGCCCGCAGCATTGGCTTCTGTGCCATTTGGGTTTGTATTAGTTCGAGTTCGAGTAGTAACATTTTCCTAGAAAACTGCACCCCCGGGAAGTCCCTGTTTCTGGTGCAGTGTACTGCAGCAGCAAAGCCGTTATTAATAACCAACAAACCAACAACAGAAATGAAAATGGGGCTATACGTATATCTCTAGGTGTCGCCCTTGCCACTGGGCGGGTTTGTGGGTTTATAACGGTTTTTTTTTGTAAACTCCAAATTGACCTTTGAATCACTATGCTTCTCAAAAGAAGCGGTGAAGACTGCACGAGGAATGCCAAGGACCCTTCTCTGTTTCTTCCGTGTGCTCCTGGAGCTGCACTTCTTAAGCTTTTTCATTTCACTACAAAGGGCTGGCAATGGAAGCTAAGCAAGTCCACACGCTCCGCATTGAGCTGCCTTCCATGGTAAGTCTTGGCACTTGCAGTAGGGTCAATACTCTTTTCTTGTATCCCGTTCTCGCCATTCTAGGGCCTGCATTCGGTCGTAGGTGTGTACGCGCAAACTAGCAAGTGTCTGTTGCGGCGCCGCGGCGTCCAGTGAATGAAGAATAAATACCGTAATGCCGTAATCACATAAGTTTGCCACGTTCCCGTGACGATACGTTGCATGAGAAAATTTTGGTTATAGCGCTTTGTAGAAGCACAAAAATACCATAAAAGATAAAGGGATGTATCAAGTGAAAAGCTGGCTCATGACGATAGGGCTGCACCGAGTACGATAGAGGAAGTCATCATGAATGAATAATTCAATTGACTTTTGAACTATTTATGGTCCTCCTGCGGAGAGTAATTCGCTTTTCAACTCTTGAGCGCTTTTGGGAAATGGAGAAATATACAATGGGCGCGTTTTCCAGTAAGAGGGATCTTCGGAGAGAATTCCTGCGCAGAAATCGTGAATATTTTGACGTAACGTGCTTGGCAGCTCAATGATCTTGCATGTACGACTTGTTCCCAGAGCAAGATAGTTCCCACAAGGAGACCATGCAGCAGAGGTTGGCAACCCAATTGAAGCTGGTAACGGAATCGAGACCTCGTGTTTCCCGGTCAAAACTTGGTGTATTATGATGGTAGACTGAGCGCCCAAAGTCGATACCAATCCAATGTACAGGCCTGATGGGTCTACCATAAAATATCTTAAGACCGGTGATGGCATTTGGCTCATTGTTGGCATCATCGAAAATACTCCGTGCAACTCTCCGCTCCAAATTTCATAGATGCATACAGTGCCTGAAACCGAAAGAGCTAAAATTGACTCTTTTGATGGATGCACGACCGCCCCTACGCATGGGCTGTCGAGTTTGTATTGTTTCTCAGGTGGGTTTGAAGTTGGTATCCATGCAGTCCGATTTTGTTGTGCCGCAACATTTGTAGATACGACGCCCTTTATCTTTCGCAGAGTTAGAAAACAGTGCAACCCTTTCTCGCGTAGAATACAACTTGAAAGTGTGCAAGCAGGCTTCACGGCCATTGCAACAACATGGTTCTTTTCGCTATCATCGCCAAGGCCACTGCAGCTGCGCGATGGCAAACTGTCCCACGGACCTTGCATGAGAACACCTCCGCCAAAACCTCTGTTTTTTAAAGCTACGACAACAGAACCGCCAGCATGTCCAACCACCACGTAAGCCTCGTCGTCGCTCCAACTCAAAGTCTCGATCGCTTCGGTAGATTGCCCAAAAACTTTTGAAGTTCGCGTGTGGGCCTCGAGGTTGGCGCTTTCTGGTCCTGCTTCAGCAGAGCTCGAAAACCTGAAAACTCTGAGGTCTCCATATTTGTCACCGCAAGCTAAATATCGCCCGCCTGGAGAACAGACCAAGGCAGTAACACATATGCGCGGGAGTGGGGTAGCTGATTGCAATCGCTGAACTGATGTGATAACCAACGAAACACTAGAAGGGAGAGGCAAAGCAAACATCGGACGGATTCCAAGCGCAGCCTGGGCATTCGGGGCATAAATGAAAACATTCTGATCACCAGCCGTCGCAAGAACAGGAACGAGCGGATTGTCCACGTTCGCGGTGCTTCTAGGAAAGAGAGAGCCTTCATATATCCAAGAAAGAGCACTGACACCGGTAAAGTGTGCAGCAGCAAAAGTCAGGCATTTTCGAGTAGTGAAGTCACACGCATGAAAAGTCCCATTTGAAGCCGATGTTATCAAAAGATCACAATGTAAGTAAGGCTTCGAATCCTTGCTACGGTGTTTCACAGTAAGCTCTGACACAGAAACCCGACCTTGACTTTGAGAGCCGAGCGTTTGAAATATCAAGCGATCAACTTCTGATGCAAAAGCGCTCCGAACTTTGCCGGTGTCATTGGACGAGTGCAATTGCTTAGCCAGTGGAGATGTTGCAACATCGGAGATATCGTTAAGCCAAGAACCAGTTTTCCAATCTAAAGTAGCGACGCGCCCAAAGTCAGTACAAACAATGAGTTGTCTCTCATCCATCGATGAAATTGTTGTCAAAATTTCGTGGCTATCCCACGGTATCATAGCAACGATAGATAAGAAGGCGCCAACACCAGCGTTTTCTACGGCGTAAACACCTCCGCTATTGTGTCCCCAGCCTTGTCGAAGTACAATTAATACTCCATCATGCATGCAAACGTCAGCGACACATGTAGAGAAGTCTCCGTCATTCATGGAGCTATCAGCATCGAAGCAAAGCTCCGCAGAAATGGAAAGGGTGCCACTTTCACGCATCCAGAGTGATATTTTGCAGCCAGAAGTAGTTGCTAGATGAGCACCTCCGCTGCTGGACTCAACATCAAGCCAAAGAACGTGCTTACTCCATGCAGGCGTTGAAGTGACGTCTAATTCAAGGCTTTGAACCACTGATAGAGAAAAAGCACGCTCAGTGCTGGTAGCAATCTGGATTATTTGTACTGATGATCGTTGCGGAACTAGCCAAGCCACCATCTGGGAATCATGCCGTGGCCCAAGCTCACTGTTTTGAGATTCGCGTGGAAGTAGGATTCCTCCTAGGTTTTCGAATTCGCTCAGTTCACATGTACATTCGGCACACATTGTCCATTCGTTAGGGTCATCTGACTTCGATGATTCCCACAGCCGTAAGAAACGTACTTTCTCAGAAATTTCAACGGTTAAAACAACAGAGGAGGCCATGGCCCAGCAAGCTGCGACTGTGTGAGTCGTGTTAGTTTCATCTTTCGTGTGGTATCGTCCGTTACTGTAGTCGAGCAGTGTTAACCCGCCGCTAGAATTAACGTGGAGAACCCGAGAGGAGTTGTCGGCAGCTGGGGTGAAACGGAAACCACCCATATAAAGAGCGATTTAAAGCACCAAAGGAATTAGCTACAGGTAAGACTCACGACTAGCAGTCAATGTAGCCGAATGAGCCTCAAGTATTCTCCAGATTGTTCTGCTGTGCTCTAGCTGCAGTAGTTGTCTCCGGTGTCTGTAGTTCTCTAATAGTTTTTCTGCAGCTGTGGCGCGTTAAGGCAAACTGGCAGAGGCGAAGGCGTGAAGGCGCAAGTACGTATCAAGTACGTACAGTACAGTACTGTTCTGTCGGTGTCGGTGGTCGGAGCGCCGGTGTGCCGTGTGCTGATGGTCTGGTGGTCTGGTGGTGGCCTTGAACTGAAGCCCGTTGGCTCGTGAATCATTTATTCACTCATGTGTGGCTACAGGGGCAGCCCACAAAGCAAATTCTGGATATACATTAAAAAGTAAAGTGCTCAGTATAGCCGGATAGCCGTGCAGATGCGAGATGCGGACAAACCCAAACCACGGATAGCGACACCCCACACCCCTCACCCCTACTCGCAACTACCTTCAAATTTGTTATCGTGCAGCAAAGTCCTAGTCCCTCGATGCATAATAAGCCTATATGCCTGTCTTGGAATAAAGTGCTGTGGGGCATCGCGAATGTAGGACAATCAAAAGTAAACCGGATGGTCGATACCGAGTGCATTACCTAATTGCCTAGCGAACACGGATATTTGTGTCATCCAGCCCGTTTCGCCCTTAGTATCTCAAGGCGAACATTCCGGGCAATTACGCGTGCTTGTTCTGCGGCTTGCATCCGCTTTAAATCCATCTTTTGCCGCATTAGTCTTTTCTCGTGAAACTCGTTGTCTCTTTCAAAATCACGGAGATACTTAACGTTGGCTTCATCACCCACCCTGCTCTCTAGCCAAGCAGTCAGATCACCTGTGAGTGGCTGAGGCTGCACGTGGTGGCTCCGAAGAACTTTTCGTAACCCAATAGCAACGCCGTGCTTTCCTGCTATCGTTGGAATGAATACGTCAAAATCCTGAAGACGATTTTTATCTTTGTCGACGCCACGGAAAGAAGCACGAAGCAAGTCTGGCCAAATTCTGTGCGTCGTCTCCGTGAATAAGAGGACACTACCAACTGGAACTTCATTTGCAAGGTCAACAAAAAAATGATAGTTGCCTTCCCGAAGTGCAATTGCATTTTCAGCAATCACGTAGGAACAGATCACAATAAGTGGTTTAGTTGACTTTAAAAACGATTTTGCTTTTGAATTGATCGAGTCGTCAAGTGAGACTGTTATATCGCATAAACCAAATTGGACGTCTATGTCTTGTTGAACCCGTTCTTCAGACGGAGCAACCTGTCGAGCAGCATTCGCAGTGTGAATAGCATCTCCGACCACTTTAACGCAGTCATGCCACTGGGCTTCATAATCGAGAATCATGGCGTCTATACCAAGCCCGCCTTCACGGCCGCCGAGGCGCTGATAATTGGCCAATAGAGATACGGCCATAGCATCCATACCAGGTCCACCTCCAAGACTAAGTACTCGGATCCTAGAAGGCGCCAGGAGTATATCACCTACGACTCCTTGAAGGAGAGCTTTTGTTTCGCCTGAACTTTGCACTGACATAGAATCCATAGCGACCAAAAAGTCAGCAGCTCTGCTGCTTCTAGCGGTAAACTTTTCGAGCAGGTACCCTGATCGAGCACCAGCATTGTCAAACTTTGGCATGAAGCCTTCGTCAGCAGACGTTCCGAGGGCATCGAAGAGGTTCTTTGTCGCTAAACGATCCACTGGAGCAAGGCGGCTGAAACCTGAAAGTTCAGGCGTATCCAAATTACAAATACTTGCATCTTCTAGTGCATCTGATGGTAAAAAGCTCAAGGATATGATGCCTTTCGCGCAATCAAGTTCATATTTGCTCCAAGTGCGCCACAGACTTTGCTCGAGCGCATAGAGAGCTGACATGTCGCTCTCGCCGGAGTTTCCTGGCGCACTTTTGGACTTCTGGAACACAAGAGTGCTTTGAGTTACTTCCCGTGCAATACGAAGCCATACCAATGCTTCGTCAAACGCTTGCCCATCAATGCAAGCACGAATAACTGCTATGTAAGTTCCAACTTTGGGGCATTCACCACCAGATTCCAACCTCCATTTTGTGCCAGCTTCCATAACCCGGACAGCTTCTTCCCAATCACCCCGGTAGGCCGCTACAACTTCATTGAGCGAATAGGAATCTATTGAAAGCCCAGCATTTTTCATGCGCTGAAAAAGTAGAAATTCGGCTTCAACTCCGCGGCGTACCCTTGCAAGGGCACCCAGAGCTGCGTGGTAAAGCGGAACGTCTGGATCGCTTGTTCGATCCAAAAGCTCAAGAGCAATCTGCCATTGGCCTCCACGGCCGCAAACTGCCACCGCAGCGCACAAGGCGAAGACATTGCTAGAGTCTTCAAGCCCATCAAGGAGTGCAAGTGCTTGTGGCCACTCTGAATTTGCTAGCAATTTGATGTGAGAAACAGCGTCATGTGGGGTTATAGCGTTTGCCTGCGTATCAACCACGACGTGATTGTAACTAACGCTGTAGCCAACCTTTTTGGCATTTGATGGGAACGAGGGTTGATGACAGAAGTCACGATAAGATATAAGGCAACATCCCGGGTATGCCAAAATTAGCAACAATAAGATTTTCATCGCTAATCAAATGATATGCGATGTTATGTTGGCAATCAGCGCTCTTGAGGCACTCGTCGTGTCGTAAGGCGCAACTTGACTTATTCAATAAAGCTGCGATTACTACCCCTTGTTCGAGTCGGGCGTGATATTTTTGAATCTGTCTGTTCTCTATTTTTACTGAATAATATTTGGCAACATTTATCGTGGAACTCACTGGCTAGCTAGCATTATCGTTCATCATCCTGTGTAGGATAGAAGTAAACATACTGACATTACATATGCTAGCTTGAGCTACTACTAGTACGAGTTGTGTGTCTTGATGATATGTCTGTGTATGCTAGTAATAGTACACAGAAGGCAGGCTGGAAGTAGTCATTGTATATGATGTATTACTTCTGCAGTTGGAGCTTTTACGGTGTACTCAAGATGTGTATATCCTCCAGCCTCCAGCGCTGGCAGCCGCCAACAGCAGCACATCCTGATAGATTTGGGAATAATTTGCGAACTAATAAGTACGCATGTGTTGTGTTCGGCACTACTCCGAATTGCAGTATAAGAATATCAGAATTCAGATGGTGGATACGAATGAGCCACCTGCATTGCACATTGCACCAATAATTCCTCATCGTCAGGTCTTCCCTGTCTGTTGCGTAGATTCTCGTAAGCCAAATTAAAGCAGGCACGAACCAAAGCATGTCGAAGCAGGGCGGGCAACATTCTGCCATGGGAATGGTTCAATTTTTGTCTCTCTTAGCTGCGCCCCTGTTTCAAGCAATTCTTCGGCTCGGACTGAAGCTAACGAATCTCACGCATGCATGGGACCGGAACATTGTCGTAAAAGATCCCGGCGCGCTCTCTGCGATTGTGCTAAAAGGCGACCTCGGGCTTGGAGTGAGCAAATCTCTCACGCATTTAAACTTCATTGCCCTTTTGAAATTTTGATGCATAAGTTCCCACTCGATATCCCTCGCTTTCTTTCGTTTAAACTAACGAGATTCAACAAAGAATTGCCGAGTTGAATCTTCTAACTATTCTGTTCCCACGCAAATGTTCAGGAAGCGTTCATGAACGGCCAGTTGAATTTCGCAGTTTCTAGTGCTGAAATAAAGCCTAGTGCTTCTTCCAGCTCAGAGAAAGAGCAGCCCGGAAAGACCACAAACAAGAAAGAAGACCTCGAGGCACAGTCAGCAGCAGCGCTGGCGTTTTTTCGAGCTGCTGTGGACCCAGCCACTTCAAAAATTTACTCCTTTTGGATGGTGCCCATCGCGCACGTGTACGTTGTCTGGGCTTTTTTTGCGGATTGGTGCACCAACTTGCAGTCCGTGTCCCGCTCTCAGGCCGCCATTGCTAGCCATTACGACCGCTCCACCAAGGCCATCGAGTGCATGACTGCGCCCTCCATGGTGTACACGTGTGGGCACTGGGGCCCTGATTGCGTGCACAATTTGGAAGAAGCCCAGCGTGCAAAAATGGCGCTAGTGGCGGAGAAAATGTGTTTCCCGCGTCGTCTTCCGAACTCTCCAGCACCGACAATCACAGTGCTTGACATTGGCTGTGGCTACGGTGCTTTGGGCAAGTTTCTTACAGACAACTACAACGTCAAGTGTACGGTGAGAGCAGCCAATGCACCCAATGAACTTTTTTTCCTTCCACAGAAGTACCTGAATATATGGTTTAGTTTTTTATGCACTTTCCATTATGTTGCAGGTTTTACAACTTCAAATTGTTTTGCGTCTTTTGCCTGTTATTTTTTTTTTTCCTCACATCATCAGGGCATCAGCATTTCGAGCGAGCAAGTGGCATGGGCCAACAAGCACGTGTGCAACGACCGGCTGAGTGTGGTCTTCACGGATTATCGGACCATGCCACAAGAATGGGAGTTTGACGCCATCGTCTCGGTAGATGGCATTTTTCAGCCTCTACGCCACTTCTTGTTGCCACACCCATTTCCTTTTGTGATACTCTTCTATTGATTTTTTGCCCTGAAAATTTAACAACAATCGCTTGATACATACAAGTGCATTTTTTTGGTATTGACGAAGTTTGTGAGTCGCTTACTTCACTAATTAAATCCCCTCATGATCACTTTTTTTAGGTGGGCATGTTTGAAGCGGTGGGTCCGCGCAATTACGTAGAGTTTTTCCGAGTCCACGAGCGCCACCTCAAGCCAAACGGCCTAGTGCTCCTGCACACCATCACCCAGCCATTCTCAACTCGGGTACGTACCAAACGCATCGCTCATTTATATTTTCTGTCAACATAACTCCACAATTAACACTAATGCATCCTTGCCATCTTTCTCCTCAACATTTTTTCCTGGTTGCTGTCTTTCTTTCCTTTTTTTCTTAATTGTTTATTTTTCTCTCCTTTGTGCTCCCTCATCCTCTCGCACTCTTCCCAAGGTCAACCTGAGCCCGTGGCTGATCAAGTACATCTTTCCCGACGGCACTTTGCCGTCCTTACAGCAAGTGTTTGGAGCTGCTGAGAAAGTGCTGGTGCCCGAGGACATGCACCAATTCGGCCCCGATTACGCGAAAACCCTCGAGGTGGGTGTGTGCGCGCATGGCGCAAGAAGCATTGGATGGCCAGTAAAACATTCTGCCACAAACTTGAAGTACATCAAAACAGTTTTATGTTCTTGGCAACCATTTCACGTGAACATCTATGTCTTACTTTTTTGTTTCTGCTCTGGCGTTGCTGCTAACCTTGTAACCTCCTAGGCGTGGCGTCACAACTGGCTGGCGCGGGAAGACTCCGAGCTGCCGGCCGAAGCCAACAACCCGCGCTTTCGCCGCATGTGGTGGCTGTACCTCACCCTGTGCCAAGCCCTCTTCGAAGTGCGGCACACCAACTTGACCCAGTTCGTGTTCTCCAAGCGGGGCCTGCGGTCCAGCGCCAAAATTCTTGACATCCGCGCTGCCTCGAGTCGCATCAACGACGTGGTGTCAGGGCCGCCCAAACACGAGAAGGAGAGCTCCGAAGCTAAGAACGGCACAGCAACCACGGCGTGATTGACATCCCAACAAGCCCACTTTTTCTCATAAAGCCCTGTCGCATTCGAAGGCAAGTCCTGCCTTCCTCTACTAACTACAAATACCTAGCGACTAGCGACAGCGACATGAATTCGGAGCTCGTAGTATCTAAAAAAGACAGTGGCATTGTGGCAGGTAGAGAAGAAAAACAAAGCAGAGCAAACCGAACCGACGAAGCCAATCAGGCGCGCATGCTTCTATCTTGAATGAATTCAGGTTAATTCAATCATGAGAAGATGATAAATAGGAGGCTGAGATTAAGACACAGTCACCAATTGACTGCATTCGGGGATTCGGATTCGGGGACGGGGAGATGGGGGCGTGTCTTTATCTATATCAGAAGAAGCGGGTGTCCTGCTGGGACTACATTAAAATGTCTCGCCATCTTGGTGACATATGGGTTGTTCTCCATGATGGTTTCTGCTCCAAACGGCATCCAAATCTTTCCACAAAAATATCAGAACCCAGACTGCGACGTGAAGGTGAAGTCGCGTTAACTAAGGCCCAACCTGCTGTTTGCCCGGAATGTACTTATCGCCCGCTCTATTAATCTCATTAATACTGTAGGTGGAGCTCACCCAAAAAAGGGGGAGTCCTATACTAATAACACAACACTTCCCACATACATACATCAACAGACTGAGTAGTCCTTAGGGATCAGGGTGTATTCATCAGCACTTGAGGTCAAATGAGCTGCCCATAACTCTAATGCATGATGAAGATCTCGCTCTTTTGTTGTTCCTTCTCGATTGCAGTAAGAAATCGTGCGGAATGTAGAACGCGTTTGGTGCCCCCTCAGTTCTGAGTTCTGAGGAAAGGGATATATGGATATATGGTCTCTTCATCTCTGCATGGGTGGAAGCGTGGAAGGAACAGGAATTTTCTTAAGATTGCCATATTAGAGCAAGAGCTGAAATATGCGTCGAGATAGTGATGAGGTACACTGTAGTCGAGTAGTCGTCGGTCGTCGAGGAGTCGAGGAGTGATGAATGAGGATGAGGATGGATGAAGTTAGCCATAGGCTATAATAAGATGAGACTCATAACGATGATGTGAAGCCATGAAGTGAATTTGCTGCTGTTGTTGGGCACCATTCTTGCGTCGGCACTGGCATTATTAGGTTTCAAACTTCTACAGCTGCAGTGTCTACGCTCAAATGGCTTCGTCACCGGCAGCCGAGCTCCTGTCAGCAGGCAGAGCTCATGATGCTCGCCTAGCGTTGGTGCACGCTGATAGCGATTCATTGAATGTGTACGAACGGGTTTCTCACGCTGTTAACGAGTCTGCCGCTTTGCCACGGCTTGACGCTCAGCTAACGATACCTAGCTTGGAGGAGCTGTTAATGACGCTAGAAAGCGATCCGGTCCCTATAGATGCTAGTCGTCTAAATGCTGCATCTGTATCATTTTCTCTCGCGTACCAACTATGCCGAATTGGGACTCCAGAGAAGGCCGTCGAAGTGAGCGCTAGGGCTGTGCTTCTTGTACGGTCGTGGTTTCGCGACCTGGATTCGCTTTCAATTCAAGTTGAAGCGTCGCCAGGAGTAGATTGGCCATTGAGAGAATACGAAAAAGTATGGAAATTTTTCGCCACAGCAAAAGACGCCTCAGGTACAGCAGCGTGCTCTGCCGCTAGGGCACTCGGTCGCGCTGCTGTGTTGAGCTTGTCACAGTGTAATCGCATCTTGGAAGCTCGCTCTCTCATGGAATTGCACAAACGCTGTTGTTCAGAAGATGGGCAAGGAGGAGTAGACGAGTTATCTTTGCTGGACGCCGCCATTAGTTCTGCGAGTGGCAACAATGCGCGTGCTCAAGATATTCTTGTCGGAACAACAAGGCCGGGGTGCGCCGAGATGCTTTCGCACCTTTCATTCATTTCGTCGAGCAATAGTACTTCTGAAGGTGAGACAAGGACCATCCTAGCCAATGATCAATTGACTTATGACCCATGCGAAGGCAAATTTTTGCTTATTTTTTTCGTCTCTTTTGTAGATGTTCCGCAGACAAATGCAGGGTTAGGCGTTACGGAATCTTCATCTACGCTGTCGTGTGGAATGCTTAACTTGCGTGGCATCTCTTTTGCTACCCGAGCTGACTATGCAACCGCCCAGATTTATTTCCAGCGAGCGATTCGTGAAGACCCCAATTGTCCTGAGCCTGTTTGGAACTTAGCTTTGCTATACTTTGCTGCTGGGTCAGTGGCTGAAGCGCTTGAACTCTTCCTCTACCTTCTGGACGGGAACTTCAAAACAGAAAAGCAGCACAATGACACCACCATTGTGGTTCCAACGCCGCCAAGATGTGCGCTGCCAGGTCGCCGGACAATTCTTTGGGCAATCGCAAGCGCAGCGATGGGCCTTCGAGACTGGGCACTGGCGCTGTCTGCCCTTGAAGAGATCGATGTAGCACCATTCCCGAAGGCGATCTCTTCGCCATTCCGCATGGGGTGCCAAATCAGCGGAATTGAGATCCGAAGAGCACTGGCGTGCGTGCTGCTTCATCTTGGTCATGCAGCAGATGCATTACGCACTTGCATCGAGGTGCGCTTTGCTTGCCTTGATCTCTATAAATTTCATTAAAAACGAGTTCTGACTACACACTCAAGTTCTTTTCGTCTTGCGCTTTTCTTCTTCGGGCAGTCGCTGAAACATGTGCCAAACGATGCCGAGATATTGCTGCACGCAGCAGATGCTCTGGTATCTATGGATCAGATAGGCTGCGATGATCTCAATGATGGCACAGGAGAGCATGCCTTAGAAGACTTAGTGGCCTCAGCAAGCTCGAGTGTCAGTTTCAATGGTGCAGAGGCAAGAAAGAAGCGGCGAGCAAGATCGCACGACGAAGAAAATGAAGCCGACGAAACGCTGAAGTGCATGACCTTAAATAATGAGGCGCTTGTTTTGGCTGCTCAAGGGTGCGAAGCACAAGCATGCAGTCTTTTAAAACGTGCTATTCTGATAAGCCCACCGAACGAGGTAATATTCTGGAAATATTCTACGTTGAACCTGACCTTTTAAGACCGGTCTCCCTCTCTTCACCCTTTCCCTCGATGCCTTATGTACCTTTTCCTTTCTTCGCATATTTCACAGCAACGCCCGGCCTTCAATTTGGCTGTGATGCTCTGGCAATGCGGGAAGCGAAACGAATCGAGCGAGCTGTGGTTGTCGTGGCGCTTCAGAGAGCAGTTTTCAGAGGGCGCGGCCATTGACGTGTGCCGCCAGCTCGTTGCTGAGGTGGGTCTATTTTGCCATTTCATTTTATGCAGGAACTCGTGTTCATCATAGAAATCGCGTACTTAATCCTCTACAGCTGTCATCTCAACGAGGTCAACTTCTTGCGTCATCCTCTTCCTCGGAGCTGATCAACGCGCACGTTCCAAGTGGGCATCCTTCGGTTTCAAAACTTCAGATTTGCATGCTCGACCTAGCCGTACTAGAGTATCGACTGAATGAACTTACTAATGGAACCAATAACTAATTGTAAAATGCAAGAGGGCGCATATATCCAGCCGAGCCAGATGAGTTCTGGAAAAACCTCTCAATTCTTTGTATATGCATGTGCCTTTCGCTTATGACACTTCTTTAGTTTTTTGGGTATACAAGCGAAACGAGTTAATCTCTTGGATACGAGTTCTGGCCCGTGACCATATTCTGAACCCGGAATACGCCATCACCAATACGCCATCACCAACACCGCCAGCTGCTCGCACTTCCTTGTTCGGCATCGGGGAGTCGGGGAGGGGGCAGAATGGGGAAAAAAAATACAGAAATAGCAGAATGGCACCAGGGCTAGGGTCTTCCTCTTCCAATTCCCAGCGGTTAGCACCTAGTTCGCAGTTCGAATTTCGCCGGGGTATCCTGGTTAGAAGCCCATTCTCGTGTAATTTGTTTATGTTATACAGTAAGTCACTTCACGTGCTCGTTCTTTACATAAAGTCACTTAGTGGTCCTTGTAGTAAGCAGTGGCATAAACATCAGCAATAACAGCAGCAGCAGCGGAAGCAGCAGCAAAGGTAGTAGCAGTAGTAGGAGGAGGAGTAGGAGTAGAAGAGTAGAAGAGTAGAAGTAGAAGTAGAGCTTTGCACTAGACGCATCAGCAATGTATAGTTTATCCGTATAAATATTGGCATTTACGGGATGATTAACGTTATATTAGAAGTGCTAAGAAGCTATGTTAAGGGAGCTGTCAATCGGGTCCGAGTTGAGCCAGGGGTAATTAAACAGATTAAAAATGTAACAGCAACAGCAGGGCATCCAAAAGTAACCCCACTTTGGACTTGGACCGCTTTCATCACTTCCATGGCCACTCGGGCATGTGTGCCTGGTTATGATTACTTAACGTAATAGCTCCTCTCCTAGTATAAGCTCCTCTGCTTTGATTTTCTGTCTATTGGCCTCTTAATTCTTCATTCCGGCCCCTCGGGGCCTGTGTCAAAAGCAATCCCATCGGGAGTCAGGGGTACTCACATGAATAAAGGGTATTTGCCTCCTATCTATTGCACCTGCAGATGAGTTTGAAAGTGGATTTGCGAGCACGGAACTCTTAAGCTCTATGTCGCAAGTTATGTTTCGAAGAGCTGTCGTCTGCAAGCTTCTTTTGGCTCAAATGCGCCTGCCTCAGACGATTTGCTCTAATATAAAATAATGGGAAGCTTCTCTTCTTGTATGCCAGTTTCATTCTTTGAGACAGGCCCCGAAGGGCCGGAATTAGAAGACTAACAGGTAGAGAAGAAAAGCAAAGCAGCGCAAACTAGACCTAAGAAGCTAATCAGGCGCACATGCCCGAGTGGCCATGGAAGTGATGGT
>Ga0307930_1002536_pt1 | contig 13861 bp, 18 predicted proteins | sample OrgLakmetageno46_FD_203161 | JGI IMG/M metagenome (GOLD analysis project Ga0307930, IMG submission 203161) | Saline water microbial communities from Organic Lake, Antarctica - #46 | ecosystem: Environmental > Aquatic > Non-marine Saline and Alkaline > Saline | place: Antarctica: Organic Lake... | reverse complement strand
TACATAGGAGCCCAGAGACCTCAAAGGAAGCCAGCCATTCCTTCTTCTAGTTCTTTCTATAGTTTGTTTGAATTTTATAAGAGTGCCCTTAAATTCGCATGGCCCCACCCTTGCCATCCAACGCAACGCGCTCTCTTTCTTCAACGGAGCGCGCATACATGGCTTGTGACTTGTGGCAGGCTGCTTCTTCACTTCCTACTGAATTTGGTATTATGGGTCCTGCGCCCTTAGCCTACGACAAAGGGCGCTGCCAACTCCCTTCGAAACCTCATCATATGGGTCGGCGCCCTCGCACACGAAGGCGCCCACTCGGGTCGAGGGGATTTTAAACCAAAAATCCCAAGTGAAAGCAAAGACAATTACTTGAGGGCATTTAGCGGGAATTCTAGCGCAAGGACCGGGCAGGCTACAGGGGAGAACTACGAAACTTTTACGAAGTACAGTGGTACGTATAGTACTACTGTAGTACAGTACCTGCAGTATCAGTATCATCGATCTCTGTCTATCTGTAGTATACACCACACCACCGCACCGCGCTGTGCACTAACCACGCACGAAGCACTAATAAGGCCCAAGCACCGTGCGAGCGAACTTCTTACTGTAGCTTCAGAAGTACCGACCTTTTAGCATTTAGGCTGCTTCTTGTTGAGAACAGCAATGACTACTGCTTTCGTCCACACGCGAGAGAGCATGCTGAGTTCAGTATACCCAAGTTACCGTCTTGTGGTACACAAGTGGAGCCAAGGTAGTCATACTGATGCAGTCGTCCTCTGCTTTCATGGATACGGGGTACGGTTGCCCGCTAAATAGTGCAAGTATTCGAGTTTGAGCAACAGTACTATTTGGCAATGCCTTAGCTTCTTCCCTTGTATCGTACTTCTGCAGGCGCATGGTGCATACCCAACCGTGCGCTACCCAGCTGAGTTGCTCGCGAGCGCTGGCCACGTCGTGTACGCCCTAGACTTTCCAGGCCACGGCGAATCACCTGGTACGCGTGGGCTTATTCGTTCACCGCATGATTTGACGACCGATGCGTTAGCGTTAGCGCAATGGGCCACGGTACGTGGAAATCTCTCAGTGTAGCTAGCATGCGATAGCTCCTTCGCATGAAAAAAAATGGCAAACTTCTCGTTCTTTATCATGCACAAGTCATTGGAAATCGTGGTCAGGCTTATGCCGCGAAATAAAACGTGTACTCTTTAGCTCCATAGAGTATTCTTGTTTGTTTACCTGCACACTTCATTTCTGCTTCACCTTCTTGCCATCCTAGGAGAGACACCCAGGCAGCCCCCTAGTGCTCTTCGGCACTTCGATGGGCGGTGCTGTGGCCTTAAACGTGAGCCGAGCCTGCCGTATTGCACATCAAATGCCAAGTCCTGATCTGACTTCTATGAGTGCAGACTCTGCCGACAGTAGCAACACAGTCGCTGCAGGTCCTGCTGCCGGGGCGGTCACTGAGACAGTGAAAAAGTCACCCACATTAGACGCATCAGCTCCGTTAACAACTGCTCAAAGCAATTCGGCAGCCAACGACTGCTTACCGCCACCATCACCATCGAAGCAATCGTCGCGTCCGCCGCCACCGCCCAGCAGCCCTAAGCCTGTGGTGTCATGCGTGGTGGTGTGCGCGCCCATGCTGGGCATCCTCAACGCGCCGTCGCCCTGGAAGCAAGGGCTCCTGCGCGGCTTGGGTTGCTTAGCGCCGGGCGCGCCACTGTTAGGCCGCGCAGACGCATCGAGCTTGGATGCCCAATACCGAGACGTTGAGCGGCGCAACGAGTGTGCTGGCGACGAACTTGCCTACGACGGTGCGTGCAATCAATTATTAGCTTTACGAAGCAGAAGTTGGCACATTCGATTTTGTGTTTGAATCCTTGCTCTCTGAGTGTGCTCCTTATACTTTTTATGCGCGATCTCCGCCAGAAATGTGAGTCACTTGCACATATTCCACTTACTGTGTTGTTCGCGCCATCCGCTTGTATTTGTTGCAGGAAGCATGAGGCTTGCGACGGCAGCAACTTGCTTAGACACTGCGCTTGAGCTCCGAGCGTCTTTGGCCGAAATTGAAGCACCTTTCTTGTGTCTTGCTGCCGGAGACGTGAGTGCTGAAAATCTTCCTTAACGTTGTCCTCTTTGCTCTTATGAAACCCCCTATACTGTTTTTGTGATCATTGATCGTATATCTTGATGATAAAATGCATTTCTGCGCTCAAGCGCCAGTGCTCCAAACTCTCTTTGAATCATACATTTCTCATTCAGGAATCTATTGTGGACCCAACCGGCGCTGCTGCTCTTTATGCGGAGGCCAGCACGCCGCCAGAACTGAAAAAACTTGTTACCTATGAACACGCGAAACATGGGCTGTTTGGCGAACCACCATTGGAGCGTGCTGCCATTGAGCGGGAAGTTGTCGACTGGGTTGCTAAATTTGTGCCATTGAAGGACCAGGTCATAAAAGAGTGAAATAAGGTCACAAGCAGCTCGAAAATGAACAGCACAAAGCAATATACCTGCAGTCATATTGATATCCGATAACCGATATTCGATAAAGGACATTTCAAGAGAACTTGTCGAGGGAGGTCATTATTCTTACATTGGAAATCATTCTAAGGCAAACGGCAGCGTAAATGCAACGAGAGACGGGCAATTCAAAGTACGACGCGAAATCTGAAGAGGGCTATATGCACAGAGCACAGGGCACTAAATATGACCTCATAAACGCACTGACTTTTTTAATTTTGCCTATCAACACAACCACTTTTTGTTCTAAATAGAGAAGAAGCAAGAAAAGAATTCATTTGAAGTTAGAAGTGGAAAGCCAGTAGACGAGACATCATTCCGTTTTTTTATAATTTATGTTCATTTTATTATTTTTATTGTGAACACCTGCGTCACTGGTGGGGTTAGAAAAACAAACAAAAAATGAAATTATTTATGATTCCCGTTGGTCATGTGTGTGCTTAGATTAATTTCCGAGACTAGAATCGAGGATCGTCGCGGAATGTTCAATATGAAGCGCCAGTATTTACGGTAGCATCTCTCCAGGATAGTGGTGCCCACGAGTTTCCGTATCGCTTTTTAGCGATCGTTCCATTCTTGAATTCAGGTAGCACATGTTCTCCACAATTAGAATGGTTATGGAATTCTGACTCCGGTGCGAGAATAGTGGAGGAGTTCATCCGCTTGTGCCTTACTCTACTCGGAGGCACAAGAATTGGGGGAGATTCCACCAATCTGGGCTTTGGAACTCTAGACGTCGTTGGCCCAGTATCAACCACATTTAATAAGGAGGCTTTTGTTTCTTTCACTGTAGGAGGATTCTCCAACTTTTGCGCCACGCCTGCGTTTAAGTCTGTTGAAGATGGATGATACTGCCGCCGCCTACAATCAGGATCGTATTGAACAGGACTTGATTGGAAGTGCCGCTCACCAGACTTCTTAAACATTGTAGTTGGTCCTTCTGCTGGTATACCTTGGCTCCCCTGGCGAAGTAGCACAGCACTGAAGGGAAAATGTCGAATTCGATTCGAAGGGAAAGGTTTGTTGTTCTCTAATAGGGAAGGCTGTATAGGTACAGCAATACGCACACTTGAGTGCTCGACCGGCACCGGAGTCGGTTCAAAATTATCTTTCTTGAACAAGGGTGAAAGTTGCTTTTCTCGATTAGGCGGAATTGAAAGTATATAAGGAGATGACTTCTGAATTATGCCAGGTGGTGACACAATAGGTCGAAGATTCTCTCGCTTGTTTACACCTGTAACAATTTTATCGCATTATTCATTATAGCTCACTGTGTCAAGAAGTCAAGAATTGATTTACCAACTGAATTCCACTGAACAACATGATACGGTAGTTCAATAATAAACAAAAAATAAATTGGTGGGTGGGCTCAGCGACTTTCTTACCGCGTCGCGTTGCCCCGTAAACTTCGTTGTCCATTATAGTCCAATGCAATGCCTATTTTCTCCACCCAATAACTTCTCGTCCTTTTTGTTGATGTATCAAGACAATTCTCGAATCTGGATCGCCATATTGATATGATTAGATGGAATGAATACATGTGCACATGTGAAACGTTTCCAAAAAGAAGTGCTTTTGACGACTCCTTCTTGGTTTTTGAGCTTAATTCCACCGCTTGAGTAATGAGAAATGGACAGAGTTAGCTGAAGTGGAGAACTTGTCGCCGAGTATTCGAAAAAATATGTATTTATCACGCGTTTCGCAAAGCAGCTGCTGTGCAGTCCGAATGAAAATAAATCAAAAAGACAAGTGAAGACAACACATTCTGCTGACACGCACTGCTGGGACAACTGTAAACTGTAAAACCCACCGATGACCGATGACAGATGATGTGATGTGTACGTCATGACACCCCGGCACTGTCCGACACCTTTGGAATTCTCAAACCTTACTACCCTGTAAAACTGTTACCCATCAGCCATCATCAGCTCTTCAGTACAGTAGTCGTCTCTTGTCTGCACTCCTTTATGCTGTTGTAGCCAGTTGCCCATCATTGCATCATTGCCACTTGCCATTTGCCATTAGCTTAAGCTTCAATGGCGGCGCTTAAAAAGAAAACCGCGAGTGCTGCAGTTGTTAATGATGCAGTGCTTACTGGTGAAGTGGCCGCTCAAGTCTGCGCCTCCTTAGGTCTTTCTTCTACCAATGCTACGCTTGGGCGAAAAGTGGTGTCACTTGCGCTTGCTGCCATGGACCGCGAAGAAGCTGGTGGTGGAATGGTTGACGGCCCCGAAGGCTTTGCTGAAGACGCCACACAATACGGCGCACTATCTGCTGGCATGCTTATGGAGATTTATCAAAAGGTTCCTACCTTTTCGTGCATGTGCTTTTGAGGGGCTAGTTACGAAGTGGCGGCGATTAATATGTTCAGCAGTACACAATTAAGTGCCTCTGCTAATAACTCAAGCTATGGTAGGGCTACTAACCTGTCATACTCTCTCCCATCTAATTTTATGCACTTGCTTCAAATCAGGTATCTGACCGCCGTGCGCGGGCTCTGAACGGAGACTTAGGAAGCCAGGGCAGCAGTGGGGGGTCAGCAAATGCCAAGGAGGCATCGTCTACAGGTGGGGTGGAACGGTGGGTAGCCCCACAGCTCAAAGGTGGTTTGCTGCGCCGCCCTGGCTCACTCGCTGGTGGTGGTGATGCGTCCGCCAATGAAAGCGGCGGCAGCGCTGCTCGTGGCCCAACTTTTTCTGCGCCTGCTCCTCGCCCGAAGACGGCCTCGCTGCTAGGGCTAGACAAACTGGCAGCAGCCAAGCGCGCCGCTGCTGCGGAGAAAGCCGCTACAGCAGGAGGCGCCCAGTCGGTAGCGGCGCAGGCCCTAGGCGACGGCAACAGCGCTGGCTTGTTCGGCCGGCCTCGAGGCAGTGACGGCGACCGAGGGGAGCCTGCGAAAAAGAAAAAGTTCCGAGAGCGGGCCCCCGAGACCCCATCGCACCCAGGAGGCGTTGACCCAGTAGTGGCAAGGAAAGTGTCGGAGCGAGAGTTAGACCGTCGGCACGCAGCCGGTGGTGTTAGAGTGGAAGTGCCCCAGCCTTCTGGCTGCGGTGGCGGTAGTGGTGGCGGCAAGGAGGACGAGGAAGAGGAAAGGCGTCGAGCAAGCGAGGCCCGGCGGCGTGAGGGAGACAAGCGCAGCGACGAACGCGAGCGGAACCGAAACCGTCGCGACGACCGCAGCGGTGGTGGTCGTAGCGGCGAAGGCGAGGAAGAAAAGCGGGCCGACTGCTCCGACCGTTTTCGGTCAGACCGCGACCGGAGCGACCGAGATCGGAGTGACCGCCGGGAAGAGAGCTACTCTCGCCGTACCGACGACCACAGAGGAAGCAGTCGGGGCGACCAACGAAGCAGCAGCCGGGAAGACAGCCACCGCCGCCGCGATGACGACTACCGGCGGAACCGCGACGATCGTGGCGATGATCGCTACGGCCGAGACAGAGGTGACAGCAGCAGCAGCAGCAACAGTGGTCGCTTCGCGCCTTCATCTTCGTCTGCTGCTCCGCAGCGGTCTGGCTTGGGGCTGGATTCCTCCGAATGGGATGCCCCTGTAGCCCTCTCGTCCTCCGCGCAGCCTTCTCTGCTGTCGAGCTCAGGGGCTTACGCTGCCACGGGTGGTGCTACCCCTTCGGGCACGCCCTTGCCGTCTCCGCTGACCTCCGGCATGACTTCCGCGCCGGCAAGCTCGCTCGCGCCGTCGGCTCGGGCCGGCGACAACGGCCGAAGAGGAGGAGGCGCCGCCGACGGCAGGCAGCGCGGCAAAAGCAGTGGCAGCAGCGCCTACGGTCGCGACGACGGCGAAGACGAATGGGCGCGCGCCACCCCCCAGGGCACTCCCATGGGATCAGTGAGCGGCGCGACTCCCTTGACGGACCGTGACGACGACGACGATAGGATGAGCAGCTACGGTGGGGGCAGCAGTCGCAGTGGCCGCGACCACCCCCGTGGCGGCAAGCACGCTCCATACAGTGGGCCTGGCACGCTGGTGCCGGACTCCCCATTCTTGCAGAGTGGGGTGACGGTAGGTGGCGGTAAAGGCGGCGGCGGCGAGGACCGGGACTTCGGACGAGGCTTGTACGGGCGAGCGGGCACTAGCAATCAATTCGTGGATGGCGATAATGGCGATGCCGGAGGCTTCAGAGCCGCTGCTGCTGCCTCAACCGCTGCCGATGACGAAGCCGAGTCTGCTGCTTTGGAGTCGGCTGCCATGCGACGCGCCCGTGAGCGGCAGCGGCGCGCCCGAGGCGAGGGCGGTGCTGCTGGTGCTGCAGGAGGAGCAGGCGGCGACGGTAGCGACGACGACGACGATTTTGACCGGGCCATCTACCTGGAAGACGGCGAGGGCGGCGCATCGTCAGGCCTAGGCGCGGGCGCCGGTGGGGACGGCAGTGGAGGGTTCCTGGGGTCTGCCGACAAGTTTGCGGAGCGGGAAGCGGAAATGGCCAAGCAGCGCAAGATGGGAGGGGGCGGGGCGCGCAAGCGGGTATACTGCGGCTTAAGAAGAAAATCGTGAAGGAAAACCTGCGCATGAAATATAAACATACCCTTCGATTTCATTTTTTTTAATACCTGCCCAAGTGTGTTTATTGTTGTTTCTATAGACCTGCAGTTTTAAGGCCAGTCCAATGCTTTACTCCTTCACAATCCCTTTTCTCCTGTCATGTTCTTCGCTGAATGTCCCCTTATAGGCGGGCATGAGCGCGAAACGCTCGCAGCTCAACGTTGACCAGCAGCGGTGGGAAGACAGTTTGCTGCTGAAGAGTGGCGTGGCCACGGTGACTGCAGCGCACGCCGAGTTCGACGACGAAGAAGACACCCGAGTGCAGCTGTTGGTGCACCAGCTCAAGCCTCCGTTCTTGGACGGGCGCCTCAACTTCAGCACTCAACAAGAAATGGTGCGTGTCTATTCTCTAGATCGCTCGTTTTACGCAGCGAAACTAAACACCTGTGAAGTGTTCAAAGAGTGAACATATTTCCTTGAAAACGATGCAGTGAACACATTTCCTACGCTACTACGACCTACGTAAGCCTCCTTTTTATTGGGGGCGTCGCACGAAATACGGCCAAGTCTTCATCGTCATCTTTCCCTTATTCTAAAACCTCAGGTCTCCACGGTGAAAGACCCCACTTCGGACATGGCCACCTGCGCGCGCAACGGCTCCCAGTCGGTGGCCAGCCAGCGGGAAAAGCGCGAAGGGATGAAGTCTAGGCAGCGATTCTGGGAGCTCGGCGGGACGGCCATGGGCAACGCGCTCGGCGTAGAGGTGGGGGCATGGCAGTAGAAGGATGATTTAGGGAAGGAGGGAAGATTGGGTGTATTGCAGGAGAATGCCCCTGTATTTTTCTTGAACTACGCCTTGACAAATTGCTCCTTGCGTTCATGTATTTGTGTTCCGCCTTCCCATGTTCGCTTTCTTTCAATTCTCTTTTTCTTCTTCTTCCGTCCATTTCCCTTATTCTTTTCACTCCCACCAAGGCGGAAGTTTCGGCCGAAGACGCAGAAGCAGCCGCTGCGGCTGAGAAGGAGGCCGCGGGCGAGAAGTTCGACTACAAAGAAAGCAGCGGGTTCGCGAAGCACATGAAGGAACAGAAAGAGTCCAAGAAGGCTGCAGCCGACGCGGCGGGCATCAAAGGTGGCGGGGGTGCGTCGGAGTTCAGCCGGACGAAGACGCTGGCAGAACAGCGGCAGTTCTTGCCCGTGTACACGGTATTGAAGAATTTCGCATTTGTAGTCATTTACAGTTTATCCTGCCACATCTGCCGTATTTTCTTGATCCCTGCTTCCACGTAAAGCTTCTTTGTCTTTTTCATTTCTTCATTAATGTTCAATTCCCCCTTCTGTGTGTTGGTTTCGTTATGACTTCATCACCTTCTGCAACCTACTAGTGATGTGACATGCGTGTGCATCCTACTACTCTAGGTGCGGGACGAAATGTTGGGAGTGATTCGCGAGAACCAAGTGGTAGTCATTGTCGGGGAAACGGGCTCTGGCAAAACCACCCAATTGGCGCAATACTTGCACGAAGACGGTTACACTGACATGGGCCTCGTGGGATGCACGCAGCCGCGGCGGGTGGCGGCGATGAGCGTCGCGACGCGGGTAAGGAATTGCACATAAGGAATTGCACACGTGTACTACTAGTAGTAATAGCACGCATGAATTCAAAGGAGTGATTTTTTTCTATTTCACAAAAGCGAAGCTTTACGGAAGCAATGCTTGCACGCATTCTTTCGTATAGTTGGAGGGCATAGCATGGCTCACACATCACATGTCCCTACTGATCTAAACTTGAATAATGCATTTCATTCTTCGCTTTTTGTTTTGTGTGTTTTTCCATGCAATTAACGAAAGGTGGCGGACGAGTTCGGCTGCGATTTGGGCGACGAAGTGGGCTACGCCATTCGGTTTGAGGATGTGACCTCCCACAAGACGGTGATCAAGTTCATGACCGACGGGGTGCTCCTTCGTGAATCGCTGAGCGAAAAGGTAAAAGTGGGCGTCAGTTCGCTTGTGTGCATGTGTCCTTGCGCTGAACGCATATGCTAATTTTGAGATGAGTGTTCTGTGCATCATGTTTTCGATTCCCACCTCATTAGAACTACACAATTTCACGCATGCCTCACATTTCATCACCGCTACTGCTCCTATATTCTAACACACACCTCTGTGCATGCACCTGCATCCCACCAGGACTTGGACTCGTACAGCGCAGTGATTATGGACGAAGCCCACGAGCGGTCGCTGCACACCGACGTGCTGTTTGGCATTCTGCGGAAAGTGATCACTAGGCGCCGCGACCTGAAGCTGATTGTAACTTCGGCCACTTTGAATGCGGCATTGTTCAGTGACTTCTTTGGCGGTGTGCCGATTTTCTACATTCCCGGGCGAACGTTCCACGTGGAAAAGTAAGCTTAAAAATGGCGAGGACTTTAGCATCATTTGCACTTAAGACATCGTTAATCGCCACTGCCTTATTGCCCTTGTTTCAACAAACGTGCTTAAATTATATTCTTTGTTTCGTGCTACTTATGGTGTTTGTGCGCCTTTCTCCTGTTCCAAACAGGTACCACAGCAAAACCCCGCAAGAAGACTACGTAGAAGCGGCGGTCAAGCAGGTGCTCCAAATTCACATGTCGTTTCCCGCCGGCGACATTTTGGTGTTCATGACCGGCCAAGAAGACATCGAGGCCACCTGCGAAATTTTAGCCGACCGGTACGAAGCATGATAGGATGATAGGCGTGGGTTTTGTCTATGAGTAATCTGATACGAGGGCATAAGATGTAGGCATATTGTGCTTTTCATTGCTTTTTATCGAATTCATGCTCGTGCAATGCTTGCCTTTGTCATGGAATTGCCCTATTGCGAGTGCCCTGTTGTTCTGTACGTAACCTTTGTTGAAATTTTGTGCTTTTGAAAAATCTCAACCCACAGGTGTGGCCAGCTCGGTGAAGGGGTGCCTCCCTTGTTGCTCTTGCCCATGTACTCGCAATTGCCCGCCGATTTACAGGCGAAAATCTTCGAAGACGCGGAGGGCGGTACCCGGAAGTGCATTGTCAGCACCAACATTGCGGAGACCTCGCTTACCGTTGACGGCATCAAGTAAGAATCCTTGGGCCTTTTTGTAATTCTTTCTAAATCTTGAAATTCGGCTGCACTCCTTTTTTTTGATATCATCAGTGTTATATTTGATATCATCGGTTTTATACTTGATATCAAAACTGCATCAATCTGTTCTCTACATTTCTTACCTCCTTATTCTGCATCTGTCTCTTTTGTTTTCACCGATACCCCTCCAAACAACAAGGTACGTGGTGGATCCGGGGTTCAACAAAGTGAAAGTGTACAACCCCAAAGTGGGCATGGACAGTCTGCAGATTACTCCCGCCTCTCAGGCCAACGTGAACCAGAGGGCGGGGCGCGCCGGCCGCACGGGACCGGGTTACTGCTACCGTTTGTTCACGGAACGACAATATCGCGACGAGCTGCTGGAGTCCCAGGTGACGTGAATTTAAACAACATAAATGAATGCTGCACAGTAAGGTCCTACGCGGCGTGCCTGGGCGTAGAAGTGCGCGAGTTGTCTAAAAAAAGCGCTTGTTTGTGGCTTTCTTCGCCTCTTTTCACATGAAGTGCCATCAGTTTCTGCTTCGTTTTCTGTTTTCCTGTCTTCTTTCCTCGCGTTGTATAGCTCTTTTTCTGCACTTCTTTTCCATTGTTTTGATATCAACTTCACGTGTGCCTTCTTCAGGTGCCCGAGATTCAGCGCACCAATTTGGGCAACGTGGTGCTCTTGCTCAAGTCGCTCGGGGTCGACAACTTGTTGGACTTCGCGTTCATGGACCCCCCACCGCAGGACAACATCGTCCAGTCCATGTACCAGCTGTGGGTGCTGGGCGCGCTCGACAACACCGGGGGGCTCTCCCCCCTGGGGAGGAAAATGGTGGAGTTTCCGCTGGACCCTCCGCTGGCGAAAATGCTTTTGTTTGCCGAAACGCAGGTGACGTGTGGAAGAGAGAGGGAGAGAAGGCACAGTTTTGAGATAAAAGAGGAATGGGGGTGCAACGAAGAGAGATGTATAAAAGAGGTGGTGACTGACTTGGTATGCGACCTGGGAAGTGAGAGACGTGCGTAGATGAGTAACTCTAGTCTACCGCCCAGAGCTTACTTTCAACTTATTCTTACAATACTACGATGCTCGTTTGCTTTATTTTGCCATATGCAACACACGCAGGGCTGCACCGCGGAAGTGCTTCTCGTGGTTTCGATGCTTTCGGTGGACACGGTGTTCTTCCGGCCGAAAGACCGCGAAGAAGAGTCTGATGCCGCCCGAGAGCGCTTCTTTGTGCCCGAATCCGACCATTTGACCTTGCTCAACACGTAAGCAAATTCAGAATACGATGAGAAGAACGACAGTATAAAGTCTCGTGCTTTACTCTTCTCTAACTCGCCTCTCTCTCTTTGTTCGAAGCCTGAAAACCTCAATCCTCGTCGTATCCTCACCTTTTCTCTATCCACTTCTGCTCGCTGCTTTCTTCTTGAAACTTTCTTCTGCTTGTGCTCTCTTCTGCTGCTTGCCTCTTATTTTAAACCCAGCTACATGCAGTGGAAGCAGCACGCCTACTCGCCGAGCTGGTGCGCCACCCACTTCATCCACGCGAAGCGCATGAAGAAGGCCCGCGAAGTCCACGCTCAGCTCCTCGACATCCTCAAGCAACAAAAGGTAAGATACGTCACTTTCCTTTGTTTATCGAGCTTTCTTCTTCACAGTTGACCACGACTCGCTCTCTGTGATAATATTTCAATCCAGACGTCATTTCCCTCTCTGCCCTTACTCGCTGTCGGCACACAGGTGGCGCATGTCTCGTGCGGCGGGAGTTGGGACGTGGTTCGCAAAGCGATTTGCTCGTCGTACTTTTACAATTCGGCCCGGCTCAAAGGCGTGGGCGAGTACATGAACATGCTCACTGCCATTCCGTGCAACTTGCACCCGTCCTCCGCTCTCTTCGGCCTCGGGTACGTTTCTGAATGGAGATTGCTCACACCTCTTGTCGTTTTGTTCCGCCCCTCCTCAGAACTCTCTCTCTCTCCCAACCCCACTCCAAAGGAGCGTACTGACGTGCGTGTGTTCTCTGTGTATCAAAAGGAACGTGGAATTATATTTTTATTGGCTGCAGTCTTTCTTCATTTCTGCGTGTCCCCCCCCCCCTCAAAATTTTTACTCTCCTTTCCTGTCGCGTGTTCTCCTTTCCTTCCCCTTGTTTTCAACGTCAAGGTACACCCCGGACTACGTGTGCTACCACGAGCTGGTGATGACCCACAAGGAGTACATGCGCAGCGTGACGGCCGTCGACGGCGAGTGGCTGGCCGAGCTCGGGCCCATGTTCTTCTCCATCAAGGTGCGGTAGTAAGGTGGACATTCTTAATAGCGTTTGCGGACCGCGTTTTACCTTTAGATTCGTCTTCGTCGTTGGATGCTTTGAAGTCACATTTGTCCTATTCGTTCTGAACTTTTCAATGCCCATTGGAAAAAATTCGATGTCTTCGATTTTATTCTGTTTGCCGTTGCTCAAATGAATGCTGCCTCCCCCTCGTTATATCCTTTCTTTCACTTGTACTCTCTTGTTCGGGTGTTGTTAATGAATGATAGGAGTCGTACAAAGATCGGCTCTTGAAGCGCCAGAAAGAAGAAGCAACTAGGGGCACCATGGACTGGCAAATGGAGCAAGAAGAACGCCGCAAACAAAAGGAAGAAGAAGCCAAGGTGGCGCTTTTTTTAATTTTGTTTTCTTGCTACTACTTATATTTTTTTCCGTTTTGAGTTCCATTCTTTCGATCCTCAACCTCTCTTTTCTTCCCTCTCTCTCTCTCTCTTTTTTTTTCTTCTTCTTCAGGCTGAAGCAGAGCGCCTTTTGCGCGAGTCTGCGCGCACGCCCCGCCTCGGCGGCAGCGTCATCGCCACTCCAGGCTTCAACCGGGCCAGCGCTACACCCCTCTCTTCGGGGGGTAGCAGCAGCAGCAGTGCTGCTCGGCAAAACGCTAAGACGCCACGCCGCGTTGGCCTTTAAGCGCTTAATTCCCGTTGGCCTTGGCCTGTATTTCGTTTGAAAAGGACCAAATTTTGTTTCGTATTTCACTCTCGTCTAGACAACCGAAAATGCCCAAATTTCGCTATTTATTCCGTTCGATTATAGCTATATGCAGAAATCGCCGGTTCCGTAACGTTTTTTTACGAAAACCCCCCGGAATATCCAGCTCTTCACCTCGGTTTAGAAAAAGGCACATAGGAGAAGTAGTAAATTTTGGGTTTTTCGAATCACCGAGACCAACGTTCTGTTATCACTAAAATCGCGATATAAATTAAGCGAAGTGATTAACCCCCATTTTATTCACGTCCTATATTTTATTGCTAAAAGTTTTAGGTGGCCAAATACTAAATACATGAAACTTGCGTGAAATTTTCCGAATTTAGCACGAAATTTTTCCTTTGGCTCAAAAAAAGTTGATTTTGACTACAAAGCGCCGAATTTCGCTTTTTTTGAGACAGGCCCCGAAGGGCCGGAATTAGAAGACTGACAGGTAGAGAAGAAAAGCTAAGCAGCGCAAACTAGACCTAGGAAGCTAATCAGGCGCACATGCCCGAGTGTTCATGGAAGTGATGGTAGCGGTCCAAAGTGGCACGCTCCTCCATGCTATGAGGGTGCAGCTCGAATGAAGAATTTTCGCCCGCAGAGGAGGGGACTACAACGAAGTCCCTCAGGCGATCCAGAAGAAGAGTCGCCCATCCCCGAGCAATTGCGTGACCCCATTTGCGTGCAAGCTTCTGTCTGAACAAGGCTTTGGCT
>Ga0307930_1002535_pt1 | contig 13864 bp, 18 predicted proteins | sample OrgLakmetageno46_FD_203161 | JGI IMG/M metagenome (GOLD analysis project Ga0307930, IMG submission 203161) | Saline water microbial communities from Organic Lake, Antarctica - #46 | ecosystem: Environmental > Aquatic > Non-marine Saline and Alkaline > Saline | place: Antarctica: Organic Lake... | reverse complement strand
AACAAGCTCAGAAGGACACGGCGATCGAAGAGGCCAACATGGAAATGGAACAAGCCGCCTCGAATGTGCTCCACCAGCGACAACGCAAGGAGCTCGCGCAGTGCGAGAAGTTCCGGTCCGACACCTTGAAACGGCGGCAGCTGCGGCTATCCGCATGGGTGAAAGCTCTGAATCCTACGGATGCCGACCGGTTTTTGCAGCTGCAGCCGATGTGGGCAGCCGACCAAGAACCGCGCAACCAGACCAAGGCCGACCGAGACCTCAAAGAGAGGTAACCGAGGCGATGATGATGATGATGATGATTTTGTCGCTGATACATGGAGATTTACATGCAAAGAATGATTCTCCTTCACTGTACGCAGCCTATCTTTCGCTGTCTTCTACTTGCACTTTCTCCCTCCTCTTCTCCTCTCATTGGCCGTAACTTTGCCTTAACTTTGTCTTGTTCTTTGTTGCACCTTTATCAGATACGAAACCGAAGTCTTGTTAAGAGACGACGAAGCCACCGTGAATGCTCGTGAAGCCTTGCAAGAAATCGAAAATGGGGGGCCAAAGCAGGGCGTGCGCAAGGGAAAGCTCGCCACCTCGCGTGCTCGGCAATTTTTCGACCCTCTGTTCTCACCCGTGCCCGGTTCTCTGGGCTACATTACCAGAGCCAAAGAAGTTGACCCGACGCAATGGAAGACTTCCGTGGAATTGAATCTGGAGTGCCAAGTGTTCAGTGGGGGCACCGATCCGGATGACGTGCATCAGGTGAGACCTTGAGAGAAAGAGCGTGAGGCAGATTGAGGGGGTGTGGTAGGTTGGGTCATTTTTTACCCAGTGTTCTGCTGACGCAATTATGCATACCTGCTGTGTTTGCAAAAACTCTTGAAAGTGAATATTGTCGCAGTTGCTTTAGTCTTCTCTTTCTACCCAAATCTGTGTTTTCCTTTTTACACGCATTCTCTCTCTCCCTCACCAATTCATACACGTCTACAGGGTGTCATTCAGGACAGTTGGCTGTTGTCGGGCCTTCAACTTCTCTCAGCCGCAGGCAGCACGGGAGACAGCAACGTTGACCCACAAATTGCCCAACTACTCGTGCACAAGGTAGGCTTATACGACGGAGCAATGTTTTACCCTCTAGAAGGAGCACATCGTCTCGTTCAGTCCTTCGCGTACTCTTTGCTACTGCTTGCGCTACCTATATTTCCTTTTGGACTCATGCTCCATCTTTTTATTTCTCTTTACTATTTTATATCATATTAGGTCAATCCTGCCGACGGCCAGTTGGTGTGCGAGTCTTCCGTAGGGGCCTACGGCGTGCGGTTATTCAAAAATGGACAGTGGGAAACGGTAAGAGAAATATGTTGCAAGGAAGAGATAAGAAATCCAGAGTGCATCAATAGAGAATTATGTGCGATCTGTATTCTGAAGTAGACAACAATTTACGTATCACAAGGAGGTTTATATGCTCATCTATTTGTTACAGACATTCATTAGTGAAATCGTGTAATTCACATCCATTGCTGTACTAGTATACCCTCTAGAACACTGTATTCATGGTCCGTTCACCCCACCCCTGTACATGTGCGCCTCTCCGTACGTACAAGGTGATTGTCGACGACCATTTTCCAGTCTTGCCCGACAGTAGCAACGCGGTTGCGTCTCCCTCGAAAGGCTGCGCAGTGGCACACTCCAAAGGGCTCCAAGAATGCTGGGTGGGGTTGGTTGAAAAAGCGTGCGCGAAATACTACGGCAATTATGCCGAAATCGAAGTTGGTACGTTGCTGGAAGTGAAATCGTGTCATTCACTCTCTTTCGTCGTACCTTTCGCCCTGTTCTCACTCTTCTCCACTACCACTTTGATCCCCACCGCCATTATCATTGGCAGGTTTCGTGCACCATGCTTTGCGCGACTTCACGGGTTGCGAAGCCGAAATGGTGTTCATTGCCCAGGCCGCGCGCGGGAACGGGCGCAACGCACTGTGGCAGTCGCTGCTGAGCCATCGGCGCAACGGCTACATCGTGGGCGCGGGCTCGTTGCCGACCGAACACGCCGATCCTTCTCTGCAGGCCTCGGGCCTGGTCTTCGATGCGTGCTACTGCGTGCTGGACGTGCAGGCGACGGAATGCGGATCCAAGCTGCTGCAGTTGCGGAATCCCCCGGGGGATCACGGCGAATGGCAAGGGGATTGGGGCGATGAGAGCCCGTTGTGGACCCGGAGGTTGAAGAGAAGGCTCGGGTGGTCCGACGACGTAAGCAACATCCCTAATACTTCAAAACCGTAATATTATAACAGAAAGCATGAACGGCAGCGCTCGTGCGTTGCACTTATCGCGCTGTCGCCTACCTTTTGCTCATAAGCCTCACGATGGTGTTTTTGCTTAATTTCTATTATTGTTATTCCACGTGGTTATTTTTTTTTCTAATTTGGAGATGGGTTATATTTTTCAGCTTGATCTAAACCTTCCTTTTGCGTGTTTCCATTGCGTGCATATTGTCTCATGTTAGGCGGAAGACAACACGTTTTGGATTTCGTTCGATGACTTTTGCAACACCTTTCGTTGCTTGTATGTGTGCAAGTACTTCGATCGGCTCAAGTGGAAAGAGTTTGTGTTCCACGGGTCTTGGTCGTTGGTCGATCCGTCAACAGGCGAAGGCGAAGACACCGCCATGGGGTTGCCGCATCCGGTAATCCTTTGCATTGCTTGGTTGAATTTGGTTGTTATCACATGTGCTGCTAGATTAAGGCGTGCTGCGATTGTCTTTTGTGCATGCCTTAGAATGTCAGAATGTTGACATTTTTTTGATGTGATTAAAGGTTGGTCTGATTGTTATAACTACTGCTACTGCTTCTTCTCGCGGTGATTTTACTCGTTTCTCTCTCTCGGGTGACATAACTATATGCGCTTGTTTGTGTGTTGGCGATGATCCTTGTTTGCTTGCGCATATATACGTACCCAGGTGTACAATGTGAGCTGCGACGTCGCACGCAACCCTACCTACAGTTTAACCGTGCGCCGCACCAGCGACATTCGCCTAGTGCTCACCCAGCGCGACGCCCAAGGAGTGTCGCCACCGGACTTGCTGCCGATGGCCCTCTTTGTGGTGCTCCCTATCAAGCGGGGCAACAACAGTGGGGCGGGTGGGGGCGTAGCAGGCGAAGTCAAAGCAGGGCGCGTGCATGAGCTGACGAGGCAAAACGTGTACGCGTATTCGGGCGACGCAGTGGCCGAGCGCACCATCGAGGTAAATGACATCTGCCTGTGTTGAGAAGGGAGGGAGTAAGATAAATGGCCAGATAAAGTTCAGCATCAGTTGGCCTTCTCGTGTGCTTGTGTCTCTTTCGTTTTTTTTAAAGCTTTCCGATTGCATTGCTTTTTTTTAAACTCGTATCGTTATCTCATCTCCTCTTCACGCTTTCGTATATTTCCTTGCTTTTGAAATTCCAGGTGGATCTGCCGCGCCTTCGCCCTGGCGTGTACATGGTAATGTGTGCGACTTTTACCGCTGGCCAAAGGGGGCCCTTTGAACTGGCGGTCTTTGCCAACACCAGCGGCGTGATTGTGGATCAAGTCTATCCCCCTGTATGGCGCGCTGGTGGTGGCGGTGGCGGTGGTGCATCGGCGGAGGTTGCGGCAGAGGCGATGCCTCTGGAAGAAGAGGACTAGTTCAGGCGTTTTGGTGTTTGGTGCCTGAAAGGCATGCCGGCTACTTCCGTTGGTGTTACTCCGTTGCTCTATTCACTACGGACTATAAATTATAGCAATACTATAGTGTATGGTGTTGATTTTGATGGTTCATGCGGAGGTGGAATTCGAATTCGCAACTCCGAACTCCGAGTACCAAGAATTTAGTAATAACGAAGCGCGAAGCAACGTCGGTCTTTTATAATACGAGGAATTGTTATCATGCTTTTCGGGGGTGTGGCTTTGTATTTGAGAGGCAAACAGAATCTACTGGACTTAGTTCACCGAGCAAGGAAAAACAAAAACAGAAGTGATCCATAAAGCAAACGCTGCTGCAGCAAAGGCAAAAGCACCTGTGGCTGGTGGCTACTGCCTTTTTCGAGAAAAAGGATTACGGCAACCGAAAATCAACTCAAGATTGAAAGCAGATGACGAAAGAAGTGACTAAGAAGCACTCTAGGCAGAATCCCCTCCCCTCTCTTTTATCTCCATCATTTTTTTGTGATCGCGCAGTCTGATTTTTACATGACCGTAACTGGGCGTTTGGCCAGCCAGTCAGCAGCGGCCGTTTTCACGGCCCCGACGGACGCGGCAATGCGTGCGTTGGCGGCGAGGCAGGCCCCGGTGGCTGCTTTGTCGTCGAAGAAGTCTTCAAACAAGTCGAAGAGGCGCACATCGGCGTAGGACAGCTTGCTGCCCACCTATTTTTTTAAATGTGAAGCACACTCGAGTTAAGACAGTAAAAAAAGGAGCGGCAGATGAGGTTTAAACCGTAGGAACTTCCGTAGAAATCTTTCCCGGGCATATTCTTATCAAGACGTCAATTATTGTGGATATTGTTGTAATGCTCTACAGCAGGAGGAAAAGTCAGCAGGAAAAAACAAAAAAACAAAAGAAAACAGAAGGAATAGCTCGGCTTACCGCAAAACCATCTTTGCCCCCAATCAGCGCCAAGCAAGCTTCCAATTTCGTAGCCCATTCTGCGAGCTTTTCATTCAGGAATGTCGCTTTGGCTGCCGCCAACTCGTCGCCCGATTTGCCAGCCCGCGCGTCGCTGTAGCCCTAATATATGTCGTGTGAGTGTATCGGGTGCGCGAGAATCACACGGCGAGGTCATCTATGATGAAAAGCTGGTTCAAAGAAGAAAAAGTTGAAAACACACACACGACTGAATTTAAGACGCATTTAATTTTGAATAAATTCAGTATACAAACGTTTCCTACAAGCACGGAAATTTCGTTTCAGCATACCTTTTTGATGTCAGAGCAGTGCTCTCCGACCATGTCTACCTGGGCTGCCTCCAAATCCGAAATGCCCATGAAACCAAATCGCTTTGCAATGAAGCGGTCAATTGTTTTGGACTGCCCGATCACACCGCCGTCCACCTATCAAATCGCCAAAAATATGAGGAATCAGATTTACATAAGTATTAGGTGCATGAGAAGTCGGGAGAGTCGAATGCGCATGACAACGTAGTCTCACTAGTCATTCGAAAAGCACACTCGCCTATGTGTCAGTTTCAAGATAAGGAAACAAATGGTATCACCTCCAGCATCGGTGCGCGGTTCATGTTGATAGCAAGTGCGCCTGCTGCTTGGGCTGCTTCGAACTCTGGTCGAGCGTAGGTCTGTGCACATGTGCACAAGCAGGGTTAGGGTGGTATAGTTGTTAGCAGTAAGATATAGTTGAGTTATTTATTCAAACAATAAAATACGTTTCTAGCAAGGTATCAAAACAGTAACAATGCACTTGCCGCAGGATCGATAGGGTAGCGGAAATCCTCATACTGCTCGCCCGACACTGCCAGCATGATGCGCGTGGGCTCGATCACACCACCTGCAGATAATTCCGAGAATGCATGATTTAGGTGCGAGACAATTAGGAATGAGCCATTTGACAGGAATACATACAAGTTGAGGGTGTGCGTGCGACAAATTTGACGTACGAGCGTTGAAATAGGAAAGTTTCATGGTCGCCATGGTCGCCGGTGCGGTGTGAAGCTGCAAATAAAAGTGCAAACGATTCAGAGATTCTGAGTTTCTGAGATGCCTTGCCGCCGGCACCACGATCTAATAGAAGCTTCCAAAGGAGGTTCTTAGATTCTAGTTTCTTCAGAATCTATTCGTTATATTATTTCGTCCAGCGGGCGGCGGCGGCACCGCCGCCATCATCAATCAAAATGCTCATCTCACTTTCTTCGGGAAGGCCTGGTTGTGCTAACAAGTTGAGTACGGCCCACTTTACTTGAAGCTGGGGGGAGAATAGTCTCCAAAGCACTCGTTTCGCAACCACACTTTCAAGGTTTTCGAAGTGTATCATTCCTCGGTTGATTCGCAGGTTCATCCCGAGACAGCGCACTGGGACAACTTTGGTATATAGGTGGCCTAGAAAGCCAAGAGGCCTTCATTAGCTGTGTGGATGCTCCAAGCGTATGGAGTAGTTTTGCTTTCACCTGAGAGAGGTGTTTCGTGGAGCTCTTTTAACTTGCGAGCATTGAGAGCAGACAGCGAGGTGGAAAAGTCGAGTGTATTGATTGAAGCCTACACCTCCTAGCCGTATCTTTCTTTAACTTCGCAATCAATTTTCAAAACGAAAAAGATAGCCTATTTCAACTTTGCCAGGTCAATCATTGCCGCATAGGTCTTCGTTGCCCTGATTCAAAGAATCTCCATTGTCGATATTGGCGTGGGCAACGATGTTAGGATTTAGTTCAAAGCAGCTCAAAGCTGGTCTTGCGGTAGTGCTGCTAGCGACAGTAGTTTGGGCAACTGCAACATTTCTGCGAGTCAGTGCACTGCTTATTCTATTAAATGTTGGGTTTGAGTATATTCTGGGTTGGTTGGCGGGCTGGGGCATTTCAAAGTCGCCGAAAGCGTTCCGATGGACCATTGAACGCATTGAAGTGCGCATCAATTACGCGGCTGAGGTGGGTGCCCACTAAAAAAGAACTAACTATGGCAGACAAGACGCATGCATTCAATTACACCCCTTTTAAATCGAATGAATAAATTGTCGTTCTTTGCCATAAACTTATCTCTTGGGTCTATTGCCTGTTTCAGTTTGGCTTTTCCAGCGAGACTGCAGCGAGCGAGATCATTGTTAATGGATGGACCTGGCACAATCCTATCGGCTTTAAACCTGAGGGCGAGATTCTGTACATTGATCGATTAACCTTGCGGCTAAACCTTGCATCCTTTTTGCCTGCTATTCGCAAAACTGGTGAGCTGCATAGCTGAATCGATTCTCTATATTCTTGACACCACTAAGTACCTTGAGGCGTAAAGGTGTGCTCCTCATTAGCTACGCGCGTTCAACAAAGAACTAGAAATAGCATTGTATATTGCTCTGACTGTTGCTCGAGTCATATTGCTGTACAATATATCTTTCATTAAACTCTATCATGCGTGTGGCAGGCGCCTTGGATGTCGGCCTCATGCTGATCGAAGGTGTCAGGTTTCAAGCTACAAGATCGAAAGAAGGTGTCCTCAACTTGTGGTCCGCTTTAGACTTACCGGTGAGGGCATTTACAGAATGAAAAGCCTTGCAAAACATGCAGTTAGTTGGCCTATTATGAGTGTGGAATATTCGTCGATTCACTGTTGCTTTTTTTAAATCGCTACCGGTGTTCGCAGGAGCAAGATGTGAACGTCATCGTTGCGTCCGCGCGGGCGAGAACCCCCATGCCGTCCGCGGTGAAAGGCAACGCCACTGGTCCCATGAAATCCACGCCCATGCGGCGCCGGTCCTCGATTTCGAGTGGTGTTAGTGCTAAAGGAACCAAATTCAAGACAGGGGTGCGAAGGCGGTCCTCGACGGTGCTCAAAGGGCAATTGTCGTACGCGCAACGCAATCAAGTTCAAGCCCTGCCAACCATTGCTACGGCCGCCACGCGGGAAGCAGCGTATTATGCTCAGGTTTGCAAAGATTGCCTGGGTGATGCTGCATGTTTAGATATTCATTCAATGGGCAGTATTGATGATGCAAAAACACGTATAATGCTTCCAGTTCCATTCAATTCCTTGCCAAGATCTTGTGATCTCCAGAGAAATGTTGGCCATAGCTTGAGTAATGTGGGCCCTCTCACTTTTATTTGTGCATCTTTACAATTTCAGGCTCGTGGAAAAGCTCTGGATAAAAATTCCCGCGGGCTCGACCCTATCACAGGACGCCCTTACGTAGCAAAGGTGCAGGGAATGTGTTTTATCATTCTCGGGTCTTATTTTGCTTCTGAAAACTTTCGATTTTGTTTGTGGTATTCTACTTATATATCAGTACAAGAATGCGCTCTCTTTTTTTCTTCGCAGCTGCTTCCCTCAATAACACTTGTTGCACATCCTAAATTGTATTCCTCAAATGTCGGTGCTTTTCAAGTTTCACGCCAAGTACTTCCGGTCGCTCCGCAAAGCCTTCGTGTCCTGGTTCGGCTGGCATTATCTCATGAGCACTGCGCCGCCGCCTTCGCTGCCAAGCCGGTCGGCGGAACAGGGAGCTGACTTGGGCTATTTAGCCGACCCTCGCAACAATTCCCAGCAACAGCGCCGGGTCCGCGCCGAGACAGCAATTGGAGACCCGAGACGGCGGCCGCGGTGGGGAGTACCGATACGCTTCAACGTTCAGTCCCTGATTGTGCAGGTCCGTCATTTAAGGATTACTTCAGGACCTAAGTCATGTTCGCCTCGCCTAGACTTTTTGTAAACGCAAGGGGCACGTATACTAGATTGATCAAGAATAGAATGACACCTGTTTGGTGTGGTTCTTTTGTGCTCATACCTGAAATTTCTTGCTTTTCTTTATCAAACGCAATCCAGGACATTTCGTTGCGGATTGTAGACTTGTTGATGATGGATCGGCACACCACTACAGATAGTGACACGGTGTTAACCATCGATCGCATCTTTGCCGATCGTGCTCGCCTCGAACAGGTGATAACGTGCCTATATCGGGCTAATGGCATGGCTTCTTCTCTCACTCTCGTTCAACTTCAAACTGTGCGCCTTTGCTTTGACACATCCAACGCACTACTTTAATTCTATGATATGCATGATTTAATCCAATATTGCCAATATTAAACAGGGCGACGAACGTCGGTCAGGGAGCGAAGATTTCCGCGGCATTTTTCTCGGGGAATTGGTGTGGGTCATCATCGGTGACGCCATCAAGCGGGTCCTGAGCAAATCGCCAAGCCGGTTGTTTTACACCGCTGCCCTGGCGGCTGCCTTTGCGCTGAAGGACACTGCTACTGCCTCGGTATATGCAAACATTTTACGTACATGTATTGTATACATACATGCATTTTTGGGTGCCAAGTCATCATTGGCATTATAACCCCTGTATTGTTGTTAGCCTTAGTATGTATCATCTATACACACTCGTGCTACGCACATAGCAGCTTAAGATTTGCTTTTTTTAAATGTTTTGAATGTATTTTCATCGACATCTTTGTGTGATTCAACCATGCAATCTTACAGGTGGCCTCAGCCCTCGAGGCAGCTGTGAATACGCCAATGGAAGCGTCATACTTTGCTAAGAACTATTGGGGCAACGGCAGCAGTCACAACAGCGTTCGAAACCAACCTTCTTCTCAAGGAGGGCGCAACTCGAAATTATTCAATAGTGTTTTTACCAAAAACAAGAGTTTAGATGGCAGCAAAAGTGCCAGCAGCCTCGTTGGCAGTACTATTAGTGGAAGCATGAACAGCGGGAATAGCCCCTGTATGTTAGTAGCGCGGTTGATTCGAGGCGCTGGCATGACGCGCGATGATTCCGCGGTCAACGTTTTTGTGCAGCTAGAATTGTACGACCCTCCCATGGTACGCTCTATAATGTCCTATCAAACTCTTTCGTTTTTTTTTGCTCATGCACACAAATTTTTTATTGAATTCAATAGACCTAAAGTAAATTGTCTTCACATTTTTCAATCATCTTCTCATTTCCTTTTCTCCATTTTACCCACCTCCTCTTTTCAGACCCCTCCTGGCTTCGAGGACGATCCGTACAGCGCCGGCGACATTCGGCGCGCCGTGCAAGTAGACAAGCAAGTTTCCACAGTGCGACTTTGGACCAAGCGGCCGAATTGGAACCATGCTTTTGAGATGGGGCCTGTCGCGTCGCCTCGGTAAAACTTTTGAGAATAGCTGCATGCATGACTGATGAAGGATTTTTGAACTCTCGACTAGGGCGTACGCACATATTATTGAAGTTTTACGCAGGTTGTTGCGTTTTGTCCTTGGACTGTGACGTGAATATACGATTTGTGGATTGCATGTTCGTTATAAAGGTCGGTGCTACGGCTCGTGTGCTACCACTGCGAAGGAGTGCTGGGCCACGAAAAGCACAAATTTGGAGGTGAAGTGCGAGTGGTCTTAAGCGAGCTGGACTTCAAGAGCTTCAAAGAGGTGGTTAGAAGAGTACATATGATTAGGGATAGGACTACTTCTCATAAATAGAAAAACACGTTCAGAGATTTTTTTTTTCACTTGGCCTACTCATGGTTGTTTGTGGTTCTGACGAAGCTATGGCTTGATCTCGATGTGATTGATATGTATGTTTATACTCTCCAGGTGGTCGGCTACTTTCCTATCGATGGAAGTCATGCAAGCGCCACCATAACTGGTGAACTGAAACTCGGTTTTCAGGTATTTCGTGGCCTCTCTGCAAACTTTGTTTCGCCAAAACACTTCATTCTTATTGCAATCCAAGTTTTGCACTTCAATTCAAATTCCGAATGTATTTTCTTGCCGATGATTTCACTAAACCGTGCATCTCAAATGCTTCCCTCTCATTTTCTCTTTGGGGCTTGATGATGCATCATATATTATGCTGTTGTATGCCAGTTGCGTGGTGCCATGCCCTCGGACCTCATCGAGGACACTTCCTTAGGCGTCCCCTCAAGTATGAATGCGCCATTTGCTCAAGAAGGCTCACAAGAAAGAGCAGTAGCTGCCGAAAGGTCTCAGCAAGCCCTTCGTTGCCTGGAATTACCGCACGAAGAATTCAAAGCAAGCCGCAAGTAAAGCACTAGTCTGCTGACAGTTCTGTCGTCAGACCAGTCGTCTCTCTCTCTCTATTTGTCCATGTGTATAAATAAATAGTGGCCTAGTCGCAATGCCTAAACTCAGCTCCTTTGCCTTCGAAGCAGCTAACTTTTGAATTACAGAGGAATTAGGTACTTCTACACGAGGCACGAGAACAAAGAACTAGCTCAAATTAGCTATCTGTCTACGAAGCAACCGGTATCCTCGTTCCACAGCAAAGCTTTAAATGGACTCCGTGGCTTAATTTAGCTTCTTGGCTCGTTTTATATCGAGTTGAAACAGGACCATAAGCCGGGCTGGGTTGCTGGTTGACTCTCCAAACTATTAAAAAGTGTAATCTCCCTGGTTTCCTCGGCTACTGAATTCCAAAAGAAAGCAGGTGCATATCAGGAAAGGTTAGATAGAGCGGCCTTGATTCTTCACAATAATACCTGGGCCCCAATAAAGCCGGCGTTTGTCTTTATAAGTTTATTTATTTCACCTGAAATATCCTTTCGAACATGAACCATAAGTTCCTCGTAGCAATTCAAAAGTTTGGCTTGAAGAAGGTCTGCTTTGCTATGATTTGACTCATTTTCACCGAAAAGGCTGCTGAGTAAAGCTGGCAACTGATCCCAGGAGTCTAGCACAGGAAAAGGGCAGCGAGTTGAATCCCGCCATGAATCAAGCGGCTCGAGACCAAAAGCAGCCGCTTGCCGAACGAAATCAATGCTGGTTTCGTTTGGACCAACAACTATGACTGGGATACCACCTGCAGCCAGCGTCTCCCAAAACCGAAAGGTTTCAAGGTCATCGCCAGCCGGGCACAGCACAATTGCCGAATCACGCAAGGTCTTCACGTAGGCGGTGGCCTCTACTGGCGCGCGCACTGCTAGAGGCAAGAAAGGCACATCAAAGAGATCATCAAGTGTGCTGGTCGATGCATCGAAATCGGTTGAGAAGCTCTCGTCGGTGCTACTGCCGACTGCGTTGCCGATTGATAAGACTTTTGAAGGGCCAGGATGAATGGCGCCCACGCGACACGGCAAGCCGTGAGACGTGATGACGTCGAGTAAATGGCCGCGATTTTGCCGTTGGCCTGGTGTGCTCACGGAGGCTGCGAAAAGGCAACGGATAGACCGCTGCGACGCAACAAGTTTTTGTTCATGTTCACCATACAAGTGCTCTGCGTAGAAAGCAGGAGCCAACGGAGTAGCCGGTGCGACTTTGGCGAGAGGTTCAAAGTAGTGTTGTCTCCGGATGAAGCCAAAGGCAGGATCCTCGTAGCAGCTTTGCAGCATTGCCGAGCCCTCAAACTCCCAAGGCCTTGATGCGAATCAAACAGCAAGTGAGAACAAGCGCAAAAAGAAGAACAATTATCAAAGAGGGACTTACCGCCAACTCTGAAGGTGGACGAGCCCAATCGCCGGAGCTTGAGACAATGTCAACCGCTGCGCGAGAAGTTGAAGATATGTGTAATGTTGACTTCGTGCGATGCCAAGAAGCACTACTACCATCGATTGTTCTCCTAGCTTCTGCCGTCTTGACGCAAGTTCAGTGATACATGGTGCGAGCGTTACGTCGCGTTCGATGGTTAAAGATGCGCTCATGTTGCTTGGTAAAGATGTGGCTAGAAAATCAATGTACTTGAGCCAGCGGCCGTCCCACGCACTGCTCATGCTCAACGCAACCACGTAGACGTGAGGAGTGTCGCGGCGCGTTGCAACCTTTACAACTTCTTTTGGCATTTTCTTCACTTGCAGAAATGAGTCGGACCGTGTTTCAAACAACACGAGCGCATCAGGGTGAGAGGCTAAAAACTCATTCACGCAATTAGGAGAAAGTAAAAGTCCATTCCGTTGTTGGAGTGTAAGAACGCCATCAATATCTAGGCACTCCCACAACCCGTCAAGCAGATTACATTCATCTGATTCATCATCGATGATTACGTGAATAATGGTGTATTTTCGTGCTCTCCAACCCATGTACATAGCAGGTAGCGCCTGAACGCTGGGAATTCGCATTACTGACGAATTCGAGTTTTGCATGAGATATTTCTCAGCGAAGAAACAGCCGTCACTGAGGTTGACTTCCAGGATGTGTGCATCTCTGCGAAGTAGATCGATATAGCGCCAGAGCACAAGTGGCTCGTAATTTGGACACGTAATTTCCTTTTTGTCCATCAAAACAGCAACGTCGTTCTGGTGTTCGATCCAGTGGTCTCGCCACAAATGCCCAGCGCAGTCTTGCCATAGCCTATCGGGCGCAAACCCTATTTGTTGGCAGAGCCGTTGCGCTTCTGGCAGTAAAGATCGAGCGGGTGCATCGTGCAATGTGGTGGCAGTGTCCCCAAAGACGTCTGAGCATGGCGACCATTGCTGCCTGATGCTGCTGCCGTCGTTTAGCCGCGTTTCAAAGGGCAGTTGAACGGCGCAATAAGAACGAGCTAACTGGTGTTGTACCTTAAATTGGCCTTCACTCCAACTATAGCGAGTAAAACCTGAAGTGTCATCAGCATCTGCTGTATAGTAGATCGTACCAGTAGAGAGAAGCAAAGTCACTAGCAGGAACAGCAGTTGCTCAAAAACCATTTGGTGTTATGCTGCTGCTGCTTTACGAGCAAAACTTGGTGAATTATAGTCCTAAGAACGTGTGTCTGCTACTAGCTATTGCAAGGAAGCTATCACAACTTCGCTTATCTAGCTAGAATGCTTCAGCGGCGATATCGCATCTGCTCGTTGCTCTCTCCTTCCTGTTACCGCGGCACTTCTCATTTTCTCATTTTCTGAGTTGTTTTAAAATCCCCCAAAGGAGAGAATGGATCACTGCAGTACACACGTCTATGTTTCAGTTTCAGGAGTAGGAGTTGCGCAGTTGCGGGCGATTGCCGTTGGCCGTTAGAACACGAACACAGCACAACTAAATAACCGTATGTTCCAAGAGCTGGAGTTGCGATCCCAATTCCAGTTAGAACAAAAATCACAGCACTCTCAATAATCATAGTAATAGTGAGTGGCTCAAAAATATATCATGTATCATTCAGGCAGAGGGCCCGCTTGCATGTTGTTGTTTGCATTTTTGAGGGGGGGCTTTTCTATCCACTGCCACTCCGCGAACGAGGAAGGAGTTCCTGTCCCGTCAAAGCCTTTTATGGCTCAGGGGCAGAACAATAGGCG
>Ga0307930_1002534_pt1 | contig 13873 bp, 10 predicted proteins | sample OrgLakmetageno46_FD_203161 | JGI IMG/M metagenome (GOLD analysis project Ga0307930, IMG submission 203161) | Saline water microbial communities from Organic Lake, Antarctica - #46 | ecosystem: Environmental > Aquatic > Non-marine Saline and Alkaline > Saline | place: Antarctica: Organic Lake... | reverse complement strand
CCAATACCGGACAATGCCGAGCCAGCCGTTGCTGAGCAAGGAGTAAACTTCCCGACGCTGCAAAGAGCCATACTGAAAGCACTTTAATTAATAAAGAGCTGGTTCAAAAGAGGTTGACACGTTCCGAGGTTGACACGTTCCGGGGGCGACATTTTATAGTGTAAGCTTCTTTGCGGATTTTTCTGATTCTGGCGTTTTTAAAAAGAGTAAATTGCTGTTTCTAAACAGTTTTAGCGGAATAAGATACTGAAAATAGTAAATATTTTTAGCGCTCAATGTGAGCTGTTTATATACAGTTAATATTTGGTTTTTTAGTCTGGATTTTAAGAATTCTCTGCTATGGTTAATGAGTGACTGACTATATCTGTTAACTACGGATAGTGGCCACAAATTTTTCAACGTTATAAGAAAACGAGAGAGACAAGATATGCCCGTAAAAAAGTGTAATATATTCATGCTAAGTGGGCTAGTTACTCTTGCCGGGTGCGCAACCCAGTCCCCTTCATTTGAAGACAAGTTTCCTCCGCCTTCGGCGGGGCTGGGCGGAGAAGTCATTGTTGATGACTCGGCTTCAACCTTCTTTTTTGATGGACCCTGGAAAGCCTCATCTTATGACAAAGGCTATTTTGGCGATGGTTACCATGTTATCCGGAGAGGGCAAGGTGAAAATTCTGCCGTCTGGAACCTGGAATTAATTGATTACTTTGATATTTATGTTCGTTGGGCCTCGGCCAGCAATCGGGCATCAAACGCTCAGTATGAGGTACATCATCTTGATGACTCTAATCGACTCGTTGTCGATACGGTCAGTGTGGATCAGCGTTCCGGCGGAGGGGAGTGGTTTAAGCTCGGCACCTACAAAATGTCCAGTCTCACAGGTCGCGTCCAGGTTAGTGACGATGCAGACGGTTATGTCATTGCCGATGCAGTGAAATTTGTGCCGGTATACTCTACGGGATCACAGCCAGCAGTGGCCGATTCTGACGGCGACGGAATGGATGATGAGTTTGAAGCTCGTTTCGGGTTGGATCCAAATGATGCTAGCGACGGAGCGATGGATTTAGACGGCGATGGTGTAACGAATCTTGAGGAGTTCTATGTCGGCACCGATCCGACGAGAACTGATACAGACAATGATGGCATTCCAGATGGCTATGAACTCGCTTATGGTTTAAACCCGACCTTCGATGATGCGTCTTTGGACCTGGATTCGGACGGTTTTTCCAATCTTGATGAGTACAATTCTGATTCAGACCCGGATGATAAGGCCAGTGTTCCCGGAAGAGGCCCGTTGCTGAGCTGGAGTGCCCCGACTAGCCGCACAGACGGAAGTGCAATTCGTTCTGCTGAAATTGATCATTATGAAATACAGTATTACCCGGTTTACTCTGCCGAGAGCGTTACAATCGACGACGATTCGGGCTTTTTCAATGTGGTTGGTGCCAGTGTAGCGGTGTCATCTTACGCACCCGGTTATTTAGGCGAAGGGTATCACCCAATCGCTCCGAGCGATGGAAGAGCATTTGCCAGCTGGAGCTTTTTTGACCTGACTCCCGGTATACCTTACGCGGTTGAGGCAAGATGGACTACAGGCGGCAACCGCTCCCAGCAGGCTACTTATCGAATTAGTTTTAAAGGAGAGGTTGAGGAAACCACCATTCAGAGCCCGGCCCTAGATCAGAGAGACTCAGGAGGTCAGTGGGTAAAGGTGGCAGAATTTACATCTTCAGACTCATCTGCTGTGGTGGAGCTCCCGAGTCAAAGCGATGGGTATGTTATTGCAGACGCAGTGAGGTTGAATCCGAACGCTGTAACAACGACCAGTACGATCGTCGTGCCTGGCTCGAAGCAATCCGTAAAGTTTGATGAGCAACTACCAAGTGGAACTTGGGCCTTTCAAATAAAGACCGTTGATAGCGATGGTGAGGCTAGCGCTTTTAGTGAGCCTGTTACAATGACCTTTCAATAAGTCGTGATGAAATTAGGTCTGGCCATGAAATTTTTAATGACGAATTAAAGTCTCAAAGTGGATTTAAATTATTAGTGTGGGGAATGAGTATGGGTCTTAGTAGAAAATTAAGTTTGTCGTGTGCGGTTGTCCTTACTTTTGGGCTAGCGTCAGTCAGTCATGCAGAAGTTATCTTCTCAGACAACTTTGACGTTCAGCCCGAATGGACGAGTACAATGTTCTCCACGGTTAATATGCAGAAGAGATTGTCGGGCGCTGTTTTACCCGATGAATGGGACTTGATATATCAGGGTACTAAATGGTCTCCCGAAACCGGCTATAACGACAATCACGCATCTCTGGAACTATTGGATGCCAACGTTGATAAAGCGCGTGGGCAAAGCGGTAAGTCAGCGGTGATGTGGCGTGAGTCTTATTCAAGGGGATGGAAAAACTGGGCCTCTGACAGCCAACTCTGGAAGCACTTGGAAGGGGGGTATGAAGAGCTTTATGTGGAGTTTTATATTCGATTTTCTCCTAACTGGTGGCAGCGAGATTTGAACAATACGGGCAGCTGGACTTCCAAGATTCTCCGTGTCGGTAGCTGGGATGGAGTTGGCGACGAAGTAAATGGTGCTGCTGGCGCACTGGGACCAATTGCGTTCTGGGATTACAAACAGGACAAATATGGCGCCCGAAATGTTATAGCCTTCCGAGGTGGACCATGGGGGGAAAACTACAGATTTAACAATGAATATCGCGGTGGAGGCTCTTTAAACTATACGAAAGATACCATTGGTCAAGACGAGGGTGGACTGAACCCGGAACATACCAATATTTTGACTGGAGCGCCTTTGGCTGAAGGTCCGACGGCGTGGCATGGAGAGGTCTTCGGTCCCACTGAACATTGGACTAAAATGGCTTTTTACGTAAAGATGAATTCTGCCCCCGGAACTACGGATGGTGTTTACAGACAATGGATAGGCGATGAGCGGATCGTGAACTTGGAGAACGTCCCTTGGGTTATGGAGAATAGCGAAAATAAGATGGTTAAGTGGAATTACTTCGCCATCGGAGGGAACGATTATTTGCAACCATACCCGAACGAGCAGCAATTTGAAGATTGGTATGCGATTGACGACCTTGTTGTTCGGTCTTCAATGCCGGGCGAAGAGCAAGTTATAGGTGCGCCGAACCCGCCGATTGATGTCGAAATACGATAAAACCTTTAAGGCTGGCTTGCAATCTAGGCTAGGCTAGCCCAACGTTTTGCGTACGCCTTGCAGTAAGCCGATAGTACGCCCCACCAGATAAAGGTTATCAATTAACAGTACTTTTATAACTTCATTCAGAGATTTTATGCGCCAAGCCGATCTTTTTAATCGCTTCAAGGCAAGAATAAATACTGGTAATTGGCCGGCGGCAAGTATAGTAAGTGCAGGAAAATAGTTAGTGGTAAACAATAAGCATAGTGCGGTAGTAGAACATCCAAAATAGAGCAAGGTTAGCCAGAACACTTTGTCTTTAACGGAATTTTTGAAATCAGGGATGTAGTTTTGAGAGTGCCAGATTTGCCGCTTAATGAAGTCTCTCGGGGTTTCCGGACATCCCAAATGTGTTACCGAAAGTTTAGGATTAATAATGACTTTCAGTCCATTAGAGAGGGCACGGTTGTATAAGTCAGAGTCCTCTCCGGAGGTCATTTCCTCGTTGAAAGCGCCCAGACGTTCAAAATCCCTTTTCCACACGAAGATGGAACTGCCTGCAAGCGCACGCTGTTGAACTCTATCTCCGGCTTCGTTCAGTAGCCAGTATTTTTCAATCCACCTTGCATTCTCTCGGGGTCTTAATCCGCCGCCAAAGGCGTGGTTTGGATTCTTTTTCAAAAGCGTTACGCCTTTTTCGATCCAATCCTGGGTCACTACGCAGTCTGCGTCTGTGCATATGATGACTTCTCCAGAAGCGCTGTCGATACCAAAGTTTCTTACTGCTCCAACGTTTCCATCGGGTTTGCTGAGTATTAGATCGGCGAATGCTGATGCTATTTTCGACGTTCTATCGGTTGACCCGTTATCTACCACGATTATTTCGTACCGATTTCGAGGATACGACTGATTTACAAGAGAAGACAGGCTCGCTTCGATATCCCGTTCCTCGTTAAAGGCAGGAATTACTACGGAACAAAATGGCCTATCAGTCATGCGTCGTTACCCGGAAACGTGTTGTGATTGGGCGTAAGATTTTTTGAATTATAAACTTTTTTTTCAACCGATAGTTGCCTCGGGAAAGGTTTTGAAAGAAATACTTCAGCTTCCTTGACTGCTCACCGCTCATATCCTTGCCCAAATTGTATAAAGTCACGGACTCTCTGACAGTAACGGCGGCGCCGCAAATTGACGGACAACATCCATCGTACAGAAGCTCCACAGGCCACAAACAGGCTGCTTTTATACCGTCCTTGTCGACACTGACGTCAAGAATTCCGCTTTGGAGAAGGCGCTTGTCCCAGCAGAGATCAAAAATGAAGTTCCCTAATGACGGCGCGGCGACAGTCTGACCTTGTATCCAAGCCTCGTAAAATAGATGGGGATGGCTGCCGATAACGCCGCGGACACCGCTTTGGCTTAAGGTTTTTATCAGTTCTTTTTGATACGCCATGGATGAGGTGCGAGATTCCAAGCCCCAATGAAGCAACACGAACAAGTGATCAACCTCAGCAACGGCTTTGGTGGCGCGTGCGACAAATTCATGATCAAGGCGTTGGTAGCAAATTTGTGCTTTGTCGGTGTTGTCCGGGACGTCAGACGCGGCAAGAAACCCTATGGTTTCCCCACCGATCTCGACGGTCTGTGTTTTCTGTTCATTCAGTCCGACTGCCGTGACTCCAACACGGGAAAGAGGGCCTCCACGGTTTCGCGGAAGCCCTCTTTCCCGTGTTGGACTGTGTGATTGTTAGCTACCTGCAATACTCTGAATCCGGCAGTTCTGAGAGTAGTTGCATGCTTGGGATCGCCCCGCAACACTACGCTCTCGGGGTCATTAGGGTTGAAGTTGTGAGTGGTGAGGGGCGCTTCCAGGTTTCCGACTACAAAATCAGCCTGGCTGAACAGGTCCCGTACATTCTCGAACACGTCGGAGTGTTTCAGGTAGCTCCTTGGGCCGTGTCCAAAGGACGTGTAGTACTCACCCAGGTTGATATCACCAACAAACATTATGCGCATAAATTATTACCCTTGGAGTGTTGCTCGAAGCACGCTTTTGAACTTTCCGTTTGGCCCTCGGGGTATTGAAGCAACGGTCTCTACCGACAGTCGAAGCGTCCCGCCGGTGCGCGCTGAAAAGTTGTGTCTGAGGGTATCTATCGCAGCTTCAGGTAATGCGGATTGGGCGATGACCTTAATGGTGCAATGATCCAGAGCGTCCTGGATAACTTGAGCTTCTGAAATCCCATTCAGTCCTTTGAAAATGTGGTCAATCCGACCAATTTTTCTACCGTCGGGGGTCTCGATATAATCGTCCACCCGTCCATTAACTGTTTCCAACTCGTGAACTGATGCCCCAGAGTCGCATGTTGATAAGCGTTCCGCAGTATCGCCGAGGTCATACCGGAGTAGTGGCATTGTCGTGTTAGTTAGGGAGGTTGCTATTAATCGCCCGGCCTTCTCATCACCAGTTTGCCCTTGAAGCTCGGTGATGCCAATAAGTGGGTTTAAACGATAGATGCCACCCTTGCCTTGGCCGGCAAAAAGCACGTATTCCGCTGTTCCGTAATAGTCGCTGACCTTACAATCGAATACCTCCTCGATAATCACTCGTTGCCATGCAAGGAGAGTCTCCGAGTTTGTAATAATCGCCTGAGGGTGAAAGTCTGGCGCAACGCCTGCCTCTCTGTACCGTGCTGCAAGATCGCATATAGCTGAGGGATAGCCAATCAGCTCGGCCGGTTGGAACTGGTCGAGCTCTGCTCGATACCAGGGGAACGTCTGGCTGTTAAGGTGGTAACTGGAAAACAGCTTCTGGTTCTCGGCCCAGTTCATCCTGGCAAACGGGGGTGTCATCTTGCTCGCTGGTTGGACCATACGGCCCGCAAAGGTTGCTCGCTTCGCACCAAATGGAACGCCGTTGTGTTCCTCATGCTCCACAAGTAGCGCCATGGCAAGTTTATAGGTCTCTTCATTAACCATCAGCGCTAGAGGCGTGCCCATGCTACCGCTGGTGTGCTGGAGCATAAAAGGCTTCGCACCGGGCTGGTTGAAAAGTTCCGAATGTTCCCTGAGAGTCTGCTTTTTGAGGATCGGTAACCGCGTAATGTGTTTAGTAGCGGTAATGTCATTTTCATGTAACCCATGCTCGGCAAACTGTTTCTGATAGAAGGGGATGTTCGAACGGCAGTGCTTCACCATTTGATGCAGGCGCTCACTTTGATGCGCTTCGATCTCTGCGAGACTCCAGGATCTGCAGCGGCGAACCTGCTCTAGAATTTCGCTGTATCGCGGACCTGCATAACGCTTGCGGTAAAGCTTGTATCCATAAGCTGAAACTAACAAGTTCTGCAGAAATATCGGTGAACGGAAGTAAATCGCTTCTGAGACCCCACCCATCATTTCGCATCCTTGATGGATTCAAGAGAGGACGGCGGTTTTGGCTGAAACCGGTTATTGATGCATTTCGCAGGGTTGCCCACCAAAATATCGCCCTTGGCTGAGGGCTTCGTAAGGACGCTTCCTGCTGCAAGGATGCTGTGGTCTTCCAGGTCTGCCATCACCAGTGACGTATTGCCCAGCCAACAATCAGCACCGATCTGAATCTTTTCAAATACACCGCCTTGGTCTTGGATAGGCTTTTGAAGGTCGTGGAACTCATGTTGTCGGCTTCCACTCAGAATATGGACACCACTGCCGATTAGGGTGTTTTCACCAATGGTGCATTTGCCAATATTGCACTGAGGGCCGATGTATACCCCAGAGTAAATGGTGGTGTCACTGTGAGACAAAATAGTCAAAAAACCCACAGAAATTTCATCTGCGGTGTCAGTGCAGGCCAAGCGGTAAAACGCCGCACGCATATATATGCCAAGCTTTCCAGGTATCAGGCTTAGCGCTTGTGAGAATGACATAAACGTACCATCAACGTTACCCGCCAGACTGAATGCGCGATACAAGACGTAAATCGGCAACATCAACAACAGAAAAGCATTTTTGATAGAACGCTTGATGACTTGGCGAATAGTCACTACTTATTCCGCCGCGTGTCTAGCCAGGCTTTTTCTTTGGCGATATCCAAACGCCTTACGCTGTGTAGCAGTCGCCTTGTGATTCTACCAATAAGCCTGCTCCACGTTAGTTTTAGAGATTCCGACTTTATTAATTCGGGGTCTTTGCGGGACGAACTGTAGCTTGCCGGGATGGCAGCTAGGTGCGGGCCATAGTTCTGCATCAGAATGACCAGAATTCTCGAAAAGTGGCGCTCATCGCTGCCCTTTAAGCTGTCACATACCTGTTTGAGCCACTCCTGAGCGGTGCTTATAAGGCTATTTGCTTTTGGCTGGCTGACTAATTCCGCGGTTTGAAATATCAGCATGGCTTTGCGAATGTCCTGCGCAACCCAGGTGTGATTGGCAAATTCAAGCTGGGATGTGTCGGCCAGAAATGGACGTTCGTTTTGCTGCATCCAATTTGTGTATGCAAGAAGAGAAGCTGCTGCAAACTGGTAAGGCTCGTCCAGTTGGTTACGGGCTCGCTTTTCCTGTAAGTATCGGGCTATCGCGGACAGTAAAATCAGATAAGACCACCCGGTTTCAACGTTCAGAAGATCTCTGTTTGTAATGTTGTCTTCTGGATGAATGGTTTTTTTAATCAAGGCTTCTGCGCGTGTGAGCCAATCGTTTTCAGGCTCAAGAATAGAGGCATCAACAAGCGCCGTCAGGTAGTTGCCGGTGCCACGGGTGAATGGATAGCTGTGGCTGGTTACCAAGTTGCCTTTGGCTAGCGCTTTCATGCGCGGAAGTTCGCGGTTTTTTAGTGCGAGTACCGATTCCAGTAATCCACCTGATCCTTCGTGGTTGGTTACCATCCATTGGGCTAATTCTAGCGTGGCAGTCTTTGAAGCTGCACTGCCTGTAAGTAGATAGTGATACATCAAACCGCTGGTGTAACAGTGTTCTGCTGCAGGCCCACCGCCGGTTTGGCCTGGGGTCGAGCTGGTGTCGTTATGGCGGGTAAACGTCCGGTGAGTAGCGGTTTGCGCGTCCAGGTAGTGATCTGTGTGCCAGAACAGGCCGTTGTTGTATTCGCCGCGATCTTGGTCGGTGTGGTAAATGTCGATGTCTGTGACGTGCTGAGCAAGGTCGTTCATCAGTTCAAACCAGCGTTTATCACCACTCATGGCAAACTGTCGGGCGAAGCCATTTATCGCATCGTACTGGTTGTTGTAATGGGAGATGAACGGTGCATCGCCTTCGGCCTGGTAAAGCGTTTCATGGTCGGCAAAAATATCGCCAAAGTTACGCCAGCCAAATTCGTCGATCACTTCTCTTTTGGCAAAGAAGTTAGAGTTTCCGTTCAGGCCTTCAGCGATGAGCTCGTCCAAGGCGTCGGGTTGTGCGTTGGCTTTGAACCATGGAAAGGCGTTGGCTTGCTCGTAGCATTCGGGGGCGAGTACCGGCACAAGAGGTGTGTAAGCGGCGGCGGCTGTGTTGCTGTTTGAACTGTGCGCCATGAAGCAGCGGAGGGTTTTGCGTTCTCCGCCTTGCAGCTCGTAGGTCTTTTTGGAATCTTTTGGAAATAGACCGACTGTAAGTTTGTTGTCTTCTTTGCGCAGGCTGGTTGGAAAGTTTTGCCAAAAGCCTGGAACGGCTAAATCGAGTGTTCCGACATTATACTCAATGCTGACTAGCGGGTTAGCGCGCTTGCCTTCGTGTGCCAGATTATCTGGCTCAGATAGCCGGTAGCCACAGAATTGTGTGGATACTTCACCGTTAGCATCGACATGGTTGCGGCTTTGCCAGTTTTCGCCGCCGCTGGAATCTTGGTAGAGATTGAAATCTGTTAACTGAACTATTTTTGTTTCTTTATCGGTCGCTTGCGGCGTTACTTGCGCCAGGCACTTTGCTGGTAGTGTTGTTTCAATCGCCAGTTCCCGAAAGTACACGGAGCCTGCGTCGCCAAGATCCCACAAACCCCCCGGGTGCCGCGCGCGCTTTGGATTGTGAGTGGTTAGTTCCACCTGAATGAGCCCGGTCTCCAGAAAAATTCTGAGTTCACATTCAAATCGCGCCAGCTGCTCGTTGTTTTGCTTTAGCCATTGGCCTTTTAACGTAGCAGCGAAAAAAACGGGGCCCGTGTGGGCGATTTTCCAGCCGTCATCGGCTTCAGCAGTGCAGGGCAGGCCGGCTTCATCGCTGAGCATTACGGTCGATGGCGTTCCTGAGTTATTTTGTTGGGTGACTTGCCAATTTAGACTGTTAGAAGCTAAGACCACGCTACCTGTCGAGGTACGAATAACACAGCCGTCTGGCGTTTGCTCAATAGCAGGCTCATGGCTGGTGGTGGCGTTCGGCTCCTTCTGCTTTACCAGCTCCAGGTCTATTACTTGGCCGGAATCCAGGCTGGCCAGGAAACCGGCGTGAACCCAGCGAAGGCTGCCGTCTGGCCAGTGCGCAAGAGGCTCAAGCTGAACATTAATCGGCTCTAGGCCATTCATGAGTGCAAGTTGGTGAACGGCTTGCACGGTGCCTTTTGGCAGCGGAATACCCAAGCCCACGGGCTCTTTAATGCGAGCGGCGCCGTCTTTTTCTTCTAGCCGAATGATTATTTTTTCCATAAATCTGACTACTGCCTAACGTCCTGTGTATTGCATAGAATAGTCTGCCAGAAGAGTAACATAAAGCCACATTTTGCCATGTTATAGCCTCTGCATTCTCATTTTCCACGAGCCTGATTTACGAGGTAGCGAAGCTGTCCCCATTCTTCCGTTCTTTTAAGCAGGAGCAAACCAATAATGCCAATACTGAGTGCGGCGGTTATCACGTGCAAGGTGCCAAGTAGTAAAAATTGCACTAGATAATGACTGTTTGAGAGGTCTAATGACTGAGTTGCGGCAACCGCCAGCGCCGTTCCAGTGAGCGTTGGAAGGCATAAAAATAGAAGCTTTCTTAGCGAGAATTTCGTCTGCTGCGCAAGGATGAGCAACAGTGCAACGGTGGTTGCAACAGATAGCCAGCCGCGCACCCATGCCATAATCTCCAGGCCGCCTGTCGCGGTTAGCCAGAGGATAACGATGATCGCGACGGTTGATACAACATCAAACCAAAACAATAACTTGACCTTGCCCTGGGCGATGATGGCGTCACTCACCAGCGCAAACAGGCAGAAGGTGAAGAAGAATAATCCGAATGGTTTCAGTAGTGGGCCAAATTCGGACCAGTCTGGGCCAAGCAGTACGCGGATAATGAGTTCCGGATAGAGCATGATGAATGCGGTTATGGGCGTCAGCACGGTGATCATCAGCGCCAGGCTCAAACGGATGCGGTAAGCGAGGGCTTGTGGGTTCGATTTGCTTTCGGAAATAGCGGCCAGCAAAGGTTCGCTCATGGGAATGATGGCAGACAGCGCCGGCAGCAGGCTGACTTCACGCACCAGGTTGTAGCCACCCAGCTGAGCAGTGCCAAACAGGCGGGATACCATCAGGTTGTCGATTTGCGAGCGGGTGAACCCGACGATTCCTCGCAATAGCAGCCACTGGGAAAAGCCCCATTGTTCGCGAAGTTTCTTTAGTGACCATTTAGGTCTGTAGGCATCTACTCGGTAAGAGCCCACTGTGAAAATAATGGCGGCCACAAGGTTGCCCGCAATGATCGCCCAAAAGGTGGGGTGGATAAGGGCAATGGTCATAACGGTTAGAAATGAGATCCCTTTTTGCCAGAGGCTGAGTTTGAAAAGGGGCCTGTAGTTTATTTGCCTTGCCAGGCGGAGCATCCCCGGTGTTTTCAGGGCTCGTATTGGCAGGGCTAACGCCGCTATTGCCAGCGCTAGTGTAAGGTCCGGCTCATTGAACCAATCTGCAACAAATGATGATGTGCCAATGATAATTAAAGCAATCAGTGACTTCGACAGGATATCCAGAGTCCAAGCGGTATCCAGATCTTCATCATCGAGGTCAGTTTTTTGGATAATGTATTGCTGGTTGCCGGTTTCTACCAAGAGCTCAAAAAATTGAAGCGCAATGGTGACCAGCGCAACAATGCCAAAATGGTCTGGAGTCAACAGGCGGGCTAGAACGAGGGTGCTGATAATTCCTAAGCCACGGTGTATAACCTGCAAACCAAGCAGTAATCCAGAGCTTTTGAGGACCTTGTGACTGATTGACATAAGAATGTGACTAGAGGGTGATTGGCTTCGCATTGCGTGACGGAATTGTATATCAGATTGACACGGAATTAAGGGCTCTTTGCAATTAGTGGGGCCACCGGCCAGAAAACTGACAAAAGAATTGAAAACGATGCATGGCTGACGTGAATATCTTCTGCACCGGAGGCACGTTATTCATCGGGTTGCACAGGCATCTTGTTCGATTCTATTGGTCTATCCTTCTTTCTGAGCACGCAAAAAAATGCGGCTTAGCCATCTATAGGAGTTCCTTTGATGTTCAGTCGTATTCTAGTTTGGAAGGCACTATCGGTAGGTGTATTTTTCATTTTATTACTGGCCGTTGTGCCTTCAAATATCAAAGCTGCTGAGTGTTTACCGTCATCTTTGCCGACCCAGCCGCCAGGGCAGGTGATCAGTGTTCAAGATGTGGGGGCTTTGTATCGCGCATTACGTTCGGCCCAGCCTGGTAGCGTTATTTTGTTGGCGCCGGGGGAGTATAGGCTAACGGCAACGCTGTCGGTAAGAACCGATCAAATCACGCTGCGAGGCGGTGCGGATAGTTGTGACGGCGTTCGAATTATCGGCCCGGGTATGGAGGTTTTGAGCAAAGACGCACCGCACGGAATCTGGTCGGATGCGAAGGCTTTAACAGTGCAGAACCTGACAATTAAAGAGTTTCATCAGCACGGCATCATTTTGAATTCTGGCGCAGAATCACCCGTTGTTCAAAACGTCCGTTTTTTGGATATTGGAGCGCAGTCTATAAAGGCCAACCCGACGGGGTTTGGCGATGGCGTTGACGATGGGCGTGTGGAAGATTCGGTGTTTGCATATACCCGTGGGCCATCCAGGAAAGATTTGGGATCGGGGGTTGGGTATACAAACGCCATTGATGTTCATGCTGGTGCGAACTGGGTTATTCGCAATAACCGATTTGAAAACTTCCACACTCAGGATTCGGCGGATTACCTTTGGAACCCTGCGGTTCTGATGTGGAATGGCGCGCGCAATTCTACCGTGGAGGGAAATACTTTTGTTGATGTGGATAGGGCCATAGCCTTCGGGTTGATGGATCGGCACCACGATCATTTCGGAGGTGTTATCAAGAATAATCGCGTGGAATATTCAGAGGGACTTTACAGTCTGTGGAGAAAAATAAGATCTGATGCAGCGATTGTCGTTTGGAGTTCACCGGGCACGTTAGTAGAAGGAAATGAGGTGCTAACACGGGGGAATTTGCGTAAGTCGATTGAGTTTCGTTTTGACACCGACGGTGCAAAAGCGATTGATAATTCAGTGGATGCCCCTATTGGAAGACGGAACGGCGGCCATTATGAAAGCATCGATAATAATCGGTTCGTTGGCGATTGAGGGGGCGTGCCGAGTCTAATGGGTTGAGCGTGCGCCGTAGCACTCTTGGTACTGATCGACCATTTTCCCTACCGAGAATTTTTGTTCAAATCTGAGTTTTGCGGCGTTGCCGATTCTTCCTCGTTCTTCTGGCTGGTCCAGTAATTTCTTTATGGCGCTGGTAAAGGCTTCCTGGTCATCACTTTCAATCAGAAAACCTGTTTCTTTGTCTTCAACAATTTCCGGTGTTCCGCCTACTAGCGTGGCTACCGTGGGAATGCCAAGGCTCATGGCTTCTAGCAGGGTCATGGATGTGCCTTCGGTGAAGGACGGAAGAAGGAATATGTCCATCAAGCTGAGGTAGTCGGCAGGTTTGGATTGGAATCCTGTAAAAAAAACAGCGTTGTTTAAATTCAACTGCTGGGTTATCGCTTCCAGGTTTTCGCGCTCGGGACCGTCGCCGACCAGCAGCAAGCGTACTTTATAACCTTGGTCGATCAGGGTGCGGGTGGCTTGCAGCATCATGGGTTGGTTTTTGACAGGGTCCAGCCTTGCTACGGTGCCTATAACAACTTCGCCCGTTTTAATGCCCAGTTCCGTCAGGAGTTCTTGTTTGCGATCTTCCTCTACCGTGAGTGGCGTGATGCCGTTGTAAATAACCGCGATCTTGGATTCCGGCATGTATTCGTATTCAATCAGTGCTTCGCGGGTAGCCGCTGATATGGCCACCAGGCGATGAGAGGTGAGGGCGATGAAGGGGTTTATCAGCCTTGCTTTTTTTCGGTGTTGATCTGGGTGAAAGCGGCCGTGTTCGGTGAACACGACTTTTGCGCCTGTGCCCCAGTGTGCAAACCAGCCGTAGGTGTAGGGCGAGTATTGGTGGCAATGCACAAAGTCGAAACGGCCGGACTTGATGAGGCGCCGGAGCCAGCGGATTGTTTTCCAGTCTAGCCCCGGCCCGCGCTGCCTGGAATGGATGGTGATGCCGTTGTCTGCTTCCATGGCCTTGCCGATGGCGCCGACTTCGCCATCAATGCAGGCAATTTCGCACTGGAACCGTTGTCGGTCCAGATTGGTCACCAATTGGCGAATAACCTGTTCGGTGCCACCGAAACCCATGTTAAAGGTAACGTGCAGGATGCGGGTTAGGGAGTGCTTGTCAGCCACGGGTGGAGTCACTTTTTCGACGAGAGAATGAAAAGGTTCA
>Ga0307930_1002533_pt1 | contig 13875 bp, 17 predicted proteins | sample OrgLakmetageno46_FD_203161 | JGI IMG/M metagenome (GOLD analysis project Ga0307930, IMG submission 203161) | Saline water microbial communities from Organic Lake, Antarctica - #46 | ecosystem: Environmental > Aquatic > Non-marine Saline and Alkaline > Saline | place: Antarctica: Organic Lake... | reverse complement strand
AGTTGATCGTTAACCGTAAGATTAAAAGGTGCAGGTTGCCGAGCCAAAATAACATCCCCATAATTCGTGAGTATTATGGAATTATAGCATAATTAGACTAGTTAATTAACCAAACGAGACACTAGTTAAGGAATAATACCCTGAAACTGGAGATGGAACATGACCACAAGAAAGCAGTATTCGAAAGAGTTTAAATTGGATGCCATTAGCTTGGTGCAAGAGCAGGGATACTCAAAATCAGAGGCGGCGCGCAGTCTGGGGATCAACGCCAATGTATTGGGGCGTTGGATTAAAGAGCATGAGTCAGTCGACGGGCAGGCTTTCAGAGGGAACGGCAAGCTGACCGCTGAACAGTTAGAAATTCGTCATTTGCGAGAAGAAAATCGCCGCCTGAAAATGGAAAAAGACATCTTAAAAAAAGCGACGGTCTTCTTTGCCAAAGAAACGCATTAAAGTATGCGTTCATCACCCAGCATAAGAAGACCTGGCCAGTCGACGTGATGAGTCGGCTCTTGGGTGTCAGTCGCAATGCCTATTACCGGTATTGCCAGCGTCAACGCAACAGGCCGCCAGATTCCGAGCATGAGGCGATAATTGCTGATGTGAAGGAAGTCGCCAAAAGTAGCAAATACAGCTGCGGATCCCGGTGGATGAAGCACAAGGTCACTACCAACAGCGACCACAAGCAGCCAGTGTTCGACAACGTGCTGGCACGAGATTTTAGCGCCGCTGAGCCTGATCAAGCGTACGTCGGTGACATCACTTACATCTGGACTCAAGAAGGCTGGCTGTATCTAGCGGTGTTTATCGATCTGTTCAGTCGACGTGTCGTTGGCTGGAGCATGGGTTCGCGGATGAAAACCAAGCTGGTGACAGACGCCCTACTCATGGCGATTTGGCAGCGGCAACCAGACGCTGGATTGATTGTGCATTCTGACCTAGGCTCACAGTACGCCAGCAAAATTTACGGGCGACTGCTGCAAACCAACGACTTTATTGGCAGCATGAGTCGCAAAGGGGATTGCTGGGACACTCAGTCTACTATACTTATGAACGTCTTATTGGCCTGACCCGTGCTGGGATTGGCGTAATTGCCTTTGCATTGACCTGTCGGCCAATACAGATGTTCCCCGAGTATTACTGGGCCCAGCGTCTGTGACCTAATAGGAGCTTTGTTCTGCACCGTGAGTGTCCTGTCCTGCGATTGGGATTGGTAATTACGCCTCATTGAGGAGTTCTAGCCATGAAATACGCCTTGGAACAAGAATCTATTCTCGGAGTGGATACACACTTGGATGTCCATGTGGCCGCCGTTATTAATCAGTTTGGTCAGTTACTTGGTACCCAATCCGTCTCTACGAATACCGCAGGTTATCTTCAATTATTTCAGTGGGCTTCTGCCTTTGGTGCGTTAAAACGCGCCGGCGTGGAAGGCACAGGAACGTACGGAGCGGGTCTCTGCCGTTTCTTGTGCGACAAAGGAATTATGGTCTTGGAGGTAAATCGGCCTAACCGCGCGAGCCGACGACTTAATGGAAAGTCTGACTCACTTGATGCAGAAAATGCAGCGAGATCAGTGTTGTCTGGCGTTTCCAAAGCTATACCTAAGCAGCAATCCGGTGCTTGTGAGGCAATGCGAATTGTCTCGGTTGCTAGACGCAGTGCCGTTAAGGCTAAAACGCAGTCAATCAATCAGCTCCGAGCCATGCTGGTTAGCGCGCCTCAGAGTGTTCGTGAGGAGCTCTGGAAAGCAAAGGCGAGCGACTGTGCAAAAGCCTGTGCCATGATCGCTAGCTTGGGCGACACAGTGGTTTTAAAGGCTCTGTCAAAGACTCTCAAGTCATTGGCAAAGCGGTGGCTAGCACTGTCAGAAGAGCTCAAAGATTATGACCAACAGCTGGAAACCCTGACCCAGGAGCATGCTCAGCAGCTACGGAGTCGATTTGGGGTAGGCCCTCAAACAGCCGCCATCCTTTTAACCGTTGCCGGCGACAACCCTAACCGACTGAAAAATGAAGCAGCCTTGGCGTCATTGTGTGGCGTAAATCCTTTACCCGCATCATCTGGGAAAACCACAAGACATCGCTTGAATCGTGGCGGCAGCAGAACCGCCAACAATGCTCTGTGGACCATCGCCATGGTGCGAATGCGGAGCGATCCTCGCACCAAGATCTACGTCGAGCGAAGAACCCATGAAGGTCTGAGTACAAAAGAGATTCACAGGTGCCTCAAACGATACATCGTCAGAGAATTGTTCCCGTTAATTATGGGAGATCTTGGGGCATTGGCAGGCGTTCCTTGACATAGGAGCGTCAACGCTGTCGCGGAGAGCTTCTTCGCAAGCTCAAAGAAAGAACGTGTGCAGTGGCGGCACTACCAGACTCGCGTTGAGGCGCAGCGGGATATTCTGGATTACATCGTGATGTTTTATAACAGTCGGCGCCTGCATTCTACGCTGGGTTACACGAGCCCGAACGACTACGAATCAGCCGTTGTTGAATTGAGAGAAACCGCTTAACTGGGTTGTCACAAAACGCTTGACCACTCCACTAAGCGTCGGATCTAAATGCTGCCGTAAGATGGTTTAACACCTCAGTCGTTCTTTAAAGATCGTCCCGCGTAAAAAATCATGTCGTAAAAAGGGATCACAGACCTCACCACAATGATGGCAGACCATAAAGGTGCTGTGTTTTAGCGGCGGGATCACCCTTTTACGACTTTTTCGTTGCGCGTTGAGTACATCACTAAGGGTGATTATCTGGGAAGACTGATGCGTTACTTTGTGCTTTTTTTGTTGACGAAATCGCTGTTGACGCTCGGCATTTTTGGAGCGCCCAACGCGACTTTCTTGATATTTTTTTGAGGCACGAGCAAGGGATACTCGACGGGCTTTTTCAGAACACCCATCAGTGCAATAACGATGACCGCGATCACAACGAGAACAAATAATGACTTGTGCATGGCAAAGGAGGCAGTGATATAGGCGACTTGAAGTTTGCATCGACAGCTAAAGGTCGATGAGGGCTGGATTTGATCCCAAAGTGTGTAACAATCATTGGGTCGTGCGCCTGCACGATTTTGAGGGGTATGGCGTCAGTTAGGACTGTCAAATCATTCTTGGCGTCATACCTTTCTCACCGACAGCATCTTTATAGCCCGAGTAAAACGATATTGCTTGGCTTATCTATTTCCAATCTCGTGAATGACCCGCCTGAATTGTGCAATGTTTTATGGATTTTCGATCTGAGGAAAAATCTGACTGCGTGGATATTCGGCAAATAGCAGCGCTTTTAGACCGGTGTTTACATCCAGGGCTGCAGAGCAGATCCGGCGTAGGTCGCGACAATGGTGGGTCATGGCGTCGAGGCGACGGATGAGCGGGACCAGGTCGTCCTTGTGGCAGGTCAATCCATCATGTCTAGCCCCGGCTCTTCTAGGCATAGACGATGCAGACAGCGACCTGAGGATGACCGTAAGCGTAGTTCATTGTGCCGTCAATCGGGTCGACGATCCACAGGGGAGTTTCCAGCTCTTCCGCGAGCCGTAGGTCGGGCATGGTTTCTTCCGACAGGGTGCGATGATCCGGGAAGGCCTTGCGGATGACACCGGTAATGAATTCGTCCGCCATCGCGTTGGGCGTGTGTCACCAGTTCGGTCTGTTCTTTGTACCCGGTGCGCAGGCTGTTTTCATTGCGCTCTCGGCTGATCAGCGCGCCGGCGTCGCGGGCCAGGGGTTCGGCAAAATGGGCAATCCCAGTTGCGGGCCTTCTCCGTAAAGGTGGGGAATCACTGTGCCCCATATCTACAGGTGACCCCGCGCCGAATCAATCCCTGTCTTCGCGTATGTCGACCGCGATGGTCACCATCATCCCCGGGCTGAGGCGGTTCTTTTCGCTCTCCTCAATGGCGATCCTTACCGGGATACGTTGGGTGATCTTGGTGAAGTTACCGGAAGGATTGGGGCTGGGGATCAGGGCGAACTGGCTGGTAGCCGCCTGTCCGATGACCTGCACCCGGCCCCGGAAAATCTGGTCCGGGAAGGCATCGACTTCGACGGACACCGGCTGGCCTACCTTCAGCCGGCGCACTTTGGTTTCTTTGACCCGGGCCACAACCCAGATCCTGTCGGGCTGGTGCATCATAAGCACAGGCTGGCCCGGTGACAGGTATTCCCCGGCCTCAACGAAGGTCTTGCTGACCACGGCGTCCGCCGGGCTGCGTATCTGCATGTCTTCCAGCTCGACCTGTTGCTGTTTAAGTTCCGAACGTGCGACCTCCAGCTGCTGTCGGGTCACGCCCAGGTGGGCTCTGAGCAGTTCCGGTGTGGGCAGGGTCATCTGGGCACCGGAGAGCAGGCCCAGGCTGGCGTTGGCTCGTGCAGTCCGGCGTAGGGCGACCTGCTGTTCCGCCTGATGGTGCCGAGCCCGGGCGGAAACCATGTTGTAGTAATCGCGATCCCGTTGCTGGGCGGAAAGCGTGCCGGATTCGTAAAGCCGCTCAGACCGGCTCCAGGTCTGAGCGGCGTTTTCCAGTTCTGTTGCGGCCACTTTCCGGGCCGCCAGGTCTGTTTCCAACTCCCGTTCGGAATTCGCTATGCCGCCTTCCAGCTGTTTCTCTGCAACGGCTATCTGGCGTTGCTCAAACTTCAGCTGGGCTTCTGTCTGCTCCACACGGGCCTGTCGGCGCTGCAACTCCAGCTGTTCCGGGCGATTGTACAGCTCCGCAACAAGCTGGCCTTTCGCGAGCCGGTCGCCGGCAATGATATCGAATTGCTCAATGCGCCCAGCGAGCCTGCTGCTGACTGTAATCAGGTCGGTTGCAATGCTCGCATTGTCCTCGATGACGTGGGTCTGGCGATAAAACAGCCACTGACCAATCCAGGCTGCGACCGCCACCACCAACAGTATGACGGTGAGGATTCGAGCCCACTGTCCGGCGCGCATGGGTGCTCTTCTGGGTCTGGCGTCCTGTGTGTTGTTATTGTCTGAGACCATTACTCTTCAATCCTGATCCGTCTTTTAACCGGCTGCTGGACGCGGGGGCAGACCCCAGCGACTAAGCAAGCAGGAGGGCAGGACGACGATGATCAGTGCCGCGAATACGAGCCAGAAACCGTCCTGATAGGCAAAAATTGACGCCCAGAAATTTTCCGTCCGGGCGATTTGCTCCAGAGCCCCCGCCTGCAGATAGGACGGATTGACCCCGACGTTACCCAGCAGGGTCTGCCATTGGCTGACCGCCGATGTCGCGACATCGTTGCCCGGATTGATACCCGCGCTCAGGTGGTCTCCGTGCCAGCTAATCCGGCGATCCATGAGCAGCACCAAAGCGGCGGTACCGAATGCCCCGCCCATCTGCAGCGCGAAATTAATCACGCCTGAGCCATAGCCCATCAGGGGCGGAGGCAATGAGCCTATGGCCCGGGACAGGGTCGGGGGCGGAAAGGATGCCATGCCCGCGCTCATCAGGGTAAGGGCTATCGCAATATAGAAGAACGACGTGTAGGCGTCCACCTGAGCGAACAAATACACCGCGAATATCGCAAACCCCAACCCGGGAAGAGTGATGTAGTGGGGCGGTACCCGGTCACTGAGCTTTCCCACGATCGGCACCAACAGTGCCAGCACCAGTGTGGATGGCAGAAACAGCATGCCCGCCGTCACTGGCCCGTAACCCAGGATGGTCTGAACAAACAGTGGCAGCAGGTACATGATGACGTAAAAGCTGCCCCCGAACAAAAAAAGGGCGAGACAACCCGCGAGGAACCCCTTGTGGCTGAAAATCGCGAGGTCCAGCAGGGGCAGTTTGGTACGCCGCTCCCACCAGATGAATCCGACGGCGAGAATTAGCGAGAATGCCAGCAGACCCTGAACTGAGCCGCTGTCCCAGCCCCAACGCTGACCGTTGGCGATGGCGGTCAGCAGGGCGAAGATGCAGGCAAACAGGCTGATGGCGCCGGACCAGTCGAAACGGGGCCGGGGCCCGGTTTGTTCCCGCCCTGGTAGGAAAAAATAACCCATCACAACGGCCACAAGACATGCCGGCGGCGCGACAAAAAACACATAACGCCAGCTCAGTGTTTCCACCAGCCAGCCACCGATGACCGTAGCCAGGGTCAGCGGCAGGCCCAGGCTCATACCGTAGATCGCGGTGGCCATACCCCTTTGCTGCGGCGGAAAAACCGAGAACATGGCTTCCATGGCCAATGGACGGATCAGCCCCGTCATCGCCCCCTGAACCACCCGAGCGGTCACAATCGCGCCCATGCTGGTGGCAAACCCACCCAGAAAAGACGCTGCGATAAAAGTGATCAGCAGGCCGATAAAGGTGGCTCGCTGGCCAAAGGCCTTTACCAGCCACGGGGCTATCAGCAAGGCCACGGTTGTCGCTGCCAGGAAGCCGGTGGAAATCCACTGTACCTCAACATCGCTCATTCCCAGGGAGCCCTTGATGTAGGGCGTAGCGACGTTGACGATGGTAATGGACATGCCCAGCGCCACCAGTCCGGTGAGCATAGTAAAGGTGACGAGCCATTTGTACTTGGGCCCGTAACGCTGGAACATCCTATCCAGTTGCGACATCGGGTTTCGGGGCCTCACAGAGGATTGGCAGCGTGGGATGGTGTCACATCAACCGGTCGTGAAAATACGGGCGCGTACGCCCGCACCGCTACAGTTTCAGGCTAAACAGAGAAGAGGAGACACTCCTCGTCGGTTCCGACGATTTAGCTACTGTCCTTCAGCGGTGCGTGGTCAGCATTGGTATCTGTACATGATCATGGACATTTACAGCCGCAAGATCGTGGCCTGGGAAATCCATGATGCTGAACCCGGTGAACTGGCCCAGAGACTGGTTGAGCGCGCCCTGTTGTGAGAGGGCTGCTGGCACAATCCGCTGGTTTTGCACTCCGACAGTAATAATGTCCACGCCAGAAATTCATGAACCAATCTGCCTTATATCCTGATCTGTCTATTACGAATGATCTGGTGCCCAAGAGTCAGCAACGATAACCTCTACTCGGAATCGTTGTTCCGAACGGTCAAATACTACTGCCCGGAATGGCTTTCAAAGAGCTTCCTAATTACGCATGTTGACCAGCTATCAAACCAGCCTTGGGCCGTACTGGAATCATATGGAACGTCAAGGAGCTAATGTCATGGCTCGCAATCCTATCCAGTTCCAGTCCGGCCTGTCACTGCCGGCGTTTCTCGACCAGTACGGCACAGAGGAACAGTGCCGGGCGGCTCTCTACCAGCATCGTTGGCCCAGGGGGTTCGTCTGCCCCGACTGTGGTAACACCACCGCCTGCCGACGCTTGCCCAGCAGTCAGGTGGTCGGCGATGGCCTGGGCTGCTTTCGAGCCTTCGAGTCCCCGGCCTAAACCCATGAGCGCCTCATCACCGCCGATGCCTTACCCGCTGCTGAAGCTGGCTGAGCCATATACGTAATCAGGAAGGGCTTTAAATTATTCACGGCGGTGCGTGAATGGATGCTGGCGTTCGAACATGCCTACAACAAACGGCATCTGCACAGCGGCATCCGGTTCGTAACGCCAGCCGACCGGCATCGTGGCATCGATCATGAGCGACAAGTGCACTGGACACTGGTTTGTGAAAGAGCAAAGCGCCGGAATCCTCGGCGCTGGTCTGACAACACCCGGAAATGGGAGATCACAGGACCGGTATCGCTCAGTACTGGCAAACTGCAGGAAATTGAGCGCAACAAACTGGCTGCTTAAGCGCAGTCATATGGACAACTGGGTTAAAAATCGCCGTTTGTACGAATTATGACGCAGTATATGTACCAGATTTCCTACATTTTGGCCGTCGACAACAATAGTGCACAGAACAACTCAATTTCCGGGAAAACAGCGCAGCAATAGTCATCGGTGCCCGCTTTATTCTAGCGCACCTCAGTGCACCGGAGTGGCCCGATTCAAAGCCACTGTCTTGTTAAAATTCAACGGGTTGCACGGCTCGCATTGCTTTTCCAGGCCTTGACGGCATGAATCGTGCCGGCGATGCTTATAGTCTTATTTCGTTAAATTACTTCGGTGACGTCGGTAAACTAGGGACTGTTGACGTTTTCAAATAAGGCATTGAATAAAAGAGAAAAATCGTAATATTAAGGTTCCTATACCACCCATAAAACGAGTTTTCCATGCCCCGACTCATGCTCAGTGATGAGCACTGGTCGAAGTTAAAAGGAATGATGCTTCAAGAAAATATTTATAACAAGCGCGACTTGCGGATGATGGTCGAAGGCATGTTTTACCGACTGCGGGTGAGTTGTCCGTGGCGAGATTTACCTTCTTGTTTCGGTCGATGGAACTCAGTGACAGTGGAAAGATTCACGAACAGATTAAAAAAAGGTGCCACCGCCGTGATTCCAAGAAGGTCAAATTCGGTCATAGGTAATGCGGATATGGGTTGGTCGTTATATCGCCACCGTCATTTGGTGGAAAATGCGTTTGCACGCTTGAAACATTTTCGTGGGCTGGCGACGCGCTATGACAAATTGAAACGCAACTATCAGAGCGGCGTTGCCATGGCTTGTGGGTTTTTATGGTTGCCAATGCAATGAGACGTCAACAGATCCTAGGCTTTTCCTGGAGCCCAACGGCGTATCCGGGTCAGTGTTCTACTCATTGTAATGGCGTATTACATGATTTTTCCGCGTTATCCTTGTTTGATCGGGTCGCGATATTTGTGCGCCCATACGATTAAACGCGTAGGCTCCTCGTTCACAGTTAATTCATGGCGGGTAGTGGTTATGGCAACACTGTTTATTGTACGTCACGGGCAGGCGGCATTCGGGCAATCGAACTACGACTGCCTGTCGCTACTGGGCCATCAGCAGGCGCGCTGGCTGGGGGAGTATTTCGCGGAACGCGGCCTGACCTTCAGCTATGCCGTGGCTGGCGGACTGGCTCGGCAGCAGGATACCGCGAGTGAGATACTGGTTGGCATGGGCAATGATTCACTGACGGTGGCGACTCATCTTGGCCTGAACGAGTACGACGGCGAAGCGGTGTACACGGCCTACACCGGAAAGTGCAATCAGCATCTGCACCAGAAAGCCGATTTCAAGGATTACTGGCGTACCTTCCGGGCGGCGTACGAAACCTGGGTTGATGATGGCCTGGGCAATATCGGTGAAACATGGTCGGATTTTGGCGACCGGATTCAGGACTCATTGGCCCAGGCATGTGACGGGTGGGGGCGAGACGAGTGTATTCTGGTGGTGACGTCGGGAGGCGTAATCGGTCGAACCGTGAACGATTTGCTCAAAGGGCCGCCGCGGACGTCCATTGAGCTGAATTTCCAGTTCCGCAATGCCGCCTTCTGTGAAGTGATTGTGGGGCGCAGCGCCCAGCGACTGCTGAGCTACAACAGCATTCCCCATCTTGATCGCGACGGTCGGCGCGAGGCGATCACCCATGTGTAATTCTGCGCGTTGATTGATGCTTACCAACGGTAAAATGACGGTTCAGGCGCAGGCCAGATTCGCGGCGTGGGACTCACCCGGCACGGTAAAACAACAATAAATCAACACAACAGGAGGCTGTCATGACTAGCACCGATCCGTTTGCAACTCGCTATGAACAGCATTTTGGTGATCGCGTGATACGTTGCTATCAGCATCGCATGGATACAGTCACCACGTCGTTCAGCGAGGCCGCGGCTCGTGCCGCCGACTCGGACTGTCTGGGAGTGTAAGGGTGAACGCCTGAACTATGCTGACGTGGATGCTCGGACTCACAGTCTTCCGGGAAGTCTGTTCCGGCGCGCGTGCAGCTGATTTCCAAGGAACGGGTCAGCCATGTGGTTATGGTGCTGGAGATGTACAATCTTTCTTTGCCTGTTGCGATCCGACGTGTCTCACCATGATCTGAGTGACCAGCGAATTGGTGAGTTTGGCGGTTCGCCCATGCCCGAAACCACCATTAAAAAATTGCGCCAGCAACTGCACGACCTTGAACTGATTCACGCCTACGGCGCGACCGAAACGACCTCGCCTGTAACGATCCTGCCCGTAGGCGACGATGATCGTCACCCTAACAGTATTGGCACGGTTGTGCCGTGCGGCGACATCTGGGTGACGGACGAATATGGCCGCGAAGTCGGCGTGGGCCAGCCCAGCGAACTCTGGATTGGTGGACCGATGGTGGTGCCTGGCTATTGGCACAATCCGGAGGCCGACCAGCGGGAATTCGTGGCGGCCAATGGTGCTCGGGTGATATTGGCTCGATGGATTCACAGGGCTATGTGCGTATCTTTGATCATAATCAGGAAACCAGATTGACGAACTGACGACGCAGTTAACGCAAGCGACAGGGCAGGCGGACACCTTGGGTCAGCAGTGCGATGAGCCGACGTCAGACCTGAACACGGCGACCGCCAAGCAGACCGACGCGCACAATCGGATTGCGCAGCTGTCACAGGCAACCACAAACGAAGACACCCTGACGCAGCAGCGGGACGACTTGACCGCCACGCTGACTGCCACGAACCCACAGCAGACCGAAGCCAGCGCCGCGCCTGCCGATGCGCGCCGGGAAGTCCGGCAGCATCAATCTGCCCTAGCGTCGGCGATCGAGCAGCGCCAGTCTGTTACCGAGCAATACCAACAGACACGTGAGCAGCTTGCGCTAAAGCAAACTCGCAGTCAGTCTGCTACCGAGACCATCAACGAGCTGAAAGCCCGGATGGCGTAGGAAAAAGCGGCCACCAATAACCTTCAGTCGCGGCTGCAATCCTTGAGTCATGAGAGCGAAAGTTTGGTGTCGCGGCTGGAAGATAGCACCATTGTGATCAAGCTGCCGGAGAGCACCGTGTTTGATTCCGGTTCTGCCTGAATCGGCAAAGCCGGCTTGCATATCCTGACGTTGCTCGCTGATGCACTGGAAAGATTTCCGGATCGCTAGATTAATACTCAGGGGCACAGCGAAAGCTGCTCCACTGCTCCTGCCTTGCGGATTTTGTATACGACTAACAAAGAGTTATCGGCGTCATCCGCGTCATCCGCGTCGTCAGCGGTGCGAGTGCTCAGAGAGGCCGGTATCGACCCCAGCCGGATGCCGACACTGGGTTTTAGGAATACCCAACCGCTGATTAAGGAAACCGAAGTCGTCAGTCGTCGGAAAAAGCGACGTATCGAGATGCTGTTGTATCCGTCTCAGTTCAAAATAGAAACTTACCGACCGGCCAGCCGTGAGCCGGCCCGGTAGTGGTCTCGTCCAAAGCTACCGGACGGCTGATTAATAGTTCGACGGAAAGAGTGCACGCAGCGCCTCTTCGTCTCGTTCTTTCTTGAACGGGTGGTTGGTGCCGACCAGACGTGCGCGACTCGCCGCTGGCCTGTCTTCGATAAGGTCGAAACAACGCTTGATATTGGGAAATGCCGCCAGTAGATTACCATCGCCTGAAAACGCACGTTTCGCCATGTTGATCCAGCCCCAAGAAGCTATGTCAGCGATAGACTAGTCATTGCCAACGATGTATTTCTGGCCGTTCAGGTGATCTGCCAGTACCTGGTAGTGACGTTCGGCTTCCCGACGATAGCGGTTGACAACGTAGGGTGGTTTTTCCGGAGTCGCGAGTTGAAAGTGCACCGCCTAACCGGAGAAGGAACCAAGGCCCGTGCCGATGAAAGAAAGCCAAAACAGCAGTTCCCCGCGATTTTCTGGCGCGCCGTTAAAGCGCCCGGTTTTCTCGGCGAGATACAGTAAAATGGCGGTGGAATCGAAAACTCGCACGGCGTTTCCACCCGGGCCGTTGGTATCCACAATCGCGGGCTGATTCGCCTACCGACACAATAGATTAAGGTAGGCTATTATGACGAGGACGGCAGACACGCGCTCAGCTCGCGGAGTGCCTCAGGGCCCAGTAATTTCGCCGTTGTTGGCGAATATCTATCTCCACTATTGTATGGATCTCTGGATCAACCAGTGGCGCAAGCGGCAGACCTCGGGCGATGTTATCGTCGTAAGGTACGCCGATGACGCGGTACTGGGCTTTCAGAGAAAAGACGATGCGGAGGCGTTCCTGAGTCAGCTGCACCCGAGGTTGGATTGCTTTGGACTGTCGCTCAACGAGGACAAGACGAAGCTCATCCGCTTTGGACGCTCTGCCCGGAAGGACGGTGCGACAGCAGGGCGACCAAAGCCTGAGTCGTTCGATTTTCTGGGGTTCACGCACAGCTGTGCGGTTTTGCGTGATAGACGGACGTTCATGTTGCTGCGGCAAACATCTGTGAGCCGCACGCGACGAACGCTGCATAGCGTAAAGGACGGGTTATACCGAAACAGGCATCGGCCGGTTGGCGAGCAGAAACGCTGGTTGGCTGGAGTGACGCGGGGTCACTTGAACTACTTTGCCGTTCCAGGCAACGTCATCAGGGTGAGCCGCTTTTACACGGAACTTGGAAGGCTTTGGATGAAGGCGTTACAGCGCCGCAGTCAGCGCCATCGTCTCGTGTGGGCGCGTTTCGGTCAGTTCTTGCGAGACGCGCAACCACAACCCAGAGCTGTGCATCCTTGGCCAAACAAACGATTTGACGGTATACACTCAAGATAGGAGCCGCATGTGTGAGTAGCGCATGTACGGATCTGTGCAGGGGGTGCCGGGTGACCGGCATTCCTACTGCGACCGATTACTTTGCATAATCACTTACTTCACATAAGCCGGTGTTATTAGCCTTGTGCCGGCGAATCTCTTCTTGCACTATGCGTTCGAATGCTGGCTGAGCCAGCACTTTTCAACCATCGAATGGTGTCGGTACGCAGATGATGGACTACTTCATTGTAGTTCTGAAAAGCAGGCTCACTTCCTGCTACGTAGGCTACGTGGAAAGTTTGGCGAATGTGAGCTTGAACTACACCCAGAGAAAACAAAGATTGTTTACTGCAAGGATCACCGTAGAACAGGAAACTGTGAGCCAAGAAGTTCACGCACAGTTCTGCGAGAGGCTGAGAGTGAAACTCCCTTGGCCTACTCTCCTCCGTTATTGCCCCTCAGAGGTGCGCGATCAGCACTGGTATCTGTACCTGATCATGGACATCTACAGCCGCAAAATTGCGGCTCGGAAAATCCACGAAGCCGAGTCCGGCGAGCTCGCCAAAAAGCTCGTTGATCGAGCTCTGTTGCGCGCGAGATGTTGGCAAAATCCACCGGTGCTGTGCTCAGATAATAGCGCGCCGATGACGTCCTGCACACTGAAAGCGCGGCTGGCAGAACTGGGTATGTTGATGTCTCACAGCCGACCCAGAATTAGCAACGTTAACCCGTACTCAGAGTCGTTGTTCAAGACGCTGAAGTACCACCCGCAGTGGCCCGCCAAAGGCTTCAGATCACTGATTGCAGTGCGCGAATGTATGCTGTTGTTCGAGCAGGCCTATAACGAGGAGCACCTGCACAGTGGCACCAACTTCGTGACGCCCGCGCAACGGCACCAAGGTGTTGATACGGAATTGCTGGCCAAACGTGAAGCGGTTTATGAATGAGCAAAGAGTCTGAATTCCAGAGGTTAGTCTGGTGATGCTCGAAACTGGGAAACCGCCGGAGCCGTATTCCTCAATCTTGGAAAATTGCAGGAAATTGAGTTCAATAAACAGGCTGCTTAAACGCAGCTATTTGGACAAATGGGTTGCAAATCACCGTAACGATGCGCTGATTTCCATGCTGTCAGAGGCACGGGTGCAGCTTCTTTCTCATTACAAGATCGACGAGGTCGGTCACAGTGGTCTTGGCATTCTGGTGACTGACTTGGCGACCGTGTATCAGGCCGAAATTTATTACCCGGAAACCCTGGTGTTTGACGTAGGGATAACCGACTTTAATCGCTACGGCGGTGATTTTGTATTCCGCGTCACTC
>Ga0307930_1002532_pt1 | contig 13876 bp, 18 predicted proteins | sample OrgLakmetageno46_FD_203161 | JGI IMG/M metagenome (GOLD analysis project Ga0307930, IMG submission 203161) | Saline water microbial communities from Organic Lake, Antarctica - #46 | ecosystem: Environmental > Aquatic > Non-marine Saline and Alkaline > Saline | place: Antarctica: Organic Lake... | reverse complement strand
CTTTACGGCTAGAAGATACGGGAATTCAAGTAGTAATCATGATGGCTTTGCTTCCACTGTTCTTGATGATTCCGCAGGTAACTCACTTACCAACTGAGGGCACGAGCGCTGTATCTTTTTGCGTAGCCGTAGTGGGTACATTATGCTCAAGCAGTAGCTTCCAGTCTGAGGAGGAGGAATTGCTCCTGGTAGAAGACTTGTGTTTGCTGGTGGACCATATCGACTGCGACGGCAGTGGGCGCGTTTTCTTTGGTGATTTCATTGACTTTGTCGTTCGAAATGCTGCGGGTGGTGCGTCTTCATCTACGAGTCATAATGGACCTACCAGCAGCTTCAGTAGTGCACCCACCAGGAGTACAAATAGCAGCAAGCATATCCTTGGGCATGCACTTTCTGGGTCAAATTCTGCTGGGAAGAAGAAACTGGGTGGAGGAAACAAGCAGCAGAAGGCTGCCAGTAGCAGCAGCATCAGTGCTTCATCAGTCTCAGGGGGCATCGGTGGGTTCGTCAAGTTTTTGCCGGGATTAGGGCGCAAGCGCACTGGGCAGGTGTGCCTGGTGGAGGACAATGCAAACACCGTGCAATTCTTTGACTCTTCTCTGGGGCTTCCTACGGCGGTGATTGAACCCTCTGCAGCCGTTGCCCGCGCGCAAGCTCTGGTGAGAAGAGGAAACATGAAGAGACGCGCACGCTAGTCCTTCATACTTGTTCTTGTTTTGTCGAAAGGTTGTCATCTTTGTGTTCGACTATTTTAAAGCATTTCACTGCTGTTATACGCTCTTGTTCTTCCTAGCTGTTGTCGTTGATTTATCCATGGGTGTCCTTTTCAGGCCCATTTCAACAGCCTCCCCCTGTACCGTCGTGGCCCGACCAACACCACGACTGCCATCTCCTCGATGATGGCAAGCGCGGCTTCTGCTGCCTCCAGTAGTGCCACCTATGACCCACACACGGCCTTGGAAGTGAAAGACAACCTGAAGAGTATTAGTGGCAACAGCACTAGTTGTAGCAGTGGCGGTGCAGTGCGGAGCGTATGTGTGAACAAACGGTTGCAGCAGGTGGTAGTGTGCTGCAGCGACGGAAAAGTGTCCTGGTGGGAGCAAGTAGCAGCTCTAGACGCGCGAGGTCACCGGCAGTGGCAACTGGTGGATCACGCCCAGTGCGACGTCGTTCAGGTACGACGAGTACTTTATGTGGAAGCAACGCAGAGTAACAACACTGCCTACTCTTTCTGTCCCTTCCCCATCGTACCGCTCAGGAGGGTGGGTGTCTGCATGTGTGCACGAATGAGAATATTCCCCTCTCGTGAAGAGACGACAAAGAATTGAGTGCACGCTTTTTGAGAATTGACGTTTGCTCCTCTTCTCCCTTGCCGCCATATACCCATACTACTGTACAGATCGGATGCGCCTATTCCGCCATCGCCGATCGCGTCATCACTTGGGGCACTCCTCAAGGCGCGTATGAAGCGGCCCATCGCCGCAAACAGGCGAAAAGCCATCAAGAACAACAACCCAATCCTAATCCTTCGTCAGCATCTTCTTCTTTTTCCCCTGCGAAGCCCATTTCTACTTATGCGGTTCAGACTGCTGTTGACTCCTCCGCTTCATCTGCTGAAGCTGCTCCCATCAAGATGGACGATAATGGTAATGAGATTGGTGGCAGTGGTGGCAGTGGTGGTATGAAAGGATGGCAGCGGTTGCGTGCTTTGAAAGCCAGTGGAATTGTGAATGCAGCGATGCAGCAAGAACTAGGCGAAGGGGATCAAGATGACTCCAAGAGTAAAAGTCTACCTCGCATGCAAGCAATGGTGTATGCTGCTAGGGAAGCAGCAGCAACCGCCACTGCAGCCGCTGCTAAGGTAGCAGCAAGCGACAAAGAAGCGTCGTCGATGCATTTGTTGAAATGTTGGGTGTCGGGTGCGGGGGGGTCCACAAGAACGGGGCACGATGCTCGGATGGTACGAAGAGACGGAGTAATGAACGAATTGAAAGAGTGAGGTTGAATTTGGAAATGGGAAAAGAAAAAAAGTGAAGTAAAGAATGGAGAATATAGCAGAGGAGGGCGAGCAGAGAAAGAGAGCTCATCTACATTCTTCCCATCATTCCTGCCTCGTGTTTGTCACACATTACGAAAATATGTGAGTGTGTGCTCACTTGCGCTCAAATATAATATGATGAACAATCAGGTGGGCACGTTGCCTCGGACCAGTGAAGTGGCGTGCTCCTTAGAGTGTGGCTTGAGCGCTCAGCACGGGTATTGGGCCGTGGGCGGGGATGCTCGAGGCCACGTCGAGCTTTTTGATTTGCAGGTATGGTGCACATGTGCACCCTTTTTTCGTGTAGAGATATATTCTAGTACCTACATAGACAACTAGGAAAGGAGTTCTCAAATGTCAACGCTATTATTGAAGTTTTCGTTTTTGATTTGAAAGAGTCGCTCTATTGCAGAATAACCCCGCGTTTTTCAGTGGTATCTCGATTGGGATTATATGGAAAATTGTTGGTAGTGTATGGGTAGTGGTTTTATAGTTATTCTGCATCACGCTCGTCTTAACGCTCGTGTGTATTTTGCTGCCTCCTCTTCTACTTCTTCTTGATGTCTGGTCTGGCAACCATCAGCGAGTCATCAGCTCCCAAAAGAAAGCATCTGCTGTTTGTCTGAACCAATCTTCTTCTTCGTCATCGAATTCATCGGCTGATGGCTCCTCGTCATCATCATCTTCTTCTTCGTCGTCGTCGTCATCTGCTTCGTCTGACTCGGAAAGTGATTCCAATTCATTGAACGATGATGATGACGAAGATAATGGTGACAATAGTTCGTTCTCAGCAGCGGGAGAGACCACTGCAGCTGCTCTGCTACCAGTGATACTCAAAGGAGTTCACCGTCGGGCGGTGAAGCATTTAGCGTGGTCCAAAGGACACGGACTCTTGCTGACTGCGGGGGACGATCATGAGGTGAGTTTCATCCCTCAGCTTTGAACAGATTCTTCTGCGTACGTACCACTGTTGAGGATACACTTGCGTAAACGACAGAAGATCTTGCATGTGTAACCAAGCTCAAATGGGAAATGACTTAGTTTCTTTCTTTTTGTTTTTTCAATTTTTCGTTCTACAAAACGTGTCGTTCCACACAAGGTCCACGGATGGGATTTAGCTTCGGCACCTCCGGGAATGCCGCACAAGAAGAAGGGCAGCAGCCACGTGTCAAGAGGTGGCGGTGCCTCTTCGTCTTTCCTGTGCCCGCACCGGAGCCTGGTGTTGCACGGGCACCGCACCGGTATAGTAGGGCTGTGTATCGTGCGACAAGATGTTGAACGCGCAGTCACTTGCGACCGGTAAGGACTATGGGAATGTGCATGTGTGTTTTCTTCTTGTCTTTCCCTGTTTCTTCGTGATGTTTATGAAGGGATTCGCTCTCTCAATTCTTTTCTTTTACTCTCGCCTACTGTACTTTCTTTATTGCTTGCTTGCTTCCTTCTGATGACAACACTAGATGGGGAGTGTTTCGGCTCTGGGAATTAGCTTCGGGCGCTGGTATTGGCTCTGCTAGTGCAACACACACCGTGGCAGCGCTGCAGATCTTCAACATTTCCGACCCCAAGTTGCAGTTGCAGAATCACCCTGCAGGAATGGGGGCTTCTGGTGGCGCTGGCGCTGGTGGCGTGCGACCACTGGGGTTGTGCGCGGCGTGGGAAGGAGGCTGTCAGCTGGTGGCTGCCGCGAGAGCGGGTCTGCATTCGACGGCGCTTCACATGCTGCAGTCCAGGTTGATATCAGGGAGTGGTTGGTAGTAATGATGATGATAATATTGGTGGTGCTGATGGTATGGTGGTGCTGACAATTAATGCATTGATAATTATTTGGTAAATAACTCGTGTCTTTACTTTAGATTTCTTTCTGACCCTGAATGTCAGTATGTTGTGGTGGTGGTGGCAAAATGATACAACCATGCGCAGGTGGATTCACGGCGGTGTGCAGACTGAAATCCCCTTGGTAGCCTTTGGCCTAGTACCGTGGGCGGCGACTTTTTTAGCGGTTCGCACCGATCGATGTGACGTCGTTTGCGCTAACACTGGTAGACTACTCAGAATAGAGTGCATGAATGCGTCGCGCATGCACTGAGAGCCTTGAAAAAGTTTTCAATGGAAAGGACGAGGAGTATTATTAAAACAAATTCATTGACTTCAAAATTACATTCACATCTTTTCAAACTAATTTTTCTTTTTCTTCTCTATTCTGCGCGTACACATTTCTTGCATTTTTTTATATCATAGGTCGAAGTGTAGCCACCCTGACAGGATTGTATGTTATGGAGAGAGCCACTACGGGAATCGGGCAGGGGAATACCTCTGCAGCAGCCGCTGACGCGAATGCTAGTGAAGCAACTCATTTTGCAGTGAGGAAAGAAGCCAACACGAATTTGCATAGCCATGGAAACGCTCAGGTTGGCATGGTGAAGATTATTGGGATTAGGATGGAAAGAAAAGGCAGAAAATAGAAGAAGCCAAAAAGAGAGGGGGGAGAGCACATCGTGGGATTCTTCGCATTGATTTCTAGAGACCCTTATTGCTTTCTCGGGTTTCCCTTTAATTGTCACTTCATTTCAAAAAGATTACCTTTTTCTCGGTACCGTGGACTCTGTTCAATCTTTCTCCATTCTTAATTCTCATATATCAATCCCTCTTTCCTTATGCTCCTTTCTCTTTCCATATATATTAGGCTGTGGAAGTGACCTCAGCATGTTGGGACCATCACGGCAGGCGCCTTTTGGTGGGCACCTCGGACGGTACCGTATGTTTACGCGACGGTCTCTCCATGCGGGAGCTCGCGTCTTCGTCCTCGAAAGCGCCTCACCCCATCAACACGTCATCATCAACAAGCACTAAGACTACAAGAAGATCGCTACCACCTAAAATGTCAGCTCTTGCTTCACCAGAAGAGCCCAGGCTGATTCATCAAACGACTCAACATCACAAAGCATCGAAAAAGAAGGAGGCGAGTAAGGCAGGAGCAGCACCGGCGGAGGTAGAAATGAAGGCAGGAGAAGGAGACGAAAGCAGAAGAAGAACAAGAAACGGAGGAAGGAGTAGGGGAGGGTCTGCGGCAGCGCGGGCAGCAGCGAAACAAGGAGGTGAAGTCACTGGAGTGTGCTTCCTTCGTGTCCCCTCCAAAGTGAGTGGTGCTGGCAATAGCAGCAGCGGTGGTAGTAGTGAAAGCGATGCACACACACGTGACGAAGGAGCCGTTGCCGTTGTTTCCACTGCTGCGGGTGACTTGCTGGTCTTTGAAGTAGCGTGGGCTGCCTTGAAAAGTGCGAAAAGCAGCAGCAGCAGCAGCAGTGGTAGCCAAAATGAGGACAACGAAAGCAATCAAGAGACGAAATTACCAACCACGCCTGAACTGCCTCTTCTGAGGTAATCGTGGTACTAGAATTCGAAGGAAGTAAGCTTGATAGCAGAACACTCTCTTGACTTTATCCAAAGCTGTCGATTGTTGATTTCGTCGAATGTAAATGACATAAGGTGATTTTTTGCGCTTTGTTTTCCTTGGTTGTTCCGAGCACAGGTCGGTTTCAGGCGCGCATTTAGGGTCCCCGATCAAAGGTCTCGTCGGATCGAGCCATTTGGGCTTGGTTGCAACCAGTGGCTGTGGCAACGAATTCAACGGCCAAATGGAAGGCGGCGTACGGCTCTGGGATTTGGCGAGCTTGAGCTTGGAAGACGTCCTGCCGCACGAGCACGAGGTTGGTGATGAATTGCCTTGTTCATTCTTAGATGTGGGTGAAGGATGTTGAACTTTCGGCCACTTTCGCCACTTTTGCTTGATTTTTCTTTTATTACTCTGAATAGTTGAGGACTGTTGGATGAGAGTGAGAGAAGAGTCAGGATAGAGTAAGAGTAGAAGAGGAATTGACCAAACACCTCACAATTACGTTCCTGATTTCGTATCTTCCTTTGTGATTTGTTATGGGGTTTATAATACCGTAGGTTACTTCGCTCGCATTTTTGGACCCGCTTCCCGCCCTGATTACGGCCGACGTGTGCGGTCATATACGGGTTTGGCCTTGCCGCCCACACGCCAATGCTCTGAGGGGCGTGCCTCTCGCGTGTGTGGATTACTCGCAGGGGCCACCCACCTCAACTTCGGAGCGCAACAGCAATCACGACAACAAAAGCAGCAAGAGCGGTGGCAGCAGTGCTGTAGCTGCTGTGACCTCTCTCCGCGTTATATGGCTTGCTCCTCACCCTGACAACCATCTTGATCATCACCACCACCATCATCATCACCTGCATCAAGAAGGGACACGAGCTTCACCATCTCCAGCTCACACACCTCTGTTCCCAATGCACGGGCTTCGGTGCCTCCTAGTAACAGGCAACGAGCGAGGCACTTGTGGGTATTGGGACTTAACTCCTACCTTGCGCGCAGTGAACCTTTTACCTTCTAACGACCACTTCACTTATGACCTCCGCACTGCGAACGGGGCAACATCCCAAGCTCCTACAAGAAGTGCGCCTGATTATAGTACAGCAAGTGCTGCAGCCGCTGCCTCTAGTACTAGAAGTAGACCTGCAGCCAAGATGACGTCTAGTCCAGCAGCAGAATGGGGCACAACAACTGCTAGGGTAGTAGCCAGTCGGTCAGCAGCTGCTTCAACTGCGGAAGAGAAAGACAAAGAAGACCACCACCGCAAGTCGTCACCTGCGTGGACAGTGCAAGATGTCGAGCGATATGTATGGGATGCTCCAATTGTTGCCGCGCTTCTCGGGTAAAAATTAGGGAACTTGTCCTATGGTGCATGTACTTCATTTATCGCTGCCTTGATGAAAGGGCCCCTCGATGTTGTATATGCTTGTAGATTTGTAAGGTATGTGCGCAAATTCTCTTCTAGTACGACAGTGCTTTGAGGATTGATAAATGGACCCTATCTTTGTGTTGTTGTGTCTTGTGTTCAGGCTGCCGCTGCGCCCTGACTTTGCCGCTAATTTACCCAAAATCAGAAGGGAGGCTGCAGCAATGTGGCCTTGCTACAGTGGCTTGAGACAAAAGGTAATTATGAGACGTTCGGTTTACTTATAATGGTGATTTTGTAGAATCTTTCGAATTTAGTGTCCTTCTGCTCCTCCTCCTTCAACTCCTCACTCTCTGTTGTTTCGTCTATCACATTAGGTGGTGCGCGTAGGCTGCTTGCACGGTGTGCTAGGTCACAAGCGCACTATAATCGAACAACTCCTAGCACTTGGAGCACCTCCATCTGAAGACCACATTCGCAGTGCCTCTTTGTCGTCATCATTGAGGATTCCGTCTCCTTCAGAGGAGGGCACGAATGACAATGAACCAAATTTATTACCGCCACCGGTGCTGCTGGTAGCTTGGCGCGCGCACAAAGGGGAAGTCTCGGGCTTGGAGCATTCCGCTTTGCCGATCCCGCGCATCAATACCGTTCACACTGGCACTACTGATAATTCTTCGTCGTTTGCTCCCCGGAGCTCGCATGCGTCATCAAAATTACCGGTGCGTGGTTCCATGAGCAATAGCAACGGTGCAGATGACATTTTCCCGCAACCACCGCCGCCCTTTATGGTAGCAAGTCGTCTGAGTCAGATTGAGCTAATGTCTTGGGCGAAAAGTGAAGGCGTGGGTAAAATTTGGACTGCTAAATTGGTTGAGTTTTCCAGCTTGCACAAGACAGGTCATGATAATAGCAGTCGTGAACACCATTCATCCACGGGGAAATCAGGAAATCAAAACCAAAGCCATAATCATCGCGTGAAGCACCGCCGATCAAGCATGCACACTGGTGCCACGTTCTCACCTGCAGGAATGGGGCACGATGCTAAAGGAAAAGGGTTACACGATGCAGAAATCGTGAGTCGCGAGCACTTCGTAACCATGAAATTGAAAGCTGAAGTGTCGCATGATGTGAAAAATGACGACCACCACCATCATCGCCGACATCACCACCATCATCATCCACACCGTACGTTTGCTTCTATTCCAAGCCTCGCCTGTATCAATGGGATAAACGAAAGCATTCGACGTAACGCATGTTAATCTTATCTGAATTTCTTGCCTCGTTCATGCATTTTTCTTTGTATAACTCAAAAAAATACATGTGCCCATTCGAAATTGTTTCAGATCACCACCACCATCATCATCATCATCATCACTCGAATCATTTGGTTGACCCAAACGCCCTACCTGGATGGCGTCTGATTCAGCGCTCACCGGAAGCCGTTGCGTATCGCAAGGACCTCGCTGATGCGGTGTTGCGCGCAACGAAAGATCTGAGACTGGCAGCGCGACAGCGCAGACGACCAGGAGTGGTCTCACTTGCACCCAGGAATCAGTTGAACGACTTGCCAGCGTCGTCGACGCAACTACCGCCGGACAGGAGTAGTAGTGGACTAGGACTTTACATGGACCGTTCCAACACGAAGGAATCAAAGATGAGCGACAAGGTCAAAGAGTCAAATGGTGGGAAAAACGCTTACGGTAATGAAGCCCACAGCCTCCAATTAGCGTACCAACGCGCACCTGTGGTTGCTCCTCCACCGATTAAATCACCGACGAACGCGTCTTCTACGCATGGGCAGCCTAGCTACACATCGCCAGAAAAGTCAAACAGCAGGTTAGTAGCAGGATGAAAGAAATGCCCATTTTACTTTTCATTTCTCGCTATACGTGGCTCTTATGGTATTTGCTTGATTGGCCTCACTTATGTTTGATATCAACTTATCTTTGTGTGCCCTCGTGATCTTTCCCATTCTGCTGATGATCTTCAGGTTATTCATTGCATCTGCTTCGCCGCATCGTAGCAGTCTAGAAAAGGGCTCACCTGTATTCCTTTCTCAGAATGTTGATGACAATGAAGCTGCTGAAAGTGGCGGATTGGGTGTGCAAAACAGGAGGGATGCAGGTCGTGTGTCCTTTGCCCCTCAGCAGCACGAATCAGAAACTACAGAGGAGGATAAAACCAGGAATGCTCTGCGGCGACTGGCATTAGCTCAGGTGCATCTAATGAAATAAAATTCTCGAGAAGTCGATGCGCTTTTGATGTTGTTCCTCGATGCTTTCAGTCTGTGGACATCCTTGAATTGTTACGTGGGCGTATTGTTGCTGTTGCTGCTGTTGTTGTTCATAATCCCCCTCCTCATGTGGCGTCTCTATACATGTGTGGTTTGCACAGACCCACGGCGTGAAGTACGCGCACGCGCGCGAATTAGAAATCATGACTTCCTTGAATGGGTTATCGTCGTCAGCAGCTGCTGCAGTACCCCCAGTAGCATCGAAGTCGGCCCTAGGACCTCTCAACCAACACCAAGCACAAGAAACCGTAGGTTTAAGTCGCCTGAATCAAGCCCAGGGTGCATCATCAGTGTCGACGCAAGCGCTGCTGCCACTACATTTAGTGGATGGCGCGCCACCAAACTTATCACCTCGGGAAATGGCAACGCCTACGACTTCGGTGAAAGAGAGATAGAGATCATTTTTGCATGGTTTGGATGTTTTTAAACCACTAAATAAAAGGAAACTACGAGTGTGCAACCTTAAGAAAAAGTTTGTCTTCTGGAATCCTTACACTTTCGATATCACTCATCGTGTGTAATTCTTCTACCTCAAGTTCTCCAATTCACATGTTGGCTTCACGCTTCAGGTGATCCATTCCTTCGACGGATCTATTATCATTGAAGAAACAAACCCTGAAGTGCCTTCCGACAATGCTCCGACCAATAGAGCAGTTTCACTAGGTTTATTGAATGACGAAAACAACGGAGCCAACGTGTCGTCTTCGAATGCTGCCGGTGCACCCAACACTGAAAGCTTGCTTCAAAAGGCAAATAATGACAAGGAGCTTTTGTCGTGGCCTCCTCGAGGAGCTTTGCAAAAAAGAGAGCTTGTAAGCGACAGCGGTATTCCTACTTCTTCAGCTGCAGCTGTCGTCACCGCTGGAATCGGCCAACTGAGCAGTCCAAAAGTTTCTAAAACAAAGACGCGTGGGCCATGGAGAGTGGAAGAGGAGCCAATCACTGAGGATGCGCCTGCGCTAGTGGAAAAGTACAGCGCTCTGTGCGGTGAAGTTGTGGGCGGTCGAGGCGGCGGCGCTGGCACCATCGTGAACAAACTCTTAAGGGACGCGAGAAACCAGGTAAGTTGTTCATTTATATATTTGCTTCAATCTCCTTTTAAATAGGGTGGTTTTATCGCAATCACCAAATTTTGATGCTATTTCAATTTTATTCATAACTGAATCATTTTGATCCCTTCGTGAGAGTTTTTTTTTTCTTCTAACCTCCTCTTTACTCATGACGGCTCCTCATTTTCTCTAGGCATTCGATCGGGCCCACGGCATTCAAACCGTGAAACCGTTGCCCCGTCGCAACCGTCCTGGTAGCGCGCGCGATCAGTCGAGCGGAGGGAGAGGAAGCGGCGCTGGAGGGAAAAGCAGCTCGGGCGCGCCCTCATTTATGGATAGTGGGGCTGGAGCGCACCGACAACACAAATCTCTCCGGGCGCGGCAGAAAGAGGTCGTGGAAGGCAAATGGGCTTTAGCAGCTGCGGCTTTGGAAAAGCGAGAGGACATGGGCCTTGTGCTTTCTTGATCATGAGGGGCCTCTTGCGTTTAACTAAAATTTTGATGCGAGTACTGGTCCTTTTAACCCACAGTAATCATCTTTGACTTCAGATGTAGGTAAATGATGAATAATTACCCGGCTTTTTCTTGACCACAACCGTGTTCATTTGAATTCCTCTCTCGCGATTGCTCCCGCAGTCATTTGTTTCTGGTATCATACCAACTTAAGGTACCTATACACCTCTCTATCTTCTGATCTTCGATGCAGATATTATACCGCCATATGAATTATACATCTCCCTTTTCAAAAAAAACGCAATGCGCAATGGGATTATACTAGAAGTGCAATAGAATGCATACCCATAATTTTTCTCGATGTATCTTCTCGTTTAAGACGTGCAGAGAAACGAGAAAGTACTGAATTGAATACAGTCGTTCAATCAGAATTCATGACAAATCACAGCCCTGAATATCTCGGTACCGACGCCGAGGTCTGCTTCGTTGTTCTTCTTCTGCTGCTGCCCCGTGAGTAATTTCCCCACTGGATTCAAGGACGCTAGCTTGCAGGTCTCCGCCGACACTTAAACCGAGGGCCGTTTGGTTTTCGTGGCGGTGGCTATCGTCGGCGGCGGCGGCATCACCTGCATCTACTACGTCAACACTACTAGTGTCGTCTTCATCGCCCATTGCTGTGCTCTCAGAGCGCTCACTGATTACCTCGAGCAGTGGCGGATCAAGCGAGGCCGTAATGCGGTCAATTTCTTCTTGTGCCGCTGCATCGCCCAACTCGCGCGCGCGCTTGAGAAGCTTCAGGGCTTTCTGTGGGTTCTTAGGCCCTCCCTTGCCCGTCTCGTACAGAATAGCGAGGTTTACATGGCTGTCTACGTGCATTTGTCGCACACCTGCGTGGTAGAGCGACCGTGCCTTGGCGTAGTTTTGATCCACACCTCGCCCATGCTCATGCATCACAGCCAAATTACATTGAGCGGAAGGATTGTTCTGCTCAGCTGAAAGCGTGTACCTAGATATTGTGATACAGTGGTCAAGAACATGAACAAGTCATCAGCAGGAGGTGAGAAATGTCATCCTCTACTGATTATCACATACCAGTGCACTGCTGAAGCATCGCATTGTGGAACGCCTTCACCAAGGTCATACTTGTATCCAAGGTTACATTGCGCCCGCGCGTAGCCTTGTTCCGCTGCTTTTCGGTACCAACGCACAGCAAGCTTGTCACTTTTACCAGTGCCTCGGCCGTCGTTGATCATGGTTCCCAAATTCGTTTGCGCGGCTGCGTCCCCTTGCTCCGCCGCTTTACGATACCATTTGACAGCTTCTGCATCATTACGCTCTACCCCGCGGCCCTGTTCGTACAAAATGCCCAAGCCGCATTGACTGGCTGCATAGTCTTGATTGGCTGATTGTCTATACCTGAGATACAGACAAATTATGACAAATGAAGCCTTCGTGAGTGGAACAATACAATCATCAGAAAAATAAAGAAAAGAAGATTATCGCAGGCTTTGTACATTCACGAGAAAGGGATTGCAAAGAGCATACTTGGGTAAATAAGACCAAGAACTTTGATTTACGCATTAATTTGAATCTGGCATGCGATCGTACCACTTTGCGGCGGTGGCCTCGTTTTTGATAACACCTTTTCCAACTTCGTAGAGCGACCCGAGGTTGAACTGTGCCCTTGCATATCCGAGATTGCCACTTTTTCGGTACCAATACGCTGCTGTTTCATAGTTTTGTGATTGTTCCGCCTGGCCGAGTTCAAAGATTAAGCCCAAATTATACATTGCATTGGGATTGCCTTGAGCAGCAGACTTGTGGTACCAAGATAGTCCAACGGCCTCATCTTGCGGCACACATCGACCAAGCATATGCATCAAGGCGTAGTTGCACTGAGCCCCGGCGTGCCCTCGCTCAGACGCCTCAAGCCACATGCTCATGAGTCGTTTTGCTTGCGGATGGTCCCAACTTGCATTTCCACTTTCAACCCAAAGTTCGAGTTCGATGTACAAAGATCCAGCCTCTTCGCAAATTTGTTCTGGTGTCATTGGTAGTGATGCTCGGCACAGAGGACAAACTTGTTTGAGTTGCTCAAATGTTCTCAACTTGTTTATACAATCCTCATGAAAAGTATGGTTACATGGTAGCGTGAGTGTGATGAGACGCTCCTGCTGCGGTTCATTGTCGAGTTTTAGTGGTTCGAAGCAAATGGCGCAGTCCTCCTCAAATCCTTGAAATTGTGAGCATGCCTGCAACTGGGTTTTATCTGCTTGATTGCTTTCGCCTGCACCCCAGCCCTTTGCCCCTTCCATTTTAGAAGTGGTTGATCCCGTTTTCAATGGATTTCCTGAAAAGCACTCCTCTTTTGAAGTGCGTCTCAGTGATCTGCGTGTTCCTGTAGGTAAGTACGTCGAACGTGCGTGGCGGTGGGCGTGGACAGCAATGGAAATCTGAGGCAAGGCGGACGTCAAATGATTTTATACCTCGGAACATGAATCTTTGATGTAAATGGACTGCAGATGGACGACGGAACTTTGTTAAGATTGGACTTCGATCAAAACACATGTATGTGCACATGTATAGCTCGTAAAAATATGATCTACGTACTAGTATGTACGGAGCTTACTTGTTAAGGTACAGGGACAGGCTCAGAGGCTTCTTTCGTTCTTGAGATCCAAAAGCCCGCCAGAAGTTTACCTCAAGGTGCTGTCTCGTATCACTCTTCCTGAAATTGTCAGCAAGCGGTGTCAAGACATCGTCGCCATGGGTCATCTAAGCCAGATTGCATTCCCAGGCCAAGGGCCCGAGAGGGTACAAGATATGCTACAGAAATAACAAGGAGTTGGTGCGCCAAATTCGCTTTGTCAAGATCTCCAGGCCACCTTGAAAGCCTGGCACGAGATTCATATATTACTACTGCCACCTTACTTTAAAGCACATTGAGCTCATGTGTGGCAACTTTCATCTTTCAAGTCAACACAACTAGGAAGTAGACGAAGCAGCCACTCTCCAATCTTGCAGTAGTACAGGAGCACTGGGTGAAGTGGACTCCGAGATCGATAGCACCATAGGTGTGCGGCAAGGCTCATGTGAAGGTCCTGTGCTCTTTCTCTTCATTATGCAGGCGGCAATGGAAACGTTGGAGTGGCCGGATGGTGTCTCAAAGCCGGAGTTTATGACGCGTGAGTACGGGAAGACAACGGGTGAGAGAGCCTCCCGTGTGCGCGATGCCTCTTCGTTTGAACTTTGGACTTCTCTTTTCGCAGACGACTGTGTTCTT
>Ga0307930_1002531_pt1 | contig 13877 bp, 6 predicted proteins | sample OrgLakmetageno46_FD_203161 | JGI IMG/M metagenome (GOLD analysis project Ga0307930, IMG submission 203161) | Saline water microbial communities from Organic Lake, Antarctica - #46 | ecosystem: Environmental > Aquatic > Non-marine Saline and Alkaline > Saline | place: Antarctica: Organic Lake... | reverse complement strand
TACCCCGAAGAGTGCAGGTTCCGCGCTAGTGATCGGCAAGATCGTGCTGACAATGCTTGTAGCTGCTGCCAAAATAAATCAATCCTCCATTGTGCCTGCCTTTGATCAAACGAGAGTCCCACGGATGATTCAAGTACCAAGCGGTGCTGCAAATTCATAACGGAAGGGTTCATCATCTGTCGGTGGCCCGAAGTTCCTAGGAATCTTATGTACCTACAGTACTGTAGTATGTACAGATTTGTTGTACATGTGCAGATGTGCAGTAAACAAAAACACAAGGCGGGCCACAGGCACAAGAAGGGACACGCACCACGGGCACTTTAAGGGCACTCATACACGGGCATCTCACGGCCGCGCATTGAGGTGCTAAGGACACGCACCTACTTCTCTGCAGCAAACACATTGCTCCGAAGCCGCGCATCGCGCGGGCACCTGAACTTGTCATACAGAATACAGAATTGTACTTAGCTAAGCGAGCAAGCTAGTAGCTCCTTTAGCAAGAGGCAAGAGTAGCTACAAAACATACCCTCGCCAGAGGCTAGAAGCCACTGCTTTAGTAAGCTCAAGTACAGATATAGTCTGTAGTACCAAACAGTATCTTTAAGAAGCAGCCCAGCATCAAGCAAGTAGTAATAAACCAACATTTACCAAGATCCATTTACCAAAGGAATATGGGACTTGATGGTGGTACAATTGCGACCAGAAGTGACATTTTGCGTCGAAGTTCAATTAGGCTTGCAGATAGCGACAATACGAGGAGCACGCGAGGAGGTTGTATATCGCACTACCACGAGACTGTCTTAGAAGGCGATTTGGCTCAGAATAAGTGGAGAATGTGTGCTTTAAGCTCCGAGCCTTTGACGACCACAGACGGAGGAGTAGTGGCTTGTCGACGAGGAAATCTTTACAACACTGCTGCATTTGAGGACTTCATCTTAAGAGAAGGCCGTTTCAAAACATGCTCAGCTCTGATGGAGAATACTTTTTCGCACCTAGTTGGACCCAGGGACGTGACACGTGCGCATTTGAAGTGGAATGCAGACTCTTCCCTCTTCATGTGCCCTGCTTCTAATCTTGAGGCTAACGGAGTGCATTCGTTCGTGGTGCTGTGGCGCTGTGGCCACGTCTTTTGCCGACGAGCCATCGACGCCAGTGCACACGGTGCCCACACCTCAGCCCATGGTAGAAAGCGCCGCAAGAGTTCCGACTGCCCAACTTGCGGTCAGCCTTATGACGAATCTTCAAGCAAGCATGTCGTAGATCTCTACAAAGGTAGCGACGAGCGATTCGCAGTTCGCAGCGTTTATGACCAAAAGTCCATCCCAGGGCTGGCGTTCTTAAGCAGATTCAGTGAGGATAAAGACATTGATAAAAGAAACGCGCCTTCTATTGGACATACGGAAGTTGCAATTGCGAGCGATGCTGCTATCACCGGAAACTCAAAGAAGACTTCACGTAGATGTGATGGCAAATTTTCAACTGGGCTTCAGCCTCCAGGACCAGAGCCGAGGCCCACCGCATCTCTTCCTAGTAGAGGCTGGGAACGACTGGAATCGAAGAGCAGACCTGGAAAATTTTATTACAAAAATAATTCTCTGAAAATTACTCAATGGGAGCCACCAGTCGAAACGCCCAACTAGGTTGATTTTTGGGAGCTGGAGCTTGTTGCTAGTCGCGTTCATTGTTGAGGCACATCGCAGAATCGACATCGCACTGAACCTCTTTCACTTCCGCGTGCCCACTTCCTCAGAATTTAGAGTGGGCACCTCTCACTTGCAAAAACAAAAATTCAAAAGGAGGGCAGTTGGTGCATGGAAAATGTTAGCACCTTTCGCTTGCCCCAGTAGGAGTTTCATGCCAAATTCATTTGGCTATGCGGCGTAGAAATCCCCATTTGCATTCGCATCCGGAAGCTGCACTTGGTAATTCGAATTCAGAAGAATCTCAAGCACTGAGCACATGGCGGGATTTGGCAACTAAGTATATTAATTCAAACATGCATAATTTATCAGTCTTGAACAACAAAGGGCGGAAGCAAGACAGCAAGGCCGCTAGCCCTCCTCTAGAAATTGCAATGGAGATAGGCTTTTGCCATTAAACGAGCGCGGCCGTATATTTCTTATCCTGTAGTTAGGATATAGATATAGAAATATAGACACACGACACACAAGTTTAAGTAATTCCATTGGGACCTGGGACTACAACCACTTCGGCTTGGCGATCCAATAGCACCACACGGCTGAATCTAACCATGTCGCCATGGCAATACCAACAAGAACAACACAAAGCAATGCGATTGATTAATCCAGGAGCAGATAAATCCAATGAGAGCTAACTGGCGCCGTCGTTATACATATTCATTTCCCAAGCTCGAGGCCGATGCCGGTCACGAAAAGCTGAATAGCCCCCAAGATTTCTTCAGCACGCTCCTCAGCAAGCTGGGCCCCGCAGCCCCGCACTCGGATATGGCTCACATTAGGATGGCTGGCCTCGAGCACCAATTTGTTAACGAGGGCGTCCGTGTCTTCTTCCGGGTAGCGGTTTGGCACAAACATCAACCCTGCGCTCTCCCACGCGCTAAAGCATACGATCGGCACGTGCTTGAGGGCCTTGAGCCGAGCTGCTCCTAAGGCATCGCGGGACCGGTAAGCTTCCAGGTACCACTTCTTATTGTCCCACTCGAGGGGCTGGCGGTAATATTTGGCGTATGCTCGAGGCAGGGCTGTGCAGGCAAGCGCACGGCTTGAGAAGTGAATCTTAGCCATTTCCCACACGGCAGCCTCACGCATCTTGAGCGCTCCCGAGTAGAGAAGCACTTTACCGAGAGACAAACTTTCGCAGCGTGTTGGCTCAAGAACTGCAGGATTCATGAGAGCTAGGCCGTGCACCTGGCTCGGGTGGTCCGATGCAAACCGTAACAGCACGTTGGCTCCAGCACCGATGCCCAGACCAAGAAACCTTTTCAGATCCAGTTGCTGGACGACAGCGTGCAGCTGCTGCGCTAAACTCTCAATGCTAACACCACTCATGCTCGGGCCAACTGCTGTGGCGGCGCCATCCTCATGGCCTGGTGCATCTACGTGGACTACCGCTACCGTAGGCCCAAGCATACCAGCGCTGTTCATACCGTGAATAAGCCGCGAGAAACACCAACGGTGGTTCATACCTACATCGTGGTAGGTTAGCAGCACTGTCGTTGCAGTCCTGAGGTCTCCTAGAATGGTAACCTGTGTTTTAATAGGCGACGTGTTTAAAAGGCGCACTTCACTTGATGGCAGTGGCGAGTGAACAAGAGCCGCTGCCGGAGCCGGTGTTGTAGTGCCCCATTTCTTGTTGTGTGCGTCCCACTTCTTCTGTAGCTCATCTTCTCTCATCTTTTCCATGTACTCGTCGAATGCTTCCCCGTCGTCAAAGAAGCAACGCCAGAGAAGCAGTGGTGGCAGCATGAGGAAGGTAAGCAGGGCCGCGCCGCTTGAACTGAAGAACAAGTCGCCCAGGAAACCGCCGAGAGTATCAAAGCGCACTGAGCCCAACCCAAAGGGCAGCACGATCACGTCGCCTAGGGCTAACATTATAGATCTTCTAGACTACTCCTAGTTAACTTGTTGACGCGCTTTTCTTAGCCTGTAGTCAATCCGTCAGACTGGTTGCCTTCTTTGCCGTCTCTCGCTCTTTAGCTCTTTCGCTTCGCTCTCCTCTCGCTCAATTGATTCTGGAGTTTTCTGCTCTGTACTCTCGTCATCGCACGTTTCTTCATCGTTCAGAACAACCGCAGAATTCGTGAATAATCACATGCAAGTGCACACTCATTGAGTTCAGTTGGTTCTGTCCCGAAAGACGTTACTGTGGTGGAAGGTAACACCGTAACACTCACTAACCTCGAACGGAGCTACGGTGCTCATTGATGGATAGGCTTTCGCACTAAGACGTATACATGCCTTCGAGTAAAGTGCTACCAGAGGCAGGGGTCAATGTGCCGCGCCGCTGGTCATTTTTCCGACCGTGGAGAAGGCTTCGGAATGCATCCGTGGATCAATCTGAGACTTCGCTACGGCAATCGCCTACGGCAGAACTTGGCACTGCAACACCTAGTAGGACTACGGCACCTTCAGCTTGGGCTAAGACCCTAACAGACCGCAAAGTAAGCGCTGAGGCTACCCCGCGAGGCCGCACTGCCATCGGCACCCCTGTTGACCCTAGCCTCCGGAGTGCCCGGGAGCCCCTAGACCTGGCGTCCGCTTTTGTCGGCGGCTCTCTGAGCGCCAAGCGGCTTCTAGCTCTTCTCGAGACATCTTTTGGCCCCGCAACATCAGCTCCTCACGATCACCCATTTGCCCAGCAATTTTGGAGTAGTGCCTATACCCACGCTACCGAAAGCGAGTCTTTGTCCCAAACGGCGTGCCTCCTTGAGGGCCTCCTTGTAGCACTTGAATGGCCCTGCCTGCGCAAAGCATTCCTCGCTACTGACGGGCCGTTTTGGCTCTCGTGGTTGCATATGGCACTACCAGGTTGCACTTCGTCAACGGCGTTGCCAAACGAAGCGTTGCTTGACAGCCAACTGGCGCTTCTCCATGGGGACGTGCTAACCGGCAGCCTTTCCGTGAACTCCTCTAGTCGCACTCACCGCTCCTTGACAGGCCGCGATCCCGGGAGCGGCCGGAGCACGAGCGCTTACATGTCTCTTGCGAGCAGCCCCATGGCAGTGCAAGTCCAAGCTGCTGCCCCTGTGGTGGCAGAGCTCCCAGAAAAGTGGGCTGCGCTCGAGTGCCGCGACGATTTGCTTGAAACGAGAACCTGGCGCCTCGGCTGTAAGTCCGCGCGAGAAACGCACCGCGCACAAGTAACCGAAGAGAACCTTGCGCCTCCTTTGCTTTGGCCCATGGGGCAAGTTCCTGAAAGCTTTGCGTCGAGCCTCGATTCGGCCTTCGCTGCCCTAGCCACTTCCCGTGCCGGCCTTCTACGGCAGCGGCTTAGCACACGGGAGCACGACGAAAAGAGCGAGGACCACAAGGGGGAAAGCGGGCGAGCTGAGAGCCCAGCAGGCCCATCCATAATGGGTGCAAGCGAGGGCGAGGGCACTTCTTTTGAAGCCGAAAAGGGAAGCGAAGCAGTAGGCTTCAACATACCGAGGCTGCACCTGAAGTCTATCCCCGCTGGACTTGCCCCAGCTCTCACCGGATCTCGCGGCGCGCGCAACACTTCGGTTATGGTGGGTGCATTGCTGCGTGGCACTTTTGCCACTTCATCTGCCAGTGCATCCGCTGAAGCTGAGGATTCCTTCGAAGCATGGGCGAGGAGCGGCGGCGCGGTATGTGTGTCGGAAGTGCTCGAAATGCCCGCATCGGCATCACCGAGCGACATTGAGGCAGTCGAACGATTAGTGTGCACTGCTTTCCAACAGCTGCTGAATGGCAAAGGTCAGAGTCACGGTGGAGATGCGCCTATAGTAGAGGCGGCCGCAGTCTTCCTCTGTACGGCTAATGTTCGAGTTTTAGGGGCCGCAGAGCAGGCCTCGCCACAACTGCAGGCAGCGCTGGCATCTTTAGCGGCAGTGGTGGAGCCACACAAGCTGGCGGCAGTGGAGGGCAAACTCACAGGCAGCCGCGAGTCCGTGCGGGCGCTACTGTATGGCGCTAGCGTCGCAGACTCTAGCAGTGCTCATCCAGCTGGCCTGGCAGCTCAGCTCGCACGCCGCTGCCTCGCGCTCTCCGCCGTCGAGCGGAAGGTGATGCAGGTGCAGCAGCAGCGCGGCAGCCTCGGCGCATCGGCGTTCGACCGGCAGCGATGGGTGCAACACTTGTGCTGCTGTGCGGTGGAGCGCTCACTTTACGCCCTACGCCTGCGCAACCTAGCCTTTCGTAGCGCACAGACAAGCGAGGCGCCAGAAGAGGGAGCCTCTCAAATAGCGCGCGCGTGTTGCATGGTCCTAGCTCCGCTCATCGATCTGGTGCGCGCCGCCACCACAGCAGGACACACGAACCTCGCGCTCGCGCACCTCCAAGCCCCTGCAGTGCACGCATGCTGTGAAGCGCTCGAGGAGGGTTTGCGGCTCTACCCCCAGAGGGTGCTGGTGGAGCTCGGGCGAGACGACGACGAAAGCAACGCGGCATTGGCAGTGCTGACGACGCATTGCGAGTGGCTGCTGAGTGAAAGCGTTGGCGGACACTCGAGCGGTGATAGCGAAGGGCCGCTGCGGCCTCTGCCTCCAGGCGTTGCAACTTCGATGGTCCAAGGGTGCCTTCGCTTCTGGCGTCGGCTTTCAGAGACTGCCACACTAGCGATTGCGCTGCATGCTCCTTCGAGCTTGTGGGTGTCAGCTGGACGAAGCGTGCTTACAAGCTTAGCGGCCGAGGACGTCCACGAATGCCTTCTTGCTTGGCTCGACCATTTAAGCACCCGTAGTGCTCCACCGCTGCTAACACACCAACCTCTCCAAGTCTGCGGAGACGTGGTGGCAGCGCTGATCGCTCTGTACTCGGACCTTCGCCCACTGCCTGTGAGCCATCATCGCACCACTGGGCCTGCCGCTGTTGCCGCAGCTGCCGTTGCGTTACTCACGAGGCTCGGAGGCGAAGCTGCTGTCGCTGAGCCACCTCTTCAAGAGGTTGACGCAGAGGCAACGCGCGAAGTCGGGCGCTTGTGCTTGCGTTTGGTGGGTGCAGCTGCGGCAGGCCGTGGAGTGGGCGAAGGGCCGCGCTTCAAGGGCACCGTAAGTGTGCTCTTGCAGCTCACCTCGGCGGCTGCCCGCGCTGCCGTTCAGCGCAAAGCCCCACCTCCCGCTGTGGTTGTGCCGCCGTCACCTACAGGGAAGCCACCGCCCTTTAGGCTAGGCTGTCAATCGAACAACACAGTGGTGCCCGAAGTGACTTACGCGGTTGGCGATCGAGTGCGTGGCAAGTGGCAGCTGAGCAACGGCAAAGAGCGATGGTTCCCCGGGGTGGTCACCGCCATCGAAGAGGGTGGCCACAGGTATGCTGTGCAATACGACGATGGTGATACTCAAACCAACAAACCTACTGCTGACCTTCGACCGCAGAGGCGTGTGCAACGTGATCCCAAGAAACAAGCAGCTTCGGTTCCCACGTCGCAGTCGTCGTCTTCATCTTCAGAGGCAGCGCCTTCTTGTAGCACGCCAGTGGCAGCACCATCCTCTCCCGTGTCCGATCCGTCCGCAGCTACTATGAATGCTAACACCACCAAAATGGAGACACCCCGTAGCGCTGCTGCTTCAGTACCGTCTACACCAGTATCTCAGGCGGGGGCAGGCGAAGACGACGAAGACGACGATTTATTTGTGACCATTCGCTCCAACCTAGCGTCCCCGTCCAAGGTCACGCCACCCCCAAAAAGGCAACTCGGCAAATCGATGTCGACCTTAGACTTGGCCTCGGTGCACGCGCTCACCCAGGAGTCCGGTGATGCTGGCCGAGGCAGCGGCTTTTCCGCGCTCGGTGGCTTTGGGCTGGTGCCAGACGATGAGGGCGCTGTTGCGTCGCCCACGCCACCCGCACAAGAGGGCGACGGCTACCAGTGGCTGAGCCAAGATCCAACTACCCACGAGCTCGCTCTCGCTGCTCTTCTCTCGCTGGTGCTCACTCCGGATGGCCGCCGCCTCGAGAACTCAGCCATTGACACCAACCAAAGTGATTGGTCGGCGCTGTCCCTCGTAGATAGTCTTCATCGCCACTTGAGCCTGAAAACATCTCCTGTTGTGGCCCCACTCCTCCACCAACTTCACGTTCGCTGCGCCAATTCCCGCACCCCCACGCTCGCATGGCTCTTGCGCCTCCTCGCAGCGCCTCTTTTTGACGGCCGAGCCTACACTTCCGACACCACTTCTTCCTCCACTGGCAACTCTAAAGCTGAGCTACTAGGCCAAGGAGCCTTCGGCCGCGTCATGTCTTGCGCGTGCCCTGTTGATTGGCCGATGGCCACGAGGAAGAAGCATGGCAACAAGAATAAGGCTGGTCGCGTGGCTGTAAAGTTCGCGAAAAGGAGCCAAAACAGTGGCGGCGTCGCGCGAGCTCTCGAGGAGTTGTCAGCAATGCACTTGTGCGGACCTCTGCACGCTCCTCGGCTTTTTGACGCAGGCTACCTGAAAGACCAAGACGAGTTTGTGGTGGTGATGGAGCAGTGTGACGAAACTCTCAAAGCATGGCGTGCCAGAAAACGCAACAGTGCAGCTGAGCGGGCACAAGAAGTGGAAAGGGAGGCAGATGCCCATCTTGTGACTGAGGTAGCCGTGCAGCAATACTTGTCGGTGTTTCGGCAGGTCACAGAAGCAGTGTGCGGTCTCGCCGATCGTGGTATCATCCATTTTGACATCAAGGTGAGGAAGGCCGTAATACATAGTAAGAATTTACGCTCTTTTGAAGTCATGCCACGTATTCACAGTGCTTTTTTATTAAAACTTTTCCTGGCACTCTGAATTCCCGCCTTCCACTCCCGACTTCATTTTCTGTCCACTGCATTGCAGGCTGACAACGTGTTCTTGCGGCACGACCCTCTGATGGAAGGAGGAGCCTCCGGCGCGGTGTGCATTGGCGACTTCGGAGAGGCAGTGGTGGTGGATGCATCGAAGCGCTCGTCAGGCGTCAGGCTGCAGCGAGCGCGAGGCACCGAATGCATTCAATCCCCTGAAATCCTCCTGGTGCAAGCGTCCACTGGGTCCCTGTCCGAGCCCACGTCGCCTGCAGTGCCTTCATCGCCCAGTCAGGTGGGCCAACCCCTGCCTTCCATTGTCGCGTCGCCAGCGTCTGCCACCACCTCCACCAATGAATCGGACGGCCTCTTAGCCTTGCGCTACCGCCGAGAATACGTGTCGTGCGCGTCTGATGTGTGGTCGCTCGGGTGCCTCCTCTTTGAGCTTTTAACTGGCGACTTCCTCTTTGACATCTCCCCTGAAGAAGGCGGCTGGAGCCGACTCTTCGTGCTCTTGACTCAAGCTTCGGACGAGCTTTTCTTGCCTCGCAAACTCGCTCTTCTGAAGTCTATGCCTCATTCTGGCGTCTTAGAGCACCTCTTGAGAGCGCTGCTCGTGCGGGATCCTGATGACCGACCGTCGGCCCATCAAGCCCTATCACTGGTGGACGCAGCCATCGCTGAGGTGACTGCTACGGCTGCTTCTGCTAATACAACTGCCTCAGGTCCTTTCGTACCTCTTGCTTCACCTCATCTGGTAGCTGATTCACCTTCTACTACTGGTCCTGACGATGCTGCTGCCGTAGCCAACTTGCCCGATCTAGAGAAGCCTGATAGTGAAGACCAGCTGAGCAGGTCACTGGTGTGGCAGCCGTGCCCTGGCCTCGTAGTTGTCGAGCAGCCGAGCATGAACTTCACAGCAGGCAACTTGACCTTGCCGTTAGCGTGGATGGACTCTGCGCTGGCCTTAGCCGCACATTTGCCCTGGTCGCCCGCGCACCTCAACGCGCTCGGCATCACGCATGTGCTTCGCCTTCAAACAGGTCCCCCTTCACAACGTGAAGATAATGTAACCCTAAATGCGCGGTGCGATTGCAACGCATGCAAGTGCAACTTTGCGAATGGAAGCGTCATAGCTGAGGCATCTGAGAAAGCACCCCTTGATATTGACGCCCTAGAGCGCGCAATTGTGTTTCTGGAGCAAGCTGCCTCGAGTGGGGGGCGCTCGCTTGTGCTGAGCGAGGCAAGAGGGTCCGCCACTGTAGTTGCGGTAGCATTGATCATGCAACGTGGCGCTTCCTTATTGGACGCTTTCCTTGAAGCTCGGGCAGCGTGCTCTGGTATTGCGCTCACTGCCGCTGACACTGAACTCCTCTTTAAGTGGGGTGACAGACATAAGGGGCAATCGGCTTCAATCGCTTAGTTGGCTCCCAGGACATGGCACTTCTGAAATCCAGAACTTTGCGGCTTTTCCTTATTGCTAGTTGCCCTGCACTAAACTTCGGCTTGTCCTGTCATCTCCTGTCTTACTACTAACTAGCTCGCGGTATTTCTAATACTATAGATAAGTCGCGCTTACTAATTTATAGTTAATAGCCCATTTGACTTAAGATCGTCGATAAAAGTACCTGTGCGAGGAGTAGTGCGATAGGGCATTTCCTAGTTTAGGCCTGAGAAATATAGGGGCATGAGAGATAATCAGCGAAAGGGAGAGTTGAGTTTTTGGCGTCCCTTATCTCCGTACGATTTTGTGCTGCACGGCGGAGGCTGAATCGCGACTAGAAATTTAGCTATAAGTGTGAGCCACAATCCGTGTGTCTGTGTCTGCTTTGGTACAGAAGGGGAATGAGCTAAATTTTGAATGGAGTTCAATGGAGAGCCACGAAGACATGTCAAGTTAAGCTCAAGAACTCAGCTGCAACAACTGATGCATGCCGCTTCGAATAAGGTCCCGTTTTCTGCCCTCCTTTTTGGTCTTTCTCTTCATCAATGGTTAAGGTGGGTACGACGACAGCAGCAGTCTCCTCGATGTCATCGTTTCCAAGGTCTTCATTGCTGCCTTCGACACTGCTTCTGCTTTTCGAGGCGCCACTAGAGTCAGCGCCCACTTTACTCCCGGTATCTTCAAGTGCATCATTTTGCCCGCTTTTTGCCGCTTTGCTAGCCGCTTTCACAAACATCTTGGTCGCGCTCACGTGCTCTCTGAGGAGCTCTGCCAAGCGCGCGTGCACCTTCACTACGCGTTGGTCTTGTGACGTCACCACGTCCCGCGATGTGAGGAGGTTGTCCACTTCCGACGGGTCTACGCTCAAATTGTAGAGCTGGTGCGTGGCGCGGTGCGCGGCCACTCCGGTGTTGATGGTGCGGTCTGGGTCGAAGTCACGACTCACTAGCTTGCCACTCATTCCCACCGCAGCCCGGTCGTAGCCTATCTCGCAGTAGACCGCTTCGCGAACCGCCTGGTTGCCGAGCGTAGGCCAGATGGAGGCGCCGTCGCCGTCGAGGATAGCGCGAATGGCTGCGTGAGCCTGGCGATTGCCGGGAGCGGTGGTGCGGGCTCTTGCGAGGTGCAAGAATGTGGCGGGTAAGTCATGCAGAGCCACGAGCTGGTGCACTTTCAGACCCGGCGGGAAGAGTTGAGGTGGGCCTCGAAAGATGAGCGGCACTCGAATGCCTTGCTCGGTGCATGTGCGCTTTCCCATCAAACCATGGTCAGCTGTGAAGACCACGAGAGTGTTGTCGAGCAGTTTTTGGCCTTTCAGCCAGTCCAGCCATTCCCCTATCACAGCGTCCAGCCACGCCACGGCAGCGGAGTTGTGGCTGTTCTTTTCCCAGCTGCCTTTATACCCGCTAGCAATGGCCGCCGTCACAGCATCATCTGCAGCCTTACCCACGGTCTCGCGCCACCCCAGCCGGCGGCTCTGCGCCTGGTACTGCTGCCACGCTGGCCACTTGCCAGGGCCTGCTGGCGTGTCCCCAACCCCATACTTGGTCAAGGCGAGGCGAGCGTTAGGCGGGTGCGGCAAGGTCAAGCCCATGTACAGAAACCACGGCATCTTCAGTGTGGTGGACTCGTTGACGAAGCGCTGCGCGTGGTGCAGCGTAAACTCAGGATTGTGCGAAAACCGCATGCCTTTCTTGGTGGAGGACTGAATGTTGCAAGTGTGAAGAGCATCCACCACGTCAAAGCCGGCCGTGTTGGCAATCAACTCGCGCTCTTCATCATACTCCGTAGCACTCAAGCTGCACGCGTGCGGATCGGCTTGACGCCACGAAAGGTGCCACTTGCCTACCAGTCCTGTCCGGTAGCCTGCCTCCCGCAAGGCATGAGCTACCGTGAACTCCTCTTTCGGCGGTGCCCCCACCCACACATTGAAGTGGTTGTATACAAACACGCGCGATCCATCTCCCATGACTCCTCCCTTTCTTTGCTCATTCGCGATTCCCATGCCTTCAGTAACGGACCAGGCATTCGGATGTTTCAGACTCTGTGCTTTTGCGGAAGCAGATCGGCTTGGATACTTTCCGGTCATGAGAGAGTAGCGGCTCGGACTACAAATTGGAGATGCAGTGTACGCGCGAGTGAAGATAACGCCCTCTCTGGCCATCTGATCGATGTGCGGAGTGGGAATGTGCTTGAATAGTTTGTGCAGTCCCAATGTCTGTGGAACTTTGACGGGAGCCGGCGTTTGCCGGTAAATGGCCATGGCGTCCATAGCTAAGTCGTCAACAATGACGACAGCGATGTTTGGTCGCGGCGTGGGCGATGCCATCGGGACAGCAAACAACAATAAAATTGCTTTGGTTAACATTATTGCGGGCTCTTTCGTTCTCAGTCGAGCTAAGACCACGTCGATCAGCCAATGAAGATGTAACGTAATCTAAGCTTACTGTGCACCACCTCAAGCTAGGTTGGCTCATGGGCTAAACGTCCGCATACTAGCAGTGCACTGACATCTGCTACCACTATATCTGGGATTATCGCGTCGGTGGAGTTCAGAAAGAGCTGTTATCACTCGACGAGGCTAGCTTAGAGAGGTAAGTTTATGAACGATCGACAGCAGCATTTTCTTCATTTAATCTTTTTTACCCTAATATAGTATAAAGTGAGAGGAGATGATGTCATCATGTCGTCATGATGACATCATGCAACATGCACGCCAAAATCCTTTTTGACGCAAGAAAGTGACCAACTTAGATTTGAGGGTTAGGCTTCAAGCACGTACTGAGAGCCAATTATGGTTCAATTATCATACTCCATTACTCTGCTCCTCGGCTTGGTCGTTTCATCATGTAATGCTTTTACGACCCTGTCCTTCGCACGCCACCGCACACGTCTGACTAAGGCCGCGTCAGTATCAGCCTTACCACCCGCAGCTCCCGCCGATGTTCTCATCCTCGAAGACGCCGAGACGGTAGCTGCTGCTGTCTATACCAAGGTTGATACAGCGGCCCAGAAAGCGATTTCTGAGAAGGGCCACTTTGCGCTAGCCATACCCGGAGGGTCAATCCTTAAAATGCTTGAAAACACGAAGCCAGAATGGTCGTCCAAAACGAGCATTGCGTACGTGAACCACAAGTGCGTTGATATGGCCGACGAAAAGCTCGCGACTCACGCCAAAGCAAAGAAATTATTTCTTGATGGATGGTCAGGTGTTAATGTCATTACTCTTACCGGCTCTGAAAATTCAGCGACTGAGGCGGAGACATACGAAACCGCAATGAAGGCTTGCGCTCAGATTCCAACTACTGAAGATGGTCTTCCATGCTTTGATATGATTCTAATCGGCGTCGGAGATGACGGGCATGTTGGTTCTTTGTACCCAAATCGGGATGAGGTAACAAAGACTGGATCGTGGGTGTTGCCTGTTGACATGAAACAGCCAGGCTCCATCACTTTGAGCCTTCCAGTGATGACGGCCGCGAAAGAGGTGGTCATTGCAGCGTGCGGTGTCTCAGACAAGTACCCCCAAGGCAAAAGCGCTGGCATGGCCAGAGCTATCGAAGGAGAAGAGACCACCGTATCTTTTCCAGCAGCAGGGCTGCGCCATGTTGCGACTTGGATTATCGACAAAGCAGCCGGTTCGAAACTTTCTGAAGCGTTCCATGCGAAGGCGTAAGGATGTTAAGCTTCACGACGTGGGTCTCGTGAACATACATATACCAACCGCCCAATTGCTGAGGGCGCCCTTAGTATTGACTCATTGCCATAGCATTTGGATTACCAGTCGTTATTAAGTGACTAGATAACTTTTTTACCCGCCGCTGTGTAGGGTGTAGGGTGTAGGGATGAGCATTGATATAGTAACCAGCAGCTAACAGACTGGGTGAACTCGAACTCGAACTAATACAAACCCAAATGACACAGAAGCCAATGCTGCGGGCAGAAGTGTACGCGCGTGCGTTGCGCGCAAGTCAGAATCGTAAAGAGGATAGTGTGTAGAGGGCAGGAAGCA
>Ga0307930_1002530_pt1 | contig 13880 bp, 9 predicted proteins | sample OrgLakmetageno46_FD_203161 | JGI IMG/M metagenome (GOLD analysis project Ga0307930, IMG submission 203161) | Saline water microbial communities from Organic Lake, Antarctica - #46 | ecosystem: Environmental > Aquatic > Non-marine Saline and Alkaline > Saline | place: Antarctica: Organic Lake... | reverse complement strand
AGTGAAATCTGGAGCTACATCGTCGATACGAATAGACATAATTGCATTCCTCGAGTGTTGTGACGAAGCAGCAGCGACTAAACCGTCGCCCTGCCTGCTCTGGTTAAGCTGCGTCGAAACCGAGCGGATCAATACCGCTTGGGTTCATCGTACTGCGGACGACTTAAAGATTATACACAGTTTGCATCGCCAAGCGGTTTTCCAGGTGCGTGGGTCAAGCGGCACATCGTCATACTCAACCCACCTTTCATGAGTATCGTTTTTGGTTCGTCAGCGGGCCAGACAGCCTGCCGGCAAGAAACGGGAATCGGGCGGTCAGCATGTCCACCAGAAACTGTCGCTTGATCGCTTTATTGGTCAGCTCAGGGCTTTGCCACCACCAGCCGTCCGCCTGCATTTGATGGGCGGCGCTGACAAACCGCTCAATCACCTGATTGAAGTCGTCATCGGTAAAGCGGTAAGTCATGATCAGCCGCCCGGTGCCGGTCCAGCTCAGCTCAAGGCCGGCCTGTCGAAGGTAGAACTGGAACATCCAGTTGTAGCGACCGGGCAGGGTATAAAGCACCGACAAAATCGAATGGATGTTGGTGATTTGCAGTGGCAGCCCCTCGCTTTCAAGCCGCTGATTGAAGCGGGCCACCCGAGTGTTCCACAGGCTTTCGGATTCGAGGTATTGCTGCTGGATATCGGACTGCCCGATACGGTTCAGGAACACGTTCATCGCACCCATCACATAAGGATGGGAGCTGAACGTGCCGCGGGCAAAGGAGACGTTGGCCGGCTGGTTGTCTTTGAAGCGCTGCATCAATTTTTGAGTTCCGGCCAGCACGCCGACCGGCAGGCCGCCGCCCAGGGTTTTGCCGTACGTCACCAGGTCTGCCTGTACGCCGTAGAATTCCTGAGCACCGCGATAGGCCAGCCGGAAGCCGGTAAAGACCTCGTCAAAAATCAGCACAATGCCGCGTTCGGTGCACACATCCCGAATTCGAGTGAGCCAATCGCTATAGCGCTGTTTGTTGAAACCGTCGCTGCGGTCGCTGGCAATAAGCGCGGTGTCACAGGGTGCGTCACTGTTGGGGTGAAACGCCTGCAGCGGGTTTATCAGCACACAGGCGATGTCGCTGCGGGTGCGCAGTACGTTCAGGGTCTGTTCGCTCAGGTCTGCCAGAGTGTAAACATCGCGGGCTTTGCGGGTGTTACCGATGCCCGGCTGAACGCCGTCCCACCAGCCGTGGGAGGCGCCGCAGAAGCGCACCAGATGAGATTTTCCAGTGTGGTAGCGCGCCAGCCGCACCGCCTGCATGACGGCTTCGGTGCCGGACATGTGAAACGACACCTCGTCGAGCCCGGACACCTGACGGATGATATTCACGTTTTCAGCAATCAGTGGGTGATACGTGCCCAGCACTGGCCCAAGGGCTTTGGTCTGTGCGATTCCCTCATCTATGCACTGTTTGTAGAAGTCGTAGCCGAAAACGTTGACGCCGTAAGAACCTGACAGGTCATAGCGCCAGTTGCCGTCCAGGTCGCGAACCTGGGAGCTTCGGGTTTCATCGGCCATGGAGTCGAGCAAGAAGCAGTCTGGCAGCTGCCGGCTGTAGGGAAAAGGCACCCGGTAGCGGCTGGTAAAACGCACATCCGAAACGCTGTTCTGAATCGCTCGGCAGTGCGCCAGGGTTTCAGCGCACTGCCGTTCGGCGTTGGCCTGAAGCCCTCGAATGGCCTTTCGGCGCTGTTGTTGCACCCCTGGCGGCGCGCCGTCACTGGCAAAAAAGCCGTGTTCGCTGTAGCTGAAGAACGGAATCAGACGGGCAACGCGCCGAGACAGGTTGCTGTGCCCCCGAAGCGAGGGATGTTTCGCCCGTGAAAGTTGAAATCTGGCCGCAAGTTGGTAAATAAGGTAGGGGCTGGCCATGGCTGCGACGGCGTAAAAAACAAAGGTAGACGTCATGCACTCTATTCCTGCTGAATTACGCCAAATCTAGCAGGGCAAGGTGAACGCTTTGTGTCAGTTTTCCGACAGTTAGATGACAGGGTGGAAGACACCCCGAAAAACATCTACGACATTAAACGGTGATGTAACCTTTTGAATACTGAACCGCGCTGCCGGAAATGAATACTCGGTCGCCTGAAACCACACAATTGAGTACGCCTCCACGCTTTGAGGCCTGATACGCCACTAAATCGGTTTTACCCAAACGCTCTGCCCAAAATGGCGCCAAGCCGGTGTGAATAGAGCCGGTTACAGGGTCTTCATCCCCGCCATTTGCGGGCCAAAAGTACCGTGATATAAAGTCATAATCTTGTCTTTCAGACTGGCAGGTTACAACAACATCAAGGGGTTTGAGCTGAGCCAGAGACTCGTTATTACGAAGCACAGACAAAACGTCTGACTCGGACCTGTAGATCACAAAATACGCCTGTGAGTTACGAAACACCTCCGCTGGCGGAATGGAAAGGCCGGATATCAAGCTATCAGGGGCAGTGTCGACTTTCTCAGGCTTGGTATTCGGGAAGTTCATTTGAATCTGACCCGATTCCATTTTCGCTACTGAGAAATCCCCAACGGCTGTCGCTGACAGTCTGAGGCTGGCTAACTCAGGGCTTTGATTAAACAAAACGAAGGCCGAGGCCAACGTTGCATGGCCGCAAAAATCAATTTCAGTGAGCGGTGAAAACCATCGGATCTGATAGGTGGATGCCTCACCTAAAACCAGGAAGGCGGTTTCCGAAAGGTTGTTTTCAGCAGCAATAGATTGCATTAACTCGTTGGATAGCCAGGTGTCCGTGATGATAACGGCTGCCGGGTTTCCACTGAAAACAGACTCTGTAAATGCATCCACTACGGTTATTTCAAGATTCATTTTATTCACTCTTTTCAATAACTTCCAATGAACTTCTATGCGGAGGCGAAGCCGTCCGCTTGAGTAACGTAAACCACATTCCCGGCAGCCCAACATTTAAGTGGCATGGTGAACTCAGATAATGACGTTGAACTCTTCGGTGACAAAAAAACGCGTGTTTTCCATGTCAGCGAAACGGAGCTCATCGGGCTGAATATCGCGAACATAGTCCGGATCAGAAAAGAATTTGTCCTTGTCTTCAACGCTGTCGAACCACAGTTCTGTTGTGCCGGTGACGAACTCGTGGGTGCTTGCTCCGAAATTTGACGTCACTAATAAGGACACGATTAGTCATAGTGAGCTTGGAATTGAGGCTAAGATTGGCTCAACTTTTATTGGCGTGGTTGAAAAAGCAATTCAGAAATTCGATGATCAAGAATTTATGGTTTTTCACGTGGAAAAGCTGCTAAAGGGAATGGGCGAAGCAATTGAGTCTAAGTCGCCAAGGGCTAAAATTGCCAATACTCTTGCTAAGCTGGCAACTAAAGGGGTCATTGACAAAACCCATGCAGGAATAGGCAACGACCCGCATCGATACAAATTGCGAGTGAACAAAGATTCGCACTTATAAAGCCAAAAAAACCGGCAAAAGCCGGTTTCTGGGATAGGTAGCACGAACTACCTGTCAATTATCAATCCTTGTACTAACCACAGTGCATACAAAATCAAGGAAAACGCAATGAAAAGCGGCCTGGCCGACCTGCAATGCTATTCCCTCGTTGAGTTGAGGGCGATGGTGCTGCTTAACCAGCATCTAAGAAGAATTAGATAGACGGTATCAACGAACCAGAGCGTACAAAAATTCTAGTCCGTTGTTTATTGGGATAAACAGTTTAGCTCTCCCTTAGCCGTTAATGAAAAAGTTAAACAGGCAGTTGTAGTGGTTCAATGATTCCGGACACCCATCAAGGTGGTAATATTGCCATCTTAAACGAGGTGTCTGATGACCAAAAAACGACGTTCTTTTTCGCCTGAATTCAAGCAAGAAGCTGCTAGCCTAATACTTGACCAGGGATACTCCTTTACACAGGCCTGCACGTCCTTGGGCATGGGTGAAAGCGCTCTGCGATGATGGGTTCAGCAACTAGCCGAAGAGCGTAAGGGGGTGACGCCAAAAGGCAAGGCATTCACTCCAGAACAGCGCCGGATACAGGAGCTGGAAACCCGCTGCAAAAGGCTGGAACAGGAGAAAGACATACTAAAAAAGGCTACCGCTCTCTTGATGTCGGACGAGCGCTGATAGACCAGTTAAGTGAGCACAAGCCGGTCGAAATAGTCTGTAAAGCGTTTGATATCAGTCGGTCCAGTTACTACGAGTATCGTCAGCGATGCAACATTATCGACGCTGAGAGGCTGGCCCTAAGGGCCAAAATCAAAGCGCTGTTTATCAATAGTCGGCGTTCGGCGGGCAGCCGTACTCTCACTAGTATGCTGAAAGAGAAAGGTGTCACCATCGGGCGCTTCAAGGTTCGCCGGCTGATGGGCGAGTCAGGGTTGGTCTGCAAGCAACCTGGTCCTCACGCCTATAAAAACGCCACGGTTGAACGACCCGATATCCCGAACCATCTGGCTCGTCAGTTTACAGTAGAACGGCCAAATCAAGTCTGGTGCGGCGATATCACATACATTTGGAGTGGCCAACGTTGGCGTTATTTGGCCGTGGTTCTCGACCTGTTTGCCCGCCGTGTTGTGGGTTGGGCAATGTCATCCAGCCCAGACGCAGACTTGACAGTAAAAGCTCTAGACCACGCTTGGGAACAACGTGGGAGGCCTTCACAGGTCATGTTCCACTCTGACCAAGGCTGCCAGTACGGTAGTCGTAAATTCCGCCAACGACTCTGGCGTTATCGTATGGAGCAGAGCATGAGCCGCAGAGGAAATTGCTGGGATAATTCGCCGATGGAGCAGGTGTTCCGAAGTCTCAAAAGCGAGTGGGTACCGGATTTAGGTTATCGCAGTTTGCCGGATGCCACAAAAGATGTCGGGATTTATCTAATGGATTACTACAACCGACAGCGGCCTCACACGTTCAATGGCGGGATATCGCCAGTTATGGCTGAAGAAAAACTTAACATATTGTCCGGAATTAGTTGACCACTACACTAGGGCAAAACCGGCGATTCACAAGATTTTACAAAAAGCGGGTCATTTTTCCTGTTTATCTTCAGCGCATTAGGCAACTGACTTAAGGTGTCTAATGCTTCAACCAAAAAAATGGAGGCGCGGGTCGGAATCGAACCAGCGTTAACGGAGTTGCAGGCCTGCCTAAGTGGAGAACTTTAATTGTTTAAGATCAGAAGTTTAGCTATTTTTCTTTGCGTGCTTTATCGCTCATTACGCCAGTTTTATTGCTTTTTAAATCATATGGTTACGTTTCTATTTTTTCATCAGTTTAGAGTCAGTTAGGGTGGCAGTACATGGCGGCTCGGGTCAGTTCGGGAGAAAATGAAAACTCAAGTTTGAGAAGTTTCCGGCGGTATCGAAAGAGGTTTTGAGTTCCTTAGCCGGCTGTAGGTTGGCGAAAGGGAGTTTTGTGAAGTTGAGTGTTGGCAGTCAGAGTTTCTGGAACTGGTGAATATTGAATTATAAGCGCCAATAAATCAGCACCTACATTCCGGCCTGTCGATTGCCCACACTGACTTTCTCACTCATTTCCTGAGGAATCAGCATGACCCCCAACCGAATGAGTACACGCGTGGCAGCAGCATATCACTGACAGGGAAGTCTCTGGCGTTCCCGTAGCGGGTACTGCTTTATCATCAATTCGCTTCCTGGCCCCGGCTGGAGTGGCCTTCAATCGGGCATTTGATGAGCATATGCAGGATCATACCGCTGCTTCATTAAGCGGTATAACGACTCCTATCAAGATCTGATGAGTAGATGGAAGTAAAAGCCGCTTTCGAAGAGTCCTATCGGGCGCCCTCATGTTTGTTACGTTTGCCAGTATTCTTTATAAAAATGGCTGGCAGAAGCTATATTGGTGCCTTTAATGTCGGTGTAGAGCTTTATCTATGATGTGCAACTTTGTGGATAGCAATTACCATTCAGCGCTAAACGTGCTCCTGAAATCAACAAATATCGTGAGCGTCCTTAAACAGACCTACTTGCCTCCGCCGATCTGCGACGCACTAGTTGGAGCCCGTTTTAGGACCACGTCCCACTGTAGCCGTGCTTTGAACATGAAAAATTTACGGGGTGTAAGGTGAGTAAATTGGGTGAGATTCCAGAGGATTGGAATGTTTTGGCGATTGGAAATTTCATAGGCTTTACGGCAGGAGGGACGCTGGGTACAGTAACGCGGACCGAACCACTGGATGAGTTCAGGTGAGCTTCACATTAAGCACGGGCATAATGTTTTGGAAAGACTCACTAATCCGAGTTTAGTGAGTCCAGGCACATAGTATGTAGCTAGAGATTCTGTCCTAGTTGGTCTTGCAGGTCAGGGAGAAACCAAGGGTAGGGGCAACTAAACTTTACAATAACTAAGGAGCTCTTGGTGTCAATGACTCCAATAGATGAGCAGGCTGCCATAGCCACTGTTTAGGCTGACATGGATAACGATATTCGAGCTTTAGACCGTCGCCTTTCGAAAACTCATCAAATTAAGTAAGGCATGATGCAGGAGCTGCTGACCGGGAAAACGCGGTTAGTCTGAAGTTAGCTGCGAAGTGCAGCATTTGATGGAACGCTAAAAAACATCAAAAAAGGACAGAGAATGCAGTCGGAAAATTTTCAGTCTCTGAAAGGCCGCTGGCCGGAACTCTACGAACACGCAAGCTTTGCCGAAGCGTATGTGTTGAGTGAGCCAACGATAGCAACTATTAAGTTACGCTGCTTTGCAGAAACGCTGGTGGGGATACTTTACCGAGAGCTCAACTTGCCTAGCGAACCCGGTGAGGGCTTTTTTGAGAAGCTTAGGTCCGAGCACTTCGAAGTCATCGTCGAAAGTCCCATCCGTCAAAAACTGCACGCTATTCGCTGTCTGGGCAATAAGGCCGCGCATGGTAGAGACATCAGTGCCGAACAGGCAGGTCAGCTTTTAAAAGAATCCTATCTCCTCGGGCATTGGCTTTATAAAACCTACAGTAAGGAAGTGTACGTAGACTACCCAGAATTCTCAGTTCCTGGACCTCAAGCAGCTAGCGAGGATAAAGTTGGCGAGGCAAGTGAAGGCCTAGCCCATCAGTTGGAACAGGCAAAACAAGATCTTGCTGAGGTGCAGGCGACTGAGCAGTCGGCCCAACAAGAGATTTCCGTCCTGAACGCGTCTCTGGATGATGTGCGGTTGAAAACCTTCCAGAACGCCTCGGCCCGCGCATCTAGTATCATGGATCTCGACGAGAAAAGTACGCGTCGCCTACTAAATATTGAGAACGCCTTTGCCGAATATTCCCTGAACGAAGGTCAAACTGAGCTAGTAAAGCGTCTTGGTGAATTTCTATCCGGTAACACGGATAGTGCTTTTTTACTACGCGGCTATGCAGGCACCGGGAAAACGTTTATCACCAAAGGGCTAACTGAATATTTCCGTTCTATCGGCCGCAATTATGTGCTCGCTGCGCCTACCGGAAAAGCGTCCAAGGTCATTGCCGCAAAAACCAGATCGCCAGCTTACACACTTCACAAAACCATTTATTCCTTTAAAGACATTGCCGAGTACAGCGACGGAGATCTTGACGGGACGGAAACCTACAAGTTTTATGCTCAGCTTGCTGTGAATGAGATGTCTGCCGATACCGTGTTTATTGTGGACGAGGCGTCCATGGTGGCGGACGTGTATAACGAAGCAGAATTTTTTCGTTTTGGTTCCGGTTATCTGCTGCAGGACTTCTTAAAGTTTGTGAATCTGGACCATAACGATCACCGGAAGAAGGTTATCTTTATCGGAGATGATGCTCAGCTTCCGCCTGTCGGCATGACCTTTTCACCCGCCTTGGCCACAGATTACCTTTTTCGCGAGCACGGCGTTCGCTCGACGGGCTATGAATTAACGGAGGTTGTGCGGCAGAAGGCTGAGAGTGGCGTGATGAAAAACTCCATCACCCTGAGAAAGGCGCTGCAAAGTGGTGCGTTCAATCAACTCGCGGTAGAGCTCGACTACCCAGATGTTGCCAAGGTTGAGCATGGCGATTTGATGAGCCGATATTTAGCGTCCTGCGGAGGCAAGATCAACGGCGAATCTATCGTGATTGCGCATTCAAATGCAGACGTTGCAGGGTATAACCGGAGAATCCGGGAGCACTTTTTTCCTGGTTGCTCAGAGGTCGCTTTGGGCGACAAAGTGATGGCGATTAGCAATAGCAATGCCCATGGGTTCTTCATTTCCAATGGGGACTTCGGGCTGATCACGCAAGTCTTGGGAGAGACTGAACGGCGTCAGGTCAGGCTGAAACGAAAGAATTCAGACACGGGGGAAGTTGAGAGTCTCGATATTGCTTTGGCTTTTTGCGATGTTCGCATAGGCTTTAAGGATCTGGACGGGAAAAACCAATATTTCTACGCGAAGATTCTAGAGGACTTGCTCTACAGCGACCAACCGTCCCTGTCTTCTGATGAAAACAAGGCGCTTTACTTGGACTTCTGCATACGGAATAACCACCTGAAGCGCGGAAGTGTAGAGTTCAAAAACACCTTAATGTCCGATCCCTATTTCAATGCCTTAAGGCTGAAGTTTGGTTACGCCATTACCTGCCATAAGGCCCAGGGTAGCGAATGGAACAATGTTTTCGTGAAGTGTAAGACTCATGAAAGCCAGCTCTCCGCTGGCTATTTTCGCTGGTTCTACACGGCCATTACTCGTACCTCTCAGAACCTTTATCTGCTTGATCCTCCAAATCTGAGATTGGGTAGCGGCATCAAAGTCGTGCCGCCGCCTGGCATGAGCTTGCCGCAGGGAATGACAAGCCCTTATGCACCGCCAAGCGAAGAAGGCAGTGCTGAAAAGGCGGTTGATGCAGCTGTGAAAGCTTTCACCGACGAATCCTGTAAAGCCCCACCCAGGTCAGAACCCACTCAGGGTCAAAATTCTAGTACGTTTGAGATCCCAGCAACGGCGCCTTTTTTACTGGCGCTGTTGGGACGCGTTCAGGATTTGATTGCCGGCACTGATATCAGTATTGAGGGTATTGGGCATAATCAATATCAGGAAGCATATACTTTCAGGCTGAGCGAGGATTTCGCCAGGGTCAATATTGGTTACAACGGAAAAGAAAAAATTTCCAGAGTGACCGCCCCACACCTTTCTGAACTATCGTCTAAAGTTAATGACTTGCTGGCTCCATTGAAAGGCGCGCTTATTGCCAGTGGGCCTGTCGTTCCAGCTGACCGGTTTTACTTTGAAGAAGACTTCCTCAACCAACTCCACTACCGCTTGATTCCGCTAACTGAAGAGCGGGGAATTGTAATTCAGAACGTGGTGAAGCATCCCTGGAGCCTGAGATATACCTTCAACCGTGAGAGGCAAGTGGCGGTATACGACATCTTCTTTGACGGTGGGAATCGGTTTACTAAATGCCAGGCCCTGATAACTGCCTGTTCACCCGGAACTCTGGTTGGCGAGGTGGAGATCATGCTGACAAAGGGACTCAGCGCATGACAAGTAGTAAGGAGGTATTTGCCAAGCGTCGCGAAGGACAGCTTGAAGAAGCCTACCAGATTGCTTTGCAGCTCATGAATTATCCTAGCCCAGATGAGTGGGATGTAAGAGCGTTTGGCTGGTGCCTGATTGACTTGATCAAGCGGGATGCAAAAGCGGAAAAAACTGAAAACCTGAACCATTACCGTCAGCAGCTTGAATCCTTAGAGGTTCCTGCCATCGACGAAGTGCTAACCAGACAACTCGAACAGGCGATCGCGCTTTGCAATCCAGGTGGTCGACTTGCCAGCAAAGCAAAACAGGTAAGTAAGGCCGGGCGATACGACGAGGCGGCAGAGATCTATCGTCAACTCTGTAGGTCAGGAGCAGGCGATGAAAGAGTTCAGACGTCCCTAGGCTGGGAACTTTATAAGATTTCTAAAGATTTGATGGCTAAGGAGCCAGTCGATGTTCTTGCGGTGAAGAGAAAGCTAAACGAGTACCTGAAACTGAGTGTGGAGAAGCCCTCGTCGTTGCATTCTCGCTTTCTTCAGGTGGCCTCAAAATTTGCTGGCGTCGAACGTTTCAGCATGCTTTCGTTTTCGCGTTTGTGGGGCCTGGACTTCCTGCGCCCAAACGATTGGGAGCGGTTTATCAACAATGTTGGTAAGGAATTCCCGTCTCTTGCAGAGAAGGTCATCCAGCAGGCCAGCAAAGAAGCGGCGAAATCAAATGACAAGGATAGCCTCTCTTATATTATCCCCCACGTGGATAAAGCCATCGCCAAGTGTCCCGAAAATATCTGGCTGAGCCTGAATAAAGCAAAGGTTCTGTTGGGTCTTGGCAGAAATGATGACGCTCTGACCTTTGCGCTGGATGTAACCCGCGCAAAGGTTAACGACTTTTGGACCTGGGATTTGCTGGGGGATATCCGCATTGGCTCTGAGGATAATGTGTCATTAAGTTGTTATTGCAAATCACTTTTGTGCTCTTCTGACGATAAATTCACCGGAAAGGTGCGGCTAAAGCTAGCGAAATTATTGATTGATCGTGGGAAGTTCGCTGAAGCTAAACATGAAATCAGCCGTATTGTCTCTCACAAAGCGCAGGAAGGACTGAAAATTCCAGCGGACATTGAGCAGATTGTTGCACAACCGTGGTATGCCGCAGTAACACAAACCCCTTCAAATAATGATTATTACAGGGCGAATACCGGAGAAGCCGAAACACTCCTGTTTAGCTATCTACCATGGATCGCTGGCAACGTTGGGGACGTGTTCTCGGTGCCCGGCAAAGAGGATAAGCCGATACAGAAGCTGTTTCTTAAAACATCGTCCGACCCAATGGAAGTTGCGATTCCAGCGAGTAAATTCGAGCTTTTTAATGTTAGTGCTGGGGATGCAATTCACATAAAAGGTGAGCGGGACGCTCAAGAAAGATTTCAGGTTTATATCGTAGCAAAGAGGGCGTCAGGCGTCCCTTGGGACGTATTTATCGAGCGAATAGGCGTTGTAGATCACGTCAATCAACAGAAGGAGGTGATCCATTTCATCGTTGACCAAAAAGTGGACGGCGTCATTCCATTTTTTGACCTAGAGGCTACTTTTAGGGAGGGTGACGCGATAGCGGTTAAGCTCTCAAAGTACACCACCAGGCAGGGAACTCGTTTTCGGATCTTAAAAGCAGCTGAGACCCACAGTAAACCGAGCTCATCCATACGCCAAACTTTTCAGGACACTGTTCGAGTCCGCAACGGGCTGGGCTTCACTACGACAGATGTGTTTATTCCTCCCCCTATGATTGCCAAGAGCGGTATTCGAAACGACGATATAGTCAGCGGAGTCGCGGTGCTCAATTATGACAAAAAACGAGGTAGTTGGGGTTGGAAGGCCATCTCAGTAGATTGTGAGTGATATGCTGCTGCCAGACGTGTGCTCGTTCGGTTGGGGTCATGCTGATTCCTCATGAAATGGATGAGGAGTCAGTGTGTGCAATTGGCGAGACGAGTTGTAGGCGCTGATTTATTGGCGCTTACTTTGCACCAAAATCCGCCGGTGCACCGCGTTTAAAAACACCGCAACCGATGCGGTGAATGAACAAGAACACCAGATTAGCAGATCAAAACCGTGTTCACGACGAACAGCCCCACAAACGGAACACCTAACTTTCTGTCACCGCTGTTGAAACGCTGAACTACCAACTAACCACCGATTTTGACGGCCTTGGCAAACACCGAAACTTACCGGTTTTGCTGCCAACTCTGGGCCAAGGCCACTGGCACCGAACCCCCAAAAAAGAACCGCATCAATCCAGCTAACGCTTGCAGCATGCGCGCCCTTGGAATGGAGCCGAAGGCGCAATGTAAAGGGCGTCGCCGTGCCTGCACTGGTCAGCATAGGATACTCCTTGCCTTCCTACTCATCAGACGAACAGACAAATCTGCCTCTCGTGCCAATTCGCTGGAATTTTGACCAAAGGAAATCAGATGTAAAGGCGTTTTTCTAGAGACGGGTTGGACCATCAAAGCACCCAACCGCTCTGATACTTTGTTGTTCTCCGAGAAACCGTTTCTTAGATATCGTCTAATGCCGGACGCCAGAAGGTCTGCAACTTGCACGCTTTGATTATGCTTTTAATGCACCAACAGCATATCTTCTTGCACCACTTTCCCTATGTTCAATTTTCTCTCATTTGCGTCGTCAGTCTCAATGCTATATACATCTTGGAGGTAGGTTGGCTCTTGCCCAACAGGGTAATGAAATCTGTCAAACCATTTATAATTGCCCTCAGCCAGCACAGGTATTGGTTCTCGGAGGGAAGCCGTTTGAAGAAACCCGGGCAGGACTTGCAGGTATGCTCTTTCATAGTCCGTCTTACTCGAATTCTTCTGGTCGATTCTCCAACGGAAATTTCCCAAGGTTTGAGGGTGCTTTTGGACGTAGTAGAGAATGGCAGTTTTGATGATCATGAGCACCAAGTAAAGTTGGCTTTGCATTTGAACGTAAAGCTGAGGTGGCATGGCGTTAATGAGGTCTGCGAGTTCTCTCAGACCTTGTTTTGCAGCATCAAACTGCATCAGGTCAATATGCTCGAAAATTTTCGCTGCTTGGTCCTTTTGATGATGCTGTATTCTGTCTGAAGTATTGAGTGATGTGTCGGTTGCAACTGCGTAAAGCGTCCCCTCAAGTTGAAGAAACTCACCAAGGAAATTGAGATAGCTATTCTCACTTAGCGTCTTGAGTTTTATTTCATCATTTACGCCAACTCCATGTCTTCGCTTTAACTGAGAGAGCAGGCTGCGGATTTTTCTCGTATCGGTCTCGGGATAGGCGTAGGCCGCGACACAGTTCCAAGTATCTGACGCTGATGAATATACAAAGGAACCCGATTCGTCGACACCAATATTCAAAACCTGAACCTCTTGCTAACGCCGCGCTCTGCGGAAATTTGGGAACGCCAGCGAGTAAATTTTCCGTAGCAGCGCTTTGTTAAGTTCTATTCGTACCACGATGATGTGTCCACATCTAATTCTTCACCCACTATCGAAAAGTCGTCAGGGTTCGCTACGTGAGCCTTCATTTCAAGTGAAAAAGGATAATTAGCGCTGATGGTACACAAGTCATCTTTAGGGCCGTATTCTTGATCAACATGTACTGTTCCGGATGCTGTCACAAAAATGAATTCATGATCGATCCCTGTGCATTCAATTTCCTCAACCTCTGAGTAATCAACAAACACATGGGGCGCAAGTAATGACAAGCTTTCGGGAATAGCGCTTACCGCAGTGGAAATGACAGAATCGTGTACTTTCTCCTCCAGTGACTCAATTACCGTTCTTTCGAGGTCACTAATCTGACTCAAGGAATCATTTGCAATTTTGACTACAGACTTAGCATCTTCAAAGAATTTTTTAGGACAAGCTTTAAAATACTTTTCAGTGATATGGGTGTATTTATTAAAAACTTGAATTCCTTCAAGAACTCAGAAATTCCCTCATTTATTTCTTCCTGAACATAGTCATCGAAATACACATCGGCGATATTCGATTGAGCACAGTATTTTAATTGCTGTCGTCTAGTTACTTCATGCTGTTCGCTTTCACGTTTATACCAATTAGCAATCCTCACTTTCTTGACTGGTGCTTTTCTCTCAATTACATGCAGTACGAGTTCTCGCATTGAAAAAGCAAAGTTATGAAAACGAAGCGAATTTCCATGTGAGGCATAATTTCTCAAGCTCGAAACGAACAATTTGTGCTCGGATTCACCCCCTCTGTCAGCCTAGTTGTCCAGTTGGCGATTTTGCCTAAATTCATATCAGATTGGGCGGTATGAGAGCAGTCATGCCACGTTATTCCGAGGAACGTAAAGCGGCCGTGTTGAAGAAGTTGTTACCTCCGCAGA
>Ga0307930_1002528_pt1 | contig 13888 bp, 18 predicted proteins | sample OrgLakmetageno46_FD_203161 | JGI IMG/M metagenome (GOLD analysis project Ga0307930, IMG submission 203161) | Saline water microbial communities from Organic Lake, Antarctica - #46 | ecosystem: Environmental > Aquatic > Non-marine Saline and Alkaline > Saline | place: Antarctica: Organic Lake... | reverse complement strand
AAGATCTGAGCGCCGAGCACTCTCTGTAGTTTGCTCCTTGCAGTGCAGCAGTTGTCAGTTGTCAGCTTGGCAGCTTTCGTAGCTCAGTAACACATTTCTTGTTGCATGCTCTAACACTCCACAACGCAAGCTTTTTGTACGGAATCGAAAGCATGTTGTCAAGAGCACTGTCTTCTCTTTGTCTGGCACCAGCAGTAGCGTGGGTACCATCTACATTCTTACAGCCACCAAGTAGATTCAACTTGCAGCGTTGTAATGCGGGCAAGGGCGGCTTAGCTGATGCGATAAATCTAGACGGAGCAGAAGTCCTCGGGCAAGGCACGTACGGTGAAGTGTTGACGCTGTGTGGCGACAGTGGTGAACAGTATGTAGTCAAACGAGCCAAGCCGAACACTAGCGGTGAAAAATATTTGGCCCGAGAAGCCGTAGTCAATTCGCACTTGTTTGGGAAGGGCAGCGCGTCGCTAGCACCGCCGCTTGACTCATTTCTCGCCCCATATCTCGGGGAGTCCAAGGACAAGCTCACAGGTGCTCCAGTGTTGGTGTGGGCACATTGCGGGACAACACGGACGCTCCGTGATTACCTAGAAGACGCACAGGAGTGGCAACCTACCACTACTCCCACTGCTCCTGAGACTGGTAGCTCTTCAGCTGTAGGCGCTGTCACTGGTAGTGGTACTGGTAGTGGGCGGCTGTGCGCGTTGGCGGCTGCGTTGGGCGTGCCTGAGAATGACGTGGCATGGGAAGTGTTGGCTCAACTCAGCCTGGCGATTGCTGCATTGCACGACCAAGGCGTGCTGCACCGGTGAGGAAGCGAGTTAAGTTGCGCCTTGATCACACCATCCAATCTCTAATGCTGTGTTTTGATACTCTTTTAGCGCATTTTTCAGTTATTTTTCTTTTGAAACACCCCTCGGTGACTTAATTGCATCTGTCTTGTTATGAATTTGAAGTTGGCATATCCATACCTGTCTCAAATTGTTACTACAACATAATCTGGCAGAGACATCAAGCCTGAAAACATTTTGTTGGACCATTCTACGCGAACTTTGCGGCTCATTGATTTGGGGTCAGCAGCTCTGATGAACGCGCCTCCATGGTCTCCCGGGGCTCTGACAGCAGGCACCCTAGCCTGCTCTCCAAGCTATACGGCGCCAGAGGCACAGCGCGACCAGCACGGCGACCAGAAAGCGTTCGATGCTTATGGACTCGGCGCGGTAATGTCTACCTTTGGCTTCATGAGTGCGGTGGCATCTGATGCGCTAGTCTTTGATTATAGTTTAACATGCGCGTGTCTCATTAGGTCTGGGCGCGCCTGGTTTGGCCTCACTTGACGACCGAAGAAGACGCGATGATTTTCGTGGGGCAGCTTGCAGGTGCGCAACGCGAGTCCTTCTAGTCAAGTCCTTATTATTACGTTGGTTGTGCCTGCTTTAAATGGAGTTCTCTATTCAGATTAGATTGATGCAATTCACTTACGACGGTGACAGCGTTCCTTGTAATGAACGAATGAACTATTCAGCATTCTCCTGTTTTGTTAATCTCTGCTTCTTCTTCAACCTTTCCTAGGAGCGGGCCACAATTTGGACACTTGGTTAGGGCGGCGGCTCGGCGCGACTCTTGTAGATGCTAGGCTCAATGAAGGTTTAGCTCACTTCAACGCTGCAACAAAATCGAATATTGCACCTGGCAGCACCAGTGGTGCTGCTGCAAGTGCAAACGCTGTGCCCAATACTAGTGTGAACGCTGAAGATGCGACGGCGACTAGTTTTGGCCTTGGCCCTTTAGGCTGGCGAATCTTGCGAGGGTTGCTCAAAGGAGACCCAAGTCAGCGCCTCACTGTGAACCAGGTGATTCGGTGATGCTACGACAACCTCTGAACGACGTTGCTGCGCTATCTACTGCTTGCATTGATTCAACTCTCAGTAATCTTCCATTTCTTCTTCTATTTTTTTGAGGAAGGGTTCGATTCATCTTTGATCCCAACTATTACCTCGAACATTTGTTGGTATTAGGTACGCGCTGCGTCTAGTCGCCTCATGTGGCCTCGGGCTCTGCCACTGCCATCTACGACTACTGCTGGTGGTAGTTATCTCATGCCAGCTGTGGGTGGGCAGCAGACTACTCAAGCTCTGCCAAGGAAAGTTGATACCGTTGATGAAAGTAGCAATGATAGCATTGACAGTTGCAGCAGCAGTAGCAGCCCTAGCAGCCTTAGTCTTGAGGAGGACGGTGACGCGTGCCCGGTTTACGAGTTAGCGCAACTAGAAGAAGTGTTCCACGTATCGCTCGGGAAACCGCTTGGCTTGGTGTTCGAAGAAGTCGCGCCGGGTCAGCGGAGAGGGGTGCGCGTAGCGGAAATCAGTGAGAAGGGCGCTGCCGATCGCAGTGGCGCGGTGCAGCCAGGAGATGTATTGATAGCGCTGGGTGCTAAGGCCGTGCATCGCCAGAGCTTCGATGAGGTGATGTCTTACCTATTTTATAAAATACCCGAACTGATGGCACAAAAGCCAATGCTGGGGGCAGAAGTGTACGCGCGTGCAATTATCGAGTTGAAATAGAAACAAAGTCTACGGAAAGAGTGCTTCTTGCAGTTCGGTCAGTTTTACCGACTTTTTCTTTGTGGCTCAACATTTACTCTTATCGTATAAACAAAGGTGATGGACCGCCTTCGTTTCAGCACAGGCTCCAAATCACTTCCGCTCGCTTTTCGCCGCCCCGCCTGCCCTGAGTCCACAGCTCGCACTCTTGAAGCTGCCACATCGGCAAGGGAAACGTACGCTGCTGTCGCTGGTAGCGCAAGCAAGCAAAGTGTAACAACAGCCGCATCGGCATCAAGAGCTAGTGGTGTGGTCTCTGCAGGCGCGTGTGCACAACAAGGACTACGGTAAATCATTCTCCTGTTCCCTTGCAAAGAATACATCACTTTCTTGTTCCACTGTGATCAAATGCTACATGCGAATTGCTTCCCAATTAATATCCTTTTTATTTTGAATCCTTTAGGAACTTTTTGGCGCGTTATCAGTTTAAGCACTTGCATGATTTTTGCAATCCGCTGCCTACAGGTATGCCATGGAGGACCGAGTCTTCCTTGCGACGGAAAGCTCTCTTGCTTTGAGCAGTCCTGAAGAGGCTGTGACAACGACGCCGTTTGATGCAAGATGGTTGTCCAGAAGTAAAAATGGCATTGACAGTGACAGTGACAGTGCTAGTAGTGGCAACAGCGCCAGCGGTAGTGCTGTCGTAGCGGTGTTCGATGGGCATGCAGGGAGTGGAGGCGCTGATTTCTGTGCCAGAAAACTGCCAACCGCACTCGAGGCAACATCTTTGAAGCCACCAGCAGGACGATCAGAGCAGCAGCAGCAGCAGGCACCGTGGTTGAAGTCCTTAGCGTCTGCTTTAGCTCCTGCAGGCATTGGGGCAGTCGCAACCACTTCCAATGCTGCCACTGCCACCGATGCTGCTTCATCTGGTGCAGACTCTTCGTCCTCCTCTGTGGTGCCTCCGTCGAAAACCTCCTCAGCGGCCGTGGCAGCAGTTGCTGGAGCATGGCGAGTACTGTGCGAGCAGTGGGGAAACGGCGACGGGAGTGGAGCGGTAGCCACCATTGCCATGGTTACGCCTGACATTGACAATGATCACGATGATGATGCCGCTACTGCAGGCAGCGATAGTCGTGGTGTGGTTGTGGCTGTGGCGAATTGCGGCGACTCCCGTGCGGTGCTTCTCGAGTTCACTGAACCTTTTGGGGCTGCTCAGCAGTCGAAAAAGAGTGCACCGTCCTCTGCTAATACCAGAGCACCGCCGGCAGCCCCGGTGATCGTAGCCGCGCAAACGGCGGACCACCGCACAGATAATCCCGATGAGCTGGCTCGATTAACCAAAGCGGGCGGCAAAGTGGCTTGTGATCGCGGTAAATGGTGTACATAGTACCTTCGATTTTGAGCATGTTATTTTTTCTGAATTCATGTTTCTTCACTCACGTTCTTTTGAATGCATTCATCCATATTCTTCTTTTCTTTGTGTGTTTGGTGCGTGCTTGTGTACACAACGAAGGCACCATTCGGATTGTGGCTGGAGACTGGCGCTTAGCTGTGCCGCGTGCCCTCACCTCCAAAATGTGGCGCCAAGCTGGAGTGAGCGACGCAGCGGACGTGTACTGCTGGCAGCTCTTCGCGGAGTCCCAGGATACACCTTCCAGTCAACACAATGGCAATTACCGCGCCCCCGGGTATGCGCTAGTGGTGGCTTCGGACGGAGTATGGGGGACTTTGGCTGCGAGCGACGCGGCGCGGCTAGTGGGCCAGTATTGGGGCAAGGGCGGTGAGAAATCTGCCTGTGCTTCTCTCAAAAAGTCATTTATTTTGGAATACCCCCCTTGTCTGCTCCCGATTGACTTCATTTCTTCTAACAGTGCCTTTTTTTACTTTTCGAATCAAATGCAGTTGGTGCGCAGACAGCTGCCGATGCCCTGTGTGCTTCTGCGAGCGAACTCGGCAGTTCAGACAACTTGAGCGCGGGGATCGTGTACATTAAGGGATGATGGAGGGGTGGGCATTCCTTTGGAGTATAGACATAACAGCATAGAGAGGAGCTTCGCAAGTGTAACTTTACCTTCGCCCCCCCCTGTATTCCGGTACATAAAACACGCACGTTGAGTAGAAGCCGAAAAGCCTTAAAAAGCACGACGGGAAAAAATGCGCTTCCGTCCTCTATTCCAATGCACCTTGTTCGTAGCACTTATCACCGTCGTCTGGAGTGGTAGCGATGCTATAAGTGCTCGCAATATAGCAAACGATGAACCTCCTGTCAAGGGCTGGAGTAGATCCTCCAAACTTCGCTTCAAAACGGCGTGGGTCATGCAAAACGACCGGCCCAACCGGTAATACTTGTAGGAGGAGTCACGGCTAGTCTAGGAAGGGGCGAAAGCTATGCCTATAGCTTTTATCGCTATCAATTACAATGCTACTATATCTACATTCTTTTTCTAGGGATTCGTACATGCTCTTTTCATGGCCACAATGTCATCAGCGTACTCCCTCACCCTTGCACAGTTTTTTAGCTCTTTGTCAACCTTCACTACATCATCACCATATTCCTTATATTCGATCATCGATGTCTCAGGCATCAGCGCTTTTTGTTCAAGCCCATTACTGACGTGATCATCGCTGGCTTTGCCGCTAACAATTTGAGCTCGCACTATTATGTTACGGAGTCTTACCACTGCTCAGACGCCTGCCTTCGCAAGGTTCTTAGCCCTCCCTCCCTTTCCTGTTTCATTTTCTACTTCTACTATTGTTCAATCTTCATCTATGTGCTTGCTTCGTAGTGTTGGTATTTGCAAAAGTAAGCATGCTTTATGTTCCAGAGAAAGCATCCAACAATCTGAACCCACTCCTGCGCTTTCCCGTTCATGATTTCCAAATGCACTCGTTCGTCCATGTACACACTCATATTCACAGGAGTGGTTGAAGCCCCAAAAGGGTGACGTATTCGTGTGGGTGGGGCAGCTAGGGCAAATTGAAATTCCCTGGAAGCAGCTCCAAGCCCGAGGGGTGTTTACCATTTACTACCAAACTGAGCCCCGAGAAGCGTGCGATCTGCACCGGTCAGATGGGATCGACGAAGTATGGGACTACAGCTGGCACAACATCGAGGTTAATCATATAAGCGCCGATGTTTGCCACGCGCTGTTGTAAAAGCCATGATATTTTCACCTTGTGGTCTCGTTGAGTTACATGTTGACGTATTTTGCTCTGCCTCCTTCGTCGTCGTCTTGTTGTTGTTGTTGTTGTTTTTACATGTGTATCTTTCAATGAACCATTCCAGGTGTGCCAGGCCCAGGAAGCAAGAGAGAACACCCACCCGCGCACCCGGCTGCGGTACATCCCGCCGGGCTTCAACGTGGCCGCGCACGACCCTTACTACGCTCAGGCTGCGGCCAGTGCGGGGGCCTCGGTGACGCCGATGGGAGATGTGATGAAAGTGGAGCAACCGCCGTCGGACCAGGCGACCTTGATCTTCTTCGGGAGCTTAGACCGATGGAGCCACCGCTCGGTAGGATCTATACCTGTGTGCCTCTATTCGCACATATCGCGACCAAAGTTCTTCGCAGTTTGTGCTGTCAATTTTTCATGTCTGCCCCCCGCCCTCCCTCCTCGGTTATATATTCGTTTTGCCAGAATTGTTGGAAGTTTTTGCAGAATTCGCCGCTCATGGCGTGGCCCGAGGGCAAAGGAGCGCCAGCTTGGGCCGTCTCAGACCACGGGGGCCGGGGCGACAACGTTATGACAGCGACCTCCCCAACTGCTGCTGCCAATGCTGCTGCCGGAAAGAGGAGAAAATTGCTCACGGGGAACGACAACAGCAACAACAGAAAGAAGCCTGGAGCAGCCGAAGCCGATGCAGCAGCCGCTGCCGTAGGCGCGCAGCAAGAGCTAGCGGCCAATGTGCCTAGCAGCAAGGAGGGAGGAGGAAGAGGAGGTGAAAGCAGCAAAGATGCCGGGAAAGGTGACGGAGGAGGAGGAGGGATAGAAGAAGCACCAGAGAAAGAGCGCGCGCCTCTGGTGGGTGGCGGTGAGACGAGCCGGCTAGTGAGTTTGTATGACGTGTGGACGGACGCGGCATTCGCGAACTTCAGCAAGCTGCCGGGCGTGGGGCTGTTTCTGATCATCAAGAAAGGCTGCAACCCGAAGGTGGGTGAGCGAAGGATCGCGCAAGGAAGTTTGAGGAGATGTCGCACATGTGCAAGCTTTTCGACTTGCATTGTTACACTCGTCCTTCGAAAATTTGCACTCGTTGCTGTGTATATACGTAGTAATTGTAAAAGAGCCTATCTTCTCTCTAATCTCACGTCTTCTTTCTGTTGCTGCCGTCGTTGTCGTCGTCGTCAACCCCATTGTTTTTGTATCATCGCGGGGGAAATGTAACCCGGATATTCTAGGGCGCAGACAACCCTCACGGCGCGATGACCACCCTTCGCAACTCGCAGCTGCTCAACGCCCACGCGCTTATTATTGCAGAGAAAGTCAACGTAAAAGACATGTCTGAATACTATGGCCTCATCAGCTTCGTGAATATCGGACAGGTTCAACTACTACTATTGATTTCAATTGTATCTTCGTCTTGATGCGCTTGTTGGGATTTTGGAAGCCATGCCTCACACATTTGCTTCTCAACCTATTCAAGCTTGAGGATTCCTTTCTTTGGTTGGCATTTCTAGGTCCCCAACGAGTGGAACCGCCTCATGCGCATGCCCATTAAAAAGCGCCAAAGTTTAGCGGACTTCCGCGCTGCGACTTTTGCGGAACGCTTTCACCCGAAGGTAGAATGCTTTTTCCTCGTGTGAGATGAACCAAATGAGCCCCGCGCTGTATGAACAGGCGCAATTAGTTTCTCCTCAACCTCTCCTTATCCTTGTAGGCGATTTTTGAGCGAGCTGGAGTACCAGAAATGCTTTTCCTGTGACACCCCGTGGCAGTAAGCACTCGGATAAGAAGCGTGCGCAGCGAGGTCCCTCCGAGCAAGCAATTCCGCTTTAGTCGCTTTGCAGCTGGCGATTTTTTGGATCTCAGAGTGCAGAAAGATGCCCTGCTTTGGTGTCCGGATCTCAGTGCTGTCCTTGTGAGGCGGCTTTCCTGTAGTGCATTCGGGCCTCGTGGACTCGAAGGGGGGAAATATTTCATGCATTCGGGATTTAATTTCAATGGAGCTGGCTATGAAGCCATGGTTTGTGGATAGAAATCTAGAAATCTGCTCATTTGTCCGGGGATTCTTTTGGTGTAACATATTAGGGTTGTCATATTTTCTTTGTTCATGTTCTGCTGCCGGCTTTTTCATTTTGGAGAAAATGCAGGATGATTGCCGTTCCCAAATTCAGCTTCAGACTTCAGAAATAGGAGCAGCTTACCTCCAACGCCGATGATTATAGCGTAGAGAAGTTTTTATTCGTAGCAAGTTGACACTTATCACCTTTTCATTGCTATTGATATTATGATAGATGACTTTTGTACATAGAACATGCACGGCTGAACGTGCAATAACATGAAGCGTCACCGCAAGAGTCAGCCTACTCTACCTTTACGGGAATTCGACGCAGATGCTAAGGACCTGTCAGGATTTTTCAACCACAATTCTTGCTTTCTAGCCGCGTTTGGTTCAGCACTCGTAATTTTTCTCTCCTATTTTCATAGCGCATTGAAGCCTGCTAGCAGTCCCATCCAAGCTTCGGGCACAATAACAAACGTACCTAGCGTGCCAATTCCAAGAGAGCTGCCGGAACCTAATCCTACACTCAAGCCAGAGCTAAAGTCGCTCCAATTGAAGGTTGCGCCGCCTCATGCTGACCCCTTGCATTCACAAGCTTCAGACCAGAAGTTGCCATTGAGCAACCTCAATCCTGATCCAATTGCTTCTCCACCCGAAACAGCTATGGAAATTCCGAAAGCTTCTCCATTCGAACCAGCGAAAAAAGCAGCTATGGCTCTTCCACCGGACTCCGCATTCGAAATTGACCACGATTTATTGGCCAAAATAGCAAGAGGCGGTGGCACCCAGGCAGATCGCGAGAGGTTGTCCATCAAAATGTCTGCAAATGACCTTGAGGCGAGGAAGCGAGCAGGCAAGGAAGGAGCCAGGGCTGCGGCCTCGAGTTCACAGGAACTCCCGCAACTGGAGAAGCCAGCACATCAGGACACTTCGAACTCCTTCGTCGATAGAGAAGTTGCAGCAAAACGCTTCGAACGAGCAACCCCACGAGAGCCACAACGACCCAGCGTAATATCTGACCACTGCTCCGTGACTGCTTCGACGATGGGCAACCTTGGACCCCCGAGCGTCGTGACTTCCGAATCCATTACAGACCCGCTGAAAGACCGGTGGCAAGCTGCGTCTGACATGAATGGCACTCCAATACCAGGCCCACAGTGGCTTGAAATCGACTTGAAGCAAACGTGCATCGCGGAGAAATTCATAATTGACTGGGAAACCGCTTATGCGAATGTGAGACAGGCATCTCTCGTTGTTCATCAGCGTGTGCGCTAGCATTTTATTTGACTGCGTGCCTCTCGCCCATCCCTGCATTAATCTTGTATCAATTGCTGCATTTGTTTTCTTCGTTTTTTTTTTGCTCCTATCTGATTCACATGTGCATGTTTTGCGATTCAATGCTTTGCTTGTTGCAACCGCAGGACTACGTGGTGCAAGGGTGGGCGAAAGCTGTCGGTCGTCACGGCGTTGACGGGTGGGTAACTTTAGCCGACTCCAAACTGCCGCGGGCTCACCTCATGTCTGAATCCTCTGATGGCCACGTGTTGCACACTTTGCCTGCGCTCACTCTCCCGAAAGGCCCCAAATGGCTCGGCGGACGGAGGCCATCGGTGAGCAAAGTAAAGCTTCTGATACGCAGCCCCGCCACGCAGTACGGCTCCAGCGTGTGGCAAATGCAAGTATGGGGCACTTGTGGCGGCAGCAACGACTTCGCTGCTAGGTGACCTCTGAGAAAAGGGTGATGGCCGAATTTACTTTTCACGAGGGTTTGCGGTTTCACAAGTTTAAATCTGAAGAAGACCACAAGCTCCTAAGAAACCGGGTGGCGCTTTTTCTTTTGTTATCTCGACCTCCATTCGCCCAACGGCCATCTCTTCTTGAAGCTCCGGATTCTGGGTCCAATGGATCGCAGCTGAAAGGCCGCCGCGCAGCCTTCCTCCTTTTCCCCCGTGTTTGTTATTTGCATTTGTTTTACGAAACCATTAAACGCCCAGCCCTCATCGTGCGCGATAGCGCAATATACTTTATTTGGCATCAAAGCGCAGTAGAATTAAAAAAAAAAAAAAAAAAAAAGGACTTCGTGGTGAAATTAATCGGCACTAAGTATTAAGTACTAAAGAAGACTTTGAATTGAACTCCCATCATTCAAATTAAAGTAAATTTTATTGGTGGTTTGGTTATGAGGTTTTTTATCCGTTGTATTGGAGTTAGAACGAAGTCATTTACTGCCCATTGTCTTCCATAAATTCATTTGCCCATTGGCCTTTGTTTCTCTATAATTCCTCGGTCTCGCTCTTAGGCGCACTTCTAATCGTCAGTCTTGAGCTCCTTGGCCTCCGCCTCTGCTGCGAAACAACTTTCACTTCCTTCTTGCTCGTTTTCTTGCACACAAAAACAAACAAATGCAATGGCCATCTCTCTGTGCGATACTTCTGGCAGAGGTGCATCCATGCATTCACAGTGCGCAGAATACCACGTGCAGCCGCTGTGAAGGCCTCCTCGTTGGATATATTTGCTCGTCTCGTTGATATTTTTACATGTGAATTCCGAGAGATCCCAAAGCACTCCAATCTTCTCATTCTCTTTCAGCTCTGTTTTTTTTTTTTCAACTCATCTTATATTCTCGGGTCATGCTTTTTCACCCGCAGCGATGAGCTGATGCGCGACCGTCCATAATGCTACTCCTGCATCGGTATATCATCATCACATGCGGCTCCCCAGAGGGCCGCGCGCAAACTGCCGAGTTAATGGCCCTAGCTTCGCCTCGAGGCCATAGAGAGACCTCAGGGTGCGCCGCACGTCGCGGTCTTCGGAAATGGACACGAGGACGTCGAGAGCATGCTCCAGGCCGCGGTCTGTAGGGTCGTCGTAGAAGGACGGGACCGGGATGCCATTGGCCGGGCACAGCACGAAGGAGGCGGGGTTGTTGTCGACGAGCACTACGCGTTTCGGGTCTTCGTCGACTAAAGACAAGTCCTGTGAGTCAGAAAAAAAAAATCAAGAAGGAAGAGATATTCGCAGTGAGTTGATAGTGTCAAGTGAAGATGGTCACAAGTGAAACGGTGAGTCGAAATTGAAAAAAATAATCCAAGCTGCAAGAATGTTCGGTTTTACGAAAGAACAGGTGGTAAATAGAGGAAGGGGGAGTTAGATTCACCTTGAAATAATGGCCATCGTGGAAGACGCACTGATCGCGGTAGAACCGCCCTTTTAACATGCCCTGCACAGAGTTAGGAAGAAAGATATCAAAGCACATGAGCGTAGGAAGAAAATGAAGCATCAAGGACATATCAAGGTATACATGTGCTATTGTTGTCCATGTTCAAGTAACTAACTTCTACGCGCTGTTCAAAAACGGAAGAAATCGAATTTACTTGCAGCTTCCTCATAGTTTGAATCGAACAAAACACAACAAAGAAAAAAGAAGACCACAAAAAGGACCCACGTTCGGGTCCAGAACGTCGAGGAGGGGTTGCGCATAGTCGCGCGTGCCCGCCGTCATCACCCACACATCGAACCGCGCGCAACACTGACAAGAGAGAGATAGAAAGAGGAGACACAAAGAGAAAAAAAGAGAGGAAAGACAGAAGGAGTCAGAATCAACACTGCAACCGCCAGAAGAAGAATGCACACTCGATAAAGAGTACAGAAAAGAGGCTGAGGAAAAAAATGGTGAGGTGTGTGTGTGTGTGTTTTTTTTTCCACAAATTCAAAAGGACAAGAGACGACAACGCCATCACAACACGTGTCCAACTTCTTGGTGAAGTGCACTCTCGGATTATTTCCAATTACCTCTTCCAGGAACCAGTCAACTTTCGGCCTTTTGTTCACGGTGCAGGTGGCCTTGTCGAGCATGACCAGGTGAAAGGACTCGATGGGGGCATCGTTGGGGGGTGGCACGGGCGAAGGGGGCGGCGCTTTTGCCCGCCCAAACGGGACTCGGCCGGGAATCGCGTGCTCCTGGAAGATGCTGTGCACTAAGCACTCGTCCATGTCGAGCACCACCTGTACAAGTTATTCATAAAGATACACAAATTGAAAGCAGGGTGGCTTCGAAAGAAGGGAGGTGGTTCACGTTGAGAAAGGAAAAAATGGGAAAGAAATTGTCGAAATAGGAGACTGTGCCAGAGAAACGGCCAGAAAGGCCAGGAAGAAGGCAGAATGCGCGTGACGCCGGAAACTCCACAGCGAATTGCATTCAACTTGCCGAGAAAAGGGTAAGTCATTAGCAGGAAAGACACTAATTCGCTGGAATGGGTTGGGGGAGTAGGGAATTTTCTTCCTATGTTTTTGAATGGCAGTTGCCTAACACACACCTTCAGTTTGGGAACGCTCGCCACGAGGGAACGCCCCACCGACCCCGCAGCCGCTGCGGTGCGCCGCCTTAACGCAGTTGCCGTGCCTACTCGCTGCGCACCACCGTTGCTGCTGCTGCTGCCAGGTGCGGTTGTGGTGCTGCTTCCACCACTGCTGCTGCTGCTGTTGCCGTTACGGTCGCTTTCAGCGGTGGCTAGGTCCGCGACGGAGTCCGGCGTGGGAGGCGACGAAGACCGCGACGACGACGCCGATGAACTCCCTCCTGCAATTTTCAACTCAGCAAGATTTGCAGCGTCGTGTGCGTCGTCGTCTTCGCCGCTCTTGTTGTTGCTACCGGAGAGGCCGCGCGCGCGCTCTGCCCCCCCACTACCGTAAGGAGTCTGCGGGGTTCCCGTTCTACGCACTACCGAGGGCCACAACGGGTTGCTAGAAGTGGCGCCCGCACTTTGCCCCGGTCTTGACCCTGCTGGCCGCGCCGCGCCACCGGACGAGTTGGTGCTAAAAGTGTTGGAGGAACTGCGCGTGGGGGAAAGACTCGGCGAGTCGGACTTCGCAGCGAGAGCTCCGGGGTGGACTCGAACTTGAGGAAAACGCGCCAATCTCCTCGACATTTTGACAGGGACGGAACAATGAAAGTCACTGCGAGACCAAGCTTGCGCTCCGGATGCTGAAGCCGAGTGCTGAACAATAAAGGGGGCTTGGGAGCCCACGTCGGGCTTTTAATCCCGGATCTTTGATGGGATTGCAACGAAAAAGCAGCGTAGGTTAGTGACGCGCCAGAAAAAAATGATAAGTGCATTGGGTAAAGTATTCCTTTCAAAGTACATTCATCGAATAGATTGAAGGGAGGGGTGCAGAGCTGTTTAGGGGGCGCAAGCGCAGACCTGCAAGTTGTGCTACAGACAACTTTGAACCCACACCACACACCACATAAATGCAAAGAAAGAAAAGAGCTGACCACGGAGATACGAGGAAGGATATCGGGAACACTCCTCTGTTCGTTGTTTTGTTGTGTTGATAAGTCAGAATACCCCACCCTGTAAGTTCGTAGGCTTTTTTAGTGCAATTTTTTTTTCTTTTTCTTCACGCCTCCCCCGAGGGGAGGACTGGTGTTATTAGTAGCTATACAGGGGAAGGGCGCCATTTAGGCGGCATCATAGTAATCCCCTGGCCCGGCTCGGAAGCCGGGCTCGGGGTTCATGTAGCTATCATACGCAGTTTTCTTTTTCTTTGGTTCTTTCTTTTTCTTCTTCTCTGTGTTAGGGAAACAGTCGAAACCAAAAAAGTGAGATGAAACGAAACCCCGGTTTTTAGGGGCTCTGTTCTTCTAGTTGATTCGAAATGAAACACACCGGGAGATGGGATATTGGGGACGTTTCGTTTCTCGAGGTGAAACAAACGCAAAAAAATTATCATGTTTCTGTACAGCAAGCCGAAACGAAACGGACTTCAGCCGAGACCCCCTCGGGGGGAGTTCCGTAAATCCACTACAATTCTTTTCAAGACCCCTTGAGGGGATTTCAAAGAAGATCAAGAGGGATATTTTGACGGTTGATTCACATCAAGAGTTAACCAGTTTTCGAGCTGGCCTTTTTTAAGTCACGTAAGAACTCGAACTCGAACTAATACAAACCCAAATGGCACAGAAGCCAATGCTGCGGGCAGAAGTGGGAATGCGCGTGCGTTGCGCAAAAAAAAAGCAAGTGCGGAATGATTCAGGAGGGAGAGGGGCATTGGCCAAATTCCTCGAAAAATTTGCAAAAAGCGAGGAATTTGTGGGTGTTGCGCACTCCGCAGAACAATA
>Ga0307930_1002525_pt1 | contig 13899 bp, 13 predicted proteins | sample OrgLakmetageno46_FD_203161 | JGI IMG/M metagenome (GOLD analysis project Ga0307930, IMG submission 203161) | Saline water microbial communities from Organic Lake, Antarctica - #46 | ecosystem: Environmental > Aquatic > Non-marine Saline and Alkaline > Saline | place: Antarctica: Organic Lake... | reverse complement strand
TTGGTGGTTCGTTGGTGGTCGTCGTTTTTTTATGTACCTACAGACGTACCCACAGTACTACAGTACAGTTCTGTTGTACATGTGCAGCAAACAAGAACACAAGGCGGACCACGGGCACAAGAAGGGACACGCACCACGGGCACAAGAAGGGCGCTCATTCACGGGCATCTCAAGGCCGCGCACTGAAGTGCTAAGAACACGCGCCTACGTTTCCGCAGCAAACACATTGCTCAGAAGCCGCGCATCGCGCGGGCACCTGAACTTGTATTTTATGATGCATCATAACATCAGCTCCAGAACAAAATGGCCAAATCCAAAGCTACCTCGAAGAAGACCGCGGCAGCCAAGAAGCCATCGGTTGACAAAAATTCGAAAGGTTCCGGAGCATCGCCAAAAGTTGCCTCGAAGGTCTCAGAAAATGCTTCCGTGGTTGACATCGAGGCATGCAAGTCCTGAGGTGAATCATCCAACACAATACATCACGAAGTCAACAAAGTCGCGACGCTTGGCCTACAGCGCCTGTCATGCCTCTGGGAGGGTTTTTGAAATTATCATTTTGAATCAAATTTTCTTAAAGGAAGTTGTGTTTCTTGCATCGCTCTTAGGAGCATTCAAGACGCGGGCTGCAGCCATTGAAAAGGCGCTTGCAGGCCACGCGGTAGTCAAGGTGAACGGAGAAAAGCCGCGGAAAGGTTGCTTCGAAGTGAGAGTTAACGGAAAAGCTGTGATATCGCTGCTCGACATGCCGCGGCCATTTCCAAAGGTCGGTTCTGCTCCTTTGTTTTCCCTTATCTCCCCCTCCCTATTCGATTTATCGTCTCAACAAATCGTTGCGACTTTCGTTGTACAGCTCAAGGCGCTTGATATGGAAAAAGTTGCCGCGGATGTTATTGCTGCCCTATAATCAAATAGATCAGGATATACCCTACAAGAGAGAGTTAAACTCGTATCTCTGGTGCTACACTTCAAGGAATTCGTGATGGGCTCAAAGAACTACATGTGAGTCAACTACTAGTACAAGCGAAACCAAATATGATTATGACGCGCAGATCGGACTGGAATTGAACCACGACTGCGCCGAAACAAAGAAATTTTTCCATAGCAGGTTTACTGTACGCAACTCGATGTAACTTCACGCCTACTGGCACGCGCATTATTCCTAAATAATTCCCACAGGGCCAAAGACGCAAAAATAATGTATAAAGAACTCCGCACATCGCACGTCCTTCAACTTTAATCTTCAAGATAACCCGTGCTAAGGGCACGTGCCACATACATGGGCATCGAAATCGGCATTCGCTTCATAATTAAATGGGATAGTAATATCTTATCGACGTACGAGATAGCCCAACGCGGATTAATACGTATACGGAAAACAAGAAATACGTGGATTTGTGTTGCTCGGTGCCGCTTTCATTCATTGCCGACTGCCAACACCCAAAATCGACGAGGGCATTAGGAGCACAACAAAAGAACAAAAAATTTCAGCATTTCTTGTAGGGATTCTCCCAATCGGAGTAACCTCCTACCAAAAGGGGCACCACCCAATGAAGCACTGGCAAAGCCTTTCGTTGCTCGTGGCCTGCGCGATCAACATGTCCACTTGTTCTGCGACGCCCACGCTCTCGTTCAACAAGCCGCCGCTGCTGCTGCTCCACGTCGACGACGAGTTGCCTTGCAGCATGCCCGGCACGAAATCTCGGCCGGTGAGCTTGTCTTGCACGCGCCGAATCACGGCCAAGCCTTTCTCGTTCAGCGCCTCTTGCTCGGCAGCCTCGTCGGGGCCCGCGAAAAAGCGCCGCACCGAAAAGCCGTTGCGTTTGAAGTCGGCTACAGATCCGTTGGCCTGGGGTTAAAACGAAGTTGGGAATTACAGAGGATCCTATCTAATCATTCCAACAAACAAACAAGCAAGCAACACCAAGGCATGCGCACGTCGTGCTTTCAGAAAATACGAGCTCGGGTGGCTTACCACCACGCTGGCAGCCGCTGGGTCTCGCTCCCTCAAGCTTGCCGCCATGGACTGAATCGATTCGAAGCGCGTGTCGGACACCGAGCCCGCTTGCCCACTGCCCCCACTTCCTGCTGTGTGGCTGCGGTGGCGCGTGGCACTGGTGATTGGGATGGCGGCAGGACGGGAAGAAGCACTTTCGTCGGCCGCTGCACCTGGTGCGCCTCCGGAGGCAATACGAGTCGGGGCAAAGCCCCCCGGAGGCGGAGGCACCGCTGGAGGCGTGTCTTCCGGGTTTCTTTCCTGGGCCTCTTCGTCTGCGCCGTCGCTTCTTTCTTCGGAAAGCACGGTAATGGCGTGCGCCACGCGCGCTGCCTCTTCGCCTGAGCCCGGGTCTTCTTGGAGCTGCGCCAACTGCGCTTCGAGTTGCACACGACGTTGGGAAATGACAGACACTTCTCGTGCTCCTGCTGTCGCCGCTGCTTCTGTCCTCACGGTTGTCGTGGTAGCAACTACTGCTGCCTCGCCAGTCATTGGTTGGCCAGCTGCACCAACAGGGTGCACGGGCCGGGGTGCTACTGCAGCAGCAGCAGCAGGCTTAGGTGCAGTGGAGGGATGCGAAGGCTGAGGCGGTGCATTTGAAGACGGAGGTGGTGGCGTGCCTGTGACCACCGGCACAGGACTCCGTTCGCCGCCCGAAGCCGAATTGGTGGTGGCCCCCAAGAGGCGCCACGAAATGAGGGGGTCGTGCACGAAGGCTTGCAACATCGCCAAGAGGCTGTCCCGGTTTTCCCGCATCACGCCCATCACGTGCTCGCAAGTGCTCCGGTAGTTCCCCTCAATCCCCGACACTTCCATCGCGTTCACCAACATGCGCGTCAGGCGGAACGGAATTTTCTCGGGAAATGTGTCCCGGTGCATGGCGACTTCGAAACAGTCCCCAAAGTCAATGTGCAAGATTTTCCCCGTGTTCCGGTCGAGCATCAAGTTGGAGGGGTGGCGGTCGCCAAGCCCCAAAATGTAACCCACCATGCTCATCACCGCTAAACTGCGGGTGTACGTGGTGCGCCGGTCCAGCCATTGCTCGGAATTGTCGCTCTTGAGCCACAAAACACGGTACAGGTCTTGCCCCGCGGTGTTCTCCAGAGCCGCTTCAAAGACTTCCAACTTTTGCATCACCGTTAAAGCGTCGAAATCGGGCGCCATTTGCACCATGAGCCGGTGCTCGATGTTGAGCAATATTTTGCGCGACTCGCGGTAGTCGCGAATCAAAGTGTGCAGGGTGTCGGTGTTGGGGACCCACCCTACGACGCCCGCGTTGTGGCTCAAGGGGGCTACCGCGTAGCGCTGAATAGACAGGTCGTGCTTGTTGGTGCGCCGGTCGGACTCGAGCAAGGCATTCACCAACCCAAAGAGCTGCATGGCGCGCTCGTCTTGCCGCAAGTCTTCGTGGCCCTTGAGCAAAAACACGTACTGCTGGCCGTCTTCGCCGTGGATCGTGATTTTCCGAGGCCTCTGCTTCGAGGCGATGACCTGCACGGTGGGGCCGAATTTCGCGATGCGCACCGCACTCTTGTCCACATGGTAGGTGCCTGGCACTGCGAGCTCGAGGCGCCGTGCATTCAGGAGGTAAGGTGACACGTACTGCAGCTCGAGGTTCGTGAGGGTTGGGAGTTGCTTGTTGATGCGCCGAAACACGTTGTAGTACCTGCACAAGAAGGAGGTGCAGGAGGAGGACACAGCTAATAACCCAGATCAAATCTTGAAAATTCATTACTTTTTAATATCGTTTGAACAGACCGTCAGCACACGCCTCTTGCAATAAAAATACTAGAGACGGATATTTTGGCTCTTACCGGTATGCCCCTAATTACAATCCGTATTACACTATTTGGGTTCGCATATACTAGTTATTATGATCTGCACTCACAAGTCCCACGCCGCGTTGAGGGCCGCTTCAGCTTCAGTGTTGCCACCACCACCACCGCCGTGGCCGCCTCCTGCATTTGGAGGCTGATTGCCCGGCATGGTCCCGTGAAAGCCCCCCTTTTTGATCGACGAGAAATGAATAATGAAGAAACGGAGAAGGAATAATGGTGGTGGTTATGCACGCATGTATATGTAGGCACTCAAACGAGAGAACGCGATTTGCAGAAATTGGCAGGGTAACATGACTTCAGAGTTCAATCGCAGAGGCGCACAAGGAAAGGTACAGGGCTCTATGAGTCTGGAAGACAGTGTGTGTAATAGAGTACACTAATACCTGCGTGGGGATGTTTTGCGTGGAGACCATCCGCTGGTACTTGTTCAACAGCTCCTGCGCTTCGCTCAGCTCCTGCCCAAACGCTTCCTGAAACGAGGCCTCTCTCAAGGTTTGCGGGCCCGCAGCGAGCTGAGCGTGCAGCGGCAACAAAGTGTCCAGCATGCCTCGGACATTGCCGTCCAAAAAGTACAGCCGCGACGCTTCTTCCAAACCCTCGTGCCACAGCTCGTGCCACAGGATGGCGACCCGAATCAGCTCTGCGCTCACTGACCTGGCCTGCTCCACGAGGTTCGCCGAGTGCTCCTGCAGCACCGCCAAGAGCTTTTCGGCCGCCACCCAGCGCCGCCGGTCCCGGCTCTTGAGGGCTACCGACAACGGGTACACCAAGGCCTGCGGGTGGGTGCGCCCGAGGCGGCTCAAGAGCGCGTGGAGCATGTCGTAGACCCGCTCGTTGGCGGTGTGGATGCGCGCTATGAGCTGAGGCAACACCCCGAGCCAGGCGTCCAAGGACACCGCGGCAAAACCCCGCGTGAGCACTGCAGCAACTTCATCGACGTGGCCGTACCTGCTCTCAGGCATACATTTGGGTGGGGTTGGGAGTGGGAGAGAGAGTGTGTGTGTGTAGATTAGGAAAGAGGTTAAAAAGTACTTGAATGGTGCATAATGTGTGCGCATGCACTTATGTGGGCAAGTATGGATGTATGCGAAAATCCAACGCACCAGAACCACACGTTGAGCAGATTAAGCAAATCTTGCTGCACGGACCCCGACCACTTCTTTCGTCCCAGTGCAACGGCCCGGAGAAAGCTCTGCACAGAAAGGAGAAATATAAACAACACGGAGAAAAAGAAAGAGTAAGCAAGAGCTGCCTGCAATGAAGAGGACATCGTTCTATAGTAGGGTTTTCAACTACGAAGTACAGATGGCCAAACCTGCGCGGCATAAGTTGCGGACACTATGAGCTGCCTGCCGATCTTAGCCGACGTCGCGGGGTTCATCGGCTTCATCGTGCTGCTCTTCGCACTGGACTTGAGCTGCAGCTGCTCCATGATGCGAAAGTTGACCATGGCCCACGCGTGCCAACCCGCATAAGAATTCGGGTCCAGTGACGTGGCGGCGTGGTAAGTGTCCAGCACCGCGGTCTGGAGAATGAAGAGAACAATCAAGACAAGAACCGACAAAATGTGAAATGAAATCGTTGAATGGCCAACTATCGAGGGCTAACAAATTGAAAGATATTGTGAGTATATAGAACTCTTGGTAAGATGCAAACCTATAATAGTAAGTCAGCTCCACTTGCTATGCAACACTAGTGTAGATGTCGTGTTGCTCTTACACCTGCGTGGGTGCGTCTAAATGGCTTCCCGGCGGGACTTGCGCCAGTTGCCACTCGCCCTGCTTCAGGAGTGCGCGCACCAACAACTTGGTCGCAGCGTCACTGCCGCCAAAGCCAACTCCCAGCGGAGACGACGACGAGGATGAAGAAGAAGAAGAAGAGGCGCCGCTGTGCGACGGCGACAGCAGCGGTGCTTGCTGAGAGTGCTGGGGTTGAGATTGCTGGTGGTGCCGCGCGGCATCTACCACTGGCTGCAACGCCCGCGCCAAATCGTGCATCCCGTCGAGGGCCTCGTGGGTGCGCCCCACCGCCCACATGTGCTTCAAGTGGGAGTACCGCACCCGCGCGGCCACGCACCGCGGGTCGCTGCCCAGGTTCAAGTGCAGCATGTCTGACGCCGTCGTAGTGGTGCAACCGCTTGCAGTGTTGCCCCTGACGTACACTTCAGACGCCTCTAAGTCGCTCACATGATTCGACTCGCCGCTGCTGCTGCTGCTCATGTCATGGTTTTGGCTGGCCAACAAGGCTCCGTTGTGGAAGCTCAGCTTGCGGCGCCCCGGTAAATTGGACCCGAGTTGGTGGGTGAGCACACGCTCAGCCAAGGCGAGGTTGCCGGAATGACGGCACAGACTCGAGAAACGAAGCCAGCTGTCGACGTTGTCGGTTGCACTGAACACCAACGATCGCACTTTCAAAATGCGCTCCCAGGCTCGAACCTAAACAGTTCATGAGTCAAAAGTTAACGAATGTGTATGTTCATAACATGTATAAAAAGTGGGAAGGAATGTTTGGCGATATGCGGGTCATGAAATAGTCTAAGGTTTTATTTTTCCATCAAATTTCCGCACTTCTAAGCGGCATCCGCCGAGGCGCCGGTCCCACTTGTCTTTCAGTTGCAGCCGCGCCACTGCCGCTTCTTCCGCTCGACCGGCGTTCGACTCTAGCTTCTTGAGCGCGACCACCTCTTCGATTTCCGCCAGCTGCTGCACCAGGACTAAGCTCGTGTAGGCCCGCGTGTACGACTCGGCCATCAACGCACTCAGCGTGTGGTGCAGGAGTTTCCGAGCGCGGTCTACGTGCAAAGCGCACTCGTCGAAGCGCCCGTGGTGCACCGCGAGCACTGCACGGAAGTAAGGGCCCTCCACGGCCATCTCGCCAGGCTCCATAACCTATTTCACGTAAAACAATGAAAAGAACATGTGCACACAGAAAGGAGGGTAAGAAATAGCGAACAAAAGGCACATGCACAAAAATTATTTCTACATAACCGTGTAGAGTACCAAGATTAGATGGAAAGATTGCCCAAAAAGATAGTCAAATCAATTAGATATTTCAGAAGAAAAAATGACGCAAATTAGCAGCGGGCGAGAAGCTAACCTACCCACCGTGAGCAACCTTTCCATGTTGTCCCACTGCCCGAGCGACCACGCCGCGTGCGCCGCCAAGGCAGCCGCTTTCTTGCGGGTCTTGTCTTCGGTGGCCTCGGCATTGTTGAGCGCCGCCCAGGTCTCGAAGCACAAGTCGAGCACGGCTTGCCACTCGCCCATGGCGTCTAAGCACTTCATCGCGCCGAGCACCGCGCCGGAATCCACCGACGATGATGATGATGATGAGGCCGAAGAGGAAGAAGAGAACGGAGCGTCGGCTGCTCCACTGCTTGCAGTAGTGGTGGGAACTGACGGTAAAGTTGCTGCCAACCGCCGCTGGTACAGCATGAGTGCCTGTATTGAATACAAAAATGCAGGGAAGTGAAATAAAAGGGGCTAGTAAGCGAGGGTAAAACGTTTCAGGCAACCATAGAGATGAAAAAAAGAAGGTACTAGAATACTCTGAAAGGAGAAATTTCCAAAAAGCAAAATCAAAGAATTGAGGCACACGAGATTGAGGCTGGCGCCATATCTAAGATTACTAGTACACGAACCTGGTCCCAGAAAGCAAGTTTGGAAAGGCAAGATTCCCGTTCGGTTTGGTCTTCCCCGCCAAAAGGGCCCGGGAGCCCCAGCGCGAGGGCCGACTTCTGCGCAAACTTCAGAATCCCTTGAGCGGCCTCGGGCTGGTCCAGTTTTTTGTTGATGGAAATCAAGTCCTCCACGCACGACGCCGGCGACTTCTGAAACACGTGCTCCTTGTAGTGCAGCGCCTTCGCGTGGGCGTGGCAATTGTGGGCCAGGTCCGCCAGCACGCGAATGTCAATCGGCAACGCTTCCGCGTCGTGCTCCATGAACTCCGCCAAATTCAACAAACTTTGCAAGATTTCCGGCGGGATGGAGTCGCTCCGAAACGCCACTTCGAGGCTTCGCACCAGGTGCTCTTGGTACGCCGGCTGCACCGCGAGTTCAAACCAACACGACACGAACGCTGCATGGAACAGGTCGCGCGCCAGGGAATCGTGCACCTGTTGGCGTGTGTGTGCGAGTGCAAAGAAGAGTGTTAAAAAGTCAGCGATGATTCAGTACAGAAGACGTAAAGATGGCATGAAGAAAGGGTGGGCAAGGTGTTACGAAAGTTGCAAAACAATTTCCTTGCTGAGAGCCAAAGCTTGAATGTCCTAGTCGGCAATGACAGTGCACCTGCGCGAGAGCGAAACAAGCCCGCAGCGCGGGGCTGGGCGACTCCCTCAGGAGCTCCACCGAAAAACGCCGCAGCCATTCCGACCAATCTTCGGCTCGCGTGCGCTGCGACACGTCCCACGCCCGCTTCAAGTTTTGCTGGTTCATCGGTAGCCGAGCGTTACCCGTCGCCGCCACCGCAGCGTTATTGTTGTCGTTGCTACTACCACCGCTGCTGCTGCTCCCAGCACTGCTGCCATTATTACTAGTACTGCCCCTGCGGTGCATCACATGACCGGAGCTGCCGTCATCGCCGTCACCATCGCTGAGATTCTTGAGCAAGATTGTCAGCCGTTTGCTGGTGTCGAGGGGGTTGTGGCCACTGCTGCTGCCAGATGATACGCCATTGGCATTGTTGGCAAGGATGTCAAACGAACTTGTGCCCTTGCGCTTCGCAATCGCCACGATGAGTGTGGTGTCGATGTCAGTCGGGCCAAGGTGGTACGCGACTACGGCTAGGCATACCATGCACGCCTGGCAGGACGTGAGCAAAAAGAAGATAAGATCACGAGGAGAATGAAGAGCTTGAGAAATAAGCTGGTATGAATTTGCGTTGAAGACTTGAACACGACGCAATCAATCTAAATAAGAAACAGAAAAAAAAATAGAGCTGGCAAAAGTATTTTTTGGTCTGTAAGTAGTACTACAATGCCCACGTTGGTCAGGGGAGTTGGCGGGCCTGGTCGATCAACGAGCCGCATCAAGCTGCGCATCAGCCTCGGGGCCAAGCTTACTGTGGGGTCCATCTTCAGCGCGGGATCGTTGCACACGTGCGCTAAGGTCACCACCACGCGGCTGGGCCAATCCACGCTGCGCACGTCCACTGCGCGAGCAGCTTCCCGCCCTAATTGTTCGGCGACAGCGTCCACCAACTTGGCAAGGGCGGGTACCACAACATTGGCGTGCGCCCGTAGCATTGCCCGCAGGCGCACCATAGTGCGCAACACGAGTTTCAGCGTGCGCGCGCTGCCTTCGCGGTAAGACGACGACGACGACGAGGACCCACCCAGCACGCCTCCAGTGGACACCACTTTGTTGTGATGGCGGGCAGCAGCGCTCGTGGATGTAGTGGCAGCTGCCGCCGCAGCCACTGCCGCGGCGGCATTCGAGGTGGGCGCTACGAGCGACTGCAACAAGAGTGGCAACAGGCGGGGCACAAAAGGCCGAAATTGGTCGCGTAAACTGGCGGCCAATTCTTCCACGAGTGCGAGCACTTGTTCGGTGTGGAAGTGCCAGAACGTGCACACTAAGTCGAAGAGGTGGGGCAGGAAAGGGTGCAAATGCACCTAAAACAGCACAACAAGATAAAAACGAAGAGAGAGTGTGATGTTAGACTTCGGAAACCCAGGAACACTAGAGTAAAAAAGGGAAAGTGCTTTTTAATAATCTCTCAACAATTACAATGACTCCACAGTCAATTCCATGATAAACAACAGCACAAACACAGAACCTGGACGGTGCACAAAAAGAACCGAAGAACCGCTTTGAAGCATAGGAAGAGCGTTAGTTACTAACTAACCTTGATGATTCTCGTAAGCGCTGCCAGTTGCTGCAAGAGTGATTCTCGCATGGTGGCTTCTGTCGCTGACCCCACAGCGTGCAACATGTGAGGAATGATTTCGTTCAAAAAGGGCACGCACTTCAGACCCAAGTTTTGAAAAATGTGCATCACGGCCTGCGTGACCAAAGCATGGTGCGCACTCAAGCTAGGGTCCCGCAAAATTTTCATCAGCGCGCCCACCGCCACCTTTGGGTTGTAATCTTCGGAGGCTGGCGTCAAACGCGGCGCTTCTCCTCCGTCGCCTGGGGCTGAGGGCTGCGCTACCATGGCCGACTGTTCGTACATGATGGTGTGCGCGGGGGCATCGCTGTCACCCTCGTCAAGCAACCGCAATTGAGCCAAATGACCAGACACTGCTGCACTAGAAGACGACAACCCACTCTTGAAAGCTACGCCGTTTGCAGTGAGAGAGGTCGAGGACGAAGAAGATGCCTGGGCGTGAGCAGCAGCTGCACTGGAACCAACAGCGGCATTGCCAGTGGCCGTAGCAGCATCAGAGGACAGAGCTAAAGCGTCAAAGCCAGCTGCTCGTGAGGAGGAAGACTCACGCGGTGACGTCAGGTGGCTCAGGGCATTTTTGCTAATTTCTGGCAAGGCTTGAAGGGCGTCAAATTTGTAAGGGTCAAGAGCGCCCAAGAGGCCCAGGGTGCGCAAAATTTCTTGTTTCAGAGACCACGGCTGCGAGCTGCCGCCCTCCCGCAAAACTTGCAAAATTCCGGGCAACAAGTGGGGGTATTCGAGGTAAGGCTTCACCACAGCGCCCGTGGAACTCACTAGCCTTCCCAAGGTGCGAAGGGCTACCTCCCTGCGAAGCGTGCTGCTTGCGTCATGCATGGTCGTGATGATCACCGGCATGAGGTAAGTGCTGTAGGGCGCCATTTCAACGCCCATCACCAGACACAGCTCCCCTACCGCGTCCAGTGCAGCCGTGGAAAGCCGAGGCGAGACAGCCCCATACAAAGGCAACGCGTGCACCAGCGCCCGCACCAGCGGCTGCACCAAGGGTCGCAATGCGTCCGCTTTCAAAAACTCGCACAACATCCGGGTGGCTTCTTCTTTGCCAGACACGTCGGTTTGCAGCTGCAGCTCGGCAATCAGCCGCGTCAGGGTTAACCGCAGCGGCGGCAGGGCAAACGCGGGGTTGAGAGGCGCGAGCCGCCCCAGGAGGCGAAGCGCTGCCAACCGCACGCGCAAGTCTTCGTCGCAGAGGAAACTGACGAAGAGCGCCAAGTGGCTGGGCTGCTTGAGCCACCCGTTGAAAGTGGCGTGGTCCAGCTCGTGAATCAACCGCAGGCGCAAGGTAGGCTCCGGGTCGGCCAGCGCCGTCTTCAAGAGGGTTTCTAATACGTGCTGCACCACCTCCGCCGAAGGCCCGCCGCGGAGCGCCATGGCCGAAGGGTCCATCAACAGCCTCGTGGACGCAATCACTGCTTCCAGGCGCACTTGCGGCTGGGCGTGGTGCAAGTAGCCGACGACACAGTTGCGGACGAAGGGCAAGAGGCACACCCCTTCCATGCGAAAGTTGGCCAGGGTTTTTAAGCTCAAGAGCACCAAGGAGTCCGGTACCGCGTGATTAGTCGAAGAGAAAGACAGGGTAGATGCCGATGAAGAGAGGTTAGAAGCAGCAACACCGTGGCGACGAGTGCTGCTACTGCTGTCGCTTGAGCTGCTGCTCTTGCTTCGGTTGCCTCCTCGGGGCCGGCGCTTGTTCCGAAGGCCGAGGGTGGTGCCTGGAGGCATGAACGGCTTCCCACTGAGGGCCGTCGTCAGCTCCCCGAGGAGCCGCTGCTGAATGAGTCCTTTGTGTTCGGGTAAGACCTGAGGACACGGCAAAAAGGTGCGAGTACACATGGGAAGAGGGAGATGAAGAGAAGTCTGCAAGCTGACTGAGGAGGCAGTAGTCTACGGTTACTTAAAACTGAAATTAAAGGAAAGTCATACGCTAATTTGAGCGGCATGAAGAAATTGGCGTTTTAAGTGAGCCAAGAACCGCACCTGCGCAATGCTCGTGAGGGTCTCCATGAGGGGCGTGGAAACACCCGTCGACATCATGGGCTCAACGAGGGACGGCACCGCGGGCGCAATCAGGGGGCCCAAAGCTTGCACCAGCGAGGAAGTGTACTGCAAGGCTTCCGGGCAAAAGGGCGCCGTGCGAGACCCAACCATCGAATCGCGCGCCTGAGGAAGAAAGAAGGAGAAGAAAAAAAAGCAGCATCGGAAAGCAACAAGGAAATAAGGAAATTATGTATTATGCAGGTGAAAAGGGTAAGGGGGTGCAAAACTCGATTGTAACTCGTTCAACAATGAAACACCATTGAGCCAGGGCCATCATTCAAAGGCACACACACACACCAGTTTCACGAGGTCTTCCATGTGTGGCAACAGCTGGTCGCCCATGGACCGGCACACGTGACCCAGAGCCAGCAGCGCTTGCGCCCGGCGGGTTGCCACTTCGCCCGGCTGGGCGTCCCGCGTCAGCACGCTGAGGGTGGGCCGCAAGTAGCGCCTTGCAAAAGCGTCGGGGGCAAAGGCGGCAAGCACGGGCAGAGTGCGCGTGACGGTGGCCCGTACTAGACTAGCTGCAAGCCCGCCTCGACCGGGCCGCTCGGCAACCGAGAGCACGGTTTCGCACAAGTAGTCGAATCTTGGCGCCATGAAGTCAGGGCAGTGGGCCACCATCGCTGCGGCTACTCGCAAACTCGCGTGCACTCCTTCGCAGTTGCCACCGAAACTGATTTTCACCTGTGGTAGAATGGGTGAGAGATGAGCCTGTGCTGATGAAATGGCATTATGATATCGGACTGTAAATATCAACGAGACAAGAGAAGGTAAGCAGCTTACCTGGTCATAAGTCCGAAAGAGAAACTCGAGGTGGTGTGGGCTTGGTCGTTCTGCTAACACTTGCAAAGCAGCAGCCATAGCGTCGGCTGCGGCATCACGAATCGACTGCCTCGCGTCTCGGAGCACTGGCCAGATGCGTTCGAAAAAGTCTCCGATTATCCGAAAAAAGAGGGTAGGTTTACACGACGCGAGCTCTTTTAGCACTAAGCAAGCCGCGAGACGACGGTGGCCGTACTGCGGTCCTGCGCAGAGCCACTCGAGGCCGCGGTTGAGCTCGAAGTCTACGAAGTCGTTGGTCGGCATGGGCGAAGCTTTCGCGAGATGGCCGAGTGCCTTAGCAGCAGCTTCCAGCAATGCGTCGTCGTGGCTCGCCGTGATAACGTTCTTTAAGCCATTCGCAAATTTGACCGCTTTCACCTAACCATGCGAGGTGAACGCAAAAAGATTATAAGCTTTGTATTCTGTTCATTTTGGAATTAGACCATAAGGCATGCTCACCTCTTGGGCGCCAGAAGGCGATTCGATGAGTGCATCCATCGCAGCGAGCGACCCCAGCTTCTCCCTGGGGTCATTGCTCAGAAGAAGATCGAATACCCGCCTCAAGACTTGCTGTTCAAACCGTGCGAAGGATTCAGTGGTAAGTTCTCGAAACGCAGTGTCAACAGCGGCAGCTAGCGCTTCAGGCGCCCCGTCTCGCTTGAGTGCTGCCTCGACGTCAAAGAGCGTCGACGATGTCATCTTCTAGCGTGTTTTCAACGCACGAAAACAGCCCACTAGAGTATACGAAAGTAATCACTGAAGTATTGAGCTTAGGAATAGTGAAGGAGAGCTGCTGTCAACCTTCAGCAAACGCACGTGAACATAGAAGCACGGAGCTCAGAAGGCGTCATTGGCATCATCGCTTCATCAAACTAAACGTGGTGCCAAGGTACTTAGATACCCTTGGTGGTACTGTACTGGTGTACAAAACAACTATTTACAGGGTGTATCCTCCGGCATGAGCCCGCCGTGTCTGTGTTCTGTGTTTATATAGAGGTTTGAAGCGATGAAGGATGAAGGAAGAAGGAAACAAGTCCATTTTCATAGATGCTCCATGAGGCAGAAGGCGTTGAGAGTGCTGGGTGGAATGTATACGAAGCTTATATTTCTAGTTCCTTTAGTAGGCCGGCTAATGGTCGATAAAATCAATGCATTAAGTGAGTTATAGTTATAGTACTGTGTAACTTATGGCAGATCTCTAGAACGGCATCTGAAATACTTCGGCCTCGTGGACGACGGTGGTAAAGCGATCACCTTTTCGGAATGGGCAACCCTGGCGCAGGACCGCGCTGGCTGGCT
>Ga0307930_1002522_pt1 | contig 13910 bp, 14 predicted proteins | sample OrgLakmetageno46_FD_203161 | JGI IMG/M metagenome (GOLD analysis project Ga0307930, IMG submission 203161) | Saline water microbial communities from Organic Lake, Antarctica - #46 | ecosystem: Environmental > Aquatic > Non-marine Saline and Alkaline > Saline | place: Antarctica: Organic Lake... | reverse complement strand
AAAGTAAAGTCTCTATATAGACCTTTTCACCGTCAGTGGGCTTATTATTCCTCATTTTATAATCAGCGCGTTTCGCGCCTGCCCGATATTTTTCCTGACCAGAATAGCGAAAACTTGGTAATCTGTCTCACGCTTTCGGGTACTAAAGGTTTTAGTCTTCTGATTAGCAACGTGATTCCCGATCTGCACTTAATAGGTGACGCGCAGTGCTTTCCTCTCTACCTGTATCAACAGCAAGAAGAAAAGGACATGTTCAACCAAGATGGTGAGGTTGGGTACCAGCGCAAAGATGCTATTACGAATGAAGCCTTAGACCACTTTCAGTCGGCCTACCCTGAACGAATCGTCAGCAAGGAAAGCATCTTCTATTACGCCTACGGACTGCTACATAGCGAGGACTTTCGCGAGCGCTATGCTGACAACCTTGTTAAACAGCTTCCCCGCATCCCTCGAATGAAAACCTATGCTGACTTCTCAGCCTTTTCTCAGGCCGGCTGTGATCTCGCAGAACTGCACCTCAACTATGAATCAGTGGCGCTGAACACCCAAGCAACCCTCAATGGGTCATTGAAAGGCCTAAAAATAACCGAGCAGGGTGTTAAGGGCGGAGACGATGCTGACTTCTACGTGACCAAAATGAAATTTGCCAAAAAAGGTGATAAATCGAGGGTTATCTACAACGGCAAGATCACCATTGAGAACATTCCCGAAAAAGCCTACGACTATGTCGTTAACGGAAAGCCTGCACTGGAGTGGGTTATGGAACGCCAGGCAGTAACTACCGATAAAAAGTCTGGCATCACCAATGACGCAAATGACTGGGCTACCGAGACTATGGGAAACCCTCGATACCCGCTTGAGCTGTTTCTGCGGGTGATTACGGTGAGCTTGGAGACACAGAAAATCATAAATAATTTGCCAAGGTTGGACCTTTTGTAAAGGCCAGCGCTATTAAATTAAAAGGAAGCCATCTTTTATAGCTTCCGCTGAAGCCAATACGCTCGGCGACATAGACAATACTAAGTATTAGGGCGGGAACGTGAGAAACTCGGAAACGAATAAAAATAAGGTACACTAAAGCTATATGATATTGGCTCAGAAAATTGAAAGCTTAGGTATAAAATAAAAGAATTTCACAGCAATGCAGGGCGTGCGCAAGATTTAGAAGATGGTGGAGTCGACTAAAAATAGAGTTGAAAAGCCCACGATTATCCGAATTATGTAGAAAAAAGTGGGTTTACTATCAAGCAACTAGATTTGCGCAATCACGAAACGTGTTGTGGAATTACTGTCAATGACGCGAGGCATAAGGAATGGTGCAAGAACAATACTGGAAAGAACTTTATCAACTCAAGACCCACATTGAATTCATAGTGCTTCAGCTTGAAAGGGCTGAGAGTATTGATCGAGCTCAAAAAATTGTTCTCGCAATTTCCTCCAGTTCAAGCATTGGTGCGTGGGTCATCTGGAATGAACTTTCATGGCTTTGGGCTGGTATCATTGCATTTTCACAAGTTGTCTCAGCAATAAACCCTTATATGCCTTACAAAAATCGAATTAAAGCATATGTCGCTTTACTCAACGAGCTTGAGGAACTAATGATCCGAGCTGAGTTTAAATGGCACGCTATCGCTGAAGGCAAGCTGACCGCCGCGGAAATTAATAAAGTACGGTTTGATATACGTGCAACAAAACAAAGGTCTTTGAATAAGTACGTAAACATAACAATACCGACAAATGATCAGCTGCACGCTAAAGCTGAAGCATCTGCTACTGCATACCTCGCAAACTTCTACCCAGTATAGGAAATGACATGTCAGACAAGAAAAGTGTACCTTCCTCTCAAAATCACAATCCAAGACCGTTTAGTGATGAAAAAGGGTTGCAGCCCGCTAAGAATCCGCCCGCTATGCCACAAGTAAAACCACCCAAGGGCGAAAAAGGCAGCTAATGAAAAGCAGCAGCATGTAGAAAATGACCTCCAATAGTCCTTTATCATGGCACTTTCGGGCTCATTCCAAAACCGCTATTGTGCTCAGCGTTTGGGCTATAGAAAAAAGTCGAAGACAGTCTTCAACCTGAAATTGGTCAATAGATGATCTAAAAGTAGCGTCTATTCTTAAAATCCGGAGCACTTATCGTCAAAAGCAGACCTAGATTTTACGTAATAACGTTGTCACAAAAGGGCTCAAGGGTTTTCCTACAGCCTTGTTATACAGCAATTTCACAATAATTTAGGAGTTTAAGTGACCAGCAACCAAATAGATTGGGATAAGTATTTTTCGAAGCTAACGTGGAACGAGGTTTATGGGAATTCACCGTTTTTTGACGGTCAACGCCTTCCCACTCTTTTTAGCTCGGACGGTAACAGTATTTACATATCCTCACTCGACCTTGAGTTCCCGACGGGGGATACGAATAAGCTGGTCGAAGGGCTGAAGGGTATAAAGTCGATTTTTGATATGGCGAAACGTACAAATGGTTATTACAAAATGGCGATGGCGCAGAGTGACTTCCACGCTGTGAAAGGACTGCTCTCCCAGCTTGGAGCGAATGAGGTAGATTATCGACTGATAGAGGATCCTATATAACCAATTGTTGCAGCTCGTTCCAGACATCCGGCCCATGCCGGATGTCCTTTCGGTTTAGTAGGATTGGGCGAACTGGTGGGGCGTCGTCTCACAGCCAAAGTAAACGCCATTCCAAACCCTAGAATCAGGGTGTCATGGTTATTATCGAATATCGGTCCCTCAAGGAACCTTGTGAAAGTGGAAAATAAACGCGAACTATAAGACATAGCGAATGCCCAGTGGCTTGATAAGGTTCATTTTTCCTGACTCTAAGTATCTGACTATAGCGCGATAGAGGGGGTTGACTACCGAAAGTGTGGAATTTGGTATTTTATGATTTAAAAGTGTGGATTTTGGTACTTTCCGAGCACGAAAGCGTGCTTTTTGATTTTTGCTGAGTCAGCAAGATTTTTGAATACCAAGTGACCAAAAGATGAGATATTGATTGATAAAATACCTCAACGTGTTGAAAAATAAATATTTTTAGAGGTTATCTCTCTTTTAGAAATTTCCGTTCGATAGTTTCTGAAGCGATTTAACAAGCTGCCTACTTATAGTGATGTTGTGCTGCGCAGCAGCTTTTGAGCTTATTTGAGGGCCAAGAGTACCAAAATAACGCATTTTTAAGCGCAACTTGATCGTCGGGTGGTCTTTAAGCCGCCCATGGGGCGGTGAACGACTTAATTTGACCCTCCTGGAATCATGGCGTCAGCACCTTTGTTTTTAATCTGTTCGTGAATCTTTTCACTATTATGTCCTTTGTCCGCCACCACGGCTTTAGCCGGCGGCAATGGTTCAACTAATTCGTTTGCTGCCCTGCTGTCACGGATCTCGCCGCTCGTCGCTGTAAACTGAATCGGTATCGCGGACGCGCCCATATTGAGCAATCCCCTCGATATTTCGCCGAAAGGCGGCCCTTTAATAGCCCTTTAAACTTATTTCCAATCAATGACTTGAATTAAAAAACCTTTGATTTCCTCAACTTTGTGATATAATGAAAACATCATAAAGAAAAAGGAGTCTTAACCATGTCAATTCCAGGATCCAATTATTATTCCCAAGCTGAGCGAGAAGAAATCATCGGTGAATGGTCTTACGACAAAGTCGTAGCAGAAGCAGAAAAAACCGTTGGCCGGGCTACTTGCGATCGCTCAATTTTTCTTAGGCGGGCGAGTCTGTACAAGGGCATGGGCATCGAGCTTGAGCACTGGCTCCAAGAGGGCCGTTTCAATTACGAAAAACCTTTCGGCTCTGGAACGTACACCCGGTCTGGCATGAGTGATTATCGTCTCCGCAAAAACGTTCTTGAGAATATGCGTAAAGAACTCATTTTGGGAGGCTCTTTATGATCGATATCAGAACGCTGCGACCGAGTCATCAAGCTCTTCACATCCTAAAAAACCGCTCTGTCTTTACTCGTCAGGATCTAATTAATGCGATGCCGGAAGGTTCTTCTGCTGCTGATCAAGACGACATCATGAGAAGCATTGAAGCTGTTGAGCTGAATAACGGAAAGTTCTCGACTCAAAGAATTATTCACGCAGAGCGCTCAATTGTTGAATCCGCTATTGGTCGACAAGAAGAAACCGCGCACTTGGTAGACCCCGAAACGGTCGAGCGAATGATTCAGGAAAAAGCCGATTCTGGCAAGCCGATGCGACAGGAGCAGGCTGATTCTGTGCGTCATGCAACCGGAAAGGGCGGTGTTTCGGTTATCGAAGGCGCCGCAGGCGTTGGAAAATCTTTCTCCCTCGGCGTTGCGCGTCAGTCTTTCGAAGCGCAGGGCATGAACACGATCGGTATCGCCCCGGCGGGCTCAGCAGCTCAAGAACTGGAAGCCAGCTCTGGCATTCCATCGATGACAAGTCACCGCTTTCTAAATCAAATCGATAAGGGCGCAAGTCTTAGCTCAAATGACGTCATTTTCTTTGATGAAGCGGGTACCGCTGACTCAATGATGCTTGCTCGTGTCACTAATGTTGCTCATGAATCTGGTGCAAAACTGATTTTAGTGGGTGACTCAAAACAGCTTGAATCCATCGCCTCCGGCAATCTTCTTTCAGACGTCGGTGATCAAATCGGCCGCGCAGAAATGACCAATATTGCGCGTCAAAAAGATCCTGAAAAAGCGGAAATTGGTCGGAATTTCTACCAGGGAAAAGGTGCTGAAGCCATCGCAAAAGCAGAGTCCCTGGGAATGGTGCACACGCACAAAAATGACTCTGAAATGAATGACCAGATCGCAGAGCGCTACCTTGAGCTTAGCGAAAAAGGCTCAGTCGCGGTGCTCGCTAATACGAATCTCAATGTCGACTCACTCAATAAAGCGGTCACTGAGAAGCTGTTAAAGAAAGGAAAGCTGGATTCATCAACGGCTCACGATGTTGACTTGGCTGATCGAAACGACAATCCGATCACGCGCACTTTGTACAAAGATCACAAAGTTATGTTCCGTAGCAATGACGCCAGCCTCGGCGTTGCAAACGGGACGCTGGGCACAGTGAAAGGCTTTGAAGATGGCGCGATGCAGATCGAAATTGAAAATTCAGCGGGCGAAATGGAAACAATCGGCGTTGACCCTGCTGAATATCAAAACGTCGAGCCGGCTTACGCAATGACGACGTTCAAATCTCAGGGCAAAACATTTGATCACGCAATTTACAAAGCGGATCGCATGACAGATGCGAGATCTGCTTATGTTTCCTCGACTCGGGCAAGGGAAGGTACCGAGATATTCATGGATGAAAACGACAAGGAAGTCATCACACAGCGTGCCAGCACGTTCAGCACTAAAGACACCACCATTTCCGCTATGTCCGATGAGGACATGGTTGCGATGGCATCATCAGCACCGGCTTCAAGTGCTGCGGTTAAAAAGTCAAAGCAGACAGATCTCAAAGCCGCTTCCGCCGTTGCTGACAAAGCCGTTCTTGGAAGCGCCATGGATGATCTTATAGATGCTAAAGAGTTTCGGGATATTGTCAGAAAAGACAAGGACAAAGAAGCTGAGAAAGCTGCTGAGAAGGTCAACACATCATCGGATAGTGACGGAGGGCAGGCGCAGGAGCGGGGCGATAAAGCCAGCTCACAAGCTCCCCAGAAGCCGAAAAAGGCCGCAGTGAAGGAAGATGCTCGTCTCAGAGAAATGATGATCGCTCGCGAGCGAAACCTTCAGGAAGCCGGCGGCGCTGTCGTCTCCCTGGGTCAATCCCGAACTGATTACCTCCAGGGCTTAAAAAATGAGTTCGGACGTCCCTCTGACAGCCGCTCAATTTACGATAGAAAAATGGAAGATTTTGAGGACCAGCCCGAGCGCGCTCGTCGTTTTAAAGATTATCACGACTACACGCAACAGGGTCGTGACAGAACTATCGCTCAGATGACAAACGGTCAAAACCGAACGGATCGTCTAGTCAGCGCACAGCAGATGAATGAAAACCTGGATTCGCGCATGAATGCTGATCGACGTGTTGCGACTTATGACCGGGTGATCGAGAAGAGAGCTAAAGAACTGGGAATGTCTCAAAGCGATCTAAAAAACGCGGAGCAGAAAGCTGAGCAAGAGTTTAAGCAAACTGGATCGATGACCAGCAAGCAGATTCTGTCTCCGATGGAGCGCGCTAAATACGGAATTTCTCTTCAGGAAGCGAAGATGCAAGAAGACAGAACCGAGCTTGAGAGACTGACGTCCGAGGGCCTGGAAAACACCCCAGCTTACGAAGATACCCTGGAGCGTCTTGAGCAAAAGCGTGAAGCAATGGGTCTTTCATCCCCGGAGGAAGAAAAAATTCAGGAAGAGGATCGAATTCAGGAAGAAGAGAAAAGTCAGGAAAAAAACCCGGACTTAGAAGAGAACCATTCTGAGAAAGAAAACCGTGATCTCGAAGATGATCAGATCCGGGAGGAAGATCAAGAGCAGGTCCAGGATCAGGAGAAAGCTTCTCTCGAAAATACGCAAATTCAGAAAGAGGAACAAATTCAGCAAGAAGAGCGAGAGCGACTTGAAATCGAAAAGAAAACTCGCGAGGAGACATACGACAAGCAAAACGGCTACGGCTTTGGTCAAAGCATGATGAACTACAAACGCGGAAAAGAGCAATTCGTAGCAGAAGCTGAGGAGCTTTCTCAGGAAGAAATTAAGAAACAGATGATGCCAGACCCAGATCCGGAGCTCACCGAAGTGATGAACCAGGATCTAGAGCAGGAGCCGGATCTTTCTAAAGAAATCGAGCAGTCGATGGAAGAAGAAATTATTCAGTCAGAAATCGAAGTTGATGACGAGCTTGAAATTGATGACGGACTCGAAGTCGAAAAACAAATTGAAGTTGAAAACGAGATCGAAGTCGAGCAGCAGATTGAAGCTGAAGTTGAGCAGAAAGTTGAAATTGATGCCGGGCTCGAAGTCGAGCAGCAGATCGAAATTGATGCCGGGCTCGAAATTGAGCCGAAGGTCGAAGTTGATACCGGGACTGAACTGGAGAGCCAGTCTGAAGCTGAAAAATCAGTCGAAGTAGAGCAGGAAGTAGAGCTACAAGCTAAAGCTGAAAAAGAAGACGAAACCGATCCAGACTCACTGCCGGAGGAAGATCTTGAGCTTGATCAGACACAAGAGCTTAAGCAAGACGCTCAAAAAAAAGACAATCGGTTCGAGCAATACGGCGGACTGGATCCAGAAATGATGATGGACATGATTGATATCGGTGACGAAATCGAGCGCGATCGCGAAGAGCGCAAGAAAGAAGAAGAGCGTGAGCTTTCTGGAAATCGGGAAGACGAGCTTGAAAACGAAAATGAAAACGACAAATCGATGAATCGATGAATCGATAAACCAGCAAAATAAGAGGATTTTTTATGACTGACATCAATAGTACCGCGAGCGAGCAGCTCGATAGCAATAAATTAGTAGCGCAATCCAGCAAATCGGTTGGCGAAGATCGCAGGAATAAGGCTTTCAGCGAGATCAAGGATGATCCAGAAGCGCAGCGTTTCGAAACCCAGGGCGGCTTTACCGAAGACGAAAAAGAAACCGCTCAAGAGACGCTGGACGATATCGAGCAGGCCCGAGCTGAGCGTTCGATCGAAAAAGAAAAGTCTCGCTCGATCAGTCAGTCAAAAACCGTTGAACGGTAAGAGAGGAACTTATGGAAAATCAAAATCCAATGTCCAGGGGAGCGCAACTTCGACGAGATCGATTCATGGAAATCAAAGACTCGGAAGAAGCTCAGCTCTTTGAAGCTCAGGACGGTTTTACACCGGATGAAATCAGAATGGCTGAAAAAATCAGCGCAGAAATTCAGAAATCTATTTCTGCTCGTGATAATTCCGAAACGATCGCTGAAATTAAAAGTACGCCAAAAAAGCAGGAAAAAGCTGCTGAAGAAGTTGCTTTGAAAAACGAAGAAAAGGTGGCTGAGGATCTGACTGAAAGTGAAATTCTTGAAGTTATGAATGAAATAAATTCCGAATCTGATTCACCCGAAAATTCAGACCCTGATGACGAGGGTATCTTCGATCTGATGGACGAAGACGGTGCGAAGATGGGAGAAAGCATAGAAGTAGACTCGGGCGGCTACTCAGACGAAGAGATGGAAGAGTTAATGAACGGGCTATAAGCCGCAAATTAAAGATAAAGAGCTGAGATGACTCGGCCATTCGAGATCAAAAGGAGATAAATATGCACTTACAAACAACGCTTTTTTTTAGATTTTCTTCCGGCGCAAGGGACCGATTTGGCATTATGATGCTGGAATTTTTTATCTGGGTGATTGTGATTTCATGCGTCCACCAGTACGCAGGGGCTTACCTTTATCCGATTCTCAGACCGATCGGTCAGCTTATGGATGCGGGTTTTGACCTTGTTCCCTTTCTGAGTGAAATGGACGTTCAGGGTTTTTTAAGAGATTTTCGGAATATTGCTCGAGACAACGATTTCAAAGAAACACTCATGGTCTGGTTGTCGTTATCACCAATTCTCATTCCCGTGCTGACAATTATTGATCATCAGCTGACGACTGCGATGCGTCGGCGTCGAGTTTAACTCAAAATAAATATGGCCGGCCGGAAACGGCCGGAATATCGATGGGTGGCCTTGAATTTATTGACTAATTACTGGATTTTACGTTTCTTTGTGATATAATGTAATTATAAAACTAGAAACCCAGGAGGGAGCAATATGACATTCAAAAAGACAACTATATTCATCGCAATCGCAGCGATACTAGCGAGTTCGCCAGCCTATTCGATGCTGGGAAATGCTGCATCTCAAGATGAAAATCCGGAACAAGAGATCTATCAGGAAGCTACGAATCCGAGCTCTTTATCTGAGCGTGATCGTATCGCTAGAGATCGACAAAAAGCGGAGTCTCAGCGCTTAACGGATGAGCGCTCAGAACGTGATCGAATTCGAGAAGAGCGTCAGAAAGCAGAAGTTCAGCAGCTTGCTCAGGAAAAAGCGAAAATTGAAAATATTGCAAACGAGCGTGAGCGTGTCGCTGCACAGCGTGAAGCAGCTGAAAAGCGTAAAGAGCAAGTCAAAATCGATAGCGAGCGCAAGGAAGAAGCTCGACTGGCCCAAAAAGCGGCTTCAAAAGCGAAAGCTGAAAAAAAATCACAGATTGATGCTTACGCGAAAGAAGCAATTCGCATCATGGCACGAATGAACGATCCTGATAATTTCGGCGATCTTCGTTCGATTTATGGAAAAATGTGGAAGCTTGACAGCAAAAGCATAGCGACAAGATCCATCATGCACGAAGCAGCTGAGACACTCGTAAATTCCGGCGGCAGGACTCTGACGCGCATTGCTGACGCTTACAACAAATCAAGCGGTGCACAAAAAGCGCACTATGCTAAGCAAGTTCCCGAATTTGCGACTCTTGCAGATAAATTTCTAAAAGAATCGCATTTCTACTTAAAAGAAAGTCCCGCTCAAAACAGGCTGAAAAACCGGATTGCAGAATTTAGAGCAAGTCACAATGTTCAGCAAGTTGCTGAGACTGAGACGACTGGTCGGGGAGAGCAGCTGAGGGCTACAGCAGGAAAGGTTGGAACTGTCGCTGTCGACACTACGAAAAAAGTGTTTTCAGAAGTGTCAGGGCTCGGTGGAAAAGTAGCTGATCGCTTTAAAAGTGCCTGTTGGTTCAACTGCGAAAAGGAATAATTATGACTGAGTCTGGTAAATATACCCAGGCTCAGCAATTAAGAAAAAGGAGAACGGTCATGATCAATGAAAAGAAACTAAAAACCGACGATCTAACATTAGGCTTGCGGGATGTCGCTCTTACCCGATCTATCAGTGAGCGAAAAGCTATGCAGCGAGATGGCGAGATTCGAAAGCTGAAACTCGCAGAGTCTGCCCACATGGTCTTAATCCCGTTTCGCACCACCGCTGAGACACGAACTGAAATCCAAGAAGCAGCAACAAAGCTTTTACAACGCGTTGATAAAAATCTTGAAAAAGACGGTCACTCAAAAATCGACAGCCGAGGCCGACGTGATCAAGGCTTAAGCATGGTCACAACGGTGATGTGCGAGCTCATGGCAGACTATGTGAATAACTCACTCGACGAAAAGGAGTACCCTCACCAGGAAAAACTGAAGGGCTTCTTCGAGGACCTTGTCATTCCATATTTAAAAGAAAGGCGAGTGTCTCGGGATTACTGAGCCCAAATTATTGATCATTGGTCGTTTTTGCCGTACAGTTCATCCATCTCTCTTCGCTGCGAAAGCAGTTTAGATTGATCTCGATATTACACGCGAAAGCGTGCTTCAAATCCTAGCCTTTATTGCGCTGGGATTTTTTTTGCTTACATCGAACCCAAAAGCCACTGCGACACACTTCCCAAAAGTTTCAAAATCCAGAAGCATCCAACAAGCGATGCGATACCCAGTGTCAGCGTGACTCCCCAAATCAACACTCTCTGAATAATCGCAAGAAAAGTCATCAGAACTCGTAAGACGCCCGGAGGGTAAGCCCTGGGGTCGATCAGAAAACTTTTTGGCAACGGCTGGTAATCATCACCAACAATTATTTGGCTTTTTCTTTCAGGCAGACCAAAGAACGTAACCTGAGTTCCATCGTCTGTCTTCTCACACTCTCGGATAGAGTCGCTCACCCCGCTAACCTCAAGTCCATCAAAGCATCATCAACCTTCTTCATATATATTTTTTGAAGAATCGTTAGATGCTTTTTTAGTTCGTTTCGAAATATTTTAGATGACGTTAGTCCCGTTAACTCAAATCCTCCGGATACTCTCTTCATCGATATAACCGCATGGCCGTTAGCAATTTCAAACTTAGCACCCGGTTTCAGATCCGCTGGAATAATTGCTAGCGATATCTCGCAGTCTTTTGCTAGATCCTGAACGATAGCGGCGGATGCGGCCCCATAAGTCAGTCCCGCTTCATCACAAAGCCTGATCATTGTTTTCTCAAATTTAGTGCTGTTGTGAATAAAAACTCTCATAAAAATGCCCCTGAGTAATTTAATAGTCTATAAATACAATATATCACAATAAAGCAAATATTAGCAACTATTTTTGATATTAATTTCATAAAAAATGACTAAATGGGGCGTTATTCACTAATCCGAATCAATGTAATGGGAAAAATCAAAAATTAGCTTCAATAAAGACAGCAAAATTTCTAAGCTAACACGGAAAACCCGGAGTACCAGGCTATTTTGATAATAATCATCCCTTTAATATTCAAGTGAACTACCAACACTAAATCGAAGATTTTGAATTGGAATTCCGCTCGTTTCGTTAAATTGAAGCCGGGCAGAGCCCGGACTCCAGGGTTAATCAGAAGTTAAAAGCTGTATCGAGCGCCTACGACTAGCGAAGTTGCGTCGCCTCTTAAGGATTCTGACTTGTAATTCGTAAAGTAAACTTCAGAGTAAACAAGCAAGCTTTCGCTAACGTTGTGTAGAGCTTGCAAAGTAAATGTCTCGTGAGAAATCGTCTCTCCTGAGCCATAAGTAACGGCTTTAGTGCCAACTTCCATACCATCACTATTGTAAATAGCAACATCATAGCTGCCGTAGTCTTGAGTTTCCATTCGCTCATACGAAGTTGCAAAAACGGTCTTTCCGACAGTGTATCTGCCGTAAACATCGGATTGCTTGAGTCCTGAAACTTTTTCAGATGAGTCTTTGTTTTTATAGCTGTAAGTAGTACCAAAAATCAGATTTTCTAACGGCGTAAATTCCATGTTCATGCCGTAAGTGTTGTTACTCCCCCTTCTTTGCGAGTAACGATTATCGTCAAAGCCGTCGTTCGAATCCATCGCAACATTAAGCGCAAAACCATCGAGTGCGTAGCTCATGCCGAGCTGATAAGGAAGCTTGTTAGCGCCGCCATTTTTGTCTTGACCGCTTTCAAAACCAACTGCGCCATAAAATTTCATCACACCGCCGACATATCCGCCGGGAAGAAGAGGAGATTCGTACTGAAGAAGATCGCCCTCGCCGGTTTTTCCGCCGGCATAAAGGTTGTAACGACCGCTTTCGAAGTAATTTGGGACTTTTTGAATCAGCGTTTCATATGTCGTGTCATCAGATCCGATCCAGACTTTACCGAAATCTCCGGAAACTCCGATGTAGGCTTCATCAAGACGTCCAAATGCACTGTCTTTACCACTTTTATCGTCGAGGCCCAGTCCGCGAACTTCTACTTTCGCGAAGCCAGTAATGCTCTGCGTGATTTTGTGCTCATGACGAATGCCTAGTCTTGAGCCGTTGTCATAGCTGTCCATCTTCGAGCCGTTTTCAGAGTCGTCAACAGCCTCAATCGCATACTGAATATTTCCATAAAACGTGGTTTCGCCAGCGCTTTTCTGAGCATTTGCATAAGCGCTTTGAGCGAAAGCGGCGGGTACTGCTGTAACGGATGCAGCTGCTACTGCCAATGCAAGAATGTGCTTTTTCATAAGTTTTTCTCCTAGAGTTGTTATCTACACTTTCATTATATAATGAAAAATGAAAATTAGAACCCTTTTAGGAAAAAAAAATATACAAAACAGTTGCTTAAGATGGTTTTTGGAAGGTCTTGAAAGCATACTAAAATGAAATTTATTGTTTTATTGCGGTCATTTTTTTCATGACAAGCCGGCGGTAAAGCACATCAATAAATAATCATTAACTTTTTTTAATGAAATGTAAAATACTGGTTTTGGCAGGTTATGAGGGTAAAAACCCGTGTTTTTTAGGTAAAAGAGGGCAAGCTGAAGAAAAGAAGATTAGTTTAAGGAGTGGATTAGTAGGGAAGACTTAGAAAAAGCGACAAGAAAACTGACGTGTGGACCTTTTCAGCAATCTGATACCAGGCCTAGACCAGCTCTAAACGAAGTCACGCAAAATTTTATTTAATTACCTCATTTAGCATTAGTGTAGTTACCACCAACCTTTGTCTTTAATCGTATACTAAAAAATTGCAATCCATGAATTTTGTGATATAATGTAATTAATGAATCAAAAAACCTATGTAATTATGAAGATTTACTTATGAATATCAAAAAACGCTCTAAGCCAATTTTGGCTGTAATGCTCGCAACTTCTATGCTTACTGCTGCTACAGCCCAAGCAATTGAGTATAAATTTGTAATGCCGGTAAGTGGAATGGAATTGGGAGCGGAGGAAGCCCCCGAGGATCCAGCATCTAATGAACAGGCAGCGACCTGGGCGGAGCTTTTGTCTCAATACCCAGAAGCTTTTTCCGAACCAGACTTTTCTGAATTCGATTTAAGGAATGAAGATAAAATTACGCTTTTACCGATTGAAGATTACCCGAACTCTGAGCCCCATGGCGTTTTCATAATCAACACGTCAGTTTCAGACATTTCGTCGTTAAATACGATTAGAACCGCGGATGAGATGAATCTGACAGATAACAAAATCCAGAATGTTGACTCGCTGGCACTACTTGAAAGACTTTTTATACTCAGACTTGATAGCAATCCAAATCTGAATGATCTATCAGGTCTTTCTGATGGTGGGGGATTTGCATCCCCAGGAGTGCGAACTGGAGCGCTAACAATTCATAAAACGGGAGGCCTCTATATCGACAAAGATATATCAACTCGAACAGGATTCGTCGGAATTTCCGGTCCGTCTCATCTTTGTTTTGAAGGCTATTCAGATTTTTTCGCCGGCGGATCGTATGCAACTCAGGAAGAAGCTTGCGAAACAACCTGGTGATGATTTAATGAGATGATAAAGAAGCCTGAAATTTAAAGCGTTCAGGCTTTTTTTTTTTGATTTTCAATTAACCCCTCATCCCTCGCATTTCCAGCGGAGCTGGCCGCCCTCATCTCCAGTCTTTAAACCTTGCCCCCAACCTTGCC
>Ga0307930_1002521_pt1 | contig 13911 bp, 12 predicted proteins | sample OrgLakmetageno46_FD_203161 | JGI IMG/M metagenome (GOLD analysis project Ga0307930, IMG submission 203161) | Saline water microbial communities from Organic Lake, Antarctica - #46 | ecosystem: Environmental > Aquatic > Non-marine Saline and Alkaline > Saline | place: Antarctica: Organic Lake... | reverse complement strand
CGCTAAAGAGCGATTTAGCGAATATATGGAGAATCGCCATGAACCGGTTTCTCCGATTTCTGAACTGAAACCCGAACCTGCGCCAGAACCAGTACCTGAAGCTGTGCCTAAACTGAATTCACAGTCCAAGCCCAGGCCAGAGCCATCGGCTCCGGAGCCGATCGATATCGAGGCGCTCAAAGACCTGGTGCGTCGCTCAGCTGGGAGTACACCACTGAAGTCCATTCGACACATTGAAGATGACCCCAAACGGCTTCAGAAGTGGGCGGATGCTCGCTGGTCTGAGCTGACGGAATCAGGCGGGCCGGAGGGGCTATTCGATGCTTTCCGAGCAGTTGTTGAAGAGCAGGCGTATATGGCCGGCTATTCTGTTTATTCAGTTCAGAGCGCTGACTTCGACGGCGAGCTGAGTAAATCGATGCCCGATTACAAACCGAGCAAGCCGGCACGAAAAACTCGACCGGCGACGCGGTCTGGTCCGCGTCGCACATGGGGTCCAGAGGCTAACAACTTGAACCCCGATTCTCAGTAACCCAGTTATCTTTAATAATAGACCGGCAGCCAAAGTTGCCCGACGAAAGTTGGGATGATCAAAGGTATCAGGATGACGAGAAAGCAGTGATATATTTGCGCAGCGCACTATACTGATCCATATGCATAAAAAACCGCTTCTCTGTCTTGATCTAGAAGGCACCCTCATCAGCAACGCCATCAGTCAGATACCGCGACCAGGCCTGCATGACTTCCTGGAAGAAGTCGCTTTGCTGTGCGACCTTGTGTTGTACACGAGCGTCAGTGCTGGACGCACTCGTGCGATCCAGCAGCTGCTTGTAGAAGAGAAATCGGTGCCATGTTGGTTTGCTGGTTTGGATACTATTCGGCCTGTCGGCACGATCAAATATCAATCGGCGTGCGGGCGCTCCGACGCTTATTTGCTTGATGATCAGGGCGGGGTAATTGCACCGGAGGAGAGGAAATGGTGGATCCCCATCAAGGAGTATCTGCCGCCCTACTCGATAGAGGATAGAGGTTTTGTTGACGCTCTGGATCGGATCAGGAAGCTTGCATGAGATTGGTGATGGGTGCAAAAATCGTCACGTTCATTGCTCGTCTGGTACTGCTCTTTGTTTTCACACTTCAAAGCAACATTTTTGCTGCACCACCCATCATAAAGCAGTCCAGCAGTGGCATTTGCCACTCAGTCGAAAGCCCATGGTACGAACGCACAAAGAACTACACGCCCTTCGACTCCATAGACACCTGCCTGGTCGCCGGTGGCCGGTTACCGAAAGGTGCAGCGCACAGGCCAACAGCAAAGTCAGAACCCTCGGCCACCCATGCCAACTACAAACGCTCCGAATTTGGCCACGGCTGGGATGACGCTGATGGTGACTGCCAAGACAGTCGAGCAGAAGCCCTGATCGCGACTTCAACCACATCGGTTCGGTTCGCCACAAATAAAAGGTGCCGAGTCGTCACTGGCCGTTGGGTCAGCCCGTTCACCAGCAGAGTTATCCAAAACGCCGGAGATATCGACATCGATCATGTCGTGCCGCTGGCTTGGTCCTGGAACCGTGGCGCAAGACAGTGGCCTCGTGAAAAACGCGAGCAGTTTGCGAACGATTCAATGAATCTTTGGCCTGTTGAATTGAGCTTGAATCGCAGCAAGGGTGCCAAAGGGCCTAATGAGTGGCTACCACCTGCCGGTCAGTGCGGTTATGTAGCTCGCTTTTACCGGATTGTGAAACTCTATAAGCTTGAGCCGCGGCCGGCTGAAAACGAGTGGATACGAGCGTTTCTGGATGACTGTCGACGCTGACTACCTGCTACATTGTCGGGAGCACGGGTCATTCATACAGTGGAGGAGGGGCAAGTTATGTCTATTATTAAGCGAATGACTGAGCGGGAGCTGCTGGAAGGCATCGACGCCAGAGGCGCCCACGCTGATGAGCTGGCTGAACCACTCGCTCAGGAGCTAGAGCCACTCGAACGGCTCCAGGGGTCGGTCAAACGCTATATTCGGCCAATCGATCCCGTCTGGGACGAGTACTTTGATTCTGACGAGGGCGTCACAGACGATTTCATGGAAGATCGAGATCAGTTATCGCCGACCCCAGACAAGGAATAGGGGCAATGGCTACTCCCTACATCACAGGTATGACCGCTTTGTGCATATCTCACCCGGGGGGGAACCACAAACCATTTTGGCATTCCGCCGGATCACCTGATAGGTGGCTCATCGCGGGCCAACAGTACCCAGACACATCTTCCTTTTTTGGTGATCAATAACTTTTTGATTTTTAATAATTTTTTGCTAAATGGGGCGTTGATACACCGATCTGTATCAGTGCCAGCTACGAGCGAGTTGTTTTCGACATTCTGTGCGACCACATTGAACTGAAAAAACGAGTGGTATCAAACGTGCAGCCGGGTCTTGATATTCCGTGCTATTGCCTTCTGAAAACGACAGCCGGCGTGTAAACCGGTGATGGAAACACCACCGGGAATTGACACCGTCAGGCCATCGGCTACGCCGATGCCAGCGCCAGGAGCAGAAACAACCCGAGCGAACCCGGTGGCCGCTTGCTCTTGCTTCAGAGAGTCTTCAGTTGAGATCAGCTTCCGGCGCCAGTAAACGAATTGATGATAGATCAGTGACTGTTGTTTGCAGTAAGCGCTGCCGGACACGCCGGCGGCTTGCCAGTCAGTGATATGCTGCTGCCAGACGTGCGCTCGTTCGGTTGGGGCCATGCTGATTCCTTATGAATTGGGTGAGGAATCGGCGAGTCGGCATGTAGATGCTGATTTATTGGCGCTTACCCGCAGACAACTACTAGCATAAAAATTGCGCGGCGCAATTTGCTGATTTTATCGTCTGTAAGCCTCGTTCTGAGCGGGCTCCAGAGGTTTTTTAATTTATTATTAATTGCCGGAATTACCGGACTTACTGGACTTACCAAAATCCAGCTTTGCGCTCTCTCGTGATTTTCGTATAGCGCGACAATTAACTTGGCCCAACGGCGCTGGGGCATCGAGACCGACTACCGCCGGCTTAAGCAAACCCTGAGCCTGGAAAACGTCAGTGGCCAGACGGTCTGTGCCGTACAGCAGGACATCCACGCCTGCCAACTGCTCAAGAACCTGGCCCTGCTGATGCAGGCCCTACAGCAGCCCGACATTGAGCGCAAAACCGCACACCGGAAACTGGCTTGGAAGGCTAACTTCACCCAGGGCGTGTCCCGCCTGAAGCATACCCTCGTCGCCCTTCTGGTGAGGCCCAGATGTGAGGCCCTGGATAACCTGTGGCGCCTGTTGGGTAACAGCTTGAGTGCAGTGCGTCCCGGGCGGAGCAGCCCACGACGCCGAAAACGACCGGCCACCAAAGGCTGTGAAGGGTACAAGCCGACTCGCTGACCGACACTACCCTCGACGGCGTTTAACAAGATTTCCTGACAGACTGTGCCAGCCACCGGTCGAATGGTTTTAGCCCTGAATAACGCTTAAACCGCTCTGACACACCGGCAAATACACCATTGACGGTCTTTTGCGCTGATTTCGGGTTAGGCTCTGATTTTAATCGCCTGTCGATTCAATAATAGGCTGTCTCACGATTGGTAATCTTGGTGACTCAGAGGATCATAATGGACTTCTGGGGCTTAAGTTGATGACATTGGGTGAATGCCTGAACCTGAAAATCAATGAGGAGCTTGTGCAGCCAACGATTCCATATCCGACCGGACCGAGGAACGTTGGTGCAAAATCAGAAGCCATTATTGGGGTAGGAGGAGTTAATCGGCCATCTTACTCTGAACCTTTTCTGGAAACGCCCTGTGCGAATCCGCATGCCGGGTGTTGTGGGGCTGAGGTTTAGATACCCTCGGCTACCCGATTAGATTTCCTTTAGCTTTCGCCTTAGTGGATGACAATTTTCAACGACTCCGTTTATTTCTTCATCCGTAAAGCCAACAACCTTCAAAAAATGCAAGTTGAAAATGACTTCCATTTTTAGGCAAAGAACCCAAAGGTCTCTACCCCTTGCCGATTCATCATGTAAACTTTCACTGTAGTGAGTGAGGTAGTTTCTGGTATCCACTATCTTCCTTAGAAGTTTGCCTCGTTCTCGGCTTGTTCCAAGATGGTCTTTGAACGGCTCAATTATCTTCTTTAGTCTTTTGCCGAGATTAATTTCATTTCCGTGCATTAATCTGCCTTTGAGCCACTTGAGGTGCTCTTCTGGACATTTTTTAAGAATTTCTGAAACTAGGGATTCATAGGATTCTTTATCCATAAGCGTTTCGCTGCTGGTTCTTCTGTGATAGGTTTCTAGCCCTTGCGCTAAAGCTAAAAACTTACCATCAAGATATTTTTGAGCGCCGGCTTTAGTGGAAAAATATAAACCCAGCGCTGGGGATAAATATTCGTAAGCATTTAGCCAGTTATTAAAAACTTGTTGGGCATTAGTTTTAATTGCACCAAAATTGAAAAGCATTTCGTGTCGGTTTTTTTGGGGTAACCTTTCAGAAAATGGAATACTTTGATAGTAGAGTGAAATAGGAACGGGGTAGGTTTTATCATCGCCTCCATCACGCTGTATCCCGGATGATGTTGCTGAAACATTTTTCAGACTGACAATTTCATCCATCGCAAAACACATAAGATTCGTTATTTTGAAGGCAATAGATGTGAAATCGTTCAACTTCCGCTGGCCTTCTGACTCAAGTCGAAAATAAGCTCGCTGAGTAATCTTAGCCTCTGTTAGGTTCGGAAATCCCGGAAGGGTATATGCGAAGCAAATTTCAAGCCGCATTCCATTGTCTAGTGCTATGCTTATTTTTTCAGGTGGGTTATAGCTGATCTTTGCGGTTCTACTATCCCGATCGTTATTTACGTTTATGCCGCTTATTCCAACCCACTCATCGAAACAATCGACTGAAAATGAAAAGGTATTGAAAGTTACTTTTTCATTTTTATCCCAAGCTGCACCACTCAATACCTTATTGACTACAATCTTTGATTTTGAAATTCCACCAAAAGAAAAATTCTTTTTAGTATAAGAACAGTCATCGAGTGTTACTAAACCGTCTTTTTCAACATGGCCAATTATTCGGCTCAAATCGTCATCGCCGCTTAGGGGTCTCATGGCCTCATCGAAATGCCCGACTATTTCCAGTTCTATGCTCCCCCCGTCATCAATTGACAATACCCCCGGAATCTTATTGTCTTCCTTCTCGGGCAACCAGAAATATCCTGTTTTCTTATATTCTTCTTCAATTCTCATGGTAAGCCCCTATGAAATCAACAATGGCTATACGGCGTTCCACAATATTGCAGAAAAGTGAGTTCTCGATAATTGTCAATGCCACTTTTCAGTCACAAAACGCAGCGGGAAGCTTTCTATTTAACAATAGCTTAGTCCAACTATTCCTGCATCTCTATGTCATCGATTGGCATCTTGATTCCTTGTTTGGCATCCTAACCCAGCCGATCACCCGTTGCTCAGTAGAAAAAATCATTCCTAGAAAATGAATATTTGTGCTCAGTTTAATTCCATCGTCTGCGCCAGCCGTTGAAGAGAAGCGTTCAGTGTCGTGCGACTAACAGCAAAGTGTTCAGTCACTTCTTTTTTCGTGATGTTCGGGTCTAACAACATGGCCGCAGCTTTCTTTGCGTATTCCAGACCAAGGTTGCCACCTTTCCGCCTCCGAGCCTGGGCTGCCTGTAATCCGGCTATCGTCCTTTCCCGAATCAGATCGTGTTCAAACTCAGTCAAGACACCGATACCCAAGTGTTGCTGGCGATCGATCAAACTTGCACCTACTGATCGAAAGTTATAAAAAACAACAAAGCGGCTGTGGATTGTGCCCTGAGAAGGGTTTTACTACAGCTTCGTGATGCCTCATTGGAGCAAGTTGTATGAAAACGGACGAGAAACTGTGGGCCGCAATTTATGATCTCTACTGCCGGCTACTAAGCAAGACGAACGACGAGGCTTCTTATCAAAGACTTTTTGAGCAGCACCCCGTGATCTTTTCTATGCTGGGGCTGAATGCCGCAGCGGCATTTGAAAAGAGCTCGCCAAATTCCCTTCCATTTGATCCGGAGAGAAATTTCCGACCTGAACCTGATTTCATTGGGGTAGAACTCCCGGCCGGGAATGTAACTGTTGTAGAGCTGAAAACACCTTTCGTTGGCGATATTACTACCGCTCGCTATGTGTAGCGGTTCAATGATTCCGGACACCAACGTAACCGATAATATTGCCGCCATGAGTGATGCCTATGATGGCCAGACAAAGACGTTATTTTGCTCCATTGTTCGGCCAAGGCTTACGCTGTCGCCACAGTCATTCTTCACTTCAATTTCGGCAACACACCCTTGGGCAGTTGGTGAACCTCGATTTTTACGGCGGAGCCGGACCTTTCTCTTAGCTTTAAGATACCTTTTTTAATACCTCGCCTCTGTTGCGGTCAATGATGATGGGCGGATTAAACAGTACCTTTTTGCTAAAAAAGTAATAATTTAGCACCCAGTTGCGAAGTCAATTTTGAACCAGCTATTCCCTGACTAACTCTAAACTCGATCTTTGAGCAAGCTCGCGAAGCCCAAATGGTGTCATTTTTGCTAAGGCAGCATTCCCTAGTAATGCAGCTGCCATTCTTTGTGTAGACCGAACAAAAAGAATGACCTTCGCTTCAAGGTCAAGCAGACGAAGCACTACATTCAACAGATCCATCTGGTCACAGCGATCGGCGTCATCAATTAGGAAAATATTGGTGTTCAATTGGAACGCTGGATGCGTGTTCGTCGCAAGCTCATCTGAATAACCGAGCAGACTTCTACTATCAAGCTTGCAGACTGAGTTCTCGTCTTTCGACATATGTTCTGAAAGTGAGGATTTTCCCACGAAAGGAGAGCCTTCAAAAACAACGAGCGTAGGTAAATCATCATTACGACGGCAATCTAACCAAGCGTTGAGGCTACTCAGAACCTGATCGGTATTCATGAGTGGCAGTCCTGGGTGAGTACGCCCATCGTGCCGAATAACCTTTAAAAAATCACGGGTATAGTTCATGTAAGACACTCATCCTTAAGTTTTTTTCTGTTCTATCAAGAGCTTCACACACGGAGTTATATACATGCCGTACGCGAATAGAACAAACCAGACATTAGTGTAGAGGTTTTCGCATTTTTTGAAAATCCAAGTACTTAGGGTTGTTCAATGGCCCCAATGCGCAGTCAAAGTTGATCGCGAGGTGGGTCAATCAGCGACAATTACCGGCCCTGCGCTATCCAGCCGATTTTGCGTCAGACTCTGACTGGAAATACTTCCGATTTTTTTCAGCAACACGATTGTAGCTGGGGCACCTCCCCCACCAGGCAGTTGATACACATAATAATTTTTGTTGCCCATGAGTTATGGGTATGGGTTTTGACCGGTCAGGTTTTCATGTCAGGAACTCCGCATTAACTCAGCTTCAAACCATTCAGAAATTTCTGCTGCAACATTTTTTTGAGCTGGACCAAAATTTTTGGCGCTGTTGTTTTGCAATTTTTTGGCAGCTTTCTTTTGCAAAATCTCTCCACGCTGCTCAGCAAACACGGGGGACAGTGTTTCTACTGGAATATCATACCTGTGTTCATTATTGAGATGACGGCGTAACTCTTTAAACTGAGCAGGTAAGGGCGGACTCGTAAGAACCCGCTGAGTGTCATCGTTCAATATCCCGTGTTGCTCTGCCCAAAATTCCACAGCAGCTATCCAAGTTTCCGTAAACGACCTAGAACAAAAGGTGAATGTTTTTGGATGACCTGTCGATGGTTGAACGTTGAAAGCTGCTTGCCAAGAGTTTCTGCGATCTCTAAAAAAGTGGCAGGTGATTCCACGCACCCCTACACCACGAAAAGGTTTGGTGGTTGGGTGGTTTTGACTGACGAAAACCTGATATTGGTGCAGATAGCTGTCTGCCTGCCAAGTCGCTTCCTGCAATTCTGCTTTAAGTTTTTTATAGCGAAAGTGAACGTCGGATTCGTTTTGGTTGTCGGAACGAGACGTTGAAAAGTAGGACTGCCGGTAGTTTTGGTTAAATGCGACGGTGACCCGAAAACCAATAAAACCGGAACCATGATCTCCGGGGGCGTAGTGACGAATGGCCATACTTATATCTTCGAAAGGGTTGGATTAACTGTAAATACTGTTCTGGAAGCTCAGGTGGATCATTGCACTTGCTACCGTCTCAAGAGAGTAGCTTAACAGGGTACAAATGCGGTCATGGACACAAGAGCTTGGTGTGGGTTACTTGTAAGCTGTAGCTCAAGCCAACAGCACGGGGAAGCTGCCCGCTTCCAGGTGCAAGGTGTATGTTGGGCCTCTATACCAGATGCTAACCCACTTGCGTGACTGCACACAATGTCGTAGATATGGGCCGCCGGCCTTTCGTAAAGTAAGAGCAGAGAGGTCCTCGACGGTGCAGAATAATTCTGTTTCAAATGCTCTGCGATTGGGCCTTGGACGGTCTGTGCTCGCGAAGCACAGCAAACCGAACACAGCGAATGGTTAGTACTTGGCATAACTGAGGATATTGAGCTTAAAAGTTTGCACAAATCATTTGAAGCAGGACGGCATGGGAGCCGGGAGCCGGACCTACGACACGCCGACGCAATGCGTCCACAGCTTTACCATTGAGTTTTACACTCACGCGATTCGAAAAGCTTAGCAACCGGTAGATTAACGCTGCAAAAGTTCAAAATTTGCGGCGCTGCCCAATGATTATGTGTCCAAGGCAGTATTAGACTGACAAAAGCGTTAGGACATATTATCAAATACAATCATGAACGTCTTGCTCCCACCGCACAAGGAACGGGCGCTACTCTCACAACATCGAGTGCGGCTATGCGAAACGCGCTGAAAATTGGTTACAACAGCGCTGTATTAAGGGAAAAGCCATGGCGAGAGCAACAGAATCCATAGTTTTTACACTTGATGTTACTTGGATTTTATTTTTATGCGGCCTCCGAGGCATTGACGGGTTTTACAAAAGCTGAATTATTCCTGAAAAATATCTGGATGTGTCCGATAGACGGTCGTTTTTTGGTCATCAGACACCTCATTTAAGATGGTCATGTTAACACCTTGATTGGTGTCCAGAATCATTGAACCCTGCCTCTAACCTCTCAGACATCGCATTTCAAAGCCGCCCATGAGGCGGTAAGCACATCGGTCGAAGTTAAAGCTAACTGCTTCTAACCTCTCGAATGCTATTTTCTTTAAGCCGCCTATTCGGCGGATAACACATCGTTTGAGATTAAAGTTAAATGACCTCTAACCTCTCGAATGCTATTTTCTTTAAGCCGCCTATTCGGCGGAGAACACATCGTTCGAAATTAAAGTTAAGTGACCTCTAACCTCTCGGATGCTATTTTCTTTAAGCCGCCTATTCGGCGGAGAACACATCGTTCGAAATTAAAGTTAAGTGACCTCTAACTTCTCGAATGCTATTTTCTTTAAGCCGCCTATTCGGCGGGAAATATAGGTTGAAGTCTATAAATTCCCTCAACCATATGAATAATTATAGTTAAGATAAAAACAAAGTCAATAACTTTTTGATTTAATTAATTTTTTGATTTAATCAATTTTTTGACAACTTTTTTGTTGTCACTCATAAATTATGAATCCTTCAAAATGCTGGAAGAAATGGATTTAATACTGCATAACGCTCAATCTTTTTATTATGAATTTTAATTACTTGGCTCAAGAGAGAAGATCTAATTCCCTTCTCATTTTATTTTTTTTAGCACGCTTCAAATCCAAGGCTTCTACATACGGTGTTTTTTATCCGAAACGCAGTAATCGTGCAGGAGATCAAAAACGACCGCTCAGGGCTTGCGAGAGAGGGTGTAGATAGCACAACCCCCAAACTGCCGAATAGTTTAGAGTCTTCTCTAATCCTCTTGTCGCCTAACGCTCGAGTGCTATCCATAAGATGGATTCCTGCAATACTGAGATCACTGGGTTTTGTGCGGCGACCGGCCCAGTAATCTAGCTCAGTAAAGCCTGTAAACGTATGGCCACGCCGGTCCCGCCAATGAATCATAAGCACCAACAGCATCTTGATGCCGTGAATTTTTCATCTGACATTTTCAGCAGTCCTTGTAGTTCCTAGCAACGCATTTTCTAGCCATATTTTGCGCTTTAGATATATCAGCAGAAGTCATTCCTTTTCAATAATACGCCTATTCTTCTGCGCACTAGTAATCCCATTAGCCGGCCATCATAATCTGATCAAAATAACGCATTAACGGACGGTCATGATCTGGCACTGGTCCTCCCCCTGGTGTCCTTAAATCAGAGTAAATTTTGCTTTCAAAATCGTATTTGAAAAAGTTCATCTCAAATTTAGTTTTGATGTCACTTTGGTTTAGAGTTAACAGCTCGGCAAACACGGCCAGCGTCGTCAATAAAGTGACATTCTCACTGCCGAAATCAATTGGGAAAAGCGAAGTAACCCGAGAGGCATGTCGATCATGCAGCGGGAAATGTTCATCAAACTGCCCTAACCAATTTTCAAACTTTTTATATTTTTCTGGCCTATTTGACAGATCCTTAAACAGTTGTTTCTTTTTCTGCCAAAGAACGAGAAGCGAAAGAGTTATGGCGGTGCAGGTTTTCTGTTTTTGGTAAATCCTGAACCTAAAAATACTGTCGAAAGAAGCCGCCAGTTGGTGTTGATCCCGAAGAGTTAAATCAAACGCGTCAGCGACCCATTCGAAATCGCTAACAAAAGCTGCAAGTTCGTCTCGATGTGCCGTGATATTAATAAGCCAGTGTAATGACGTAGGGTCGTCAAGTATCCCATATTCAGCAATCAACGCACGCGCAAATTGCTCGTTGTTAGGCCTCCTTAGATGCATTTCCCGCGAGAAGATTCGTTTAAAGTAAAGCTCCGCATCGAACCTTGATCCGTACGTGCCTTCTAGTGAGGCCTGGAGCTGGTTACTATCGGTAGCGAAGACAAAAAAAACATCATCCACATTGAAAATATGCTTAACAACTTCCATTAGTTCAATCGTGAAATCAGGACGACAACGATCCAGCTCGTCTACAAAGATGAAAACCGGCAGTTCATATTTCTTATCATCAGTGGCTACGTGGTCTTTTACTGATTGCACGACAGCTTTCAGGCTCATTTTAAAGTCTTCCACCGCCTTCTTTCGCGCAGTCTGTTCCTTGAAAATATCTTGAGTCTCATAGTCTGACACGGCGTCTAAGGCTTTTTGTATGGAACTCTCAGAGACTCTTAAAGCAGAATCATCAGAGTTGCCGACACTGTTAACAGAATCATCGGAAGTTTCCTGAGAGCCTGATAGTGGAATGGGTACACCGCCTAAAGCTGCTGTAACCGCTGCTATAACTGCTTTTTTAGCTATCCCTGGCCCATAGGTCCGTATCAGTGCCGAAGTGCTCCGTTTGAACTTATCCCATCGGAGAGCGTTAGCTGGAGCCTCTCCCCCTGCGTCGTCCGAATCCAGTTTTTGCACTAACTGGGAACCAATTTCTGACAAGAACGTCAGCAGTGGGTCCTTAGAGTAGTCATTTTCCCAGGCGTTGAAGTTAAGCACCAGGTGATTATTCTGCTCAAGATCTTTCTGCCAGCGTCTGAGGAAAAAAGTCTTGCCATACCCCCAAGAGGAATCGATGTTCATTACAAAGTGACGTAGTTTTGGGTCCAAGTCTTCGGGCTTTGCTGTTCTTGAACATTTGCAAAGACGTTCGTACTCCGTAGCCATAAAAGTTGTTAGGAATCGGGCTTGCTCCCACCGATCGAGCCGATCGTCAGTCCAATGATTAGGCCTTGTCGGTAGCTCCGTGTTGGCATTATCGGGCATAAAACTCGTCCTTATTTTCGCTCACGTTCGGCCTTACCCCTTCCTATGAAAGCACCATAGTAAGTCTCAGCTACTACAATCATCTAAGAATACTCGAATAATTTGGCATTCCGCGAGAGATCGGTCAGGTCCGTATTGTAATGGTCACGACTGAACAACTAGGTTAACAGAGGGGATCTTTCACTTAACAAAAAAACTAATCGGAGTTGCCAGAAATCTCCCTGAAGTCACACCACTAGGCAGGTGTCGCGTTAGTCAGGCACAAGAGCCGACATGGACCTTTAGTCATTCTGACCAAGAAGGATCTTGTTACCATACAGATGGCGATCAAAATATCTATAAGCGCTGTTCAATTTTCTGTACTAAAAAGATGACCGTCTAAATAACGATCGTTTTATGGACGTTCAGGCCAGATACACAAAACACTTGTTTTTGCCTTGTTTTTCGTTCAACAATCTCGTACAACAATCTATGAACAGAAAAGGCTCCTTTTATGATCATAGGTTATGCCCGCGTTAGTACGAATGACCAAAATCCCGAACTCCAGGTAGATGCCCTAGAAAAAGCCGGAGCAGAACAGGTCTTCCAAGAAAAATTTACAGGAACCTTGCGTGAGCGACCCGAGTTGTCGCAGTGCCTCCGTATGCTCCGAGAGGGTGACGTCTTGGTCGTATGGAAGTTGGACCGCCTTGCTCGATCATTAAAGGACCTGGTTGAGATTGTTCAGGACCTTCAGGATCGCGGGATTGGTTTTAAGTCCCTGACCGAGTCCATCGACACCACCAGTTCAGGCGGACGCCTGGTCTTCCATATTTTCGGTGCCCTGGCAGAATTTGAGCATGACCTGATTCGGGAGCGGACGATGGCTGGATTGCAAGCCGCTCGGGCCAGAGGCCGTAAAGGTGGGCGAAAGCCAGCCATGTCTGTATCGGACGTGAAAAAGGCAGCAGCAATGCTTTCTGACCCAACAATGACAAAGGCTGAAGTGGCTGAGCATTTTTCAGTTAGCCGGACGACGCTCAACGCCTCACTTCGGCGTAACGGACACGCCCTTTAGTTTGAGAGCTAACTAGCCGGTAATTTTATCAAGATAATTTCTGCATCGGCAGTCGTGGACTGCTGATAAGAACAATGAACCAAGGAATGATGATGACAGCCCTCCAAACCATACTGTCGCAGTTCAGAGAAATGGCGCTTTCCGAGCGTGACAAAGGCACTGACTTCGAGCACCTGTCATTGGTTTACCTGCGAAACGAACCCTACTACCGAGACCTGTACCGAGAGGTTATGACTTACGGCCAGTGGGCGCAGCAGCAGGGAATTACCAAAAAGGACACTGGCATCGACCTGGTAGGTGTAACTCATCAGGATGAGGTACACGCTATCCAGTGCAAGAACTATGCAGCAGATCACAGGATCACCAAGGCTGACATAGATAGCTTTTTTACCGCTTCGGGTAAAACAACATTCTCTAACCGGATCATCATCACCACCGCCAACAACTGGACGCAGAATGCCAGCGATGCCTTAGAGAGCCAGCACACGCCAGTCAACACGATTACACTGGCCGATCTGGAAAATAGCCTGATCGACTGGTCGCGGTTCCAGATTCAGAAAGCCCCTGTTCTGCGTTCCAAAAAAACATTACGTGAGCATCAGCTGAACGCCCAGGAAGCCACAAAGATTGGTTTGGCGACTGCTGATCGTGGCAAGCTCATCATGGCGTGCGGTACTGGCAAAACACTCACCTCCCTAAAGATTGCCGAAGACATGGCAGGTGAAGGCAAACGTGTTCTGTTCCTGGTGCCCAGCCTAGCGCTGCTAAGCCAGACCTTGACTGAATGGACGCAAGAAAGCGAAACGCCGCTGCACAGCTATGCCGTGTGTTCCGATAGTGACATCGGGAAAACCCGCAACGCAGAGGATGACAGGATTCAGGCGACTGTCAGCGATCTCCAGTACCCAGCAACAACTAAGGCTAAAAGTCTGGCTACCGCATTCGTCGCACGCCATAGCGACACACACATG
>Ga0307930_1002520_pt1 | contig 13916 bp, 13 predicted proteins | sample OrgLakmetageno46_FD_203161 | JGI IMG/M metagenome (GOLD analysis project Ga0307930, IMG submission 203161) | Saline water microbial communities from Organic Lake, Antarctica - #46 | ecosystem: Environmental > Aquatic > Non-marine Saline and Alkaline > Saline | place: Antarctica: Organic Lake... | reverse complement strand
GCGCCAGTTTCGCCATGCCCTGCGGCTAGTACGGTCGACCGCCTCTTGGATTGCGCGCGTCCCAATGGTGCCAAGAAGGGGCCATGGATATGGTGGTGCGACGTTGTTCTGGCATTTAGGAACTGCGGCCTAGCTACCGCCTTTGACTGCGTTGCTCGTGAAGGCAAACTAGGCGTTGGGAGCAAGGCACATACCAGCGGTGCAAGCGCAGCCAACTCTAGGAGACGGCGCGCCCAGCAAACCATTCTGTTATCCGGCTCCAACTGTCAAAGGCTATCCTTTCGTCGTGTCGTGTCTGATGTCTGATATATTTTTTTCCTGAAGAAGAAGTAGGTGGTGACGTGATCGGTGACGGGCAGAACTCTTTCAGAACTCGGAACATTCTCTTGTTGCATAAATTCCGGTAAAATTTGTTACCGAGGCCACAGGCCACAGGCGCACAGACCACTGCCACAGGCCACCACCCACGCCACCACAGACAGATTAGTACTTCTAATAGTAGATGCCTGTGCTCAAATGCCTGTGCTACTAGTGGTAAAACTTGTCCATAAGCAACGATAAAAGTGCCTCGTTTGGCTAGGAACTCTCCTCTGCTGATGGTACTGCGGGACGCAAAATCCATTGGGGTGACAACCATTATTATTGCAGTGGCATGTGCTTGTCATCTTTTCGACGCTGGTTCGACCTTGACGTGGATAGGTTTCATGACCGGCATCGGTCTAGGAGAACTTCTGCATTTACTCTACTCTAGAGCTCCTAGTAAGAGCACAGTCGCTGTGAAAGCAAACAAAAATGCTCATACTCCATGCGCACCAAGTACAGTTACTGCACAGCATGTAGCTGCTGTAGAAACTCCTGAGGTCATGGCAACAGGTGCTGATTATACTCCGCCAGAGTCGGGAGCAGGAAAAGGAGCTGTTGAAGACGCCACTTTGCTATCGGGTTGTGCTTTTAAGCAAAATCGAGTAGGGCTATGGCAGAAAAGGTTCTTAAAACTGCTGAGCGGCTCCGTGTACTTGCAGTATAACCTCGAAGCACCCCAAAGCCTCAATGCCAGCAAAGGAAGTATAGCAGCTAAAGGTTTGCAGCGTGTCGACCTAAGGCTCTGTGGGCTAGTGTTAGCGCGTGGAACCACGCTCACTCTGCACATGCACGACAAGCGCATTTTCCGGTTTCGTTTCAGCGACAAAATAGAAGCAGCCACCTGGCAACGCGGTTTATACCAAGTCGTGAAAGCATTGCACGCGCATAAAAAGCACCCAACGGCAGCAGCGATGCCACTAAAATCTCACTCAGGCACCAAAAGCGGCGACATTGAGTCCAATGAGACTGGTGTTCCGTCATGTGCTACGACAAATGCAGACGATGATGATGACAATGCCGCTAATGCTGCCAGTGATGCTGCTGACCTAGACAACGGCTATTGGCGCTTTTTGGCTGGATGCAACGGCGACGAGGCCGCTGCGTCGAAACGGTATGTGCTTGAGGCTAGGTCCTAGTCGCCATTGTTTAATGTTAGTTTCCGTCTGTTCTTACCAGCATTCTAGTATATCCAGTAGTATCTTGAAGTATTCGGCCCAGGCCTATAGACCCTTGATAAGCAACACCGTAAATCACTTTTCACGCCTGCCTGCTTCCTTGCGCGCAATTTTCGTCATATGATATGCTATTCCTAGGTTCGCTGCTACCTGTGCATGGCGCAAAGCTGAGTCCATTGACGGCATGCTTGAGAACGAACCTCAGCGCCATTTCCACGCCATCAAAGCTCTGTATCCCCACTTCATTCACCGCCGCGCCAAAAACGGCCAGCTGGTGCGCCTATCGTGTGTGCCACTGTTGTGCTCCTCTTCTGTACCTACAGCCACCTCCTTCTTTCCCTTAACTGCTGTACTTCGCACTTCAATAAACTTGTATCTTACGAGCTCCTTGAGAGCCAAGACTCTTTCACTGCACATGAAAAGCTTGCATGGTAACACTCCTTCTCTCCTCCTGCTGTTGCACGTGATTAACCCAAACACACAAATCACACCAAGGTCTATTACGAGCAACCCGGCTTGGCCGATGTAAAAGGTCTTACGGCTATCTGCGGCCTCGCGGAGCTGTTGCGCGCATATGTGTTTTTGACGGAGTGGATGTGGACTGTGCTCGATCCCCGCCCTGAGGTACATGCTCGTCCAGTATCAAGTTATCATAAGGACCAGCGAGCAGAGAGGAAACCAGAGAAGAACATACTGTTTGCGCTTTCGTTATTATTGTGTTCGTAAACCTATGAGAGCTCCCTCGTTGTGCTAATCTACTAATACTTGGCGTGGCCTATCGTTTCTCGTCTTTTTCTTCTTATTTGCTTCTCTTTCTGATTATCTCTCGTTTCAAAAAGGCCAAAATCGTGAGCGTGTGGGACATGACGCAGTGCTCAATAGGCCGCCTCTCCAAAGCCCAGTTGCAAATGCTGCAGCAAACCATGCATGTAGTGGGGGCGCATTACCCGGAGCGAAACGAGAAACTCTTCATCGTCAACGCGCCCTGGTGGGTATTCGCTACACAGAACATGTGAAACTTTTTTTTCGAAGAAAATAACACGGCTGGAATGTGCTGGTGCATTGCACACGAGTTCCTGGGCGATGCTCTGTGTTTAGTTAACACGAAGTGTGCAGTAGTTTCGTAGTATTGTTGGTACTCCACCGTGGTACCTCTTCCTGTACTCTCGAACATTCTTTTCTTTAATACTTTGTACGAACTTACGTGTGTGTGGTTCTTTTTGTCTTCTTGCAGGTACTTCACAGCGATGTGGCAAGTGGTGAGCCCTTGGGTCGACCCTAAGACGCGCAACAATATCTCCATCCATGGCTACAGCGACTACCAGCAAGTCTTGTGCGAGTACGTAGGGGCGGAAAACGTGCCAGTGGCCTTCGGTGGCACTGACTCAACACCGCTAGGAGAATCACCAGAAGAACTCGCTCTGAAAGCCTTCATTGAAGCACGCCTTAACGAGGCCACGTCAGAAACATCATCTTCGTCATCGTCGTCGCCGCCGTCGTCGTCTAAAGGAACTGAACTTCCCTCAGAGCCTCAACCACTTTCTACTGACGCGGCGACTTCTTCAGCAGATTCCATAGACTTACCTATATCCTCACCCTCGCCTTCATCAACGTCGACTTTTCCAGACGCTTCCCGGATTGAAGATCTCGCCAACCAAAGCATAGCAGCTTTGATGGAAAATGCGTCACCGCAATCGCCGGGATGGAGCTCATTAAAAAACGACCCTAAACTGCACCTTACGGTACAGACTCGGAGTCAGCCGTCGACGTCATCAACCAGCGCCTTCGACCCTGACAACGCCAAGGTCACAACAGCAACGGCAGCAGCAGCTCCACCGCCGCGGCAGTTCCGCGCCATCATCGAGTTGCCGTATTCGGCGGCCGTAGCGTACGCCGCAGTGCTTGACAACGAAGCACGGTTGGCATGGGACAAAAGCATCGCTAATTTAGTGACACTGACGGTGCGCACTCTATCTCCTCCTGCTCTTTCGCCAACTACCATTAGCACTCCATCTCAAGTGTCAGGCATCAACAACTCTGCCAAAGAAATGCTTCCGTCTGATCAAAGCATGGCGCCTTCTATGCCTGCATTAAAAGCATCACCACTAGCTTCTCCTTCTTCTACCTCTTCGCCTTCCTCAAGTCGAAGCTCTGAAATTGTGCCCTTCTACGGTTTGATGCATTGCACTACGAGGCAGATTGGGCCCATACAGGGGCGCGATTTCGTGGACGCAGTGTATGCTGGCCCTCTTGCTAGCCTTTGTGAAGCGACAGGAGTGTCAGATCATAGAACTAGTAATGGCAGCAGGAGGAGTGGCAGCAGCAGCAGTGGCAACAGCAGTGGCAGCAGTAGTTCGTCAGCACTATTTTCGGGTAGTGCATCGTTCAAGCAAGATACTAAAATTCTGGTGAATGGTGGCTCTGGAGTTGGCCCATTAGGGCATCCTTCGTTCCCAACGACTCATGGGTTGGTGCGAGGGGAAAACCAGCCTGGCTGTGGATTTGTCTTTGAACCGTTGCTCCGTGCATCCACCGCCGATGACAACGCTAATCGCAGCAGCAGCAATGATTGCCTAAGCAGCAGCACAATTAGCAGTGGCGGTGACGAGCTTAAGCATGAAGACAAAGGCGATGTCCTGGAGAAGGAATGGGTGCGAGTGACGTATTGCGTGCAGTCTGACCTTAAAGGGTGGCTACCTCCTTCACTAATCAATGCAACCATGGCCAACGTGTTTCGCGACTTTTTCCGAGACTTGTCCAACCATATCGCTCGTCAACAGAGAGTTACGAAGTAGCACTTTGGCTTTCAGTAGCTGATGGGATTAGAATGAGCAATGGAACTCGCCTCCGTGGAATTTTCTCCGTGCTTTGCTTGGAGCGACCTCGAAATGAAACAGCACCCCCGGTTTACCTATTACGAAGGAGAAGGGCCGCGATAAAAAGAACTCCCTAGGTGTGCGAGGATTCCAAGTGCACTGAAAGAGCTTATTCTTGACCTTCCACGGACGACCAAGGTATGACTTCCTTTATTCGCTATCGATTTCTGGTCGCACGGATTTATGGTGCAAAGGAGCCGATGCCTAGCCAGTTATTTGAACTCTCATTGACACTTAACACTGAGCCTCAGGGCCGCAGGCCCCCGAACTGATTTGCTTCAAGAGTGAAGGGTTCTATAGTCTATAGCTATAGCACAACCCCCAAGAGGCCAGAACTAGAAGCCCTCCACACCTATAAATGAGCACCACGAAGAAACGATGCGCAGATAAACAGAAGCCTTACGCCTTATCTCTTTGACCACCACACACAAACCCACAAGCAAGTCAATTGTTAATTGTTGCGACTCGCGAGCTGCAATAAGCACGGTTACTTAGCCACCCTGCGTTCTGTTACTGCAGTACTTCAATTAAGTCACTGTGACATCCCGTTCATGTAGGGCTGGCGGAACTTAACCACGGGCTGTGCTGCGAGCCCTCTGGCAAACTTCTTGAGCTTCATCACATGTATAAGTACGCATCGGCACCAAGAGCAAATTTTGCGCGTGTACAAAAGAACATACGATGAACAATAGAAACAAGCACATAGGCGAAAGAAAAAGGGAAATGTGTGAGGAGGAGGAGGAGGAGAAGAAGAAGAAGAGAACAAATTCTCTGTACGAAGGTATGCCACAAATTTCTAAACTGCTTGGCACTGGTTTAATTATAAGAAAAGTACCTACCTCTCGCAAGCACCTATTTTCTCCAACTCTCTCATGTACGAATGAAGTCGTAAAAAGTGCAGCAATCGTCGGAGCATAGTCGACAGAGCACACAAAGCAATAAGAACAAAAAGCACATACACGTAATTTTACCTCGTAATTTTACCTCGTAATTTTACTTGCTGCCGTCGCGCGCATCATTGCCAACAGAATAACCCTGATCAGGATCGTCGTCGTCATTGCTGTCCAGTGGATCGTTCTCGTCGTCTGAAAAGGCGCTGCTGCTGCGGCCGGAGCCTCTCAACGGTGCGTGAAGGGCGTCGTCAGGAGGGGAGAGGCTGCGTGGCGCCTGTTACGATTGAAATGGCGCGGAAAAAATAAAAAAGGAATCGGGAAATGAGAAAGAAGATTTAAAAGAAAATCGCAAAACAGCGCTAAGACATAATGTGCAAGACAGAGAGAAAAAGAGCAGGGCAGAGTCAATTGCAGATCAGCCGAACCCTGCACCCTCTGTGTGAATTCATCTTTTTAAAACGGAATTATCATACTTCGGCGTAGTGTTCAAGAAGATGAACACTCAGAGGGTACTTTCGCCTGATGCTGTTGCTACTGCCGCACCTTCATGATGAACAAGAGGCACGCCACGACCCCGCCGTAAGGCACGCAAGAGCTTAGCACCGACGTCCACACTAGGCCAGGCCCCGGGCCATGCCAATAGCTGCTGCTCCCATCACTACCACTATCACCACTACCACTATCAGCATAACCACTGCTATCGCCTTCACCACCATCAATACTACTGTCAACGTCATTATTGCCACTAGAATTGCCACTGTTAGAACTGCTACCGCTACTGCCACTGGTACTGCTACTGTTCTCAGTCCACCACCACGCGGGATGAGTGGAGAATGCGAGGCAAACAGCGATGGCCATTGCGATTGCTCGGCACGCCAGCAAGAGGGAAGCCAGAGTTGCGGTGACCGTAATTTTAACTTCAACCCACCGCATACGAGGCCCCTGCAAAGACGAAACACAAAGGAACGGTAAGGATTAGAGAGATAACGTGAAATATAATTCAAGAGGGAGCAACTCAACCTGTCAAGAATCTAGTGTCCAGAACCTGAAAACATCGAAATGAGAACGGCCTTCTTTTTGTATTTTCAAAAGTACTTCTTCAATAAGAGGTCGCGGAAGGACAAGACAGTGGTTGAAAGAAGACTCCAAGAATTCCAATGCGTTCATCGCGTACTTGTGAGAATTTGATGCGGTGCCTCAGGAGTCGGCCGCTGACTACCACAGCTATGGCGAGCACCGCCAAGAGAAGAGGCTCCGCCGCGCAGCGCAAACTAAACCTGCATATGCACGTGAATTTCATGGATTTTACCCAGGAGGGGGCATAAATGTATAGAGAAGTGTTAGGAGAGCAAGTAATAGAGAGAAGCACATCCCGATGTCTCTCTTTTTAAATATTTCTCTTCTCTATTTGTTCTACAATTCTGTTCTTCCCCGTTCTCTGTTGTCATTATCTTCGCTTCCATCATTCCTTAATTCTTTACTTTAGTTACTCACGCGAGGTCATGTTCGAGAAATAAACGGTAGTCTTGCGTAGTTTCGCCCGTAAATAAGAGCGCACACACGGCTGCCCACCCGCTTAAAAGGGTGTAAACCACCACACCGGCAACTAACAAAGGCTGCGCAGTATTGACGGAAGCAGACAAAAAAATGAAGGAAGAAAGACAAAGGGATAGGTCGGGATGAAAACAAATGATTGCGTTGAAAATGAAAAGATTTTGACGTCTGCTTTTTTTAAAGTACAAAATGCAATACGCACAACCGTACATCGCCAAAAACGAATATTATATGTCTTGGTACTAATTCTATAACATCCTCATCTCTCTCTCTTTCTCGCCCATCTTACCTTCTGTCTCAGAGGCTGCGTCCCACCGCTCCCGCATCCTTTCCCTCGAAGCCACCGCAGGCACCTGCCGCTACTGCTGAAACCATTACCGCCACCGCCGTAAGATGACGTTCTAGGTCTATTGCCTTCTTCTGCTCCTTCTCTTGCGTGATTGGTGCTGCCTCTTCTGTTGCTGCTGTTCCAATCAATGTCTTCAACTTCATCACCAGCTGCAGCAACACTGCCATGCATGCTACTGCTGGTGGCGTTCTCGTGATCCGTGAAGGTACCATCGCTGTCGTCGACTTGGAGCGAGGGCACGAGCCACGCACAACACCGGGCTAATTGCCTACGAAATGATGCGCAAACAACACAAGTTAACCGCCCCGAAGCACCAATAATGTAAGAAGAAGAGGAAAATGTAAAAGAATGTGGGCGAATAAGGCGCAAAAAGGAAGGGAGCATTTGAGACCAAGCTGGGTCGAAAAGCACTCCCAACATGCACTGTGCTTCTGCGTTCAACAGCTAGACAATCACGAAACTCATAGTCGAGAACAGCCACAACACTGATGCCTAATGCCAATAATGCAAGCATCCTCGTAGCAGAAACCTTCATGAAAATGATCAAATTTCTCGTGAGCACCTTGCTCGCAGGTATTCTTCAGCAGCGGACGACTCCGAAGATCGGCGTGACGAACACCCTGATATGGTACGACCACTGTTTTGCTGCCCTTCGTGGTCACCAGTAGTTATCGAATCTCCGCCATCCGCTCCTCCTCTTGTTCTCTGTGTGCTATTCATGCTACTTCCGTCAACTCTGTCGTGCGACTGTTGCACTCCCACAAAAGAATTGTTGGTGTGTCGCCCACTTGTGCTCTTGTTGTAGCTGTGGCTGAGATGAGAATGGTGACTCTGGTGCTGGATGTGAGCGTCCGACGAAGCTCGAACGTCGACGGACCTGTTGTTGGCGATGTTGGTGGTGGTGGTGTATTTTCACGCGCGTATTGTATTGGTGCGATCCACAGCCGAAATGCGTCCAGAACACAAGACAAAACATGCATTGAGTAGGAGAAGAGAGAAACGAAACAAGCTGAGGAGAACAAGACAATGGAAAGGAATATGCGATTGTTGTTGGTATGCATGGCTTACAATTTCTTAACTCACCCTCTGTAGTCGCGCGCGGCCAGTGACGGGCGCACTTTTCCCGGAACGTTCCGAATCACCTGCGAGGGCATCAGCGATAAGGACCCCAAAAAGACCAAGAGAGAAAAAGCCGCATTGAAGGGTGGTTCAAGGATATCTCCGAAGGAGACTTTGGATCAAGAATGAGACTATTGTTAACATCCTCGAAATCACTTAGAAGCTTACCTCTGCCCACATGCCTACTGTCACTAGCAAGGCCGACGGATACAGCGCAAGGGCCAACAAATGCAGCGCGAGCGCACATCCCAGCCAAGTGCGAGGTTCTCCCGGGCCCCAATAAGACGCCACTGCCAGAGGTGCATGAGCCTGCCAGCCACTCCCAGACTCGCTAGCGTGGTTAGCACTGCCACTGCTAGTGCCTGCATCGTCGTCGCTGTCTTTGGTGTGGGTGTTGGTCACGTGGAATTTGAACGCGAAAAAGAGGGGAATTTCACAGCAGCAAGCCAAGAACACGATGGCATGGAAAGCCTCTTTGGCCCGTAAACTAGAATAGGAAGGAATGCACACAAAACATTCAAAAATGTGAGTTGGACATTGGGATCAAACCCCAAACTAAAAGATGGCTAGGTAGCCCATATACATATACACGTGTGACAATCATAATGTGGAACTGAGGCTAGCAGTTGCGTTTGATGGCACACATGCCCTGCCTGTAGGCATCCTTCGCACCAAAACCTTCACCAACAGCCTGTAACAACACTAACCTTCTTCTTAATGGTTCGTCAAGCGTGGCTTGCGCTCCCCATGCGCGCGCATCTAGTGTTGCTCGGCGTGATCTATGTTATCGAAAGGAAACAGAGAAGAGAAGCGCGGAGCTCGTGATGGCAAAAGTGTACGCACATGAAACACACGCACATCGCACAACTAAGCCAATCTCTTTGCAGATACCTGAGAGTTGCTAAGCCTACAGCAGTAATAAGAGCTAGACCGCCAAACGTTGTGGCGCCGACTGCTGCGGCTCGAACTCCTTGGCTCAGTCCGCTCATGATTTGAAAACAAGATGTGTGATGGCCTCTGTTACTTGTGATAGCTTGGCAGCGCGCTACAATATAAAATCATCATGTCGGAGCCACGAGCAAGACTAGCAAAAGTCTATTTCGAAGTTATAGCGAGCGGTTGGTGGTAGGTGGGGGTGGGCCTTTTCGCCATTTTGCAGAACTTTCTTCGTCCTTGTCCTGCCTACGCCTTCCCTGATTGGTTCAAAAAAATTCTCTGGTGTTCTGTTGTTCTGCTCATGCCTTCGATTTGTTTTGATAGTCCGTGATTTTTATGCTTGTCGGGTCGAAATGTTAGTACAATAGCTCGCCGTAGCTCTCTATCCTCTGTGGCTTTTCTAGCTAGACGCGAATTGCTCCTTAGCCTCTATAAATTAAGTGCATACATATGTTTGGAGGCTTCGACCATCTTTCAGCAGCAGCGGAGGCGAAAGCGGTAAGCTAGGTCAAGCTACCTATCTACTTAGATTACTTATCGATGGTCAACTAACACGCGAAATATTATCTTTCAAGTTCTGAGGCGCTTGTGAAATGTCTAAAAGAACATAGAGCTTTCCTTTACTTCCTTTATTCTTCTTAATGTATGCACGACTTTTTCGCTGTGCCTCGTGTTATCAATGTCGGAGTAGCGCAAAGGCAAAGGCAAGGGCAAGAAGGCTGGTGGCAGCGGAGGCGGCGCCGCTGCTGATGGTGCCAACGACGGCGCAGAAGACTTAGAAGACCAAGAACGGCACAAGGTAGGATAACACTGTTACTGAATTTGGCTCGCTACGAGCTAGCTGTGTTCATTCTTCCACCTCTTTCTTTGTTTATACGATGGTGGGTGTGAATGGGTCGTTGTTTGCGTAAAATGTTTCTTCGTTCTATTGCGTCTTGTTTCTATAACTTTTTGTCATGCCTTCGTGTTTATTGAACTGTGTGGATTGTTTGTTTCTTTGTATTCAGAAGTGTGTCTTAAGTCTCATGATTAATACACTCCAAAGCTTATTATTTGTCTCTTTATGTATACACCTTACATGTGAGCGTGTACCATATTAGGCGCGGCTGGCGGCGCACACCTCGGTGCGAGCGCAGCTGAAAGCAATTGAAGACGCGGCCATGGCTGAGGGCAAACCTACGACCATGACCGAGAAAGAGGTAAGGAGCGAGGGAGCATCCACAAGTACTTCAGGCTGAGTTGGTTCGGAATTGCGAAGTACTATCTGTAGAACTCTAGTAGGCAGTATTGTTGCGCACGTGCAAAAAGGAAAATCTTTTCATCTTTGCAGAGTCCGCTGTGCTGACCTTCGCCACCTGTTGTTTCGATGCATTCCATTTCATGACTTGGGGCGCACACACTTCTTTTGATGACGTACTACTATATTAGGTCACTACGGCCCTGGCCGAGCTGGTCCTGGGCGCCGACGGGTCGCTAGGAGGCAAAGTCGAAGACCCGCTGCCGAAAGACGACTTCGTGTGCTTCTTTGCCGCGGTACATGTGTGCAGTGCACGTGGAGTACAACTCTTTTACTTCCTCTTTTTCTTTCACTCACACACAAACTCTGTGTACTTTTCTCGCTTTCTCTCTATGTATGTGCATACTACATTAGGTGCACCACAAGTTATGGTCTTTGCGAGCTCGAAAGGTGCTCGCTCACTTCGCTAGTGACGTGCGCACGTATCCTCAGCTGTCTCAGACTTTGGTGGACATGCAGAAGGCGTGCTTTGCCGAAATTGGGGTGGACGTGGAACACGGGTAAAAGAGAAAGAGAGAGATAAGGAGCGTGGGTGTGTGTGTGTGCAAAATTGCCTGCCTGTGTATGCTTCATATGCGTCTATGGGTATACTGTATCTAGAAGTGCTTGTACTGCGTACAGCGTGTAGGCGCATTTTGTGTATCTTTTCTGTCTACTATTGTATACTGAATTTTCTAAACAAGTGTTCGTTCAACTAGAGACAGCATCTCGCCATTCTTGGAGCATTCTCTTGTGGTGTTGACCTGTGCTTTCTTTTGGCTTTTTGTATGCACTGTTGCGCTTCTGTGCATCTGCGTGATTTAACTTCTTTTTTGAATCTCACGAATTGCAACCAATCTTGCACCAGCTGCGGCTCTCTCGGGGCCATATCGATGCACTACCACCGAGACAACGAGCTCCTGGAGCGCCAAGCCGCGTTCATGGATTTGTGCCGCACGGCCTTCCTGCGGGCGGTGCAGGACGCGCGCGCCATCCAGCTGAGCCAATCCACGAGTGGCAAATTAGTGCTCCAATCGGAGGGCGAACTGAGCCTGCCGGTGAGTTGCTTTGGTTTAGTATTTTTTTGTCTGGTTTGAATTGCTTTTGGTTTGTATGAGATGAATATGATGCATGTTTCTTGTCATAGAGTTACGGGAAAAGGTTGTATCTCGATAGCCCCGTAGTCCATTTTCTTCTTCGTGCCTAATTTCACATGCTGTTGTTGAGGGGAGGGGGCTTTTCAACATTCATTTTCTTAGAACGAGACCTCACGGTCCATTCATCCTCCCTAACACACACACAAGCGCCCCCTCCAACACCGCCACCTTTACCCTGATATATAATGCCACCACTGATCAATCAACCTACACACAGGTGATTGGCGCGTTCGCTGACTTGTGCGGTGCTCGATTGTCTACAGAGGAGAGCCGCCAAATCATCAGCGAGGCGCGGGCTAAGGTACTGTTTCCTTTTACTCATTTTTGTACATGTATGGTGTGCAAGTAGCAGCAGTAGTACTTCTTGTATTGCTGCCAATACTATAGTACTACCGAATTGAAAATACTACTGCTACTGCTATGAAGTATACATACGTATATGGCAGAAGGAGCATACGTGTAGGGATGAGGTAGGTGAAAGTGTGTAGATGCGTGTGACGAAGTGCCATGTCTCTTCTTCGTTTCTCTTTCCCCACTCACATGTATTATTTTCATTTCTACGCATACGACATCAGGTCGCAACCAAGGCTAACAACCAGATTCAACCCCGCATAACTGCACTTTTATCATACGCTTGTCTCTTCACTTCCCCTTATTTTCTATTTGTATCACATTAGGCCGCTGCCAAGGCTCCCAATCAGATTCAAGCCCACAGCGCCGCCGCAGCCGAAGCTTGCATGAAGCTCCAATACGAGGTAGGCTATAGTAGCTTGAAGAGATGCACGTTTAGGCGTAGGTGGACAAGAGTTACTCTATACATGTGCTCTCTTGCCCTCGCACTAGTTCACTCCTTCACTCATTTACTTGATGTAAATACTTTCGAAGCACTCTTGCTTGCTCCTACACTGAACACATAAACTTACTGCAACCTGCTCTTTCTCTCTCTTCGTCGAAAAAAAACTCATTATTTCATCACTGCTACTACATTAGGTGTTCGAGTGGCTGGGCGTGGAGAAAGCGTTCGGCGTGCAAATGCTCAACAAAATTCCCCCCAAGACTTTGAACAGCAACCCCGAAGTCGCGCAAAAGATTCGGGTCTTCAGCCAGGCTTGTGCGCAGGTGCTTTTCAACTTTTATATTAGTACTACACGATGAGGGTGATGATGATGGGATGCGAAAGCGAAATGAGCCAACGAAAGCTACGAAAAACAACTTTACCTTTCTCAACACGTCATCGGTTCAATATATTTCTTTCTGGCTGAAGTACAACAGTCCAACAAGGAAAAGAAGAGCGTGCACATTTTAAACAAAATCGAAGAAAGCGAGCGCGTTGAATTTTCTCGTTCTTTTCCCATTTTTATATGTTTGTCTTTCCTCTTTTTTTTCTTTCTCTAATGTATATACCTGAACACAATCTCCGTGCTCAGGCAGTGGACGGAAGTGCAGTATCGCAAGCGGAACTGTGGCGGCTGGAGCGGACCCGATTGGACCAATTAGCGCTCGAGCGCGAGGTCGAAATTACCGAAGCCGCCAACGAGGGCCTGCAACATGTATTGTGTAGCATAGGCATATATATTAGGGTACACGTTTGTGTTTGTGTATATAAATATGTGTTTTTTGTATAGTATTATTGAGAGGAGGTTAAGGTAAGATTTGAGATAAGAACATGCTTGATTTTTTCTTAAAAACATGTTGGCACTTTATCTCATGCTACGCTCAACATGCTTGTCTTTTCTGTTTGAATTGTATTCTATTCATCCAGGAGGGCGCTGTGTCCCGGGAAAAAGTGATGGAATTTTTCGACGCAAACCAAGTACGGGTTTGGATGTTTGAGTAATGAAATATAGAAGAATGTGATGCAATTTGTGGTTCAGTGAATCCCAAACAGTAGTATTTTTTTCATACGTGCCCAGAAGCTGTTCCTTTTTAACTGGCATATGGTTTATGTCATACGCACGAGCATGCACTTCACACTAGACAGTGCTCATATATATGATATTGTTTGCGCTCTTTGGTTCGTCCCTCGATACACTACAATCCACATACACCTACGCATCTACACTACTTCACGTGTACCATGCATCATATTTCCACTGCACTACATTAGGCCCACCTGGATTCCCCCGAGACGCGCGCCAAGTACAAGGAAGCCGCCAGCACGCCTAAGGGGCTCCGGAACCTCAACAACTTGATGGTGAAAAATAATATATTATTGTAT
>Ga0307930_1002514_pt1 | contig 13924 bp, 11 predicted proteins | sample OrgLakmetageno46_FD_203161 | JGI IMG/M metagenome (GOLD analysis project Ga0307930, IMG submission 203161) | Saline water microbial communities from Organic Lake, Antarctica - #46 | ecosystem: Environmental > Aquatic > Non-marine Saline and Alkaline > Saline | place: Antarctica: Organic Lake... | reverse complement strand
CCGGCTCATTTCATATTTGTTTTGGATTAATTATGTGTACTAGTTACTCCATCCCAAACCCTCCTGATGCCTGATGGCTGAAGGACACCTCGAGAGTAAATGATTACAATTGCATTACGCAAAAGGACACTCAGCCCAGTCAGACTTGTTCTGTAGGTTACATTTTTCTGTTGCTATTTGCCACAGTGGTGTTTCTTTGTTTTTTGGGGAGTATCAACTAGACTAGACTGGACTAGTTGATATACTAGTCATCTCAAGTAGCTGGCTATTAAATGTATAGCGACATGGAAACATGTAGTTATATAAGGCAAGCAATTTCACAACTGTTCATCTCGGTGGCCCAATAATCGCCTTACTGTGGTCTTCGTACGTCCGTACGGCTGAAGACGAAGGACGAGGCAAAAGGATGGCGGGGGTCAACAAATGACTGGGCATTTACTGAGATTCCCAGTAATTGGCATTCAGACAATGCGAAGAGGCGGCAAATACGGTGAGGTACTGGTGGAGACGGCAAGAGACTGAGAAGCAACAGGTATGCCTCCCCCATGAGCACTCGGTAATGAAGGTTGTGCATCCACAGCACTAGTGGGCGCAGGCATGGTAAGCACCTCTCCAAAGAGCCGCCACACCGTTGCCTGAGCACTGCGCACAATTACTGAATCATGATGAGGGTGGGCTGAGACCACGGCCTCTAATGTGTCTCGAGCGTGGCTGCTGCACAGGGTAGGGTGGTTGTGCGGGTTTAAGCTCAAGTTCTGAAGCACGAGGCAGCCGCGATTCACGAGTTTGGCGTCGGATATGAACTGCTCCATCGCGCGCAGCACGTGGGTTACCACATCCTACAATAGGGCAACGAGAGACGCACGTAAGAGGCACCCATAAAATACAATCAGTTGGGGAATTTTAGTTACTTCGGCTCAGCAAGAAGGATAAGAAGCTGAACCGATCAGAAAGGTACGCATGCATGGAGAACACTGTAAAAGTGGGAACCTATAACGAGGATAGATCAATGTACAATCAAAACAAAAATAATAATCAATATCATATTACCTCAACGAATGAGTCCTTTTCTTGAGGTGGCTCCTCAGGGACCACGAAGTTGATGAGGGCAAAGAGGCCTCGGAACTGCACCTCTTGGTGGTTGCCATGGGTCTGCAAAGCGCGTAAAATCAGGGGAAGCGCCTCCTCCTGCAGGAGCTGCGCCTTGTAGTCGGCCTGCAGCGAGAAGTTGACCATCGCCCAGCAGCCCATGGCCTGCACATGGCTCTGCGACAAGTGCCTCGCCATGCACGCGAGCACCGCCACAATCCCCCCTCTGGGGCCCTGTAACGCGGGCAATGAGGGGGCTCGGCCAGTGTGCACTGCGCCCTCACGACCGCCAAGGGGGCGCGCCAGGAGCACGAGAGCGTGTAAGGCAGACGCTTGAAGGTGGACCTGCAAGAAGGATGTGTGCATGTTTGAAAAGAGAGAATGCGTTTGGTTAAGGTGAGTTGAGCGCAGTTGCTTCTGTTCGATTCAGGGCTAAGGTGAAGGTATAAACCGCCCACCTACAGATACACCCACATCTCTCCTTACGAATGGCAGTATCTCTCAGAGGCACTAATTCTCACCTCATCGGGATAATTATGAAGGGCTGCCACCAAAGCGTGCCCCATGTTGGAATGGTGAGCTACCCGTCTAGACGGCTCGTGCGCGAGAAGATTCCGCGATGCTTCCAGGCAAACTTCCTGCAGGCCTTTTACATGTGGAAACGCGCACATCGCCTCCACCACCTCATGCACGCGCGCTGCGTCTCCTAAGAAGCCTAATCCGCCAAAATCCGGCACCGAACCACCGTCACTGCTTTCTCTGGTTCTGTCCGGCACGACGTCAAAAGACCCATCTGGGCACGATCTCACAGGGCTCACTGGCTGAGTGGGTTGGAGCGGAGGTTGGTTGCGTATGCGGCGCAGCTGCTTCACGACGAGGCCGTGCTCGCGCTGCAGAGCTTTCGCTGCACAAGCCGACTCTTGGCATTTCAATCTCTTTTTGCTCGACGATATACGGTGGCTTCGGCCCTTGTTGGTTGTGACGCAGTCAGCCGCCGGTTCAGCAACCAGCGTCCTCGACACAGTGCACATACACACGCCGTCGAGATAGGCTCTCGGCATGCGCCAAGGGTCAGAGGCGCAGAGAGCGCGCCAAAGATGCAAATCTCTAGAGACATGTGACCGAAACTCGCGGTCGAGTGGGGAAAGCAGCGCGCGATGCGCTTCCTCGGGAAGTAACCACTGCATAATCTACAGTGAGCGAACGTCATAAACCGCCAATAAGAGGCAGCAAATAAAACAATAGAAATCATTAGGGAGAAGGAACATAAACAGGGAGAGCTTGAATTTGTTTTCAAGTGTCGCATATTGCAATCATTTACAAGCAGTACCCTATTCTGGTGTCTAATGACTTTTGACTTACAGTGTGCATAAGTTCCGACGAGAGATTCGCAAGGAGGCCTCTTCTCGACTGAGATGCAAAGAGATAAAACTGAATTAGCACAAGCAACTTGCATGCGCCACTTTGTACAAATACATATTATATAAAAAAGTGAACCATTCACATGGTGGCATCGGGGAAAATACCTGAGAACTAGTAGACTTTCTTGATAGGCTTGAATTCGTGTGAGCCCGGCCTGAATGGCCAGAACGGGAGCTGCTAATGAAAGCCATTACGTTTAAGGCAATGGGAATTGTGTCTCCGCTTCCAAAAATGAGGTCACGATGCAATATATTAAATGAAATCAGTAGATGCGAAAGCTTTGTGACACCATCCGTTGAGCCCTGCCTGCGAACAATAGAGGCGACCATCTGTGAAGCCTAGAGGTTTCATGAATCTCGACAGCTGTCATGTCAGCTTCCTGTCAAATCATCTGTTGTTGGTTGTGCACAAACAGAACCAGCCGAGCCGACGGCCCGGATGCCCGGATCATGTGTTCACTACAGGGAGTATTTTTTTAGTAAAGCAGATAACACCCTTTAGCCAAGGGATATCACTACCTAAAGTAAAGTAAGTAGCTCTGGCCTGGCTAGCTTTACCTACTAGTATTACCTATTACAGTAGCTACAGATAGTGCTACTGCAGCTACAGTGGCTTGATGTACTTTAGCATGTTGGTGAAGCATATATAACTGTAGCTTGAACTTTGTCTTTATACTTGATTTCTAGTAGCAGGCAGGAGTAGATTGAAATTCAAATGACTAGCAGTGTGAGTTTCGATTGTGGTTTATAAAAAACAGTAGTTTTGTGGCGAACCGACAGGGTTCACTATTGTCATTGCCGCCACCATTACACTTCTGCGGAAAAGGATGCGCCAGCGAGCTCTTCGTTTGTGGTATGCTGGGTCTAGCGTGAAATGTGCGCTTATTGGAATCCTTGGAATCACTGTTCTATTTTGGCACTCCCGCCGGAAGCTATCAGCCGACTTAATCGGCGCCGTCGCTAGCGACTCAGGCATTGGGAATTCAGGGTTCTCTCAATACGGAGTCACTACTGAGGTGCCAGCTGATGTCTCATCTTTATGGAGGGCTCGGAGACCAGATGTGGAGCTCAACTGCGACCCATCCAATGATTACTTTTCGGTGCTTCAAGGGCGCAATTGGAACGCTTGGATGGAGGCTAGTCATTCGATCAAGAATACCTACGAGAAAGACGAACGCACACCTCGCGTTCCATGTAATCCTTATTGGCGAACTGGACCGAACGCGTGTGCTGCAACTTTTGGGTCTCCAGCACACAGCAACTCGTCCCTGAAACAGCAGTGTGATGCTGTCCTTGATAATGGCTATGAACGAGGTCGGGCGCTGCCTACTGAATTAAGCAGAGAAGAAGGATGGCCTCACCTTGGTACTGGAGCGGTAGCTAATATAGGGAGAGCTTTACCAAGTCTAAATCAGCCAGATGCGGTACCTTTCCTCCGTGCCAGCGAAGCAAGCCAAAAAGCATCTCCGTGGGCACTTGGGTATCCTCTGTGGGTTGACGAGGGTCACGTACGAGCGAACGAAGCCGACACACTCGAGCTTTTGTCTGCAGTTGCTTTTGGTCAGCCTGCAGCGTCTATGGACCAATTTGCTGTAAATTTTGGAGCCAATGATGGTAAGATAGTCCACCTCTCTTCCCCGTGCATCTTCATCTGCTAATCATGCTCTTTCTCGCAAGTGTAGTCAATCTCTTCCAAACCAGGTGCCACTTCTGATCCCGTAGCGGTTCTATTTCGTGATGGTTGGCGTGGAGTTGCAGTGGAGATGGAGAGAAATTTCTGTAATTTGCTTTCGCGCAATCTTCAGCATACCAATGCAACGGTGCATTGTCCGCTTGCAGTGACGCCGCACAATGCAGCAGGTCTCTTAGGCGCTGCCGGAGCCCCTCGCCGGTTCGATTACCTGAAAATTGACATTGATTCCTATGATTGTGACGTGTTGGCAGCCATTCTCGCAGCCGGCTATCGTCCTAAAGTGATTCAAATGGAGACTGGCACAATACCGCCTCCTGTGCGCTTTGCTTCTCACTTCACTAGCAGCTATTCAAGGCCGCACGCTCAAATCTACCAGGTTCAGCAAAATGAGGACATTCATACATTTCAATTAATCTTGCGCGTGTAAATGAGCTCAACTTGTACTTTCTTCCTCTATGTATTCTAGGCATTTGGATGCAGCCTAAGTTACGCTGATGACCTTCTGAACAGCGCAGGCCTGGATTACACCCTTGTTGAGGCTTCTTTAGACTCGGTGTGGATTGAAAGTTCGGTGCTCAAGCAAACCATCGCGGCCCACGCACATGTAAACAGTGCTTCCGCCACTCTGACGGGCCGTTTTGCCGCTGAAGCAGCTGCGGACGTGGCACTGTCGAGAGACCGTGATGCGAGGGCGCTCACTCGGTACATCAACGGGTTCTGGCGCTGGCCGTGGCGGCGTGAACTTCATGTCTGGGAGGTGCGCGAGCCAGGAGTAATTCTGCATCACCTTTTGAAACTCTTTACCGACACATATTGATCTGTGCTCTCAGATATTATCTGTTGTTTATAGATTGGCACGGAGCACTGGTTCCTGCTTCAGTCCGATGCTCACAGGCTCGCTGCGATGCAAGACCACATGAGCTGTGTTGATGCTTGCTTTCATAGTCAAGGCGAGGTATCACCAGACGACATGACTAATGGAGGTGGATGGAGCGTGTCAGACGCGCCACGGGAAGCTCGTCCCTTCGAGTATACTCTGCAAACGACTTTCATTGCACCGCCTTTTCGCGGCGATTTGAGGCATCCGAACACGCCGGTCATGAGCGGAATCCACTAGGGAAAGGCTTCATTGAGAGATGAGGTATATGATATGCTTTACTCGCGCACAATCAATTCTGTGTTGCGCCTCAGTCAACGCGTACGTGCGCTATAGGGAGCACATTCCAATTGGCCGCTGCATTAGCTATGGTTGAAGGAAATGCGGAACTCGTTCTTATACATGGCCATTGTTATCTCCACCTAGTCCTAATGATGCCCCCCATGGAACAATTATACCTACTGCGTACGTAATCGAAACCTATGCGGCCTTCCAAAAATCGATCCTACTTGTCGTTGGCCCAGGTCAGGTCTAGGTATAACCACTTAACCAATTAGGGTTAAAATTCAAAGCTCACACGGGAATTCCGAGCCGCGTGTGATGGCAACGGGCTATGGTGTATGGGGAGATACAATTAATACTTCATACTTCATACTTCAGGTGTTCAAGAGTAGCCTGAATTTAAGCCGATTGTAATTGAGATATCTTAGTGTTCCCATTTACATTAGAGATCCTTGTACATATCATGAAACGAAAAACCAAAAAGCGAAGTCGAAGGAGACCATAAAGCGTAAAAAATCCACGACTTAAAGCGAAGCGTCCTGGTCATCGGCGGGTTGCTGTGGCTGCTGGTTTCCACTGCTGCTGGTGCCACTACTACTTGCGCTCTGGCCAAAGTCACTAGGAGCGTAATCTTGGCCTTGAGCAGCAGCTTGCGTCGCTTTCATCGCTCGGTCGAAGTGCCCTTTGGCATCAACATCGCCGCGGGACTGTGCGTCACTGCCTGTTGCCAATAGGAAGGCTCGACCAGTGATGCGCAAAGCTCGAGCTCTGGCGGCGCGCTCGTCTAACGTCTTGCCGTGGTCCTCTAGCACCTGAATAAAGAATGGGGTCAAATTGAGAGACTGAAGAAGAATACATGATTATCTCAATCGTTGTGCATTGTGCGATCAGGATGAAGGAGAATGAGATCAACTTTGCAATCCCTCTTTCAGAAGGAGACACTACAAAAAAATCCATTTCTCACACATGTATACCTTGTCGCAAACGTGGCGCAAGGTTTTCTCGACGTCCAACTCGCTGATGTTCCAAGCCGCTCGAAGCACCGTGGGCAGAGAAGCGTCTAAACTCTCCTGCACTCGCCTTGCCACCTTCATAGATTAATGAATACAAACAGATAAAGTTACTCGAGCATACGAGTAAAAGGTATGCTGCTTGAAAAATCATGCATTTTACTAATACACAAAATAGTCCTATCGAGATCTATAATCACTGCCGATCAACTTTAACCCCCCCTTTATCCCATGCACGGACCTCAGGGTCGTTGGTTTGTCGAGCAGCTGAAGGCCTCCCCCCGCTAGCTTCAGCCACATCCTTGATCGCCGTCAAAGTGTCAAGCAGCACCCAGGCAGTCTCGGTGTAATGGCCGGCCGTGTGAGTGCGTTGCTCCAAGCGGGCGACTCGACCCTCTAAGTTCAAGTATGAGCCGTCTGCACGAATAAAACAAATTCACAGAAGTGCGAATGAGGCAAAGCTGAAAGTACGAGTATTCTACAATCGAGTTTCTTTTCGTAGCATGCAACTCTACAGAAGCAAGGAGTTCAATAGGCGTACGATCACCCCCGCTCCTGCACACACATACCGTGAAAGCCCAACCATTGCTCTGCTTTGTTGGCGTAAACCCAGCCGATCGCGTGCAGCAACTCCTCGCCAAACGGGGTGTTCACTAAGATCTGTGCCTCGTTCTGCATGCACTCTTCAAAGCTGGCCTCATCCCGGGTGTCCAAATATCGCTGCAGCACATCGGCTAGATTGAGCGCGCACCGCACTTCCCGTTGAATTTGCATGCGTTCGCATTCCTTCACGCCTAAGGTGCCCTCGTTCATCCACACCTCCGCCATGGTCGATAACGCCAGCTGCCCCACGAAGGGCTCGAAACGGTCGGAGCCGAAGAGCATGGTGAAGAACACGTGGCTGTCAATGAGCTGAGCGTCCTTGGTGGCCTCTAAACCGTTTCGATCGTAGTTGGCGCGCAGCTGCACGTTCGACAACACCTACATGTAGCGCACCACGGCCAATCCCATCAAACGTGTAACAGAGGGATAAAGGAAGCGAACAAAGTTGTTACATGTCGCGGCAGAGATATTGCACTAGCTACTCTGCAGCAATGCATAAAAGTAATGTTTTCGTCTTCGAGTTTTTGATCGTTTGATCTCTTGGTAGGTGAATGTGTCCGATGCCCACCTGATAAGCTTCGCCGAGTTCTTGAAAAGCTTTTGGCGCACTCGGGTCATTCGGGTTCTTATCTGGGTGCCGTAATCGAGCCTCTTTGAAGTAGGCCTTCTTGATTTCGGCAGGCGTCGCGTCGGGCGGGATCTTAAGCACGTCGTAGTATTTGCTGTCCTTGACGTTCACCACAGCTCGACGGCGGTTTCCTCCACCTGTACTGCCTCGACTACCTTCATTTCTATGCGCACCCTCGCCACTGTGGCTACTTGGCTCTTGAATTCCGAGCCCATCATCCTGGTTGATTGTACATATTGCACAGTTTGAGTGTTTAACAGTCCTCAAGGCAACAAAAAGTCGTGCCACTCAAGTAGTCAAATTTTGGTATGTTGGCCAATATGGCTGCTGCCGCTACATCCTACAAAATTTAAAATCTAAAACGGCTCCTCCCACCTGCAGTACAGCTCTGGCTTCTCGGGCTAGGATGTATTCCTCGGGGTCAAACCACTCTCCTGCATCTTCGTCCCACTGCCGACCCCAAGCCAATGACTCAGAGATCGACAGCGGCGTATTCACTATCCCCGACACCACCTGCGCTCCACCTGCGACCACACCATAGATCGGAAGCCCCACAAAAGCTAGAAGTCCTGCACCTGCTCCAGCAGCTGCACCGGCCTGCAAATTATTCAGTAGGTTGGTGAGCCTCTATGCTATCCACTCCGAGGAAGAGCCGTTACTGTGAAGTCAGACCCGAACACGAATTTCAATGATATCATTCCTCTAGCATTTTAATCTTACCGCGCCTCCTTGTGCAGCACCGATAGCTGGCAGCGCAAACAATGCACCCACGCCAGCGCCGGCGCCTGTTACTGCGATGGCAACGCCGTTGGCCGTGCCTGTGACGACATCCTTAGGCCTTGATGGGCCGAAAAGAGCTGCAACGGTCTGAATTTGCTCCTGATGGTCTAGCGGCTTCGCATCATTTTCTGGTCGCCCATAGTCCTCGTCTTGACCCGTACGTTCGGGTTCCCTTTGCCACATCTTTCTTATGAGGCGCTCGGTGATGAAGTGATGAACCAAGATGATCCATTCTGAGTGTTCTGAGTTCTGAAGAAGCTGGGATGTTTGCAGGAAAAATCCATAATTCATGAATATACGGTAAAAGCACACCACAGCAGAAAAACAGCACAAAAAGTTTCCACGTCGAAAGCTTAGATTACTGGCTATACTGGTCTACAAGCACGCCTGACTCGCCCGCCTGTTCCTTAGCACTCACGGCGGCCTTAAGCCGCTTTTGATGCTAGGTCGTTCTCGTGCGAAGACAACGTCGCTAAAAGAACGCCGGCCGTCTGGAGACGAGAGGTAATCGAGCAAGAAATAATAAACCCCGTCTTCGAAATTGTCCTTCGCGCCTCTAACCTCTAATCTCCTAGACTTGTTCAGGCAGGACTTCCCTGAGGACAGAAAACCAATGAACAACAGCGATCAAATGGATAAAATCAAAAAGGTGCATAGTCTTGCTTCATTTCTCGCGATCAAAGCTTTTAGCCCTCTACCGAATATGCGACAGCTGCTGTTACGAAACTAGGAGCCTTTCTCCGCCCGAAAACTCTGCGATTCGTTTCTAGGGTTTCATCTAAAACATTCTTTGTATCTTTTTCTAGGCTTTCGTGGGAATGCTGGCGCTGCTGTGTGTCTTTCTGCTGGTCCGTGATTCGGGGTCTCCAACTGGCGACAGCACCTCGGACATGTCAGTGCAGCACAATCTCGACTCCGCCATTGCGCGCGAAGTCCGGTCGCAGCTCATCAAGGAAGTGGCCACCATTCAAAACAAGGCTTCTAAGACGGGCCAGCTGTGGCCGCCAGTAGCCACGCTGCCTGAAGGCAAGCGTAAGCGCATTTTGGTGACGGGTGGCGCTGGTTTCGTGGGCTCGAACTTAGTGGACCGGCTCATGATGGAAGGGCACGAGGTGATTGTGCTCGATAACATGTTCACCGGCCGCAAGAAAAACGTGCAGCACTGGATTGGGCACCCATCTTTCCAAATGATTGTCGGGGATGTGGTGAACCCTATTTTTGTGGAGGTGGACCAAATCTACAACTTGGCCTGCCCGGCCTCCCCGCCGCATTACCAGTACAACCCCATCAAAACCATCAAGACCTCGACCGAAGGCACCCTGAACATGCTCGGGCTCGCCAAACGCGTAAAAGCGCGGATTCTGCTCACCTCGACTTCGGAAATCTACGGTGACCCTGAGGTGCGTGCTACCCTGGGTGTCTTTTCTATGTATAAATTTCAGAACTGCTGCTTGGGCTAACCCTTGGGCATGAGTCTCAAACGAATGAAGCCAACTCCATTCTACATCAATTGGGTTACTAGTTCGGTACTTGAGCATAGAGCACACGAAGCTCATCATGACATCAACATTTTTGCCATTACATGCCTTCCATTTCCTCTTGTGTCTTCGCAGGTGCACCCTCAGCCGGAGTCCTACTGGGGTCACGTGAACCCCATCGGGCCGAGGTCCTGCTACGACGAGGGCAAGCGCGTGGCCGAGACCATGATGTACGCCTACAAGTCCCAGGAAAACGTGGAGGTGCGTGTGGCGCGCATCTTCAACACCTTTGGTCCCCGCATGCACCCCAGTGATGGCCGTGTGGTGAGCAATTTCATCATTCAAGCGCTCCAGGGGAAGCCCATCACCATCTACGGAGAGGGTCTTCAGACGCGGTCCTTCCAATTCGTGGACGATCTTGTGGATGGCTTGATTAAGCTCATGAATGGCCACTACGATGGACCCGTGAACCTGGGCAACCCTGAGGAGTTCACGATCAAAGCTTTCGCGCACAAGATTCACGCCATGACCAAGTCCAACTCGACCATCAAAATTTTGCCCAGCACCACCGACGACCCGAAGCAGCGGAAGCCCGACATCACCACCGCCAAGCGCGAGCTCGGGTGGCAGCCCCGGGTGAACGTGGACGAGGGGCTCGGCAAGACCGTGGCGTACTTCACTAACGAGCTCCGCGAGACGGGTGAAATCATCCCTACCGGCCCCGAGGCCAGCCGCCCGAAGCCCAAAGAAGAAGAGAAGTAAGTGACCAGATATCAAAGCGCAGGGGCACCAAATCCAAACCTATGAGGTTCCTTTGAATATCTCCATATCAGGGACGAGCAGGAAGTGCGTGGCAGCGAATCTCGACCTGCGAGTCCCAATTTTGATTGCCTTGTCTAGAGATGATAATGGAGGGCGATCGTTAGTTCAAGGCGATGGCAAGAGTATGCTCTTTGTTCAGAAAGGGGAAATGTAGTGAGTTCTGACTTGATTATTCCATAATCCGATTTCAATTCGAAGCCCCGAGCTCGGAGCTCGTTGAAATCGCCATAGTTATAGGTTATACCCTGGCGAATGGCGAAACCAGTCGATGGGTACCTTCAGTGGTGTACTACATTCGTGTGGGCATCGCAAGGTACTGACGTGGCATGTGCCCAATCCTTATTATTGTTCTGTTTGAAGAAGAAGATCACAACCTCATTCACCGACTACTTTGGCACGGTCTCTGTGCCCTGCCTTAAGCAAACGCCCTGCCTTATGGGACGCTCTGTGTATTGGTGGTTGGGGGTTCCATCCCCACCATGAGTATTACCTCACGGGTTTTGCCGTTATTATTCTATCTTAGTCGCTCTGGTTTAGTCATCATTCCCTAGACTTCTTTCCATGGAGGTGCGGCACCACGAATCTCTGCACTGCCTTTGTCGTGGCTTGCCCCTTTCTTACTACTAATTTAATGCCTCCATTAGTCTTCACTACCCTTAGTAGAGTGCCAGTACATAGAGATCGCTACCCCCAGAACTAGGTCATGGGCCTTAATGAGGTGACCTATAGAAGTGCCGGACGAGAATGAGCGGAGTCAAAAATGGGGAATAGACCAACTTGAAAAAAATATCCGCATAAATTGAGTGCGAGTAACATGGAATAATCCGGCAGGGAGAGTATAATGCACTGACCGATTGAATGGCTGATACGAACCAAGAGGGGGCATCGAACTTTCGAAATACCATAGCCAAAATTCAAAATTCTGAGTCCACAGTGAAGAAAATTATACCAGGACGCCAAGAAGAGCGGCGCATAGAGTCAAGGATATAAATCGTGTACGGACAAAAGGGGGCGTAGACCCTTATATAAAGTCAAACGTACAGTAGAATGAGGTGCATACGAAAGTGGCAGAGTATTTGGGGGGATAGACCCACGCTCAACATTGGAGAACAAATACTTCGCTGGCATTCGAGCACACAAAATTAGGCGAACGAGAATGTGGTAATATATGTGAGGGCGTAGACCCACGCCCAACATTCGAACGCATAGAAGTATGAAGTATAATTTCGTAACGTGGTACACCAGAAAGGGCTGGTTGAAGTGAGAGCGCCCGTTGAAGAGCGAATGTGCCGAATGGGCAAGTGATAGTCCCGAGTCCCGGACCTATGTCTGAGGCCAGAATAATAATTCGATGTACGCGATATGCAAGGAAGAAGGAAGGAGAGAGACCAAGACGAGAAATTCTGATAGTAGAATTAAAGCTCCAAGTCAGTGACAAGAAAATGGAAATAACCATCAGTCACGACGCGAGGTGAACCATAAATGCCAGAAACGACACCGGTCACAATTAGTACAATTAGAGACCATAGATGGCAGTCGACCGGAGGAAGTGGAAGTGCTAAGAAGCATGAAGGGACCATAAAAACCTTTTAGGCTATAATCCTAATCCTGATTCCTATATACTACATCCCATTTCTTATTCCGAGCTATAATTCTAGCAAGCTTAGTGCTCGTGATCGACATTCGGCATTTCACTTCTACTTCTACTGTCTACATTCCGAATCACTCCACTCGGGATATGAAATCCAGAATCCAGAGCACCTAGCACCAGCACCCGCAGAGATAGCGTGTGACTGGGGGCCAAGGCCGAAGGGCGAGAGATCTTTGACTTAATATGGATGCGCGTCTGAGTGTGTGCGAATAGAAATCCCACAGCGCAGCCAGGGCGGAGGGCTCAGAAGTCCGGGAATGATGCCACCTCGCCACCAAAATATTGCTGCTCAAAAGGTAAACTGCATCTCTGTAGGTGGAGTTTACTTGGTGCCACGTTTCTGAGGGCACCGATTCCCTCCTTTACTTCTTGCCCTTCTTGCCTTTGGAAGTGGCTTCAGGGGCAGCGTCAGCCTCCCGCTTGTTGACAAGGGAGCTGCCGATCTCCCCGGGAGACGAAGGAAGGTCCCAGCCGCCCTCAGCGAGTGCATCGAACTGCCGGTCGCCGCTGTCGCCGATGCCAGGGACCACTTTGCCTTGCTCATTGAGGGTGTCGGTGCCGCTGACCAAGTGGATTTCGATGTCCGGGTGGTTTTCGCAAATGTCGGCGAGGCCTTTCTCAGTGCCCACGCATGAAATCACGACCACCTTCTTGCAGCCCCACGCCTTCACTTGAGACACCGTCGCCTGAAGCGTACTGGAAAAAGCCGCACAGGCAAAAAAATGCACAAAATAGAATTAATTTAGCACATAGATGGCAATAGGTCACTACATCTAAAGCATGTCGAACTACCAGCTTGTACGAGCCTAGGTAATTTCTTTTAGCACTAGTAGGTATGTTCCAGGGCGCTGACGCCTTACATGGAGGAGGCAATGAGGGGGTCGAGGACATACGCGACGTCGCAAGGTTTGTCCTTAGGTAAGCGGTTGTAGTACTGCACTGGCATTTTGGTGCCGGGAAGGCGGTACATGCCGATGTGGTAAACGGCGGCGTTGGGGAGCAACTCGAGCATGGCGTCACACATCCCGAGGCCCGCGCGCAAGATCGGGATAATCGCAACGCGCTCGTCAATACGGGAACCTTGCGCCGTTCCCATTGGTGTCTCCACTTGCACCGATCGTGTTTTCAGGTTTGACGTCGCTTCGTACCTGTAGTGGCGCGAAAAGAAGTGACAACAATGCTCCAGCATATCTTCACCTTTAAAAATCCCGCATGCACCAACCAAGAGAGCTTCAATCAAAACAAATATATTTATTACCCGAGGTGCAAGGTGACTTCATGCAGGAGTCGCCTGAAGTCACGCGGCGGGAGGCTGGCATCCCGGAGGTGGGAGAGCTTGTGCGAGAGCACCTGTCAAGAAGGTCCGGCGGCATTCAGTGACAGATTAAGCGAAGCAATGGCGACGGAACAATCATTTGAAGAATGGAGGAATGGACAAATACATACCGGGTGCGAAGTAATGTGCACGTTTGAAGCTGGCATATTGGTGTCTTTTTCTATACAAGCTGAAGCAGCGCTACTGTGTTTAATGCAGATGAGCAACACTTGTGAAGACTGACTCGGAAGGAGGAAGCTCTCAAGAGTGTGCAA
>Ga0307930_1002511_pt1 | contig 13938 bp, 17 predicted proteins | sample OrgLakmetageno46_FD_203161 | JGI IMG/M metagenome (GOLD analysis project Ga0307930, IMG submission 203161) | Saline water microbial communities from Organic Lake, Antarctica - #46 | ecosystem: Environmental > Aquatic > Non-marine Saline and Alkaline > Saline | place: Antarctica: Organic Lake... | reverse complement strand
TCCTCTGGCCGGGGGGGGGGGGGGGGGGGGCGTGATAACGATGAGGATGTGGGAGTCAAATACTAATTGTAAAAAAAAGATGTGTCCAAGAAATAGACACTCAGCAGCTCAGTCAGGCTTGTCCAAGAGAAAGAGGATTCTTTTTCAATTCAGCGCTATTTCATTCGTCGATTGAAATCAAATCTAATCGCACACTACACTTCAAATAGTCTCAATCTCACTTGAGGATGCGCCGAGTTGCGCACTAGACCGACCAGCCCGTGCACCACTCGGTCGGCCACGTCCGGCCGCGCGTCAGTCACTCGCCCCACTGCTTTCACCACGCTCACGACAAAGGCCGGGCTCGAGTGCAAGGTGTAGGACTGCAGTTCCCGCAAGATGGGCTGAACGTTTTCACTGTCGGTGAGCATGGTAAGCACTTCGAGCTTGAGGGTGCGGCAAAAGAGCGGGTCCGAAGACTTGATGAAGAAATCGCTGAGAAACGGCACGAACAACTGAGGGCGGTCTTTCGCCATTTCCACAATGGTCTGCGTAAAATCGAAAAGAAGTACACGCGCATTAAAAAACAGCGCAGCGTCACGAAGAAAGAGAAGGAGAAGATTTTAGTGGTGAAGGGGAACACAAACAAAAAAACATGGAAATTATGAAATTGAAGGAGTTTTTTAGAAGTTCTTTGAGAAGGTACTTGTTGGGCTGATCCGCTTGCATATATCATGTACCTTGAGAACCATGTACTGGATTTCGCGCGCGTTGCGAAGGATGCGCACTAGGGCCTTGCCAACCACCGCCCCCGTCCCGTCCGACTGAGTGCCGCAATAGTGGTGCAGAGAACACACCGCCACCACCTGCGCATATACACATGTCAAGGTCAGGCACGAGAATAACTAAGAGAAAATGAGCATGCTGCATAAAGACTAGATATCAACACTTTTCAAATAATAGCCGTACAAGTAAACTGAATTTGAAGAAACGCAAAAGCGTTTCAAACATTCGCATACACTCTCGCATACCACGCCCGAGTTGCGAGACTTCAAGAGTGGCAGTGACGCCCGCAGCAAGAGGCGGTGGTCGGTGTCCAGAGCTCCATCGTTGGCGTCGCCTAGCCCCGCAAAGACCGAGCCAGCGTCGGCGCCGGCCGCCGGCAGAGGGGTGCCGACTTCAACCTCTTCTTCGCACGACTCGTCCTGATGTGAAGTACGAGATGAGAATATTTGGGGGTATAAATGAGATTCGAATAGATTGCACAGAAGACTGAAGACTTTTTTTTTTCAAGTACGGAAGTATCGTGCGTATGATTCGACGATGCTTCAAAAGGCAGCCATTAGCAATCTTGACTTACTTCTTCGTCGCTGTAGAACGCTTTCTTGACCACCCGTCGCTTGATGGTGCGCTTCGGCTGAGGGCCCGGAGGCTGAGACCCGGCACTTCCTGCGTCTCCTTGCTGGGCGGCGGCCGTGGATTTGCCTGTTATGAGCATCGTCGTAAGCCAAATGGCAGAGCAGAGGTACTCAGGGCATGGTGATGATGAGGCACTCTTCACTATCATCAAAGGACGAATTCGAACCATTTCGATTGGTTGTCTGATTAGGTTTTTCGATGGAGATAGGAATGGTATACATGCCATTGCTGTCTTCCCAATCTCATAACTATGTATGACGTGGGAGTCATTGACAAAGCGAGCGATAGCACAACAATAACAATAACAACCATATCTTAAAAAAGATAGTATCACTCATTCGTAGTACCGTCCTCGCGAATGGCGTTGGAGCGCGCCGCAGCGGCTTGACGGTTGGCCTCTTGAGCGCCAGGAGACGGGTCCACGAATTGGGTGCGCAAGTAGCTAGTGGTAGAGAGGGGGTAGCAGTGGGTAGGAGGACACGAAAGAGGGAGATGTAAGCACGATAATGAGAAGAAAGAGAAGGAACAAGAGTAAACAAAAGATGGAAAAATAAACTTGCTGAGCAGTGTCTGTGGGCACACGTGCTGTACACTTGACTACAGTATCACCGTTGCAAAATCGCCAGCAGTTGAATCTGGGCCCACTCGTCGAGATCAGCGAGCAAATGGCAGAGTTTGCGGAAGCACGGGTGCAAAACCGACCACCGCTCGGGGCACACTTCGGCAAAGGCCGAAACCGCACTGCCCACCACCTTGAGGGGGCGAAGAAAAGAATGGGAATTAGTATCAGGATCAGGATAGTTGTGAAATAAAATTGAATTAAACAAGAAGGGGACATTCGATTCAAAAGCCTCGTACTATCAATAATACTATCAGAAGACAACACTCCTTCTCGCCTTTAATTTCCTTCCCCTCTGCTTTACTCTCGCTCTGACATGGACTGTGCCTTTACCATGCAAGTGGAGTCCTTGAGCAGTCTTTCGATCAGCGCCACGAGGGGTTCTTCTTGCTCCTTGTCCACGCTGTAAATCTTGGGAATGGCGTTGGCTGCGCACTTGCGGACGTATCTGTGTATGGTGTGGTGAAATCAGAGCATACTGGGGGTCAATTCAACGAAGACACGCAATCAGTCGCAAGAAACGTTCGCATTTACAGACGGAACAAAACGGAAACGGAAATAGAAGCCCTAGAAATGATTTTTAAGACATCATCCTAAACTCACGGGCTGGAGTCGCTCGCGCACTTCTTGACGGCCAACAGCTGAATTTGCACGATTTCAGGCACGCGAATGCTCGACATCACCCGCAACGCGAGCGCCCGCACCAGGGCGGTAGACGCTCCCAAGTCTTTCTGAAAGGAGTTGATGGACAGCAAGGCGAGCTCGCGGCAAGTGGCGTCGTAGTCGCTGTAGCGGGTCAGGAACAAGTACACCATCTTCTTCACTTCCACCTGCGTTGAGGTATTCAGGGGTGCAAAATTGTTACAAAACCAGCGTGAACGGTATGTTCACACCCTTCATGGACAACAAGTAGCACGAAAATTAAAGGAAGGCTGCAGCAGGAGGAGAAAACACCAATGCATCATAGCTTGAAGTAAGTAGGTGCGAAAAGGGTGTGCTGATAGAATGATGACGTCGTCGCACGCACACCTGCTTGCAAACCACGCACTTCACGACGTCGGGAAAGAATTCGTGGCAGGGGCTGCCCTTGGAGATCATCGCCAGCAGCCACTTCATCCCTTTCGCTTTCTCTTGTTCCTTGGGGTTGTTGAGGTATTGCCGCACCCGTGACGGATTCATCGTTTCCTGTTGTTGGTGGTAGTTGGTGGTAGATGTTTTGAAACGCGCGCGCCCACAAGAGAAGGCAAAGAACACAAAGTCAAGCTGAGATGCAATGCGTACATAAAGATTGGCGCCTTTTTAACTCACGAGAACGTGGTACATAAAAAATGAAGGTTCTTTTCTTATCTTATATAAATGTGGCACCATGTATACATACTTCGAGGAAGTGCGATTCGCCGGTCACTGCGGATGCGCCCTTGAGCGCGTTCACCTGCGATCGTAAACGAAAACGCGCAAGGCACCATCGCACGGATCATTAGCAAGTGTGTTTTACAAGCAACGCTTAAACCTGGATATTGAAAGGAGTAGAGCTAATTGTGCCCGAATCGCACTGCCACCGATTGGATTGATTATAGTCTACCTGGTCCGAAACTGCTTTTGGCACGTACTGCGCCGCCATGCCCGCCCCCGGAATGCCCATTTGGTCGGAATAACCCTATAAGGAACATGACACATTGGTTACACCATGAGGTGGGCCACAGATCATTCAGTTAGCTCACAACGCGTGAGCATGAGAAAGGGAAATTTTAGAGGCGCAGTATTTGGCCAACAGGTACTACGAGGATAACGATTCCGTGAAAAGTAGGTAACACGAAGAGCTACTCAAGCACAAGCATCGTACCTTGAGCCTATCGATGCCCGCAGCTGCAGATCCGGCGGCAACACCGGCGGCTGAGGCTGCGGCTCCAGCGAGCTGTCCAAGCTTCTCGAGATCCATCAGACTGGTGGAAAAGCAATTGCACTGCGAACAAAGAAAAGGAGAACGAAAGCAGGAGTGAGAGACCTAAGCTCGAGGGTGCCTGCCTTTACTTCGATCTTAATTACCTTCTCTGGGGTGTACGAAGATGAATAGTACTTCGGTACTAGTAGCGTGGAGCAAGCCAGCCGAGCCAGGCAGCCAGGCACAGCAGGAGGACGCAGGATACGGCGGTTCGGCACCTTCCGTATATCTCGTTCCGTTGATTCTTTTCTGGTTCTTGTAATCGGCCAGCAGTCTGTTTGCATTTTCTGGATTTCTTTTCTCGCTTCCGTCACTCGTCACTCGTCACTCGTCAACACTTCGTTCGTGCTTGCTGTTGGACGCCTGCTTCAAATTTGTAAATGCCCGAGGAGAAGCCTGCGAAGCCCAGCGGTTCAAGGCGTTGATTCAACTCAATAAACGACAAATTGATTTGTCTTGAACGAAATCGTCTTAACGATGGCAGGCTTCAATACCAAGTACGTCTCTTGAAGCATTATGGAATGTGAACTCGCCAACGTGTGGATCTTTTTGGAGGAAAGGCGAACGATATACTAGTAGTGAATATCTGTGGCCAAATCTGGGCTCTTTCATGCTACTGACTCCAATTATCGTTGTATGGCTCCTGTATTTGTATTTCTTGCGTGATTCTTCTTTTTGGTGTTGCTTCCCCGTGTTTGTTACGAGCAGAGCACAGCCAACGTCCCCCAAGCAAGTGAAACCTAACAGCAACCCAGGCTCACCCACTCGGCCTGTGATCGCCCGCCCCGTCAAAGCAAATGCCAAACCACCCTCGTCGTCGCTCACCGTTTCACCTGTCTCAGCTGGCAGCAAACCTACCGTGGTGAAATCGTCACCGGTGGCCAAGCGCGGTCGGTCAAAACCCCCGGATTTGAAGTTCGCACCGATTGACTCCACGGCCTCTGCTCTCACGGGTCGAGGAGCTGCCGCCTTGAACGGCCGGAGGTCTCCGCTGGTGAGCGTGGGCAACCGCAACCGCAACGCCCTCAGCAAGAGCCCGAGTCCAGCGCGTAAATTGCCACTTGACCATTCAGGGGCGAGCAACGCCTCAATGGACCTCCCTGCGGAGCACAAGCGCGAGCGCGAGAAGGCAGAGCGCGCGGCGACTGCAGCTGCCAAACGAGAAGATTTGCATGCGCTGAAACAAGCCAGAGAAGACGACAAGTTGCAGGCCGCAGTGGCAGCGAAAGCGCAAGTGGAAGCATACGAGGCGCAGAGCAAGCAGCAAGCACAAACCCAGGCCGACTGGAAGCGCAGCGAGCGCGAAACCAAACAGGTGAAAACACACCCACGAAGGTGACGGCAAGTAGTTCCATCACTTTAATTTTCGTCTTTTCAATTGATTTATTTTTCTCTGTGTATTAATATTTTGTATTGGCGGCTAGCAATGTTGTCGTAGCTCGATCTAATATTCTCGAATCTCGTCTGCGGTGTTTGTTGCATTGGATGTTTGCCTTTTCTCTGTACTCTGCAGCTGCAAGCGGCATCTCGAGCCGAAGCGGCAAAAGCGAAACGCGCGATGCAAGACCTCGCTGAGAGGCAAACCGACATTCTTGAGAACAACAAGCTCAAAGCCAAGCTGAGTGCCCATATGGCCGCTGCACAGGATGCTGCGCAGCGAGAAGACCGCGCGAGCGTTTCGGCCGCTCGAGTGGACATGGTGAGGCACACCAAGTCCAAACTGCGCGAAGAAGAAGCAGCCAACGAGCGCGCGGTGAGAAGAAAAGAAAAACAATTAAGGAAGGAAGACATTGGCCTTGCGGCCGTCAAATGTTTCTTAGTTGGGTAATTGCCTTTCATGCATTCAACATATTTTTCCCGAACTCATGACGCATACTTCGCAGATTTTGGTGGCCAACAAGTACAAGTCAGACGCGGCCAGATTTGCGGCAGAAGGAGCCAAAGCCGAAGCAAAACGAATGGCGCACGAGCTGGCGCTGTCTCACATTGAGGGCTTGCAACAAATCAAACAAAGTGCTGTGAAGGACGCAGCCTTGCAGAAAGATTTCTTAGTCAGCGAAAAGGAAAAAGCCGACTTGGCAAGTGCGGTCCTGCGGGCCGAGCAAGCACAAACCAAGGCTATGCGGCACGAATACGCCGTCGCCCGAGCAGAAAGTTTGCATGTGATAAAGCAGAACGCGGTCGCAACGGCCGCCAAGGAAAGGGAGGCTCTAGCGAGTGCGCAGCGACAAGCGATACAGGTGTTAAGGTCTAGGCTAGGAAATGTGTGTTGTGGCGGCAACACTGTGCCTGGCCTTACTACTTTTGAAGACAAAATTGCAATAAAAACCCTCGTAGGCCTATTGCTTATTCTTATCGATTGTATGTACATATTCATCATCATTATGACTGTAGGCGATGGAAATTCAAGCGGACCTCGAGGCTGCGAACCTGGCACAAAAGCACGAGCTGTCGTTAGCCCGCGCCGATGGCTACAAGTACAAAAAATGGCAAGAAGCCAAAGAGGCCGAAATGGAGTCGAGCCGTTTGGCGATGCTCCGAGAAGAAGCCGAAGGCGTGAAGGTAAGCCAAGCCAAGAGTGCCGCTCGCGACAAGCAATTGCAGCATGAGTTTGCTGTGAGCCAAGCCGAAGGCTACAAGTACCGCAAAGCCGAACAAGCCGTAGTAGCTGCGCAGGTATTTGAATGAGGGCACAATAAATTTGCTAATCCTGCGCCAACACGATCAATGAATGAAGTCTCAGCTTCATTGCACTTTTTGCCGTGTCATCCCTCTTTTTGTGATTCTCTCTCCACGGATGTTCACTTTTTTCAAAGGAGCGCGAGTTGCTCGCCCTGGAGCGCACTCGTGCCGAAAGCCACAGCCAGTCGCGCGCCGATGCAGACGACACAGCGAAGCAGTTGCAGCGGGAAATGCAGGCCGCGCGCTTGGAAGGATTGCGAAGCGTGAAAGAGGCGCAGAAACGCGCGGATCAAGAAGCCAAGGACTTGCTGGTGCTCGAGCGAGAGCGCGCTGTAAAGGCCAGCTTGACTCGTGCGGAACGTGCTGCGGTAATAATCACACGCAGAAGACGAGACTCCCCCATAACTACAGATGATACATGTTTTTTTTATGAATATTACTATAAATGCGAATGTCTTGATTGCTTTTCAAAGTGCTTGCCATGATGCTTGAGTCATTTAAGTTCATACGTTATCCATTGGTGTCTGTTTTCAAATCCCCGAACGCCCCAGGCCGACAAAGCGCTGCGGCACGAGATGGCCATGGTTGAAGCAGCAGGCTTGCGGTCGTGGTCGACCAGCCGGGTCGCGGTGGAAGACTCCCTGCAAGGCACTTCCCTTCGCAGGTTGGGAATTTGAAATGCCAACATGTGGCGATGCTTGGTGTGTGTGTTCAATCGGTTGCGCATTCACTGTTGCTTAAATTTCCACTTGCGTTCGCGCTTCATGACTTCTCTTCAGATCCAGTTTCGACGTGGGCGAAGAGACGCTGAATGCTCTACTGCAGCGAGAAGGTCTCTCGCTTTATGCGAACTCCCTGCAGGCGAAAGGGGTAGCGACGCCACAAGATCTCGCTGCCTTCGATGCCGAATCTATCAACGACTTTTGCCCGAAAGTGATCCACAAACGCAAGCTCAAGGACTTGATCACGACCCTCAAGCGCCGCGGAGCAAGTTCCAGCTTTTCTAAGCACGCAGCTGGCACAGTGCCTGCCGTGGCGTCTCGGCGAGGTGGTGGCCGCAGAATATGAGATCGAAATACATGAGGGAGTCGCAGGGTCGGTACCGGCACGTGGAATCGTGCGAATGAAATACAGGGCAGCGGAAACGGAATCTAGAGCAATATTTTTAAGTGGCAGCACATGAACAGTAAACTCCATGCCCATATTACTTAATCCAAAGTGCTATGGCATTATTTAGTTACTAGGCATAGCACACAGCTTTAAGATTTGAACTTTGCTCAGTTGGTTCCCGCGGTTCCCGTTTTGTTGCGTCTGCTTACTCTAAATCGCATTCCAACAGTAAGTACGGTATTGACGAATTTAGGTCATTTTTGACATATTTTAGTGAGGCCTGATGATCATCAGCCAGCGTCGATGGAAATGGCGATGTCTTGTCATTGCCATTGAGCTTTCCTTTGCGGCTAGCTATTTCATCAACGATAGCATTGCAGGCGACGTCTACTCCAAATAGGAGTGCATACATTGTAGACTACCCCTCCAGTCTTGATTGCTTCTGGTTCATCGCTTGGGCTTATCCACGACCTTTACAATTGACCAACCCTAATTAGTAGTTGCAGCGTTTTCGGAGCATTTCAACGCTGATGGCTGCTTCCCTCGTCGAAGTAGCCCGTGGGCGCTGCAATATGCAGGTTGCTAGAAACTTCGTTTCGAATGGCCACGCCTGCGTATTTGAGCCCAACCTGAAGCCGACCTGTTTGAACGCGCCCCATGGCACCACGTGGCGGCAGTTCGGTAGCCAGAGGCGCCGACCAAAATCGATGACTGCATCGCTGCGTGCGGCTACTAGCGGCGATGAGGTTCGGAAGCTTCTTCGTGCGCATGTGAATGACCCTCGGCACTTAAGGTTGCTGCAGGAACTACCAAATGCCGGCAGTGGTGTCGTGCCTGATGGAGGCGCAGGTGCTGGTGGTGATGGAGGAAATAGCACGCCAGTAAGCTCACTCGACCCTTTTTCAGCCGTGGGTCAAGGCTCAGCATCCAGTACTACGGGCGGCAGTATGCCTTTACCTGACCTCAGCGACATTGTGCTGCCTCCAAAGTTAACGGAAGAAGAAGCTGCGAGATGGGATGGCCAGCCGCTGCCTGTGGAACCCAAGAAAGGGCCATGGCTAGCCAGGCGCGGGTTTGCAACCCCGTATGACCCCGTGGTAGCGTTCAATCAAGGCCTTCAGAAGTTGGGCGAGCTTGAAGGTGGTCACGCAGCACGAGACTTGCTACGAGCACTCCAGGTTTGTTCGATAAGAAAAGATATAATACGATGTCGCCTTCAACCGATGATTGGATTTGGCAGACACTAGATTAAATGCTACTGTCCTAGAGGCACACTGTGGCCACGAGATTTAAATTAAGCTTTCTTACTTGCCTGGCCTATTTTTCGTTTTGGGTTTCTGGCACAGGCGAACGAGTGTGGGCCAGGCATCGTACCTGACGCCTTCACTTATACCGTGGTGATGCACGCTTTAGTGAAAAGCGGTGACTACACAGCCGCGCTAGACGTCTGGCGGGAGCTGTTAGCGAGTGGAGTCCGGCCAACAGTGCCAGCCTGTGGTGCAGCTCTTAACGCGATGGCCAAAAATGGCGCTTCGAGGTGTGCGCGTGTATCTTATCGCCGCTATCGATCACCTTGATATGTCACTTCCTGTCTTGTGTTTGTCATTTCTCTCGCTTATTGCATTGCATTTTAAAGTCTTGGCTACCCTATTCTCAATTAATCAATTCTGCCCTCCTTGCCCTGTAATCAATTTAACTTTTCTGTTTTTTCTTCTCCTTTGTCCTAGATGGGATTTGGCCCTATCCACCGTGCGTTCCATGAAACTGCGCTACGGGGCCGAACCAAACGTGCAGTGCTTTGCCTCTGCTCTCTCAGCTTGCGCACAAGCCGGCGAAGCAGTTCCCGCTTTAGAACTCCTGCACGAAATGGAGACTTACTACCGAGTCTCTCCCAATGCCCATTGCTTCAGCGCTGTGATTGCGGCCTGTGCTCGGCGCGCCCAATTCCAACGAGTTCTCAAAGACAAAGCTGCGAGCTCAGATTATGCGGCTACTCCAATGAGTGAAGCTTTAAATGCTGGACCAGGGAACGGCGGGTGGAGCAGTGGTGCACCATCACATGGCAGGGGTCCAAGACCAGGAGCATCGGTAGCTGGAGCACGCACAAGAGCAGGCGCAGGAGTGAGAGGGGCAGAGGGAGAAAGAGAGCCAGGGTGGCGTACTGCTGTAGGGCTCTTACGGCGATTAGAGGAAGGTAGCCAGTCCAGCAGTGGCAGTGACATTACAAATGGCGGTGATCAATTTACTCTTAGTAGCATGCTTCACCGAAGGACAGACGGAGCCGGCAATGACAGTCAGATCAACGACAGTAGTAGCAGCAATCAGCGCCGGCGCCCGAATCCAGTAGTACGGAATTTGCACGCCATTAGCGCAACCGTGAGTGCATGTGCAGCGAGTGGGCATTGGCAAGAGGCACTTGCTCTGGTTGGGTACTTCAACGATTCAAGCATCTCGCTTCCACCAGCACCATCCTCTATGGCTGATGCTAATGCTGGTAGACTTGCTGATGACCACGGATCTGGCATTGAGTTCAAATGGTTGTGGCAGCGGGCTGAGCGAGAGCGCGAGTATATGAACCGTCGTAGGCCTTCTCGCAACCAGGCTAACGGCCAAGGTGATGATCAGGCCAACAAAGATCCGAAAAAGAAGTCTATTGCAACCCATGGTTTAGGGCGAGGCGTTGGTGTGGTAGCTTGTAATGCTGCGTTGCATGCATGCGCTCTCGCAGAGAAGCCTTTAGAAGCACTTCAACTCCTCGACAAAATGCAAGCAGCTGGCTTGGCGCCGGATGTGGTCTCGTACACCACTGCCATTCATGCGTGCAGTGCTCGCCCTCGCCATTGTTACCAATCGTGCTCGTCGACCTATCCCGTGAAACGTGCTACTGGGCATCACAAGTTAGCACTGGAGTTGCTCCAACGAATGGAGAGCAATGACGTGCCTCCGAACGGTTGCACGGCCACAGCTGCGGCCCATGCTTGCGTGTCTTCGGGGCAATGGCGCACGGCTCTAGGATTGCTGCGCGACGCCGAGAAGAGTGGGCTGCTGAAGACCAGTGAACACGACTACTCGTTGGTGGCCGCTACATTATCTATGCGCGCCTGGTTAGCGTCTGGCGATTCGGAAGGAGCCGAGGAAGCTCTAACCATTTTGAGCGATTTGATGTGCTATAGGGAAGAAGCTGTGGCTTCTCGGAAAAAGGAGAGCAGAAGTATTCGTGGTACACTCAGCGATGACGACGATGAAGGTGACATTGACGATGACTTTTTCGATGATATTGATGACGACTTTCTCGACGATGGCGACAACTCATCGAGTGAGACTGGCGCTGAAGATGAAAACTCCAAAGACGCTGTTTTAGGCCCAGACCTGCTGTGTTATCAGATAGGTTTGGAAGCATGCGCAATGTTGGGCCGCCCTGATCGTGCTCTGGCTCTGGTGGATGTGATGCTTGATCAAGGTCAGGAGCTCATGTTGATGATATGATATTCTACGCAATACTTTGCTATATTTTGGTAGAATAAATGATATCAACCTTCGCTCCGTACTTAATTTCTTCATATCTTAATGGATTCTATTTATGGTATATGTTTGCAAACTTATTTTCTGTGTTTCACGTGTTGCACCAGGACCAGCGCCCGATGTTCGGTGCTTCAATACAGTTCTTGCTGCGATTGCATCTGCCGCAGCTAAAGACGGGCGGCGTGGCGGCAACGAAGATCGATCGGATACAGCAGAGGAAGCTCTTAATCAAAGCTACGAGAGTGACGTCTGGTGAGCGATTAAAGGAAGATAAGTTTAATAAACCGATTTAAAAATCAACATGCCGAGATTTGCAAGGAAATATGAGACCAAATGTTTACCTTATTCATTTGAAGGTAAAAGGGCATGAATTTGACCTCTTAATTCACATCTCATCCATTACTTCGCAACAAATTCCATGTCGCTTAGGTCTATTTTGAATCAGATCATGCCGTTGCACGATGTGGTCCCGGATCGAGTAGGCCTGAATTCGGGCCTCGCTGCGTTTGCGCGTCGTGGGATGGCGTCTTCTGCAATAGCGCTCTTTGCGGAACATTTCCACGTGTCTCCAGACCCTTCCGATTTCATGAAAGCAGGCAAAGCTTTCACCGAAGGTCTCCGTGCGACTTATGTGGGTGGTCAAAAACCTGCACCGGATGCAGCTACCTACGCAGCTCTCCTGTGGTCTTTAGCGAATGCACCTGCACCACCTCCTTGGACTGCACCTGATGCACCGCCGCTGAAATGCCTGAGCAGTGACAGAGGTAGCGATGGCAGGCATGATTTAGACCGCAGCAAGAGCCTCAAGGAAGAGGAAGTGACGGAATTGAGCAGTGATCCGCTGTGGCTGCTGCGTCGCGGCCTTGTGGCTGGTACTACCCATTATTTTAACTTTTATGGCAACGGAAGGAGTGCCAAGCCACGGCACACTTATGGCAATTCTGAAGGAAGCGCGATGGCAGGGGCTCCTACCATAGTAGTGGCAGGAGCCAGTAAATCTCATGCAGATGATCTTTCGCAATTGGCACCGGTATGGTATGATTTGCCGCTGGTGAACGCTGCTTTGCAGGCACTTGTGCGGCAGCACCGGCGGCATCGGGATGCTCTAGACCTGTTTCACGCCGCGCTCGATGGTTGCTGCCACCTGTCTTCGTCTTCTTCTCCCGCATCGGACAGAGGGTGTTCGCAGCCGAATGTCACCGCGCTTTTGGCAGCATTGCAACCGTCGTCTGCGTCAGTGATGCAGGATCGTTTGAGCCAGTACAGGTCTGGTAACCCTGACGTCGCAACAACAGCAAGTTTATTGCGCCGCAGCCTCGTTGAATCTGTGGAGCTTCGTAGGAGTTCTACCTCAGACTTTGAAACAGGGGCAATGAATGCCCCACAGGATGCAGAGGCGGGCGCAGCAGCTGTGCAAGCTGCAGCAAATGTGAGGCGTTTCATGAATCGTACTACTTTCAACACTGCCATTGATGCGGCTGCCTTCACGGGCGATGCTCAGGCAGCTCTTGCCCTTTTGGGATACTTGGAGAAGGAAGCAATTCTGCAAAGGCAAAACAACGGTGTTGCTCGTGCCCATTCTGACGGCATTGCTGGCGACAATGACTTTGAGAAGAGTCTGGTGCCGGACGATTTTAGCTATGGGCGCACGCTGACTGCCTGCTGCCTGCGCGCAAGCGGAGCTGATCCTGGAGCCGGGTCTCAAAGTGTGGATGACAACAGTAGCAGCGGCGATGGTGATAGCGGAAGTGATGCGGGAAGTGGAAACATCCTTTACTTGTTTCCAGCTAGCCACGAGCAAAGATATTTACTCCTCGATACTGCAGTGAATGTCCTACGCCGGAGGGCTCGGCAAGAAGGGATGCCTTCGTCAAGTCATGGTAGTGCCGAGCGTGGCGGTAATGACGAAAGAGATGCGCAGCACGACAGCACAGGCAGCAACATTGACATGCACGGGCACGGGTTGAGGGCACACATCCAAGAAGTGTGGCAGGCCGTGGAGCGCGCTCGAGGTGTCGTTGGCGAACACAAATGCGACGGTCTGCTTACAGCTCTACAAGCAATCGCGAGCGAAGCTCACGTGGATATTAAGGATTATGATGACGACGATGGCGGAAGTGGATTCATGTATCCGCGATAGTGCTGACATGAAGTATGAAAAGGATAGTTATTCCCGGTTGGTTTTATAAAAACGAATGGTCTACATTAGCTGGCCGGTGATTTGACACTTCCTGCAATCAATTTCTGAGCCTCCCGGCACTAACAACCGACATCGCCGAAGCCACGTCGCAAGCGATTGCGAGTCATTTAAGGCCCAGTTCAGCCGCATGGCGTTAGTGTAGCTCAAGAGAAAGTCCAGTGCAAGTAGAATATCCATCTCTGCACAAAAATCGTGTTGTGCGTTATTGTCGATATGTGAGCAGTGGGGTTTGCGGGCTCCTTTAGGAGCTGCAGAGCTATACAGGGAGGGTTCCAGTTGTTGGCGATGCTTGTTTCCTACCTCGTTAATGATACGTGGTCACTGCCCAGTCTTTCCAGATCCGTGTGCGCAACTGCCCTATCCTTCCCAAGATCCTCACATGTTCGTTTACGAATCGAATTGACTGAAAATTTGACCACATTTCAGCAATTGAACGCGACATTACATTCTACCGTCTGTAGAGCA
>Ga0307930_1002510_pt1 | contig 13942 bp, 13 predicted proteins | sample OrgLakmetageno46_FD_203161 | JGI IMG/M metagenome (GOLD analysis project Ga0307930, IMG submission 203161) | Saline water microbial communities from Organic Lake, Antarctica - #46 | ecosystem: Environmental > Aquatic > Non-marine Saline and Alkaline > Saline | place: Antarctica: Organic Lake... | reverse complement strand
CACTTCCATGGCCACTCGGGCATGTGCGCCTGATTAGCTTCTTAGGTCTAGTTTGCGCTGCTTTGCTTTTCTTCTCTACCTGTTAGTCTTCTAATTCCGGTCCTTCAGGGCCTGTCTCAAAAAATACAAAGAAACACCACTTTGGCATATAGCAACAGGAAAATGTAACCTTCAGAACAAGCCCGGCTGGACTGAGTATCCTTTTGCGTAATGCAATTGCGATCATTTACTCTCGAAGCTGTCTCCACTTCGACCTGTCCTTGGCAATGGCGATCCATTCATCTAATTTCTTCGAAATGCCCTTACTATTGAGCACGTTCTCCCACGTCCTGCCCCAAGTCATCTGTGGACAACCAATCGGTCGAGAATGCGATACCCACAACCATTCAGTAACTACCGTGGCGCCCAGCCCAAGAGACCGAATAGCGGCGTGCTCTCTTCAATGCAGAAACAGACGCAGAAACGACTTAAGTCCGATTTCAAAATTATTTCATGAACAGTTTCCACTTTAGAGGGGGGTGGAAGTATTATGCTTCCTGCCCTCTACACACTATCCTCTTTACGATTTTGACTTGCGCGCAACGCACGTGCGCACACTTCTGCCCGCAGCATGGCTTCTATGTCAATTGGGTTTGTATTAGTTCGAGTTCGAGTTCGGCTCTCATGGACATAAGTGCGACGTGGCCAGCCCAATGAAGAATCCGATTATGAAAGTAACTGCCGATGTTAGGAGTGCCCAAGCGACGGAAAAGACTCGCAGAAGTGATATGGTAAAGGGATGTATGATGGAGGTTCACACGGCACATGCTACGAGCACACCTGTTATGGAAACTTCGAAGGCGCTTAGTGCGCCCGACGCCTGAGAAAAACATTGAGATGGTGCCCTGCTGGGGCAAAAAAATAGCCCGGAGAACCGGAGAATTGCCTCGTGGACCTGGGACGTGGCACATAAACGAGCACTCAGCCCCGCCGACTTGTTCGGAGGAAAGGCGCCAGTTGGAGCCTTAATTGGCCTTCTGGAGCGAATTTGCTAGCGCATGTGCAGCTCAAGTGCATTCCTTATGTGCTCCTGTGACTGCTGTATTAACTAGACTAGACTAGACTAGACTAGACTAGTTTAAGGGTCTGGAATTAGGAGGGGACTAGGACTAAGAAGCAGCAGGGAAGCACAGTAAAATTTATACTGCAGCAGTAGCGGACTTAACTAAGCACAAACACACACATGGTTAATGGTTTATGAACAATTTGACACAGGCCTCAAAGCCCAGAAGGCCGGATTTATGGGACTAAAAGGAACGGATCTTAAGCAAATCATCTCTGGACTTCTGAAGAGAACCTTATCAGACGCGCATTCCCGAGTGCCCGAGTGGCTACAAAAGTGGTTGTAACGGTCGACAGCTGCCCGCTCTTCTCCGTGCCCTGATAATTTTCACGGATCAGCTTCCTAATTTTGGCCCCTACTACCTGCTCAAAACCCTTCAAATGAACACAACGAGCCTGGTTTTCAGTATGGCCCTGGAGACTCCGTTGACGCCGACTAGATGAAGCAAGCAGGTCCTTGCGTGTAAAAAGGATTAATTTGGGTCGTTTCTGCAAGCCAGTAGTGTGAGCAGATGCTCCGTATCGTAGCGCTCCACAGGGAGTGAGTAAACTAGGTGCAAGAAGTGATGAGTGCCTGGCTGAGTGTCCCTTTGCGCAAAGCAGACTTTAATTATGAATTCACTACCACGTCATTGCCGTGCATGTACAAAAGTCGATCATAATTAGTAACCTCTCAATTTTAGTAGTAGTGCGGAGTTGGCGCCTAGGAACCACCGAACCATCGATTGTTATGAATGGTTCATTACCTACTTACCCTGGCTTGACACATCCCAATCCCTGCTTACAACGAACTCAATGCTCTTTTTTTTCTTTTATCTTGAAGAATGTTGAACAAAAATTCGACAAACCATTCCTTTGTTTGGTTTGCAATATGGAAGATAAACATCAATTAACAAGAAGTCAACAAGTCGTACCATCAAGCATTTGAAATGGGGAAGAGTATCAAAGTAGCTGTTCCATGATTTCAGCGCAGTGCAGCTGGCAATGGTACACATAGAATACTCGTCATCCGAGTAAAGGGCCTCATTATGATAGCAGAAATCCATTCACAAACTTCATCGATCGATGCCCTGCAATTAAACATTGTTAAACATCATTCAAAACTCCTCGTAGCGACAAGTGTCTATACGACCTACACACTTCGTGCAATTCTGTAAGAGAACAGAAGCACACGATTGAGTCATGAATTCATGCCACACCAGGTGTGTCGAAAATTGGTTCCAAGTGCAACTGATGTGTCAGGACCTCAAGCTCTGTGAGTTACAACTATTGGACGTGTCGAGACGCTATCGGCCACTAGTTCATTGCCGATACTACTGCATCACAGCACTTTAGTCGCATTTTTGAAATTGCTATACCACTTAGAATGATGCGGGCGGCAAGCTTAACTTCACAAACTTCTGAGGTATTGGGAATATTGATGAGAAGTACGGAGTTGCCGTCCAATTGTCATATTTTGATTCTGTTGCCTTATAGTTTCTATTTCCTCAATTCTGCTCTCCAGAGTGTCAGGCTCCACGAGGAAGACTTCTCAATATCGTATCGGCACTCCGATGCACAGTCTCTACAACAGGGCTCACAGTCGTTCGAGGTTTGGCGCAAATGCTTTCGTTTCTCATTTACTAACTTTTACGAAGTCGCTAATAGCCTTCGTCCATCAGCAGGGTACGGCAGCAGGTATTTCCTCTCTTCAAACTACATCGCGGAAAGGAATAAAGGAATCCAAATCTAAACTGTGTAACAAACCCGAGGAAAAGCGTGAATCGTGTACACTGCCTTATCACGAAGAGTCCGCGAGCCCGTGTTGCGCTCAATCTCTCGAAGTTGCTATGATTCTGTCGAATCTGCATTCGGGAGAGCAGTTTGACCCTAAAGAAGATCCTCCGAAGGCAACTCGAATGACTGGAGGAAGTGGTGAGTACGATGAAGACTGGTATGAAGATTCTTCGTGCGATCTAACTACTGGCAAAAATATCGGCGACAGCTTTGATTATAGCCACGATCGAGTACCTCAGTTCACAAGTCCTCTGTGTGCAAAAATGCCAAAGTTCACAAGTCCTACGTCTGCCCAGCAGATGATACCACTGCATGATCTTCAGGATGGCCATGGCAATGAGGGCTCAGGACAACGCAAAGGTTCAATTCGAACCGGGAAATGGTCTTTAGAAGAAGAGCAATTTGTCAGAGCCCTTGTTTCACATTTTCGCTCAGGCTCGCTGAACATTCCTCCTGGAACGACTTTACGGTCATACCTCGCCGAAAAGCTCGATTGTGTAAGTCCAAAAACTATTTCAATATTTCACGGGCATTTTATTATTACACGGACATCATGAGCTCACGTTTTCGCGTGTGCGATTGTTAAAGGACCCCATGAGGATAACGAAAAAGTTCTCAGCATTTGAAAAGAAACCAATCGGAAAAGTCGTTTACAAACCGTGTCGAGAGTTGTCGCTGGAAACTATCGATGCCGCACACGAAGAGATACAGATGCTCGAGTTCATCTTCAGGGCTCATTTGAATAGTTCCACTTCTACCCACTTCAGAGGGCATCGGGGAGTTCTCCTTGCATCCGGGAATTAATCTAGTGCGGCACCGATCTCACCAAAATATTTTCATGCTGATTGTTAACGTCATGTTATCCATACTGTAGATAGCATCTTCCTATACAAATGCTTTATATTTAGCCAAGATGTCTGCATCATTTATTTGTTTCTTCTAACCTGTGCACTTCATTATAATTTAATATCAAGGTATCTATTGTCTTTTCTGAATCCCAACTATCACATATCTCCTTCGCGGTAATAAGCAAGATTCGAGAAGAAGTGGAGTCTAATTAGGGGACCTACAGGCCTACAGGACCAGGTTTTGATGAACCCAGCCATTTCTTTTCCCAATGGAGTAAAATAGAATTAGTCCTTACATCTAGGAAGGTCAAAAGGCGCTTGGATATTACAGAGAAATGCCTTTTCTATCACGGAGCGCTAATTGCGCTAGCCTTCATTCGCCAAGCTTGCTGCGCCATTCCTTCGTTTCTCCTTGTTGGCTTGCAAGCTTGAGTAATATTACGTTTCAAATTGTTCGATTGTAGCCCTTAGAACTTAGAACAATAATTTTTTTGCCGGCACACCTCATTCTTTGGCACTCACAGCACGCCATTTGTCTTTCAGATCAACATTACTGCGATTACTCAGGGCAGCCGCTAAATCTGGGTCAGCTTTGATGCACGCCCACTTGTTGCATCGGCGGCCGTGGACTGCCACACCTTTACGTAGCGCACGCAACTCTGAATCACTCCACGTGATACGCTTTGTCTTCTTCTTCGCATCTGAACCTGTAATCAAGTAGCTCTCGACGCCGTGTGGACTGTTCAGGTCGAGCGCTCGTTTCTTCGAAGATCCGGCTACAATTTCATCCCCATGTTCATTCGTAACCTGATATGCGGACGGTGACATCATAAATATTAAGTTAGTGAGCTATTCCATTTTATTTTATTTTCTTGTTGTCCTCGTGGATTTCGTTGCTTTCATCTCATTTAATACCGTGATACTCTATATAATCATGAACTTCACTTATACCTCATCAATACTGCTCGTAAATTCTGTTGTGACCACGCCTGCGATGACTCCACCTGAAACTTCCTTTCGATGATCTTGAGATAGCTTGAAAGTGCTATTAAGGAGACTCAAAACTTCGTTTTGGTCGAGGTCTTCTTCTTCGCCATCGACGTAGGTGATCTCCCAATACGGCTCCACGTAAGCTGTTACAACTCCATCGATGCAGCCATCAACGAGTTCTTTGCGCACTGATTGGCCCAGTAGCGCCTCAGGTACCATCAGATCTGTCGCGGTCCATAACACTGAAGGCTGGTGTACATGCTGCTGCAAACAATGCTGCGATGGTTGCTGTCTTAGCAGAGATTGAGAAGGAGAAAATTTCGTCTTCTTGTTCGCGAGGAAGTCAGCTCGACTTTCCATCAAGTTGCATGTTTTACTGCGCCACCGGTCCTTGAGTTGCACATTGGTGCGGTCCATCAATTGGGACTGGAATTCTGGATCGGCCTTGATGCGTGCCCATTTATGAGAGCGGTGCCCATGCACTGCCATGCCATGCCGTAGTGCTTCAGTTTCCACCTCGGTCCATGCGCGTCGCGGTGTTTTGGGCACAGCGCTTTCGCAGTGCCCGTTTACATTTGTGTTACTGCCACAACCTGCGTCATCAACGTGCACTTCGGCCCCGGTGAATTCTTCGTCAACGTTTGTTGCGTTATGGTCATGTTCAGAAAACATGAAATCTGATGATTCAGCAGGCGCAACGACTGGTGTTTGGTGGCCCAAAACCTTGTTCTTGATCCACGCGGTCAATCCACCAGCACTGCCGTTGATTCTGTTACAGCCCATAGCGTCGACTTCATTGCCACTCGTTGAATACCCTGGGCTTATCACTTTGACATTGCTATTTGTGAAAACAGCCACTCCCTCATTGTCGTCCAGAGGCAACGAATCTGTTTCGAGTAGAGTGCTTTCAGCCTTCTTCGGCTGCTCGCTATAATTGTGGAATTCCGCGGAGTTCGTGTCATTCAATTCCGTTGTTGTTGGCCCTGTTTCAGATTTTGATTCCATCACTATTCCTGTTCGCAAACCTTCAGTTTCTTCAACATTCAGATTATTGCCCACTTCTTTCTCAGAAACATCAATTCCGCCTTCATTGGAACGATGTTTCACGAACGCGCTAGATGCGGGTCGTTCGCTGCGACGCCCGCTAATGAGAGCACCGACGGCTGCCCACGAACCTTCTGTGCCGTCTTCAGCTTCGTCATCAGATTCATCTACGCTGTCGCCTTCATCTTCTTCAGTCTCAGCCTCGCCATCCTCACCGTCCGTGCCGGTCTTGTGGACGTCGCCTTCTGTGCTCTCGGGTCCTATCCCAGCTGACGCAGCCTGAGCAAGAGTTTGAAGGCGATGCGTGGCCTCTTCGACTGCACAATCGGAGGCCTTCCAGGTTTCATTGTGCACAGTACTAAATTCAACACAAGCGTCATTTTGTGGTAAATTGCTTGCTTCACACTCGTTGGGTTTGTCCGAATCGGCCATCTCGCCATTGGTCTCTGCGACTTCTGCTCCGGCAGCTGCAGAGGGCTCGTCGATAGCGTTGGTCTTCAGCGCAACGTAATCCCCAGCTGCATCTACAACATTAGATGCAACCGAACCTTCCTGATTTACTTCATTCACGACTTCAGCTTGACCTTTACCACTTTTATTCACGTCTTCGTTCGGAGTAGGCGGAGTGGGTAATAGGGTTTCGGCACTCTCAAGAGAACCCTGTGCAAAGGTAGTAGTGCTTTCCGTAGTCTGCACCAGCGAGATATTTTCTTCGTCAAAATCCAGAGGATGATTACATCCAATTTTCGTACTTGAATCAGAGTTTTCTTCATCAGACGCGGACGCTTCTTTTACGCCTTGATTTTTTTTTTCCATTCGTCTCATCGAGTTGTCTGTTTCTGTAGAGTCGGCATAGGCGGAGTCGCTCAGAGATTCTCCCTCGAAATTATCTGGGGGTGTCATCTCGCCCTCAATTTTACAAGCAAAGCTTTCATGCTCTGGATTCATGCCATAGCTATTCTTATGGCTTTTAATCGTCGCTTCCTTTTCGCCTTCGATTGGTTCGTGTTTGATACCTTCAGGGTTGGTCTGAAGGCTATCCTTTTTACCATCAGCGCCTATGCATGATTCGATGATTCCAACACCGGGCTCAAGCAAACTTTCAGCAGACACTACTTCAGGAGTGCCATCTGATGTCGTTGAATTTGTACTGCTATTCGACCCGAAAAGTTTTTTCATGAAGGCTGCTGGAGAAACGAATTCCATGACGGAGCACGATAAATACTTTCAAACAAATTGAAAGCTCGATTGATCGATTGAAGATGAGGAGCTCAAGCAAACGATGAATTTTAGGTTAACAAAATTCAACCAAGCTAATCAGCTCGCAATGATCTCTGCCGTAGTCGGGTGCGCTGCTCTTTTCGACAAGCTCAAACGTTCGAATACTTTTTTGCGGATTGTACCAAAAGGAAAGTTCTTCTGATGATTCGTTTCAAAACTCAAAAAAAGGAACACGATCGATGTCTGTCTTCTTTTGAAAAAATGCTACAGGGGGATGCAGGGTCTACACAGCATGCAGCTTCGTGTTATCGTGTTCGTCGTCTCGTCAAATATTATTCAGCACGTCTTTCTTATTCATCATCACATCATCACATCATAATATCTATCTAATCCTATCTCAAAGGTATCGAGCTCCGTTTGGCATCTTCGGGGAAGCTCTCCTTAGACAATGACAGCCAAAAAGACATCCGCAGTGGATTATCTATGGGGGAAAAACATTGGCGAGGGGGCTTTCGCTCGCGTGGTGCATGCGAAGCGTAAGATGGTCGCAGGTTTGTCAGTGCAGGCACAGCGCTCGGCTACTGCGCCACACGAGGCCGCAAAAGTGATGGCAGATGCTGCCTCAACCAGCGAGACCGTAGATGTTAAATTCGATTCTGATGGAGCTGATGCCACAGTAGTTCAAGAATTGGTACACGTAGAGCATTTGGCCGTAAAGTTAATGGAAAAGGCACACATAATCAAGAACGACAAGGTACAGGAAATGAATCTGTAGCTTAGCAGACCACAATTTGAACTCGAAAGTATATTTCTATGCCGCTATCTGCACCTACTTGCCTTACTTGCTTCCTTTCCCGACTGTGTGGGCTTCTAGGTGGAGTACGTGAAGCAGGAGAAAAACTTTCTCGCGAAGCTAAGTGGGTCGCCATGGGTCGTTCGGTTGATGGCCTCCTTCCAGGTTCGCCTCTATTTTACAAACAAAGAGTAGGAAACATGTTTCTAACTTAGGAATGCTTACTCGCGTGCTCATGTTGGTCTTCTTTCACAAGTTCAGTCCAATTTCATTGCCTCCCACTCTCTCGTCAGGATCCGGACCACGTGTTCATGGTGATGCCCCTGGCCCACGGTGGCACCCTCCACGGCGTGATTCAAAGCCGCCGCGCCGCGATGGAAGCCCGAGGAGTCGCGCACACGGCCTGTGTGGGTGATGAAGCGCTCTTTTACGTGAGCGAAACGGTGGCAGCGCTGCGCTTTTTGCACGGCAAAGGCATTGTCCACCGCGACCTGGTGAGTAGCTACTTTCACTGTGATACCGTAGATGGTGTAGGTCAATTGGTGCGCGTGTAGATTTATCACACCGGATTACTTCTTAGCTGTTTGCTTGATCGTACTTATCTATTCTGCTGCCTTGATTTCTAACAAACTTTTTTTAAAACTCACTCTGCCTGTCTGGAATATGTACTTCACACGTTATTATGCCTTCCCTGCGCTACGGTTTTCCTCCATAGAAACCCGAAAACATTTTGTTGATGGCGTCGGGCCACTTGAAGCTCACCGACTTTGGCACTGCATTGGACACGTCGTCCGTAGCGAGCGGCGAAGGCGGCGGCGTGGGGGTGAAGGACTTCGTGGGCACTCCCGAGTACGTGTCGCCGGAAGTCCTCAAGGATGAACCGGCTAGCGCGGCTGCTGACTGCTGGGGTTTGGGCGTGATCGTGTATCAAATCTTCTGCGGGCGGGTCCCCTTCACCGCCGCGTCGGAATGGCTGATATTTCAAGTGATTTTGGACCATTGCTCGGGCACTGCCCCGCTCACGTGCCCGCCTTCGGTGGCCGACGCTACCGCTTTTGCTGCCACCGTGGCTGGAACCTCCGAAGAGAAGACAGGGGAACAGCCAGCTCCCACTTCAGCAGCGAATGGCAGCACAGAGACCACCTCGTGGGTAGCCGATCCGTTGCCCGGAACTTCCGGCGAGCTGGTGCTAGGTCTCTTGAAACCAGGCGTTGAAGAGGTACACTGTTGCGACTAGCTTCGTGGTGCTTTCCCCTCGTGTGCTCATCAGTTTCTCGGTCATCTCTTCTTCGCATGTATTTCTCCCTCGATGTTTTTTTGTCCTAGTGCAGTCATGATTCTGCTATTTGCTGAATTTCGTTTCTATTCTTTAGCCTTCCTTTCTATGCCTCTTTCATTCAATTCCTGCCCTTTACTCTTGCGCGGCACACATGATATGTGCGAGCAGCGATGGACTCTGGAGCAAGTTGGCGCTCACCCTTACTTGCTGGGCAAGCCTGGCTTCACCACGGACGCAGCTGACCACGATGCCAACGACGCTCTGCTGCTAGCGGTTACCCCCGCGTATGTGCCCGGGGAGAACTTGACCTTGACCCAAGGAGACCCCTGCCAGGAATTCAGCGCCGCGTGGCTCTTTGAGCAAGAAGACCAGGACGGCGCCGTAGCGCTCGAGGTGGAGCCCACGGAGGCCCCCGTGACTATCAGTGCTCCAACTGCTGCAGCTCCTGCTCCTCCAACTGCTGCTGCAGCTGCTGCTGCTGCTGTGCCGCCTGTACTGTCGGCGAATTCTGATCCTGCCGCGGACACCACTGCTGCTGCAGCAGCAGCTGACGCGCCGCCTCGAGCTTTCGGCGGTGGCTCGAGCAGCAGCAGCAGCAGTGCCCCGCCAGTGCCGCCGGAGCCGCCGGGCGCAGCGCAGTGGAAGTCCTTCCTAGAGCCCAAGGAACGGGTGGTCATGGTGGGGCCGACCTGGAAGCGGAAAGGGCTCTTTTCTCGGTACCGCGTGCTCTTGCTCACCGACAAGCCAAGGCTGCTGTACCTGGACCCCGAGAAAAACACTTTGCAAGGAGAGATTCCTTGGACTGACGCTGACCCTGTGAAGGTGAGAAGAATGAACGAGTGTGCTACGTTTGCCCAGGAACTCAGAAGTTAAGCTCTACCTTGAAATTGATGCGCGCTTACTACATGGAATATATTCGAGTTATCTATGCACTTCTTTATCTCGTTTACCTTCCTTCTTCAATTCCACTTTCCTTCGACCCATCATGCCTCTAACGGTCTCTCTCTTTCCCTGTCAACTGTCGTTCGCTCACTTTAATGCAGGCGCATTTGATTGACAACAAGCATTTCGACTTGGTGAGCCCGGCCGACAACCAGCGCGCGTACCACTTCATGGTGGCGGACACCGAGTCCGACATTTCCGCGCAGGGGTGGGCGGACGGAGTCAACGCCGCTGTCACACGAAGCCAAAACCCCAAAGCCGCGGCGGCGGTGCGCCCGAAGTCGGCCCTGGCGCTCTTTGGGGCGGTAGAAAGCGCCAGTGGGGAGTAAAACCCGCACGAATTCAGCATTTTGCAGTGTCTGCTTCTGCCGTTGCGTCATGTGATTAAAGGTGGGTGTCCACAAGCCCGTTGTGCTTTCGCATGGCCTTTAAACAATACATCCGACTTCCTTGGTTATCTCGTCTTGATCCCGTATAAAGTAGCGCCATTAACCGATAGCCCATAGGGATTGATAACCAATAAACGAATAATAGATATGAGCAAAGATGAGGGATGAGGGGCTATTCGACTTCAAGTCCCTGAAGACTGAAGGCTATCTATTCGATTCCTTCCATCTATCTGCGGCTTTTGTCTTACTTGGAATGTGGTTGTGGTGGTTTTTATTTGCTAGTTGCTGCTTTGCTCCTGAGAATTCGAAATGGAGAAGCCCTTTTCTTTTGTTTTTTAAACAGGTCATTGCTTTTATGGGTGACAAAAGGACAAAGCAGGACGAGGAATATACTGGCGCAAAAGACAGGAGTTCAATTCCGAATCAAAAGTAATATAGCACGTCGCTGCGCATGACGTATTTCGGCCGCCCTCCACCACCCGGTAATTCGCGCACGATGCTACCTTCGTGCAGCGGGCTCTTGCTGTTTGCGAAAAGGTTTTCTTCACCTACGCCACCATTACCAAGCTCACACGTTTGCGGAAAGACGAGGACGGAGCCCTGGACTGGGTGCACTGGCACACGAGATGGCACTGCCATTGCTTTTGTAGCACGCCTCGAAAGTGACGCTTGCCATGGAGCATAGTTTTTGGTGGTGGTGGCACAAGCGACGGAATCTTCAGGCTGCGGCGAAGCTGCTCCACTTGCCTCAGGAAAGAAAGCAGTTTCGCCTCCACCAAAGTCGTCGTTCAAGTACAGCAAAAAAGTTAAAAGCGACGCACTCGTGCCGCTTGTCACGTCCCATCTCATGAAACGTTGATCGACACTGTTCGTAGCACTCTCCAATGTCTCCTGGCCTGCGACTAACGCATCAGTGGAGTCGTAGAGCGGCAAGAACCCTGAGCCCGGTGAGGAGTCGTCGCGGTGTGGCCGAAACGTTTCACGGGCGTTGGGTCGGTAGCGATAAAACCGGCACCGCTGGTTGAGCCCAGCCAACGAGCGCACCACTGCAACTTGCTGTGCGTTCCCTTGACCACTGCTGGTAGCACTATTGCGAGCGAAAGACATTGTGGAAGGCAATGCCGAGCGGCAACGCTCAAACAACGCATTGACGAAAGCCTCGGAGTCGAGTAAAGCGGTAAGTGCACCCTATGGAACAAGGTGCAAGAAAACACAACAAGATGAGACCGAAACAAGGATTACAAGAAGAATCGCTCGAGCCTGTTAGCAACGATGCCCTCATTCTGTTTCCTGGAAAATCAATTTGACTAGCCCTGTATGCCTGAGCTGCAACACCTGAGTGTTTTTGCCGGAATCAACATCTAGGAAACCGATGCGCTCGGTGAGATTGATTAGCGCTTCGCATTCCGTGCGAGAAAGCACACCGTGTATGTAATTGCATCCTGGCAAGAATTTCGAGTCCACTGCTTTCGATCTTGGTTGAGCCCGGGGCAAAAAAATAATCATATTTTGGCTCGCATTGTTCAGCAATGAGAAGGCCTCGGGAGCGACTCCAAATAGAGGCATGGCTCCCAATGGGAGGGTTTCACTTCCTTCTATAGACACAGGCCACACCAAGCCATGAGGCACTCCCTGCACCACGTGGCCTAGGCAATGGGCACGAGATTCTCCGTGGATCTTCGAAACATAAATTTTCTGCGGGACTAGTGCAGCGCAAGTACATAGCCAGCAGAATGTTAGACGAGAGTGCTGATTCATATTCAACTTCAAGAATACTACCAGAAGCTAACACAGTACTTACGTAGCCGCTGAAGTGGAGCTTATCCTCCTTTAGAATGCCTTAAGAACGGCCTTTAGATTTAACCCTAAAGGGGTCCAATCGACCAATCAGAGGCCTTGATTCTGTAGGGGAAGGTCAATTCGTCAATTCGAATTGCTTCCCACTATAGCTTCGCCTACAGCACAGCTTACGCCGCCGCAGGAGCCCCGCGCTGTCTACTTCATTGCCACTCAAGCATGGAGAACACATCCAGTGGCATATTTGCTAGCTTAATCTACTCTAGGTGGTAGGTCAGGCGGGTACAGGCGCGAATGCTGAAGTGTAAGATGGGTGCTCCTGTTCCTCTCACTGTTGCCCTTGCCGCACTCATGGCGATCACATCTCGTTTTCGACAGCATATTTGCTTGCTTAGTCTACTCTAGGTGGTAGGTCAGGCTGGCACAGGCGCGAGCGTCGAAGGACGATATTGATGCTCCTTTTCCTCTCATTGTTGCCCTTGCCGCACTCGAACAATTGCAGCATTGCGGTCACATCCAGCGGCATATTCGCTTGCTTGGTCTACTTTAGGTGCAAGCTTTTGGCTGGCTCAGGCGCGACTGCTGAGGAGTGAAATAAGACCATATCAATGTTACCGACTGCCGCCCATATTACTCTAGCTATTCAGTTGCGTACTCGCTTGCTCAGTCTACTCAGTACTCAGGCTGTTGGTACAAGGATGGCTCAAGCGCAAGCGCATGTCGAAGAAATTTCTACGAAGATTCCCGCCACCAGGGCTACAGCTGCTTCTGGGTGTCCAAGAAAGGCAGTAAAGTAGGCTAACACGCCCTCAAGCACACGTGCAGCAGGAACTCTACCGCAGACGGCATCTGTATGTATATGCAGTCTTCAGCTCCAGCATAAGAACCGTTTCCAGCAGCAGCAGCGCCAGCCGAATCACAATACCGGTAGCCTGACGTGGGCAGGTGGGAAAGTGCCAAAGTGTTCACTTCCATGGCCACTTTATTGTGGTGACGGCAGCTATAAGGGCGATACTACTCCTGTTTGGTGTGTTCGAATCCTGGGCTTCTGCTAATAGCTAATAGACGTCCGCAAATGATAATTTTAAGAGCTCCTATATTGATTAATTCAAAAACAATAAGCGATACACGAATTAACATATTCAGAAAAACCAAGTTCGTCCATCATTCATTTACTAACTCCAATGAGAAACGGCTGATAAGGACATGTATATTAAATCCGCCAGGTTAAAAGTACGGAAGTTTATAGTTTATGGAAATGGAGTAAACAGGGAAAATAGCGAACAATTCGATCAATGCAAAAGCAAATAGCCGACACAATGGTCTTGAAACGAATGACCAATGCACAAGCAAATAGCCATGATGCATGAGCACCACGCCGAGCCAATCTGCGGAGAAATCAAGCACTGTTGTCACGTCCAATGTCCTTATGCAGGTGGTCAGAACAGGTCGTTGGGAGGGAGATCACAGCCGATTCGGGCCATTTTACCAGCTCTGAGCACCATAAACGCGGTGCAGGAGCAGTATGCACCCAGCGACGGGCTTGCCATGATGCATGAGCACCACGCCGAGCCAATCTGCGAAGGAATCAAGCACTGTTGTCTCGTCCAATGGTCCAGTGCAGGTGGTCAGAACTGGCCGTTGGGAGGGAGATCACGGCCGATTCGGGCCATTTTACCAGCTCTGAGCACCATAAACGCGGTGCAGGAGCAGTATGCACCCAGCGACGGGCTTGCCATGATGCATGAGCACCACGCCGAGC
>Ga0307930_1002509_pt1 | contig 13943 bp, 13 predicted proteins | sample OrgLakmetageno46_FD_203161 | JGI IMG/M metagenome (GOLD analysis project Ga0307930, IMG submission 203161) | Saline water microbial communities from Organic Lake, Antarctica - #46 | ecosystem: Environmental > Aquatic > Non-marine Saline and Alkaline > Saline | place: Antarctica: Organic Lake... | reverse complement strand
AATGCCCAGGGTGAACCACTTCAAGTTGCGGCCTGCCTTGTCGTCCTCGTCCTCTTTGGCGTCGCCTGATCGCAACATGGAGCCATTTAAGCCACCGGATTCAACGGCTTTTCGGTGCCGGCGCTCCATCAACAGCAGCGCGCGATACCTGGAGGAAAGTGTACGTGAATTTACATAATGCGCATGTGAGTGACAGTTTTGCTTAGCAATATAGTGATCTCCAATTGGCTTTCATCACGGATAGAAAACCAAGGAAGGCAAATGTAAAGTAAGGACTTAAAGGTGTGCAGTAAAGCACCAAAGCGGAAAAGTGTTGGAGAACAAAGTTTGTATTTGCAGTTAAAGAAGAACCAGTACCTGGCCAGGTCATCGTCGCTTGCTTTTCCGTCTTTCAGTAAGCGGCTCAAGTCGTGCATTTCTAACAGCCGGCTTTCGCACACGTCGTGAGAGTCCGGCTCTGAGGGCGGCGCATCTCGTCTTGGCTTCAAGACTCGAGGCGGGAGCCGCCCCGGTAACTGGTTCTCTCGTGGCGCTCCTGCTGCGGTTGCTGCAACTCCTGCAGTGCGTGAGTTCACTTGGCTGTGATGCCTCTGGCTCCCATCCCTGGAACTTCTCCTGCTGCCGGGAGATGCTAGAGGGCCAGGAGAAGAGCTACCTGCAGCCGCAGCAGCAGCAGCAGCGTCGCCGGTAGGCACACCGTCGAGCCAACGGACATTGTGAGCTTTTGTTGGGGAGCTTGCTGCTTTGCTCTTGGAACGATGGGCCGAAGAATGCGGCGACGTCAGCGGCAGCGACGATGGCAATGGCGGCACGGCATCGGGCGAGGAGGAAGTCCTTTTGCTGTGCCGCGATGGCGGTGGAGGTGAGAAAGTGGGCGTTTCTCCGCTTCCCATGCTCATGGACCGGGGCGACGACGCCGGTCGTTCAACTTCCTCCCGTGTGTTGAGGGCCGCGTAACCGTTTTTGCTGCTTCTCCTTTCGTTCCGATTCGCTATGGGTGCATTCGTGGAAGGCCTAGATCTGTCGCCACCGCTATTGCCACGAACGGCACTTCCTCCCACTTCCTCGTCGGACACGCTTTCCGTAAGGGCGGTCAGAAATTCCGCGTAACTGAGCCGCCCGTCACCGTCGAGGTCTACCGTAGCCAAAAGCGCTTTGACTTCATGGAGCGGAACCCCTTGAATGCCTACCATAGTTAGCGCGGACCTGAATTCTCGCACTGTGATTTTTCCGTCGCCGTCGCGGTCAAAAGTCTGAAAGAGTTGCAATGCTTTGAGCCCGCCTGATTCTTGCGCAAACGAGCGCATGCGGCTCCAAATCGCATCAGTGGACTGCACTACGCGTGGAGCGTCTATCTTCAAATGTTCAAGCACACCCGTTTCTTCTGGTTCCTTTCTCGGTGGCTTTGTCGAGTCGCTATCGCTGCTACTGCTGCTCTCATCAGCCACAACTCCTAACAGCTCCTCGTAGTCTAGCTTGCCGCCCCTATTAGCATCCGCCGCCTTGATCGCCGCTTTGGCAATGTGCCGAGTAACTTCCGCAATGTTTAAATGCTCTAGGAAGTTTAGAAACTCGTCAGGTTTGACAAAACCGTCGTTGTTCTCGTCTACACTGCGGAAGAGTTGCAAAGCATCCCTTCCGCCGCGAACCTGCTGAAAGGCGCGAAGCCGCTCCCAGATCAATGACACGGCATGCTTCGTAGGCATCCCACCCACGCATAGAGATTCTTTAAAGTGCTCATTTCGGGGCGCGAGCACTTCTCGCTCTGCGGCTTCTTCGCCGAATTGCCGAGCGAAGTCCATGATGTGCTCGTGATAAACTCGTGTCTCCTCTAGATAATGATCAAGCTTGCAGCCAGGGGTGGGTGTTGGCAAATCTTAGATCCAAAAGGAAGAGTATCAAACTGTGCTTCCATCATAGGAAAGTTTCGTAATGCGCTCGTAATGCATCACACTACAGTGACGCCGCCGCTGCACTGGCACGCTACTTCTTTCGATAGGATTATGGAACGACATTCCCGTTTGTTTCGTTGATTTGTTATCCGTTGGTGCTTCGTTGCTTCAAGCTGAAAACTCGCATCTTTTTCCTAGCCTCCGAGCCCCCCCGTGACGAGAGCCGACAGCCCGAGAGTTCAAGAGCGCCGCGTTTTGAGCCCTGAGCTCTAATACTTAAGAGCTAGCACTACACAGAAGTAGCTCCCGTAGCTTGCTAGCTCCAGTGGTAGCTCTAGAGCTAAAGAACCCAAGCCTTCCTTACAGCTAGCAGTATCCCGGTAATTTTGACGTTTGCTTTCAAGTCAAGTTATTGAAGTAACAAGCATCATTGTTCAGCATTACCTTCGATGCGAAATATGCAACTGAAAAGAAGTCTGCAAGCCTAGCTAAGATGAAACACCGCGACAAGCAACAATGTTTCTTAATCATTGTTAGCTTAGCTGTCGGGATAGTTCTTGGATGCTGCCTTAGCTATCGTGTACTGGTAGCTGTTGGGAGCCCACAACCTTTTCCCGCTACGCCACAGAGTCAACATGATGCACACATAGCACCTCCGTTACCAGTAGAGCCATTCTTTGACATTCAAGCAGTCCCCATTCTACCAACTGAGGTGAGAGCCGTAGCATCAGCAGAAACTCATCTGGATCTAGAAAACGGACTTAATCCGGGACCCGCCCCTTCGGCATTGGAGCTCCGCGCAATTGGAGTGGAGCGTGGTCTCGTCGGGGCTTTGAAGTCTTGCCTTGGCTCCAAGTGCATCGATGAGCGGCCAAAGGTGTGTATTGTGCCTAATTTTAGGGTCTTTCCTAATATTTCTGACAATTTCAACACATTTGTATACGCTCCAAATTGAGTTGATCTGTTCGTGTTGTTACCGATGCCACCTCCCACCCAACCACATTTGGGTCCCCCAAACCGTCATCTTGTAATTATTACCACAGGGGGCTGCGCGCGATCGTGTGTTAGTCACGGCACTTCCAGGCTCCGGGGGTGAGGTGCTCTATCGTTTACTGGTAGCACTGACCACAAATAACAAGAACGCTCCTGAGCTCTCGTTTTCGGCTCGGGCGCTTCCTTACGGGTACGGCCGCACTCTTGGCTTCAACCGAGTGATCAAGCTCGTGGCACGGTGCGCTCACACTCGTATAAGAGAACATAATATTGTATGACTATAATTACTTCTCTGAGACTTATATCATTGTTCATGCATGTGTTTGGTTCTACCTTTGCTTCCTTACGAGTTCAACGCAACAGCATTTGTTGTGGAGGTAAAGCTGGGATAAAACTTGTGCTTTGAATCTCAGTGCAACTAGTTTACGCTTTGACCTTACTTCTCAGTAACTTATACAAAACTTTGCCTACGCATCACAGCCCGTTGTGGAACGTAGCTGCTATACTGGACGACGCTCATCTCCTCGACAGCCCTCAAGCCGCCTCTGTTGCTGCGGATGTGGGCGTCCAATACTTGCGCTGGCACTGCCGCCAGAAGGTAAGGGCAATGCAAATGCTTCACGATGATAAATACTCCTTGTGAATTAATTCGCGCAACGAGGTTGGCCAGGACTTGACGCGTAATTTTTACAAACTAAAAAGTTCATGCCTCACCAGGGATCAGTTCTGCTTCAGTCTCCTCGGCACGAGAACTTCATCACATACATTTTCAAGTGCGTGCATGCGACGGGGTTGCTCTTTTCTTCTCTGCCAGGTGGGCCACACAAAGTCTCTGGTAATGTTCACCGACGAGCTCCTAGGCCGCCGCCCTTTGTTTGAGCTCGAGCGCGCAGCCTCCTTTGCTGGCCTCAAGCCTGATCGCCGTAGTCTTCTCGCTGCGCTGGCTCAGGAAGGGTTAGGCTTCCATGGTGGTCGGTCAACGAGCAGCGGAAACGGCAAAAGAAGTAAAAATAGCGACAATTCAGGCCGCAACGGCCAACATGCTGGAGACGGCGCAAGTTCTGGTCAAGCAGAACACGTATCACTCGAATCGCCATGGCCGACCAAAGCCGGATTGCTTCTACCTGACCACGGGGGTCACGATGAGTCTGCCCCGAATCCACGCGGGCTTGATTGGGTGACGTCATTTCCTAACCTGCTGGCAACAACACCCTGGCCGCCAGAAGTGGGCTTTGGCCACAGTACTACAGATAGTGCTGGCAGTAGCAGCAGCAGAGTAGGAAGCCTCAATAGCGGTAGCCCAGGATCAGAACCATCGGCGGCCTGGTTAACTGCTGCCGTGGACGCGATGGAAAGCGAGCTTTTGCGCAGCGATGGGCTCCAAAAATGGCCATGTGGTTCTGTGGCTGGCGGTGAAAATTCACCTCTCCGGATGGGCCTGGTTCCAAACTGCTCACTTCCGCATGTGAGCTGCTTCGTGAGTCACGATACGAATACAGGCGAACATGTATGAGAACCATGGAGCTGTTGAGTTCAAGTAACATTAACATAACTTCACGAAGAGAGAGGAAGGGGGTGGGGTTCGTGTACACTTTAACAGCTCAAAAGATGTCTGATAACTCCATACCCCTCAATACCCCTTCCCATATATACATATGAATACAAGCACCCTAGAGCTTTTTGGCTTTTGGCCTTCGGATACGAGAATCGCAGCCTTAAGGCGAAAACAGCATCACAGGAGGAAATGTTCAACCCATTTAGCATTTTTACCTCTTTTCTCTTTTGAAGTTCTCATCAGTACGCTGCACTATGCTTGTGCTGTTTGTCGGTGCTATTGGTGCTAATTTTAATTGGGCAGTGCAGGTGCAAACAAATCTAAATTAGCACTCTGGTCATCAGTGATCGTGATCGCAAAACGAGGCACCTGGGTTATAATCTTAACAGATGGATATGTACAACAGAAATCTGATTTTGGTTCGTACTCACGAAAAATAACTCGAACTTGAACTGATACAAACCCAAATGACACAGAAGCCAATGCTGCGGGCAGAAGTGGGAATGCGCGTGCGTTGCGCGCAAGTCAAAATCGTAAATAGGAAGTGTGTAGAGGCGAGGAAGTTTGGACCCCCCCCCTCTCTAAAGCGGAAACTGTTCATGAAATAAATTTGGGGCCAGCCTTAAGTTCGAAAAAGAGTTGCGTGTGTAACTTTGCCACAATATTGCCTATGGTACAAAGACTAAGCATGTGGCCTTGTGATGGGAGATATTGCAATGCCGTTCATCGCTTCTTCGTCGTTCGAATCCTGATTGTTTGATGTTGACTTTTTGAAGGAAGTTGAGATCAATGGAGCAAACATTGAAGCGGAGAAACTAAAAGAAGCAGTTGAATCGCTTGCGTCGGCAGAACTTCTACGTCTGAATTTCAGCTGAGCCAAGATAAAGAGTATTAGCGGAACACCACGCGGAATGAGGTCGTCCAATAACGACCAAGTTTGTCCGTACAACAGTAGAGATCCAAGATTGCGTTTGCCGTTTTCGGCGACCAACAAATAGAGCTTGATACTCAAAGTAATTACGCGAAGGAAAAGGCAAAGATTTAACGCAATGAGCAGCTTAATCACTTTGTTCAATCGCCGTTCAGTTCTGAGTCTGGACTGTTCTTCTTTCCAACTCGTACTCGCTACGTCTCCTGGCGTCCTTAGATGATTACTCGCACTGCTATCCAAAGAATTGATGAATTTCTTAGTGTTTACGAGATTCCAAACGGCTTTAAAGAGAACAATCCCACCAAAAAGACAATTTTTAGCGGCATCGCAAATGGAAAAGGATATGTAAAAGGGGGTCTCAAAGAATTCTCCGAGAGTATCCGCCGTCAAGCATTGCTCAATGGCCACGAAAACAATTACTGCGAACACGGCATTTGATATCATCAACCCCTTCAACAGTTTGTCAGATTTGTCTAATCCAAGAAGCCGCCCAGCAATGGAAAAAACTACCAATGACAGTGCGAGGTAATAAAAAATCGTAGCTAAGAGATGGAAGGAATACGCCCATCGACTCGTGTATGTTCCAGAAATAACTAATTCAAAGTAGCGCGGGAATTCACATCCCATGGTGATGATTACGCACATGAGATACCTGCGGTTCCGCAGAAAAGACAATGAATGTACAATAAAATCATGGGGAAAGATCATATCTCAGGAGTGAATTCTGTAGGAAGCCTATCGTACCATTGAAGATATCTCAATTGCGGTTCACGTTTACTTTGAAAATCAAAATTGATTTGAACATAGATAAGAGATATGATTGAGAATCCAGCGATCGACCCATAAAAGCTCAAGGCGGCGTAAGCGACGTCGACGTGTTGAAGCTGGCTAACCTCGTCCTCATCTCCCATTGTCTTAGGATATATGAAAAATGATGATAGCTAAAGAAGGGCGGCTACACACTCGAGGAAATAGTCCGTTATACTAGAAGTATTCACCACTCCGCTCCTGCCAACAGTAGGCCCTTACTGTATACACCAGAAGCCAAAGTCGAAGGCCCGCAGTTTTTCATCGCGTTCGACCGCATCTAGAGCAGTCGATACTCGGCTAAGGCTGTGCTCTTCAGGTGCATTGCATCTTGATACGATAAGAATACCCGCGGCTGTTATGTTCGTCACAACCTCCTGATTCCTGATCATCATCATCATCCGATTCATGTGAAGATCCGCAAAGAAGATTCTCTTCCAGAAAATGGCCCCGAGATGCTCAGAAATTCCCAAAATCCAGCATGTACTTATCATGTAGTCCTTGGGTGGCTCCTGCCGCAGTGCCCACTGAAGATTCTCTTCCAGAAAATGGCCCCGAGATGCTCAGAAATTCCCAAAATCCAGCATGTACTTAGCATGTAGTCCTTGGGTGGCTGCTGCCGCAGTGCCCACTGATTTTTCAACTCTGTGATCGAAATCTCTCCCATTCCACTTACCCCCGTGCTTTCCACGTGGACCCATCGAGTCGACATGGCGATCGCTAACTGCGCGCCCACGCCTTAAGTCACAGTAGGAGGAAGGAGAATCAGTGAGAACAGATGAAGTCTTATGTGGCTTGCGGCACAAGAACTACTCAGCCCACATAAGCATAGTCCAAGGAGCCGGCTCCGGCTCTAAATCGAACTCCACCAGATTTGGTGAGTTCATGTTCATGTGAGATTACTCGCCATCACTCGCCCTCGCCCTCTTGCCTATTGCGATTTCAAATCGAATGAAGCGAAAATTACTATGACTGGAAATAGACATATAATTCGAGTTGCCAGGCATTTACTTAGCGGCTAGTGGGAACTCGATTTGGTAGAAATACACCCAAAATCGTAAAAGGAAAAACAGTAAACATAAACACCACGGAGCTATCAATTGATGAGCTCTCCTGAAAAAGCCTGACAAGGGCCTCGCATTTATTCAGTATGAAGATCATGCATCACGAAACAGCGGAATGTCTAACACCTCGGCGATGCGCCTGGACCATCTTTCTCTGAGCTTGGGCTCAGTCCACGGTTTCTGGGAGGCAGCGGTGGAGGCGGTGACTTCACGCTCTTCGCTGGAGCGGAATTACCGTCGCTATGAGCTCGAGGCGAACCCTGTGGCTTTGACAAGCTAATTCGCTTGGGCGACGATGATGTTGTCGTCTTTGCAGCCACGAAAATGGTGCGCCCATAGGATTGATCGCCGAGGTCGCGTGCTGCGTCACTCGACTGCGTAGTCCACTCATCTGCTGTCTCTGGAGAAAGCTCATTCTCAGCCTTGCCTTCCTCCCCGTCAACATTTGTTTCTACTTCGGGGCCTGCAAGTGTACCCTGCATTCTTTGCTGCTTTTCTCGCCTGGCTGGCACTGCTGATGCACTCAGTTCCGGTGCTGCAGGGACTGCAGCATGCAGCATGGGCTTCAGCTGTGGCGGCGGCGGGTGTTCAGGCGGGTGCATGGGCGGGCGCATTCCAGCAACTCCAGGAACCGTTAAAGCCGCACGGCGGTGGTTCCGCTCTTGATTATGGCGCACTGGGCTGCGTGACTTGTGAGTGCTGCTGTTGCTGTGACTGCTGCTGCTGCTATTGCTATGACTGCTGTGGCTGCTGCCATGAGATTGCCGCTGTTCTTTTCGCCGCCCGTCCGACCCTTTCTCTTCTCTACTTGTCTCAGCGGACACCTTCTCTTCCACAACACCCTGCTCGTGCGTTCTAGAGCCCTCGAGCGTTCTGGAGCCCTCAGACCTTGCCACGCGCAATGGTAGCGGTGGTCCTCGAGACGCCTGATCTGCTAATTTCGACTCGGCCTGGGGATGACTACTAGACCCATCCGCTGCTGCGACAACAACAGTTGGCTCCTCCACTTCACGCGTGCTCTCCGTTGGTTGACTCAACCGAAGTGGAGACGATAAGGATGACGACGACGACGACGACGAAGTTGGCGGTGAAGCTTGTAACGCAGCAGCTCGCTGGAGGCGCCGCACACTTGCGCGAAGCTCCGTCAATTCTGCGCCAAGTTTAGAAACTAGGTCCTGTGCTGCTGTAGCCTCAGCTTCTGCTCTAGAGGCGCGCTTCTCCTCCATCTCTCTTTCTGCCAAGGCATTTTTTAGGGCCTCTTTTGCAGCATTGGCGTCCGAGAGTGCAGCAGCGGCAATTGCATCAGTAGACTTTGTGGATTCTGCTGCTGTAACGTCGTGGAGGCGTTGCTGGAGCGTCAAGACTTCATGACGAAGGGCAGCAGTTTCTTCGTCAGCAGCCGACTGTGCTCTACTGCTCGCCGCCTCGGCAGAATAAGCCTGCCGTGAGCTGCAAACCACCTTGCAAGTAAAAATGAGTATGAGGAAAGTAGATTGATAAACACAACAAAAACAGCAAACAATGTCGATATAGATGGAAGGCAGTTTAAACATTTAGTCGCAATGCCACCATTGTAAGGCTTCCTTACTTCTTGAAGTGCAGCAATGCGCCCTTCGTAGGCCGCTCGTTCCGCTTCCCAAGAAGAAGAAGGTAGGCCCTGTGGTGCTTGTGCTGACGCTGCCGCTGCTGGTGCGGCCAAAGTTGGCACTCTTGCTTCAGAGCTTGCAACTGCATTGCTTTGAGCCCACGGTAAAGTTGCATCGCTACTAAGGGTGCTGTTGTTACCATAGTAAAGGGCGTCGCTAGCGCCCGCCTCTGGGGAAATCCTGCGAAAGCGCCCCCGAGGAGGGGACCGAAGCTCCGGCTGCGAGCCTCCTCGGTCGTGCGAGGACGAAGTAGACGACGTTGACGAGGGCGACGACCCAAGGGAAGAATGCGACGACCGTGAAGTGGAAAGCTGAAACTCCTGAGACCGCGATAACAATGCCTTTGGTGCGGACCGCGCAGAGTTGTAAAGGACTTCTCGACGGCTGCGTGCGCTACTCGTGTGAGAAGCATCTTGGCTGTTCCTGCTGCTAGCGTCGCTGTCGTCGCTTTTGAAATCGCCGTGGTCGTCCTTGTCCTCGTGATCACCCTTGTTTTCCCTTGGTGCAGCCTTACTGCTCTTTGTTTTGCATTCGGCTTTGTTTTTCTCGCTCAATTGAGACCCACCTCCGGCGACTGACGAGTCCGCTGCCGCCGCATCTCCTACAGTACTACCAGACGCGAATGCCGCCGCTTTTTCCTCTGCTTTCGGCAGCGCTTTCGGCAGCGCTTTCGGCAGCGCTTCCTGGAGCTCAGCAGCTCTTGCCTGTTGTTCGAAAGCGAAGCGCTCGGTCGCCTGCACGCGCTCCCTTTGTGCGCTGAGCTGGGCCTCCAAATCGCACACTTTCGCAGACAGCGCTGCTCGCTCCACCACTCCACTGCTGCTCCGCGCGCCGCCGCTGTAGCTGCTGCTATCGCCCTCCACGGGGCTGTCCTCTTCGTCGTGTGGCGGCAGCAAGCTTCCTCCATTGCTGCTGCCATCATTGTTACTCCTCCTGCTGCCTCTTCGCCCACTTTCACCATTGCTGATGCTGCTGCTGCTGCGTGTCCTTGCCGACGGCCGTTCAGCAGCGGACCGGAGCAGGGCAGCAACTTGAAGTTTCAGGCGCTGCGCTTCTGTGGAAGCGCGCTCTTGGCTGGCGCGCGCGTAGTCGACTTGCTCTTGCAAGCTGGCCGCTGCGGCCACCGCGCTGTCCTTCTGAGCTTCCACAAGGTTGCCCCAGGCTTCCAGTTCCGCCACCAAGCCTTTGAGGTTGGCCGCTTCCTGCGCGCTCGCCGCTGCCCGCTTCAGGGCCGCATCGCAAGCTTCCTGGCTCCGCGCCGCCGCGGCTGCGTAGCGCTGCTTCGCGGCACGCTCTGCGCTAAAACCCGCTTCCACAACCTGCTTGTGCTGAGTCGCAGCCGCACTGGCAGACGAAGCCTTGAGCGCGCGGAGGTCGGATTGGGTGGCAACTAGGTCATGTTCTAGTCGTTGGGCATACGCGCCTGCTCCCCCCCACGGAATAGAACAGAATCATTGAAAGTACAAGGTAAACAAGACAATCCCGACTAAAAGTACTGAGCGTGCTGACTATACAGTCAGATTATTCGGGCTTAGGAGGAGAAGAAGGAACATTTCTCTTACCTGTAACGCTGAGCTCTCGCTGGGCTTTAGCATTTGCAGCAGCATCGCGCGTCGCCTGATTCAACTGAGTGCGCAACTCTTGCACATGAGCTGTCTGGGACTCAAGCTCTTGACGCAGATCTTTTTCCTGTTGTCCGTGCATGCGCTTCGCAGCCTCAATATACGCTTCCATCTAACACACCAAACAGTATCCCAACATGTACAAACAGTGTGAGTACTATCTTCACTTGAGGCTCTCCCTCAAAAAGCACCCGAAAATCAAGAAGAATTAATGTATAAACCTCATCAAGTATTGATTTATCATTTTCGGGCAGTATGTCGTCGAGCTCGTCGATGTAGCCCAAGAGCTTATCCAAAGGTGAACGATGTGCCATCGTTTAGACAAAGGACGCGCTTCCTAGTCATCGCGGAAAATGTTAGATATAAGGGTATAAATTTACATTTGAATAGTGGAGAATGATATCACTAGTAACGTGACATGAGGAAGAAAGAACGCAAGTTCGATGAAAGGCTTTACGAGGTCTCACTTACAGGCGTCAGTAAATTGATTTTACCGTGATTCAGATGATACGGATGCTGCTTCAGAAGGTCAAAACCTTTAGGCCGCTATGACGGAGGCACTCCGTTGCTTTTAGAGAAAATAATCTCGCTATGCGCTCCGTAAGCTACTTCGCAGCTTAGCTGGTCGCATCTCAAGAGCGCAGCTCTACTTAGCAGTTATGTTAGTAGTTAGTTAGCAGCTGCGGTAAAATGGTCCAAAATTTTACAGGGGGCTTAAAATTTGTTGCTTGTTTGTGGCTTGTGTTTTTGGTTTGTTCGTGGAACCTGCGGAGCCGAGAGATAGATGGAGCAAGCAAGGCTACAACAAAAATATTTTTTCTACACCATACTTGCCTGCGGATATACGATACACGTGGTTGTTGGGACCGAATCTGTACGACGGTCACCTCATCAGGGCTTTTAACGAAGAGGCGTGAGAGTTCTCGGTTTATACTTATCGAAGAAAATTCGCCCACGCCTCACTCTCGCATCCGATAGCCAGGACCTCAAGGTAAAGTTGGAGAGGTGACGTGGCTGAAACTGGCACGGCGTGGGCTCCCCTTGTCATTAAGAAGCGCAGCTAGTGCTAAGGCTTGGCCGCGCACGGCACTATGTCAAGTTTAACAACGTTGCCCGCGGGTGGCGATGCGGAGCAGCAGACGGGCTTCTTGTTTTCGCTTTTGCACAACTACCTCCCCGAGTCGCCTGTTGCTGCTGCCGAGCCGCCCGACCTCAATGTGACGGTGTGCCATGCGATGCAGAGAGTGCTCGCCATGGGCCACAACCGTGCCCTAGCACGGCGCGTGCACGCAGAAGTGCGCCGTCTCGCCACAGCGGCAGGTGCAGGATCACCGGCTGCTCGGGCGCAGGCCACGGTCGAGCTGGTGTTCAACGTTATCATGGAGACGGCGGACCCGGCGGCATACGCCACGGCGCCACCGATGGGGCCTGAAGGTCGCCGGGCGCTGCTCGCTGCCTTTGACAGGGTGGGGGTCTACGCGCGAGATGACCCATTTCCTGCGGTGGTGACCGTCCCATGTGAGCGGCGCACCAATTGCCGTATTTTTACGGCTGATAACAGGCCGGTGCCGAACCCAAACGGTGGCGCTGACTTCGAAGTGCTGCGCCCTGTAAACGGCGCTGCTGGAACGGGCGGCGGCGGCTTGTACTCGGGCAGCGGGCGTTGCTACGCGCTGGTGGACAATTTAAAAAAAGCCATTTATGGGAGCGTCGTACTTGCACATGTAATTCACGTCGAAAGCGCTGTAGCCCCAAACTCGGAGAGCAAAGATACTAGCGGGGTGGTGCTGCGGTGGACCGAAGAGCGCGTTGCTATCAAGTGCATCTCCAAGGCGGCAGTGTTGAAGATGCAGCGCAGCGGTAAACCCATGAACGAAAACCCTTTGAAAGAAGTGCGGTGCTTGGCGTACATTACCCGCAGGATGGCGGGTACCCTAGCGGGCCCTGAGGTCTTGCGAGGTGATCCGCAGCGGGTGTTACCCATGGTCGACTGCTTGGAAGATAATGAGGCAATTTACCTGGTACGTTGTCTGTTGTCTGATTTTGGTTACCTGTACATGTGAAACGGGGACACGCTCTTTTTTAAATTCTTACGTCGAAGTCCTTATTTCCTCCGTCAAGTCTCTCAAACTCTCCCTCAACTGCCAACACACAAATACAACAATCAAGAAAACTTTAAAAAAACTGCTTGCCTAGGTGATGCCATGTTTGGAACGCGAAATGTTCAACGTAGTAGAAGACCGTGGTGGGCCCTATCCAGAACCTGAAGCCTGTGCCCTTCTCAGCCAAATCGTGGATGGTCTGGAGGTGGCTCACTCTCTTGGCCTGGCGCATCACGACTTGTCTCTGGAAAACCTCATGACCGACGCGGCGGGTGGCGCAGTGATCATTGACTGGGGCATGGTCGTGAAAGTGGCCATGACGGACCGCGGGATTCCGGTGCGTTGATAGGCTTAGCAGGTTTGAGCTCTCAGGAAGAGGAACAACACTGCGAATGTCAGGGGGCTATTATCGAAAGGAGACTGGAAGAAGTACTCTCGGAAGTGAGCTCTAGTATATGCTTGTAAATGTGCGCTCATTTCGTTTGCTGATCAAAACTTCGTTTGCCTTCATGTTGTTGTTTGTTTTGCAATTTTCGTCTTTTCGCAACAGGTGAAAGTGGCATCCCGAGCATCATGGCCTTGCAAATGCGGCAAATTGCTTTACTTGGCCCCCGAAATCCTGACCGCCACCGACGCTTCCCCCGCGTTTGACCCGTTCAAACTCGACGTGTGGGCATTAGGCATTATCCTCTTCGTGTTGCTCACCGGGGTGCCACCTTGGTCTGTGGAGACTGGCCCCACTCCTGATGACGCCCGCTTTCAACACATCTGCCGCGGCCAGCTCCAAGCCCTTCTCAACGCCTGGCAAATTCAGCTCAGTCCACCAGCAGTACAATTGCTACAAGCGTTATTGCTAGGCAACCCCAATGCACGGCCTACTGTGGCTGAGGTGCGGCAGTTTCCTTGGTTTATCAGCGGCGGCCATTAATGAAAATTATAGTGAAACGTTCTTCTCTTCATTTTTTTTTGTTGCGTAATGAACTAACGAAAGAGGCGCATCTCGCGGCTTAATGGGTAAGAACGGCATTAAAAAGGCCATTCTCGCTAACTAAACCAACTGGCTGCTAAAGGGGGGTCACTTCCGAAAAACGCACTTTTTGGCTGTAGAATATAGAATACGTAAATCATATATCGGATATTACATCGCAACGGGATTCCCCCTAACCGGGTAACCGAGCTCGTAGCTTATCCTCGCCCCGGGCCCCGGAATTTTGACTGCCCCCCTGTAAACAATGGCAAGCCGTTAAAATAGCTACCATCGCAGGCATCTTGTAATCGACCGGCGCGTTCCCACACTCTTCGGGGTATACTGCTAAAGACAAGCTTTTAAT
>Ga0307930_1002506_pt1 | contig 13953 bp, 8 predicted proteins | sample OrgLakmetageno46_FD_203161 | JGI IMG/M metagenome (GOLD analysis project Ga0307930, IMG submission 203161) | Saline water microbial communities from Organic Lake, Antarctica - #46 | ecosystem: Environmental > Aquatic > Non-marine Saline and Alkaline > Saline | place: Antarctica: Organic Lake... | reverse complement strand
AGGTAAAAGAGCGTGTTGAATAAATAGAACGGAGAGGGATGTATTCAGCAGAGAAGACGGGCTTTCGTTAAAGTGCTCACATATAATTCAAAATACCACCCTCGAGCCAAACCCACACCCTTTCTGCCCTTCTGATCTCTATGCACCCCCCTAATCGAAGGTGGATGAAAAGACGTTGCGCGAGCTCTTAGAGTGGCATAAAAGCGAAGGCTCCGACGGAGTGGTCATTTTGGGCACCACCGGCGAAGCCTCGACCTTAAGCGTTGCGGAAAAAGAATTGGTGAGTGAGTCGGAGACGAATGGCGCGATGGCCGGTTTCATTTTGTTGGTTATATCTGCTTATTCCCATCATCAATGTCCCTTTCTCGCCACGTTAGTGTTTCTATTTCAATTTGCCTTCTTGGCTCTTTCTCTCTCTCTCTTATTTCTGTAATACGTGCGCACCCCTCAATATACCAATCGCGCTCTCTCGTGTGCCAATGCAACGTGGTCAAACAATCAACACCCATCCATCAACAGGTGATGACGGTGGCGAAGGAGACTATTGGAGGAGTGCTGCCGATTGTGGTGGGCACTGGCACCGTCAGCACTGCGGCCACGATTGAGGCCACGAAACACGCCCAATCCTTTGGCGCAGATGCGGCCCTGGTGGTGAGTGAATGGTGCGAGAGGACGAAACGATGAAGAGGGATTGATGGGTCGAGCGGGCTTGTTGTGAGTGTATGATGGGTGGATAGCGTGGGCTGTGTAGAGGGGTGGGAGTCATGCAAGGTGCGTGTGACAAGTTGGTGAGGTTGAAAAGAAGAGCACACACAAGAGGAAGAGCAGCGGTGAGCAGAGAAGGCGAACACCGTTTTTTTACATGTTCATAATTTCATTTTCATCTTTTGCCCTTTGCGCGCGTGCGCGCGCCTGTTTGTGTATGTGCAACTTCCGTTTTCCTCTCTTCATCGCCTTTCCATCCGTTGCTTCCTATTCTTCTTCACTTTTTCTCTTCACCTTGCCCTTTCCTCTTCCTCTTTCCTTCTTACCCTCGTTTCCCTCTTCACCTTTCCCGTCTTGCTTGCCATAGGTGACCCCGTACTACGTGAAGCCCTCCCAGCGCGGCCTGATTGCGCACTTCACAGCGGTGGCGGACAACTGCAACGACTTGCCGCTGGTGCTCTACAACGTGCCAGGCCGCACTGGCGTAGACATGTCGGTGAGTATTGTTATTATATTAGCGTTAAAAAAATGACGTTTTGGAGGAGGTCGAAGTCTACGAATCTTTAGCACTTAAAAGCAAAAGGATAAAAGAGAACACACTGAGGTTTACAGACGACTAACACATTGAGCACTTTTGCGTTAAATTACCTCTCTCATGAGCTTTGGCGTTCCATTCGTGTGTGCTCGTAAGAATGAACCATCGCTCTCACCACTCCTATCGCCACCTGCGGCACAACCACCAATGACATTTACCTTGACTCATTTACCTCTTCCTACAACTACTACTGCCACGATGTGCTTGTTTCTAGGTGGAAACTACGGTGGCGCTGGCCCGGCACAAGAACATTTGCGGCCTCAAGGACGCGACCGGCGACAACAGCCGCGTGTCTCCGCTGCGCAGCGTGTGTGGCGACGCCTTTCGCATGTACTCCGGAGAGGTACATTCATGAGTACCGTACTAAGTATATGCCATTCCACCATCACACGATGATCATACCCGAGAATTGCCACCTGAGTACGAAGAATGCATGATGGTATTTCGTTCTTCCGTCTTTTCTACCTTCGGTCGTAACGCAGTGCGCGTGTGCCGAATTTGTTCCTTTCTTAGTGCAATGCACTAATTGTCTTCGCCCCTCTGTCGTGTACACGCGTGGCGTATGAAATACATGCATGCATACCAACGTGCGTTTGAAATATATCTATGTTAAAATGTACCACATTAGGACGGCATGGCCCGGGAATACACGCTGCTGGGTGGCGACGGAGTCATCAGCGTGACGGCCAATGTCGCCCCACAAGCCGTGGCCGAGGTATCAGATGAGAGAGTGAGGGAGAGAAATCCTGTGCTCGCATGTAATATGTCCTCACGTGTGTACAGTACATGTCTGCAAGCGAATGCGCACCCAACAACAACGCATGCGTACAGAAACGGCGCACACAACCACAACCTCCTCCTCTTCCTCCTCCTTCTCCTCCTCTTATTTCCTTTTGCTCTGCATTTCCTCAGCTCCCGTCTTTTATTCTTCCTCTCCTTGTTGCAGTGATGCGCATCTTCACATGCGCCTTGTACATCTACCACCTATTCTATATTACATTAGGTCATGCGCGCCGCCAACGCGGCCCAGCGCGGTGGCGTCAAGTCGGGCAATTTCGCATCGGAAGCCCTGGCGGCCGACCAACCTCTGCAGGTGAAGATGGAATGGATATTGTATTAGAGAATGAGGAGGAAGAGTACACGTGTGGTAGTGAACTGTGCCTGTAGCAAGACGGAGAATAAGAGGCAAAGGAGAAAAAGGAGTCGTAATAGCGGAGTAGTTCGGTATTTATACTTACTCACGCGAAGCGGCAAGACATCTTTGTTTTTGCTTATTTATTTATTTTCCCTACAAATGTGTGTGAATCTGCGCACGCTCTGACATATGCATGCATGTAAACATGCTCTTGCCTTTGCCTTGTGTCGCTTACATGTGCCCAGGCGCTGCACCGGGACTTGTTCTGCGAGGGGAACCCCATCCCTGTAAAATGGGCGCTGGAGCGCATGGGCAAGCTGCCGAGTGGCTTGCTGCGCCTGCCGCTGGTGGAGCTGTCGGAACTGTACCACACGCGCGTGGAGACTGCCTTGGCGCAGGTGAAGCATGATATTGTCCGTGGTCTATTGCCCTGTTGTTCGGGTATCTATTCTTTTGCTTGCTTGTTACTGTTGTTGCTATTCTCTCTGGTTTGCTTGTGGTTTTAATTCCATTTTGTAAGACTTAACTGTCTTTCTTCGGTTGTCTTCTGTGCGTAGACTTTTGTTGTCTCAATTTGTTGTCTTCATTTCATTGCCTTATTTGCATCCTTTTCTTCGGATTCCTCGCTTTGTATCCGTTATTGCTTCTTCCGTATCTATGTATACTTTACAGGCGGGTTTAATTGAGTCCGTAGAACTGAACGGCCGGTGGGGGGAGCGCGGCAAAGAGGGCGGTGGCATGCTGGCAGGAGTCAACAGTGGAGGCTGGCCCACGCAAGATTTGCAATTGTCGGGCCATTTATTTGACACCGGCCTCATCAACCAGGTGAGAGAATGTGAGCGTGTTGTCGATGATGGAGTGTTGGTTTTGGGTGTGAGTATAGTTTTTCTATGGCAAAGATGGCGATAGGAATTGAAAAGAGATGTAGGCATTTGTAGGGACATATGTTGAGGCATGTGTAGGATTAGAGTAGAATATAGAAAAAAGATTGCAGAGGAGGATTAGAGCAGATACGGAGAGGGAGCAGATTTCAAGAGGTTTTGTATCAACAATGTCATTTACCACAATTTTCTCTTCTTTTCGACAGGCAGTGCAGTTGATTGAGACCCGCGGTGGCGACTTCAAAATTGCTGATTTTTCGACCCAGGTATTTTATGATATACGCGCAAGAATAACGACCGATAATCTATCAATTCATTCACCCGTTTTGTGTTTTGTGCTTTATGCTTGTTACTTTGCTAAGTATCTTCTTACCTCATGATCCAATCTCTCATCTTGCCTCTTCCTCTTCTCTTCTCATCCCATTTCTAAAAAAAATATCACATTAGGCCAACGACGTGAACGACACCTTCAACTTCAAGCGCCGGTCGTCGGTGCGGATGACGGTGTACGGTGCGGACCAAGCTGCGCTTGAGGACATGCTCGACAAGCTGCAAACGCTGGTGAGTGTGAAGAGGAAGAAGGGAAGGGGAGACTAGTGCATGGTAATGTGTACCTTTTTTCTATATACATAAAGGATCTCATGTACTCTACATGTACAGAGAGGAAGTGAAAGAGTTGAAGAGGATGAAAGAGAGAGAAGAAGAGACAGAGAGCGCGAAGAAAAGGTGAGAGGCAGAGTTGATTAGAAAATGTCGCCCCTTCTACTTCTAGTTCCTCTTCTTTCTACAAGTCCGACTCCTTCTTCTTCGTTTTAAAACCAGCCCCAGCCGGAACGCGTTTCCGTTCTCTCCTATTACATGTCTCCAATTCGTCGCTTGTGCAGATTGACATCATGGAAAGCGCGGAAGGTGACATTGTGCTTTTGAATGATGAGTCTGCTGCTTCTGCTTAAAGTAGACCTATGAGCGGAATTAAGTCGCTCGAATGTATCACTTCATGAAATTTAAACGAAGAGTTCGCGGCGTGTGCGCATGGGGGTGATCATCGAAGAAAAGAAGAGGTGTATATCGGCATTTTTTTTCTTCTCAAAGCGCGAGGCGCAGGCATCCACCTCGCAGGAATAACGAAATCTCAATAAGAGTGCTATCTTGAAGTGCACTGGAACACATTGCGATTTTTTTAAAAGCCTGCTTTCTGAAGTGCAGTAGCCATAAAGTAGTACAGTAGCTAATAAGCAAGAAGCGACAAGCGAAGAGGGGGTGGAAGTATTATGCTTCCTGCCCTCTACACACTATCCTCTTTACGATTTTGACTTGCGCGCAACGCACGTGCGCGCAACGCACGCGCGTACACTTCTGCCCGCAGCATTGGCTCCTGTGTCATTTGGGTTTGTATTAGTTCGAGTTCGAGTTCAAGAGGCCCCGGATTATACATGAAACATCAGGATTCACTTACACTTTATGAATATGTCCACTCGTCACCTCGCCATTACACCAGCGAACTGGGGCTGGGGCTTTTGAACTTATAGTTACTGCCGATTTCCGATTACTCCAATCTAAGTCCGCGGAAAACCAACTATATATTCTTAAGATTTTATGTGTTGGCGTTATTTGTTAAAAGAAATGCTTTAGATTGCGCTGCCTTGCTTTTCTTCTTCTCTACCTGCTAGTTCTCTAATTCCGGCCCTTCGGGGCCTGTCTCGAAATCTCTCTAGTAGACAAACTAGACAAAGGAGTGAAGTATACATCCGAATTGAAATGCAATGAGAGATATGGAGAAGTGCGGAGAAGAGAGACGGGACATTAAAGGAAAAAGGAGGGGCACAATTTGGGACATAAATGGGTGATTTTTTTGTTAGCTTCGTGTAAAAACTGCCACAGGAAATAATTAAATCAGAGAGTGGCCGTGAAGCCCCGCAGCGTGCCATAAAAGGCGCCACGAGTGCGGGCTTCGCAAAATTCCACCAAATCTCCGTGCCCTAATGTGAAAACCGAGGAAAGAATTAACCAACTTAGAAGAGGAGGTCGAAGAAGAGGGGAAAACAGCACACCGTTCATAGCAGCATAAAGCACGAAATGAAAAAATCACAGAAATGATGTATTTGGGACGTCTACAGACGTAGTAGCAAAAAGAAATAAAGGAACGAGATCACAGGGAAAGGCAGGGGAACGAAAACAGAGAAAAGAATAGCAAGGTATCATGCGACACCGTAATTCTACGTAAATTTGCACCTGCGCCTGGCACCCACAGTGACACGTCTCGTTTTTGCGCCGCCAAAAACGACGACTCACTGCTGTTGCCACTGCTGCTGCTCCATCCGCCGCCGGCACAAGACGCCATGGAAGAGCTCGGCGTGCAGCTGTTGAAGAAAGAGCCATTGACTTTGGCCGAAAGTGCCGCGGCCTTGCGCTGCCGGCACTGTTCGATGAATTTGCCGTGCCAAATGGGCACCTGTTGTTAGGAGTGCGTGCGTGTGTGTTGGGCTAAAAATGAAAGGAAATAAGAAAGAAGAGATTTTTGAAGCGAGAGAGCAGCCAACGAACAAAAGGACCACTATTCGTGTTTTCCAAGCAGCACGAAGCTCGTGCATGTTTCGACGTTTGCCCTAGTATCTACTACAGATCTGTGCTACAACTGCTACTACTCAAGGAGGATCAAGCAAGTACTACCTCGGAGTCGGCCGCACCGTGCGCGATCAGCACCGGGCACTGGATCTTAGTAGCCAATGCAGCATTGTTGAAGGGGTCCAAACACGCAAACATCGCCACCGGGCTACATGTGCTGTTCCAGTCGGGGGTCAGGGCGCGCAGGCCGGACGCCATGGGCGAATGCAGTACCACCCCCGCGAGTTTATGTTTGGCCGCTAGCGCACAGGCGGGGCCCGACCTGTGGTATATGGAGAGCGTATGGATGTGCGGGCGTGTGTTATGTGTGAGTTGGCGGTGTGTGCGGGGGGATAACGATGAACAAGCATTGACGGCGGTGCGTAGGTGAATTGGTGACGGGATCAAACATTCAAATTTGAGTGGTCAAAAATAAATGCACGCACGCAATACATTAGTTGGCGCTGATTCGCTCTCCTATTTCTTCAACTGGTGTTCTTTCCCCAACCATTCTTTCATTTATCTCACTTTCCCTATCCTGCTTGCTCTCACCCGATGCTTTGGCCGTACACCACGCATTTGCTCGGAGGAAACCCCAAGTCAGATGCGCGCTGCAACGCTAGCTCTGCACTTGCGATCAATCCTGAGGTAGATGGCTCATCGTGGCTCCCATTGCGAGTGTTGCTGTTGCCGTTGCCACGGTTGCTGTTGTTGCTGTTGACGCTGTTGCTGCTGTTGCTGCCTGCGCCACTGGTAGGACTCGAACTACCCGCCGCCGCAGCACCAGCAGTGGGAGACGACGCGCCAATGTTCCGACTTCTGCGCGCAGCAGCCGCGGCAACAGCGACGTCCTCGTCGAGGTTGCCGCTGTTGCTGTGCGAAGAAGAAGAAGAAGAGTTGGGGCTGTAGATGCCGTAGCCTGGGTACTCCACTGCAAGCACCTGTTTGGTTGTTTGTATTGTAATTGGAAAAGAAGAAAAGAACGCCAAAAGATATCACTCGTTAGTGCACTGCACGGAAACAGCGAACTCCTACGCTCACATGCAAACACACTACAAACTACCCCCCCCCTCCACTTACGCTGCAGCCGAGCTCGTCCCGTAAATCCGCCATGTTCGGTAAAACTGCGCCCAAATCGGTAGCGTTACCGTGGAAGTACAACATGATCAAGCCCGAAGTCTGACCGATTTTATTTTATTTTGTAAAACAAATATTGAGAAAAAGGAAAAATGAAATGGTTGATGGCATACATCACACTGTCCCAAGCAAGAGGTGAAAAGCAAATGAAATTGTCTCGGGGCTGGATTCTCTCTGCACAAGCCACCTCGTATTGGTGGACCTGTCTTTACCTGAGCAATGTTGGTGCCGTCTTCGCTTCGTTTGAATTTCGGCCCCCGAAAAAACAGCGAAGCCAAAGGCGTTTTCGGTAACTCATGACCAGAATTTAAGCACCCACCACCACAACAGCAGCAGCCGTTGCTGCCTCCAGTTAGCACGCCCAAAAGACCCCTGATTGGGGGGGGAAGAAACGGCAACCTAGCAGCTTCGATCCCGCGAGCCGCAAAATTGCCAGCCAGCGACGAATGCGCCCGGCTCTGCGCTAACTCGAAGTAAAAGTACCTGCGGTGAAGCAGAATCTAGATGAATTGAACTACTACTGAACAATAGCCAGGCGCGTTTTTTACGGTTAAAAAAAAATCTTTGAGAGCTGCCGCAGAGCTGAGAGGTGTGTCGTGGCAAGAAGGGAAAGGATAAGAGAGGTCAAGACGTTGAGGAAGAATTTCCCTCTACCTCCCTCTACCTGAGGCTCGATAAGTCCCGGCTGATTTGGTAGGTGGCCGGCGAGGGAGGAAAGAACGCGAACTGTGTAGCGAAGAAGAGAAGAGACGGCGGGCAAAGATGAGGTGACAACGTGAAATGGAACCTACAAGTCGGTGATTTTATTATAGTTCCAATACTGCGGGAAATTACTGAGCCTGAGCCGCTCTGCTTCTAATATCGCCATTCACATTGCTAACATTGGGGAGTCTCAACTATTACAACTGCGAGAATCTACAAGGTTGAACCTGAGCTGTGAGGCTGCCAACGTCGCAGCGTTTCGCACAGAGCACTCCTCCCAACGCGCAACTCAGCATGCAGTTCTTGCGGCAGCCCAGCTTGGGGCGCACGCTAGGGTATGCGCGGTCTTCAGACTCTTGTCGGCGGTCGCCATGCATGTCAGCTTCAACCTCGTCAAAGCTCGAGTTACCGTAGTGTCGGTCCATCGAGAGCGGGGTGGGGTTCGAGGCGAAAGACATCAGACTTGGCCTGTGCTGCAGGTTGCTACCCGGTGGAGTGTGGTGCACTAGCTTGTGCCTCGCTTCTCGATGATTCGATGCTACTGGATACAACTAGAATAATGAGACTTATATGACAGGCTTTTTGGCAGGCCTTTGAACTGAGGCATGGCCCCTGCTTGACATAGTGCAGGATTTCGCAATGCAAGAGTAATATAAGAGAGTCATCACACAGCCCGAAATCCCGAACTCCAGTTCTTGTTTCCCGAAGCCCAGCCGACCAGCCGACAGCCGACATGCCGGAACCAGCCTTTTTTTTCAGAACCGACGGAAGAACAAGAAAAAAATTGGCAGGAATAGAAAGCTCGGCATGAACCATGAACCTGTTTGTGTTCGTTTGCAGTCTCACCCAAAAGTTCTTTTTGTTGGCCGAGAGCGGAAAGTACTAAGCGGGCAATATATCCCGGTGTCAAGGCGCACGTGCCGCTCGTCGTAAAATAAGCGCCAAGCCTCAGACGAGATTCGGATATATTCAGTGTCTCTGATTTATAGCAGTGTAGTGCTCGCTTTTTCCTGGGCATGCCGGCTATTATCCGGAAAGCCCGGAAAAAGGTCAAGAAGAGGGCAGACACCAGCGGCAACAACAACAACAACAGCGCCCAAAACGATGGGCCCGAAACTTGCACTATCAGCAAAGCTCGCAGGTTACTGTCTGGCGAAGAGCGCGAGCGCGTTGCGCGGAAGCGGGTAGCGAAAGCCGAGTTGGACGCCCATGAAGCTCATGATCACTTGCAGAAACTCCAAGCCGAGACGCAGCACTGGAGGAACTTGAGCCACCGCCACGAGCGGCGGTCGTTTCGTTTGGGCGGCAACTTGAGCAAGCGGCCTAGAGACGGTGTCCCAAAACAGGAGCTACCAACAAGGAGAAATTCCCTCGCTGAGTCTGGCCGCGAATTGCGCCACTCCGGCCGCCCCGCCAGAGAAACACTAGTTGCGTTACAGAACTCCTCGAGCAAAGGCAACGTGGCTGTAGAGGTAAAAGTCAAAGAAACGAAATGACTTACGAGAGACGCGCGCAAGTATGCGCGCGAGATGCTTCCTCTTCACTTATCCTCGTTTACTCATCCTCGTTCTAATTTCTGGCTGTCCTCCCTGTCTTTTGCTGACGTCTGCACTGAGAGGAGCATACCTGTGTCCAATCCTTTCGTGCTCTTCCTGCAGTCTGTAAGCCTCGCTTTCCTCTGTGCCCTATCATCCCCGTACTTGACACAATATACAGAAAAGCGCCTTTGAGGACTCTGCAAGCGAAGTAGGCAACGGCGACGACGACGACGAAGACGGAGAGTCGTCGGAGTTACCGGTACTCAGCGTGACTGGCTACCCAACCCCCCGCTTGATTGTGCACCCCAACGCGCCCAACAAAGTGACTTGGGACATCGTCGTGGGCGTCCTCATTGTGTACAGGTGCGGTATTGCACTGCTTAACCCTGGTTTCTTCTCAATTGTTTTCTCCTCTGTATCCGCCCTTTTTCATCTCGAGTACTATATTAGGAAGTCTGTCTCCTAAAACCACGCCAGTTTCTCTGTCTTTCGACGCGTGTACCATTTTTAAGCTCAACTATCCCCCGGGCTTTCCAGTCATCTTTTGTTGTTCTTGTCGTTGTTGTTGCTGTCATGATTGTTGATGATTGTTGTTGCCGCTGTTGTTGTGGCACAGCGTAATTGCCGTGCCCCTCCGCGTGGGCTTTGACGTGCGGGACAGCTTCGGCATCATTCTCAGCGACATTGTGGTTGACTCGCTCTTTGGCGTCGACTGCATCTTGACCTTTCGCACCGCCTTCTTCGACGAACGGCTGGTCAGTTCATGACCACGCGTAGAACTCTTCGTATATATTTTTTAAACGAGAGTGGAAGCCGGTACCCGTAGATGAATCGGAATTTTGAAATATAGCTGTGTCTCCAACTCAACATTCAAAATATGCTCGATTATTTTTTTCCTTGCAGACAATCGATTTTTTTCATTCACTTATTCTTCTGATTCTTTGTGCCTATCTTCTTCTTCTTCTTTGGCAGGGCGGCTTGGAAACCAATCCCTGGAAAATCGCGAAGCGGTACTTGAAAGGCTTTTTTGCGATTGACTTCTTTTCCACCATTCCTGTCGAAGAGTGTTTCATGGGTTTGATGTGGCTGGTCGCGCAAGCCAAAGCGTTAGGCACTTCCAAGGACGCCCAAGGCAATCAGAGCAGCGCAGGGGTGGGCGGCATGGCCAAGCTCTTGAAAGTGTTTCGCATGGCGCGGCTGTTGAAAATCTTGCGCCTCGCCAAATTGGGCAGCAAAGGGTCGGCGCGGCCGGAGAACGACCCCCGTGGGGGCAGAACCATCCGGGCGTTTGGGTCCATGTTCGGCATCGTGTTCTTTGTGGCGCACTTGATGGCGTGCACTTGGTACTTTGCCTTGGACCACGCCGCCAACGTGAATTGGCTGACCGATTTCTTTGGGACCCCGCACGCCGCAGATGACTTGAGTTTGTGGGACAAGTACGTGGTCTCGGCGTATTGGGCGATCACGACCATGACCACCGTAGGGTTTGGGGACATTGTCGCCACCAATTCCGGCGAATACCTGGTGATTCTCTTTGGGATGCTGGTAGGGGCGTCGATGTTCGGGTTTGTGATTGGCACCGTGTCGGAACTGATGGACCGCGTCGACATTCAAGCCGCCACGCACAAGGAAAAACTGGACCAGCTGAAGATGTTCATCATTGACCGCGGCATTTTCGCGCCCATTGGCCACCGCATCAAAAAGCACTTCTTGTCGGTCTACAAGCGCACCACAGTGTTCGACAACACCAGCGCAGAGCTGGCGAGCCAATTGCCTGCCACCGCTGCGTGCGCCGTCGTGTATGCGCAGTACCGCAACATCGTCCTTTCGATTCCGTTCTTGAAAAACAGCCCGCCCATGCTGGCGAAGGAAGTGCTGCAGTACATGAAGCCCTTCGTGGCCAAACCGGGCGAATCGATTGCCCGGGCCAACGATCTCGGGTTTTGCTTGTTTTTCCTGGAGTCCGGCTCGGCCACGCAGTATTTGGAGTTGTCCTCCTCCACCAAGCGCGCGTTGAGAAGCACCGCCATGTACCACGAAGACGATGAAGAAGTCAAAGCCAGCGATGGTTCGTCGCCGTCGTCGCCTCCTGCTTCTTCCTCCTCGGTGAAGACCCCAAACGACAGGCGAGTGCAAAGCCTGACCTTTGCCATGGCCCGCCCGCTGGGCTTCGAGCTCGAGTCTGAACTCAGCAGCGGCGGCACCGAGAGCGGGCGCCTGGTCGTAGCTTCGGTGGAACCCGGGGGACAAGCCGAAGCGGCTGGCCTTACAGTGGGTCAGCGGCTGATTTCCATCGGCGGTGAAAAAGTGGCTTCGCTCGATGATTTCAACGCGAAGTGCCGCAAACGGCGCAACACCTGCAACTTGGTCTTCAAGTCCCTCCTGTCGGAGTGGCTGAAGTTTAGCCGGGTCGAGAGTGGCGCGATGTTTGGAGAAGCAGCAGTGATTTTGAACACGCCGCACTACGTGACTACCGTAGCCAACGAGTCGAGTGACGCTTGGTTTCTCCCAAAAGAAGACCTGTTGTTGGTGCTGGAGTACTGGCCTCGAACGAGAGAAGACATGGCCTACAACGGCAGGATGTTCTTGTCGAGAGTCTTGGATGCCTACGAGCAGTACGGAGAAGCAAACTGCCCAGCGTGTGTGGCCGACATGGTTCCACACGCGCAAGAAAGCGACCTCGTGCGAGGAGAGGGCGACGGTGACGACGTGGAGAGCTTTCTTGGGTGTGATTCTTTGATTCAAACTATGCTAAGCGGGTCAGCGCACACTCCGAGAACGTCTTCTTCTGTGGAAGATGACGACGAAGAAACCGTAGCTTTGGACGCGGCAACCGTTAGGCTGGCGCCCGAGGATTCAGGCAGCTTCAAACAAATGAAAGTGATGTCACCGAGAACACTGACCACGACCACTGGCCTTATTCACCCAAATTCAAGAAGAAAAATGCTGTGGGATGTCTCAGTGTCCCTCGTGATCATTTATTCGGTGATCACTATCACGTACCAACTCGGTTTTGGGCAGGAATTCTCGGGCACGTTAGCTAACATTGACATCCTGGTCGACTGCATCTTCACCCTGGACATCTTGCTGACGTTTAATGGTGCGGTGATCGACAAGGACGAACTTCTCGTCACAGACCGCCGCAAAATCGCTTACCTGTACTTGTGAGGGTGGTTCCCCATTGACTTCATCACCACCTTTCCCATTGACCGCGTGGTGTTAGCTGCCAACGATGGAGACGGCAATTCTGCGGTGCTTCGCTCCGTGAAACTCATCCGCGCGATTCGCCTCGTGCGCTTGATCAAAATCATTCAAATTGTTGTGAAGAGCGACTTCTTTGAAAAAGTGGAAGACATCTTAGGGGTGCACCCCGCGATTCTGAGGTTTGTGAAAGTAGTGGTCATCATGTGCTTCTTCGCGCACCTCTTTGCGTGCGTCCTGTACGCGATGTCCACGTGTAACGAAGCCACTGGCATGGGTTGCTGGAAAGAAAGCTACTGCGTGGGGGCAGGGGCGTGGGACGACGACAGCCTTTACGACGACACGCGCAACCCAAAAGGCGAGGGCGAATGTTTGGCGGAGATGGACAGTGGCCTGCAGTACATTGTCGCCCTGTACTGGTCGGTTACAACGATGACGTCCATTGGATACGGCGACATAACGCCTCAACCCACGAACACGCTAGAGCTGGTGTGCACGATCGTGGTGCAAATTTTGGGCACCACCGTGTTTGCCTATGTAGTGGGCAACATCGTGTCGATTGTAATTGCTTTGAATTTGGGGGTGCGCATGAAGCGGGAGAACATGGTGGTGCTCAATTTGTTCATGACCGAATTCCGCTGCACTTTTTCGTTCCGAAGAGCCGTGCGGATGCATTACATTTTTCAGCAGCGCGTGAAAGGGGTCTTTGACGACGCCAAACTTTTGGGCGAACTGCCCCCCGATTTGAGGATTCAAGCGGTGGCGTTCATTCACGCCCGGCAAATCGTGCCGAAAGTCCCGTTGTTGTGTGCTCTGGAAGCAGACATGCGGGGCGTCTTCACCTTGCTTTTGCCCCGCCTGCGCCCGTACAACTTCTCGCGCGGGAATGCTCTCTTCCACCCAGCTACTGGCGCCAACCGCGAACTGTACTTCTTGACTTCGGGCGCAGTGCAATGCACCATTCCTCGCCGTGCGGCTGCTGCCTCTCCCGCCAAGAGATCTGACGGGGAGGGTCTGTCTTCGTCGTCTTCAACTTCGCCGTCGTCTAGCCGACCGCAGTCGCCGCGCTCTCACAACGAACCTTCGTTGGACCGCTCCACGCACCGAAGTGGGTCTGTGTCGACGTATTTAAAGCGCTACGAAGCGGGCGACTACTTCGGAGAAGTGCCGCTTTTAATACCGGAAGAAGTTCGTTTTTCGGTCAGTAACATTTTTTTATCGTGATAGTTAATGTTTACCCTGCAATACATCCCGTGGCGATTGTCTTGACAAAACGCTGCCCCGCCTTGCCTTCGATGTTATTTCGTTTATGAATCTTAATTTTTATTACGACTCTTCGATTTACACACCAGCATGCCTTTTCTTTTTTTAATGTTTGTTTTGTAATGTCAAACAGGTGCGAGTGGAAGTGCGTTGTGTGACCGACAGTGCTCAAGCGTTCGGCTTACGGCGACT
>Ga0307930_1002500_pt1 | contig 13980 bp, 16 predicted proteins | sample OrgLakmetageno46_FD_203161 | JGI IMG/M metagenome (GOLD analysis project Ga0307930, IMG submission 203161) | Saline water microbial communities from Organic Lake, Antarctica - #46 | ecosystem: Environmental > Aquatic > Non-marine Saline and Alkaline > Saline | place: Antarctica: Organic Lake... | reverse complement strand
CCTCCCTCCTTTCAATTGTGTTTCATGCATTCATTCATAAAAGGTGCGCGCTCTCGAGTTGCTTTTCACTCTCTTCGACGTCGAAGGACTGGGTGTAATCAAAGCTCATGACGTCGCCATCGCCCTGCGCTCCTCGCACTCCTTGCCCTCGCCGCAAGAGTCGAACCAACAAGCCAGGAACGGCGACCCGCTTTTGCCGCTCCAGAATCACCCGCCTGAGGGGATGAAAAGCAGCAAGAACAGGAACAAGGACCGCGGCCACTTTGATGGGACTATGGACTTGTCAGCCATTGTGAGCGCCACCGAGCTTTCGATCTTAGTGCGCCGCTTCGAAATGGGCTGCCGTTGGAACGCCGAGGTCGACGAAGAGGCTGACACAGCCGCTGAGGCAGCGGAACTGGCAGAAAATGGCGGCGTGCCTGCGTCTTCTGACGCTGCGGATGAGGCAGAAGAGGGCCAGGAAGGAGACGGCAAGCGTGCGGGAGCTGGAACCGTGGCCAGTAGCAGCAACAACCCACGCAAAGCTCGAGAGGCCAGGCGCCAAGAACGGTTTGCGGACGCGCTTATCGATGAAACGCAGTTTATCCTTGCGTTTCGCGATATTGTTATGTAGGCCACTTGAACACATGAACCATTTGTTTCGTCTTGCCGTTCTAACGCGCCAAGGTAGTTCATTTTCCGCCATTAACCGCTGAATTCGTAGCCTCAGTGGCGTTTGGTTATGTGGGATATGCGCATGGCCATAAAAACGAAATTGTTACTTCTGTACGATGTTACATGTTACGGTGAAATCAGAAATTCATAAATAGAGCGGGAAATTGGAAAGGGAGGACTTCGTTGTTCGTTCCCAGGCCCTTAGACGTAGCTACATGTAGACTTACCTAATACTTTTCGTCGATTATCTGCATATGCCTTTTGTTGGCTATTGTGGGGGGTATAATTCTAGATACTAGAGGAGCGGGTAATTTAGTGCAATTGCCTTAGGTGGCATCTCAGAAGGCAGTCAAAGCAATAGTCCCCGTTATCATCAGCGAGCGGTGTTATGTGCAAGCGAAGTCAGGTTTCCGTTGGAAACAAAGTTCTAATCAATTATCAACTTGTCCAATGGCCAATCTTCGTAGGAGCCATCTGGAAGGTACCTCCGGATCTACAGCAGAACGAAGAAATAAGCACCCAGTGAATTGAAGTTTCGCGGATAATCGTTTGAAAGATAGATTATCAAGGCGTGCAGAAAATTAGCAGAACAATCAACGCACCACCATAGGGACTTTCTTTTCTCGCAGCTCCTTTTCCGCAATTTTTAAGGGGTCGATTTCGTTCTCAATGTCCACCATGACGGGCGCGTTCATACTGAACACCGAATAGAGTAAGAATACAACCAATAGTTGCATAGCGTAAAGATTTTATGAATTTATTCAAATATGATCTCAGCAGCGGATATGACTTGCAAAGAGATGGATCTACTCGACATGCCAACTGTGCACGTAGGCACGACCTAAAGCTAGGAAACGAGACAAGGCAGAGTTTCTCCGGGAATGCTATACATTCGCCAACTATGCGTGAATACTGCAACCACTCTTACTCACCTTATTTGCAAGGCTCGCGTTCCAAGTACGCGAGCCTTTTCATACTTCGTCATGTACTTCGTGGTTGTGTGCTGCTCTACAGGAATAGCTTTGGCATCCACTGCAGTGTACGCATCGCGAACCTCGAATCCGTCCGCGACACGCTCTTCCTCGTCAACAGCCTCTTCTTCTACGTCATCCTCTTCGTCGTAATCCTCGTCGCCGCCACCACCGTAGTCACCCGGATCGTAGCCATCGCCATCTTCAGCCATTCTTAGGCAGACACAGCGAAGTAATGAAGTAATACTATTACAGGGAGAAGGTTCGAGAAGAGATCATCGCTGAGTTTGAATCGTAAAATCTTGAATTATTCGAATTTTAAAAACAGCAGGGAGGGCAACCCAAACAACCTATACTTTGTTCGACCTCCATCAGACTAGCGGTAGAGGACACTAAACTCTAGACGCTTTCTACGCGGCACCTTCTTGAGAACACTTCCTATATTTGAAGTGTAAAAGTTTTCGAGGAGTGCAGCCTTTGAATATCTCCTTTTCTTCGATCGCCTTTATCGATCGCGATTCGAGAAGGTTCAGAAAGCATCATGCCATTAGAGTCGGATCCCACACCAGTGGACCCCGTCGACGATGAGATGGAAGACGATGATTCAAACGCACCACCAGCATGGATCCCTAAGTTTCCACCGCAGCCGCCGCCACCGCGCACTGGCCCGCCTTTTGGTGTTCTCAGAAAGGTTGAATCTCGTGCTTTTCTTTTTTGTTTTCGTCCTCCTGAAGCATCCCTACTACTCATTTCTACCTCGCATCATCTTTGAATTCTTACACATTCAGGCTAAGAATGCCGCCGAAAAAGCGACCTCAGCTCTAGAGCCGTTGGCGGAACCAATTGCGGTGGCTTCCAGCAGCAGCCGTAGCAGCAACGGCGGCGCCGACGCGCATTCGCCACGGTCACCTCGGCCCATGAGCCCAGGCGCAGCAACCAAAGCAGCTCTAGAGGCGGAAGTAGTGCAGCTAGAGCAGCGCCGCACGGTGCTCAAAGCTCGACTAGCGCCAGCAGCTGGGTCCAAAAAGGGCCACTCGAAGGTACAAGCCGGAAAAATGGGCTTTTAAGGACTTCGTTGTTTTTTTACAGCGTTTCTACGCACATTTGGCGCCATTTTTTTTCGTTTACATTGATATTTGTAGAGGAATCGTGCGGTGATGATTGTTTTTGCCTGTACGGTATTTGATATTGAAAATGTTTACTCGTCTCGTAATTTTTAACGGCACCTGATGATTGTTTGACCTCTGTTGGTTGGCGTGGATGCATCTGGGGTTCTTCTGTTTTCATTCCATCACTCCAAGGGTGGTGGCGCGAGCAGCGGCGGTGGCGGCGCCGCGGACACTGCCCATTTGCTGCCCAAGACCTTTGAGTTAGCTGAGCCGCGTGCCGACGACCGGTTCAACTTTCTGGCCAAAGAGATGATGTGGATGTCGGCGGACTTTGAAACCGAACGCAAGCGGCACGCGACCATGGCCAAAAAGCGGGGCCGGCAGCTCTTGGCCCACCTGAAGACCCGCGAGTCGGCGGGCGCCAAGAGCGCGAAAGAAGAGCAGCTCCAGCTGCGCAAGGTGGCCGCCAAGCAAGCCCGCGACGTGAAAAGCTTCTGGGGCAAAATCAACAAGATTGTGGCCTACAAGCAGCGGGTGGAGATGGAAGAAGTCCAGCGCAAGTCCATGGACCGCCAGCTGGTTTTTCTGGTGAAGCAAACCGAAAAGTACTCGGGTGCTATGGCCTCCAACTTGGCGTCGCTAAACGCGTCGGCGATTGTGGAAGAGCGCCACGTGGCGGCCGCAGTGGCTCGTGCCAAGGCCTCGAAACGCCAAAGCAGCCACGGTAGGAGCCGCAGTCGCCTCAACCGTAGCAGTGGCGGCGGCGCCGGCGGTGGAAGTGAAGGCGACAATGGTAAAGGAAGCACCGTGTCGTCGCTAGTGGAGCCTAGTCAATCTGCGTGGGGTGCAGGTGGGTCATCCGACGACGAGGATGACGAAGAGGACGGTGGGAGTGGCTCTGGCAGCGGTAGCGAATGTGAAGATGACGACGGTGGCAGCACCACAGATGGGCGTTACACTGACAACGGCGGAAAGAGCGAGAAAAGCATGCAAGGTAGCGTTGGCAACGCTGGAGGTGACGACAGCGACGATGAGTTTGCGTTGACGAGCAACAACAGCGAAGACGACGACGACGAAGAGACCATTGCCCAGGCTGAAGCCGAGGCCCGTGCAGAATTTAGCCGTGGTGCTGGTGCCACCACCAGTGGTGACGGTGATGATAGTGACGCAGCTGCAGCTGCAGCCCGGGAAGAAGCGTCACAATTGGCTTCCGGCGCCGAAGAGGATCTGGCCACGTTGCTGCTGCGCGAATATGGTATTGAAGCCGGAGCTTTGAGCCAAGCGTCGGGTGCTTTGAAGCCGGGTCTAGGAGGTGGGTTGGTGTCAGTGCAGGCACCACCAACGCCACCGCCAATGTCTTCGTCGTTGTCGTTGAAGGCCCCTGTGGTCCACGTGGGTGGTGGTGAGTCTGCAGGAGAAGATGAAGAAGAAGACAATGAAGGCGGCAATGATGACTCGAATGAGGATGGCAACGAGAGTGGCGTTTCGCAAAACCAAAATGGAGAGAGCGACCTTCCTATGGTAGGCTCCCTAGTTGCTGGCCGCACCAAACGCAAACGTGTCGTTGAGCCTGCTGGCTCTTCGTCCTCCTCTTCGTCCTCTGCGCCTACAGAGGATGCTGGGTTACTGGTTGCTTCTTCATCTTCTTCATCTTCGTCGTCTGTCGCCACGGCACCAGCACCTGAAGGCAATACCACCGCGCCCACGTCAGCTTCCTCGTCGCCAAGCGATGCGACCATGGGTAAGAAAGGGGCAGATGGTGGTGAAGGAGAAAGCAGCGATGAATTTGAGGCCGAGTCTGAGGAGGATGATGAGGGTACGATGGCAGAAGCAGAGGCTGCTGATCAAGCTCAGGGTGAGAGTGCCGCAGCGGAGCTGTCGATGCTGCAAGAACAGAGCGAAGTGCCTCTCGAGGAGCTGCTGAGAAGTTATGGCATTGATTCAAGCGCTATGGGTGGTGCTGGCAGTGGCAAAGGTAGAAGTCGCGGCGGCAATAGTAATGCCGATAACGAGAGCTCCTCAGAAGAAGAGGAAGAAGATGAGGACGAAGACGATGAAGATGAAGCAACGAATGAAAAGAGTCAAAGGACTGCGATTACCAAGGATACTGCAAACAATCAAGATGCCACGGCAGATGGTGGAGAGAGCAGCGATGAATTTGAGGCTGAGTCCGAAGAAGATGATGAGGGTACGATGGCAGAAGCAGAGGCGGCTGATCAAGTGCAAGGTGAGAGTGCCGCAGCGGAGCTGTCAATGCTGCAAGAACAGAGCGAAGTGCCTCTCGAGGAGCTGCTCAGAAGTTATGGCATTGATTCAAGCGCTATGGGTGGCGGTGCTTGTGGGAGTAGCAGTGTAGAGCGGCCTTCGAAGCGTTCTCGTCGAGCAGCGCCAGAAAGCAGCGAAGAGGAAGAGGAAGATGGTGAAGACGATGAAGAAGAGGAAGGGAGCAAAGCAGAAGATGGAGAAAACACTGAAGAAGATCAAAAGGCGAAGATGGAGGAAGATGAACTGGAGCAGTCTAAAAAAGGCGGCACAGAAGGAGGAGACATGGAAGAAGAAGATGAAGAAGGCGCACCAGGGGAAGGCAGTGACGCCCTGTCGCGCTTAGCCCTCGCAGACGAACGGGCGCGCGGCGTGCGTGTGGCCAGGCCGTACATCCTGAGCAAAACCATTACTTTGCGCAACTACCAGCACGAAGGCCTCAACTGGCTGGTATATTTGTATATATAAGAGAAAAATATTTCAAATGTGCAGACATCTGCTGAGATTGATTGTCGCGATGCTTGGATAGCGATATCTATGCAATTTCCCCCTTTTTAATGGCCCATATCGTGCCATGCCATACATATTTTTGGCGTGAGTTAACTCACTTGCGCGCTCTTTTACGCACTTACGCGTGCTTTTTGTATGATTCGTTGAACTATCGACAGGTGAGCCTTCACGAGCGGCGCTTGAACGGCATTTTAGCCGATGAAATGGGTCTAGGGAAAACCATTCAAACCATTTCCTTGCTCGCTTATCTAGCATGCTACCGCGGTTTATGGGGGCCTCATCTCATTGTAGTGCCTACCAGCTGCTTAGTGAACTGGGAGACCGAGCTCAAGAAATGGTGCCCTGCTTTCAAAGTGCTGACGTACTACGGGTCGAAGAAAGAGCGCGCGGATTTGAGAGTGGGCTGGACCAAACCCAATGCGTTTCACGTCTGCGTGACCTCCTATCAGTTGGTAGTGCAAGACGCAAGCGCTTTCCGACGCAAGAAATGGTGAGGAATTCGAATCATGTGAGGTGTGATAAAGGAACAGAAGAGAAATGGCCGTGTACATTGAAGCTCGTTATGGTTTCAAACGGCAGGGATCTCCTTGGACGGTCCTTTGTTTTCATTCTATCTACTCTTTTTTTTTCTCTTCTTACCAGGTATTACCTCATTTTGGACGAGGCGCACAACATCAAAAACTTCAAGTCAATGCGCTGGCAGACCCTGTTAACCTTCAACAGCGCGCGGCGGCTCTTATTGACGGGCACCCCGCTGCAAAACAACTTGATGGAACTGTGGTCCTTGATGCACTTCTTGATGCCGCACATTTTCAAGTCGAGGAAAGAGTTCTCGTACTGGTTTTCGTCTCCCTTGAGCGGCATGGTCGAAGGGGCGCGTGCGGTCAACGACGATTTGGTGCGTCGGTTGCACGGCATCATGCGGCCCTTCGTGCTGCGGCGCTTGAAAAAAGACGTGGAAAAACAGGTAAGATAGTGGGTACCGAGGATCGATGCATGCTAGGTATACACGCTTTCGTTCCTTGTCGGGCTCTGCTGATACTTCTTTGAAATGCCCATCTGACAACGTGTAGATGCCCGCATGCATTGTATCTTTCCCCAAATATGATACCTTCCTCCTATGATCTGTAGATGCCGGGCAAGTTCGAGCATATCGTGCGCTGTCCGCTGAGCCGCCGCCAGCAGTACTTGTACGAGGAGTACATGGGAAGATCTTCAACTCGAAGCGCTCTAGGGCTAGGAGGCGGCGACGGTGGCAGTGGCAACTTCATGGGCATGATGAACGTACTCATGCAGTTGCGCAAGGTAGGCGTGTGGGACTCTGCTTGTGTGTGTGTGTGCCCTTCGACAAGCAGACACCTTATCTTAATTACTAGTATCTAGGAAAGTCTCTTCGACCTCACACTGTAATGTACTTTATCAGGTTTGTAACCACCCGGACTTGTTCGAACCGCGCGTCATCGTGACGCCGTTCCAAATGGACTGTTTGCCCGGCAAGCAGCTCCTGGTGAAAGCCCCCGGTCTCGTGCTCACTGCCTGCCAACCAAAGCTTCTCTTTGGCAGCCTTGGCGGAGACGACGACGACGACGATAAGGAGTTGTTCAACGACGATAGCAGCAGTGCTTTCTTCGGAGGTTGCTTGACTGCTGACAGCACCACTAGTGGCACTGCGAGCAGCAGCAGCGGCAGTGGCAGCAGCAGTGATGGAAGTACCAGTAGTTCTAGCAGTAGCAGTAGCAGCACTTCCAGCCCAAGCCGTGGCAGTGGCGGCGGAGCAATGTGGGTCCCCCGCGGCCAGCGCTACGGCCGCCGCCGTCCCCTCAACGGATTTCCGCCGGGCCCGAGCTGGAGCCAAGCGCTGTGGGGTGGGGCCGGCGACGGGAGCTACCGCAGCTCTGGCGGCGGCGGAGGCGGCAGTGGTACCATTAGTGGCAGTGGGAGTGGCGGTGGCAGTTCTCTGCTATTCCCCTTTGGGGGAGTGACCGGCGCAGGATTGGATTGTCCCAGTTTTGGCAGTTTGGACCAATTGGACCCGCAAGACGCCACGGCCATGGTTCGTCTAGCCGTGCCGCCGGCGACGGTACTTGCGTCCCTTGGCACCGCTGCTGCTGCTGCGGCAACTGATGTTCGCACTACACCATCAGCAGTAGCAGCAGCAGCAGCAGCAGCAGGAGCGGAATCTGGTACAAGGGAGAAGTCACGTGCAATGCTAGCAGCCATTGAAGTCGAGGATATGTCTTTGCCTCTCAAGCAGCTTCAAGGACGGGAAGTGGACGATCACCGTAGCTCGAGCAACAGCGACACGAGTTTTGCTGCCGCGCTAGCAGACGCACTGTTGCCTTTGAAGCAACAATTGGCGATCGAGGCTATTAGTCGCCGCCGTCTATGCGCTGCCGTGCAGGTATTGTGTTGAGGGATTTCAAAACCCTCAAGATAATCTTGAGCCTGTGTGTACGCTTTGGGTTCATGGGTACTGTTGTTGTCCATTCATCTTTTATATGTGGCATCTTCATATTTTGTTCTCTTTTTATTGTTCGCTCACCTTTTGTGCCATTTATTTACTCGCGCTCATGTAATCCATTTGCAGGATCATCGAGTGGGACCTTCATCAGCGGCTGTTCACGTTGCTTCACGCTTTGGACATGCTACGGTAGGCTTGCCGTCACCATCGGTACATGTAGTAGTGCAGGAGACCGACTCTTTTACCGCAGCAGCAGCTCTTTACGCAGCAGAATCATCATTACCAGCAGTTCACCATGATGCTGAGGCAGCAGCAGCTCCAGCACTTGCACTAGTAGCTCCATCTCCAGCAGTAGTAGCAACGGCGGCTGATGGCGCCCCTGAAGCATCTAGCATAAGCAGCATCAGCAGCGGCCGGCGCCGCCTCCTCTCCAGTAGCAGCAGCAGCAGCAGCGGCAGGGACAGGAGCATCACGCACTCGGTCTACGGAAGCTCTTCGATTGGCTGGCGTTTACGCGCCTGCGTGGGTGCGAAGGCGAACCTTGGGCCGAACGGCAACGGCGCGTCACTGGCCTGCCGTAACGCCATTGACAGTGCGTGGGATCCTGAAGCAGCAAGGGTCACGCCTAGCGCCCTCGCGGAAATGGTGTTGACCCCTCTGCAGAGGCTGCGGAGCGGCAGTTTGGCCGACATGCTGCAACATTTCGTGTTTGTCGTGCCCAAGGTGAATGAATGATGTGTTTCCATGCGCCTCTTCGCAGCCTTTGATGTCTTTCGATTCACGTATTGTTGTCACAAGTTGAACTTATTAATTTCTTCATGGAATTCAGAATCCTTTTACTTGTGTTCCCATGTTTTATGACCCGCAATATTCTCATCATCCTGCTGAACTGAAACTGACTGTCTAAGGAATCTTGTCGTGTTTGTACTTGTGTCCTTATTCTCCTATCTTCCAGGTTTCAGCGTCGTCAGCATTACTCGTCGCACCGGCCTCGAACACCAAAGCCTGGAACAACCCTCATCCCGGATTCACGTCTAGCCGTTTGCAAGCGCCTTGCCTCGACCCTACTGGCCCTTCGGCCGTAGACAGGCACCTTTCCATGAGCGCGGCGAATGCAACTGCCTCATCTTCATCGTATAGCCACACCAAGAGCAGCCGCGTTACGGGAGTTCATCAACAAATGACCGCTGCTGCTGCTGCTGCGAATGATGGCATGTCCGACGACGACGACATTTATGACGACGAAGTAGTCGAAGAGTCGCACGCTTTTGCCTTGCAAGCAAGGGCAACCAAGATAAGCAGCCAGGGTGCGCTGTTGCCTCTTTCAGGGCACTTGAGCGATCCACAGGGAGGAGAAGGATTGGGGTATGCCACCAAGTCGGCGATGAGCGTGCAGCCCTTGTTCGATGGCGACGCGCCGCGTGTGGCCAAGATGAGACGAGCTGCTGCGAAGCGAGGCGACGAAGCGGTGAGTTATATGCTCGAATATAATATATATATATGTGTGTATACGGGTAAAAGGTCTGCCAATGAGCTCCTTCTTGCCAAGTTTTCAAGTCATTCTAGGCCGCAATGAAGGATGGCATGTTTTCTTCCTGTTTATTTTTACTCTTGTGCTCGGTTCCTGCCTTCTCTCTATCCACTGTCGTCGCACCGCACCACTTTTGTTCTCTATTACATCAGGGAGCCTGTTTGAGTGGCCCTTATGCCCACACAGCGCTCAGCGGTCTGCAGAGGGCGCTGCACACAGTGAGCTCGAAACAATCCATCTTCTTTCCCAACAAAATGCTCGTGCAATATGACAGCGGCAAATTGCAGGTGCTTGAATATTGTTCTTTCTGTACCTAGTACACACCAAAAAGCGAATTCGAGAAATTATGTAACATTTTATGCTGCAATTCATTCTCAGTCTCCAAAACCATAACCACCAAACTCAAAATCAATTTTATATAGGTCCTAGCGACGCTTCTGCGGGATTTGAAGCGAGGTGGGCACCGGGTGCTGCTCTTCACGCAAATGTCCCGCATGCTCGACGTGTTTGAAGTCTTTCTCAACTTGCACGCCCACACCTACCAACGATTGGACGGAAGCACCTCGGTGGACCTCCGGCAACGGCTCATGGTAAAGAAGAAAAAAAATCACAAAAAATAAAAAGGGGAGGGTCAACATTAGACAGGAGGGGGTTCTGAATGCGCACACAACTACTTTTCTCTTGAACTCTCAACTCAGTATTTTTTTTGAGTCGTTCTTTTGAATATATGTTGAAGTTTTTCTTTTTCTAATCCTTCCTGCGCTTGTGTACATCGGTGCTACGGCTGATATGTTATCTCTTTTGTTCCCTTTGCTTACGTCATCACTTTTGCAGGACCGGTTCAACAACGACCCCAAGGTGTTCGTGTTCATTTTGTCCACCCGCTCAGGGGGGCTCGGCATCAATTTGACGGGCGCCGACACTGTGATTTTTTACGACAGCGATTGGAACCCTGCCATGGACGCGCAGGCTCAGGTTGGCGTGGAGGGATGTGCTTGTGAATTCAAAAGTGACATGAGAAAACAAAACAATGTATTGGGATATTGAGATTAACACTTTTGATTGTTGTCTCAGCGATTCCTTCATTCCTGCTAATTTCCTGCCCATATCAATCGTGTTTATTGTTACTGCATGTTATCTTCCTTTGTTCTTCTTTCCTTGCTTACTTTCCTGCCTGCCGTGGTTGTTTCAATCTATTACTATTTTTTTTTCTTCAAAACAAACACAGGACCGCGCCCACCGCATTGGCCAAACCCGCGACGTGCACATTTACCGCCTGGTGTCGGCGCAGACCGTGGAAGAAAACATCTTGCTGAAAGCCACACAGAAGCGGCATCTGGACTTCTTGGTCATGGGCGAAGGGCAATTCGACGGGCAAAAGCCAGAAGACGGCAGCGCTGCAGCAAGTGGTGCTAATGGTGCTGGTGGAGCATCATCGAGTGAAGGCGGAGGCGATGGTCAAGCCGCAGGAGATAAGCCACCTCCCATGACTGGCGGGGACCAAATTTTCACCCACGATGGTCTATTGGATATTCTGGGCGCGAAGAAAGACACGAACACCAACCAAGCAGGTGCCAGCAGCTCTTCTTCATCCTCATCCTCCTCTTCATCCTCGAAGACAGCAGCTACCACTGGGACCACAGCAGCCGATGTGGAGGCCGCGATGGCTTCGCTAGAAGACGACGACGACTTAGCGGGTTTAAGTGCGGCCAAAAAGGAAGCGCAGGCGATGGAAGCCGCCGACTTCAACGAAGCTGCCGACGGCAATGCCGACGGAGCCGACGGCAGCAAAGAGCAGCGGCCCGACGGGAGCCTCGAGGAGGCCGAGGACGGCGGCAGTAGCAGCGCGGGCGCGGCCGCTGGAACAGCAGCAGCAACTGGTGGAGGTGGTGGTGCTGCATCTGCGTCGTCTTCTTCGTCGTCTCCAACAGCCGGAGCTGCCACTGCAGCATCTGCCGCAAACGACGAACGGGAAGACGAAGCTCGCTTAGAAGCGGAATTTGCCGCGTGGCAGTCCAAAGTGGGACCTGACGTAGGGGCGCTGGAGAACAGCCTGCAACCCATTGAAAGGTACAGAATAGTGCTCTCCAAGATGAGAAAGAAATTTCGCTACAATTAAAAAAAACACGCTCATATTCCTCCTTTTCTTAGGCCGTTGCGCAATTCCTCCCTGAATTTGTCCTGAAGGATGTATCTCCTTTTTAGTTTTGAATTATGGAATTCTCAAATGATTTATTGCCTTGTCCCAACCTCTAATCTTTGCTCTCCGTACCTCTGTTTTTGTCACCCACAGGTATGCGCTTCAGTATCGCACTGACGACGACCCGTATCATTCCTTGGTCAACCGCTCCGTGAAAGCGTATGCTGAGCAAATGGCACTGGCTTCAGATCCGGCCGAAGACGAGGTATGTGATCCTTAAGAAGCAAAAGCTTGGAAGGGGAGGAAGAGAGCTTGTAAGACTGGTTCAAGTGGTTTGGCACAGATTAATTTTGATGATTGATTAACACGCGTTCGCATCTAAATGTTTCCTTGTTTATCCCACCGTGCCATGCACGGCTCCATGTTGATCATGCCCCCCCCCTTTCCCTGTCTAATATTATGATACTGAAGGTTGACGCCGATGCCTACGAAAGCGAAAAAGCGGCCGCAGAAGCCCAACAGATGGAAGACGGAGAGTTGCTATCCACGGGGATTCCTTCCCTGGAGAAAGTGGGCAAGCTGCGGAACCTGTACGACCGTGAAAAACTACGGGCGATTACCCACCGCAAGGAGCGCCAGCTGAGCGGCAAGGATTGGGTGTTGCAGAAAGACGGCGCCACCGGGCACCCGTTTTGGTACAACACCGACAGCGGCGAAGGGGTGTGGGAGCCGCCACTAGTGCTGAAGCAAATGGCTGGCGAAGCCAATGCGCGTGCTGGCGGTTACGCCCTCCTGTCGCTGGATCATATGGTACGTTTATTGGCTCAAATGCCCCTGTAGCTACTTTTTTTTCTCTTGTCTCGAAAGCAGTTTTACTGCGGCACCGTTTTTCGAATGATTTTACTTTCCTGGCTTTTCTTGTTTCTTACGTGGGTCCTAATCCTGCCATCTTTGCGACCTTCCTTTCTTCCTTCCATCCCGATTCCAGGTCCGAGTCGCAACCTTCTTAGACCCGGCCCCATCTCGGCACTTGAGCATGGCACTGGTGTGTCGGCGGTGGCGAGAAGCAGCCTTACACCCATCGCACCGCTTGAGAGTGTTACCTGTGGAAGCTACGGCAACTTCGATCGCTTCTGCTACTGCTGCTACTGCTACGGCTGCTGCTGCTGGAGCTGATGGTTCTACGGCCAAACAAGCACCACCACAACAGATGCCTGCGACTTCTTGGAAGCGAGAATTCGTGTCCTTGGCTTCGGCGCTCGCGTGCGCTGTGGCAGGCGACACCGTGGTGCTTTTACCCGGTCATCATTGGTGCAACCAATCCAAAAATAGTAGCACTGGTAGTGGTGGTGGAGGCAGCGGCGCTAGTAGCAGCGGCGGCAATGGCCAGAGTGATTTAGATTTAGTGGTGCGCGTGCCTCTGCGAATGGTCGGATGCAGCCCTGACGTGCCACTCGACGCGACGTTGCCTCCTGCTCCTCCTGCGAACCCTTCTGCTGTAGAGGCCGCCTCCGGGGGGCATCCAGCGGTGGCCGCGCTGGTAGCAAGTGGGTTGTGGCAACAAGTGAGCAACGGCAGCAGCAGCAGCAGTGGTGGCAGCGGTGGTGGTCAAAGCAGCAGCAACGGTGCGATGATGGATCCATCGCGCGTTGTGGTGAGTTGTTTTTTTGATGTTACTCTTTTCCTTCCTCACTGGAGTGCGCTGTGTGCACTCTAGTGTACCTCTGCCTAGCGGATACACACACGTTATTTCTTGGTTTTGGCTCGTCGCACGAAAAGCACTTGGATCTGTCTCATGCACTGTCGCTTTTTCCTGTTTCCCCATTCTTTCTCGACCTCTTAAAAGGTGGAAATGGGCGGCACCTTGCGATGGCACGCCAGAGGCGGGTTATTGGCGGGTGTAACGCTAAGACGACCCACGAGCCTGACTGAAGGCGCTCCATTCACGAATGCCCTCTATGTGGGGCCCCCGGATGAAGACGACGAAGGAGAAGGAGGTGGGAATGAAGGCATCGACGAAGGCGAAAATGTACAGGAAAGAGAAGAAGCAGACGACGAAGACCAAGATGAAGAAGAAGATATGGAAAGGGCTGCGAAGAGAACCGCATTAGAAAGTGCACCTACTTCTGCGAATGTTGGTAATGACGTGAATACTGTTAGAGATGGTGGTGTTCCGGCAGCAGCTGCTGTGACTGCTCCTGGTAACGAGAATGCAGCCGACCAAAGTTCAACCACGAGCGACTCCAGTAGTAGTAGTAGTAGCACTGTTCATTCACATGACGGCAGCAGCTCAGCGATCGTTCCGAGCAACAATGGCGTGCCGAAAGCGGCATCAACAGCAA